>Ga0209444_10000397_pt1 | contig 23946 bp, 18 predicted proteins | sample LauGreFaBDMM15DN_2_FD_188215 | JGI IMG/M metagenome (GOLD analysis project Ga0209444, IMG submission 188215) | Freshwater lake microbial communities from Lake Michigan, USA - Fa13.BD.MM15.DN (SPAdes) (version 2) | ecosystem: Environmental > Aquatic > Freshwater > Lake | place: Lake Michigan... | reverse complement strand
GACACGTCGGCCCGAACAAGGCCCAGGCCCAAGGTCAGACCAGTGAACGCCATGAACGCGCCACGGAGGATGTTTGCGGGATGCACGAAGGCAGTTGAACCGCAGCCAGGGCACCGAGGTCAACGCGGGATTTTGCTCTCGGAGGACCCACGACAGAAGCCGAAGGCCCGGTCAGGAGTCTGCTCGATGAGGTTCCGGGTGCTCCATCGCACCCGCTCCACCGACGAGACGCCGGTGACGGAAAGCTTCAACGAAATCCACTTTAAGTCCTTCAACAACAGGTCACAGAGCATGAGCCGCTTTGTGCTAAAGGCGCACCCGCCGCCGCGCTTGCGGCACTACTCCAACGTCTCCCTCGAGCGGGCGGGCGTAAGAAACGACTCCGACGCCCGACCAATCCAGGGCCCCTGCAAGAGCCTGAATGAACGCACGATGCCCGTTGAGATCCGGACCGACGACTCCCCGGGGAGCGATTCCAGGATTGCGAAACGTTCACGTCACCGCGATGACCTCCGGTGTGAGCGATTCCATCCTCCCGCTATGGCGGGTCCTGAACCGTCGCAAGGGGCTCTTCCTGATCTCGGGCCCCTGCGTCATCGAGAGTGAACCCCTCTGCCTGGAGATCGCACGCACACTCAAGTCGGTGTGCGGCCGCCTCAAGATTCCGTATATTTTTAAGGCCAGCTTCGACAAGGCCAACCGCTCGTCGGGAAAGTCCTTCCGTGGCCCGGGAATGACCGAGGGTTTGGAAATCCTGCGACGCATTCGCACCGAGGTGGGCGTGCCAGTCTTGACCGATGTTCACACCGAGGAGCAGGCGATCGCCGCGGCCAAGGTCTGCGACATCCTACAAATCCCGGCCTTCCTCTGCCGCCAGACCGACCTGGTGCAGGCGGCCGCAGCCACCGGCCGGATCGTGAACATCAAGAAGGGGCAGTTCTTGGCGCCGCAGGACATGAAGAACGTGGTGGCCAAAGCGGCCGAAACGGGCAATCGCCACCTCATGCTCACCGAGCGGGGCACCACCTTCGGATACCACAACCTCGTCACGGACATGCGCTCGCTGCCCATCTTGGCTGGGTTCGGCTATCCCACGGTCTTCGACGTCACCCATTCAGTCCAACTGCCCGGTGGTCAGGGAGATTCCTCCGGAGGGCAGCGGGAGTTTGGCCCGGTCTTGGCCCGGTGTGCCGTGGCGGCCGGAGTTCACGGACTTTTTATTGAGACCCATCCGGACCCGGAGAGCGCTTTGAGCGACGGCCCGAACATGATCCCCCTAGATCAGATGGCAGCACTGCTTCGGCAACTCCAGCGGATCCAGCAGGCGCTGTGACCCGCAAGCCGGTCTCGCCGAGAAACGGGGGCCTGAAGAAGCGCATCCAGTTGGCCTCACACCGTGCGGCCAACTCTTCGATCGAAACTCCCAGGAGGCCAGACACCCCCTCGGCGATCCGGACCAAATTGACCGGTGAGTTCACCGGGCGTCCCCGCGTATCGGTCGCAGGATGAGAAACCCAGTCGTCGGGAGGAAGCTGATCGGGAGCGTCGGTCTCGATGAGCAATCGGTCCGAGGGAATGGCCCGAAAGACCTCCGCTTGCCAGGCCTTCCGCGGATGAAGGGAGTGGCCCGAGATGCTGAAGTGGGCACCCAATCGAACCAACTCGGGCACCAATTCTACCGAACCTCCATAACTGTGCAGCAAGAAGCCCCGGGGAAGCCGCGGCCGCCCTCGGAGGCAGTCCATCAAGGGGCCCCAAGCCTGCAAGCAATGCACGGTGACCGGAAGGCCGCGCTCCGAAGCCAGCACGAGCTGCTGGTCGAACACTTCCAGTTGAAACTCCAGGGGGGCCGGACCCCGCGGGCCGGTTCCCAGTTCGACGCACCGTTCGAGCGATTGATCGAGGATCCAACGGTCTAATCCGACCTCCCCCAATACAGCGTGAGGCGCCAAGTCCAGACACTCGATCAGTGCGTCGCGCCAACGGGGGGATCGGGCCGAGACACGCCAGGGATGCAAACCGAAGGCAGGAATCACCGAGGGGCAAAGATCCGCCAACCGCCGAACCTCCGGCCAGTCGCCCTCGCAAGTTCCATGGACCACCATGCCGGCAATGCCTCGAGCGGCGGTGGCAGACACCCATTCCAGCGGGTCGTTGCCCAACCGGGGATCTTGCAAGTGATTATGGGCATCAAACCAACGCATGGAGACCTGCTGTGGGACCAGAATGCTCCAGAATGCTCGTCGGGGAAATCTTTGGGTGTCGGGGTCGTTTGAGTTTCAAAAGAATTGTGACACTCTGGTGTGTGCCGTTTTCTAAACTCAGTCGGACAACGGAGGCCGCAGTAGGTTACTTCGAACTCGGAATGAGTCAGTCGGCCTTGCAAGAATTAGATCAACTCCCCTCCGGAGACCAACTGGAGCCGGAGGTGCTCGAGTTGCGCGCCGTCATTCACCAGCAGACGGGGAATTGGGCCGAAGCGGCCAAGGCCTTCAAGGCTTTGTGCGCACGTCGGGACGCCGATGTGGAGCACTTCATCGGGTGGGGCTGCTGCCTCTACGAACTCGGCACCTATGAAGAAGCCCGACAAGCCTTGCTCACGGCCCCGAAGGCCATCCAGCACAACGGGCTTTGGAATTTCCATCTAGCCTGTTACGAGGCCTTGGTCGGCCACCCGGAGGTCGCACGGGAACGGGTCGAATTGGCCATCCTCATCGACCCCTGCCTCCGGAATATGGCCCAGCAAAACACCCGACTGAGTCCATTGCTGCGGCCTATGTCTTGAGTTACCAGCGAGATGGGTGCCCTCGGCTCTCACGCGCTGGGGACAATTTCTGCGGTTGCGCCGGCCACGCTGCCTCTAGGGAAGCGGATCTACCCTCCAGAAGCGGGCGCATAAAACTCCGTGAATGAAAACTCTCTAACCAGATCCTGACTCAACGACGGCTCAGAAGGGAGGCGGTGACACCGTGTTGGTGACCGCGGGAACGGCAGCAGCAGTGGCCGGCACACCCAAAGGCAGTGAAGCTTTTACCGCATTGGTGGCTGCCGCTGCCGGCACCGTGAGCGTGGTCGCTGTGGTCATCGGAACCTCGCCCTCCACCCGCACAGTAAGACCTGGCCAAGCCATCCGGCGCAGCAACTCCGCATTCCAATTGGCCAAACGGAAACACCCATGGCTCTCGGTGCGACCGACGTCTTCGGGCTTGGGGGTCCCGTGGATGCCATAGCCCGCACGGTTAAGTCCGATCCAGGCGACACCCACCGGGTTATTGGGACCAGGCGGAATGCGCAATTTTCGGCCTACGGTGAGCGCTTCTGGCGACTCGGGAAACACTTCAGGATCCCAAGTGTAGTCGGGGTTGGGCACGGTCACTAACACCTGAAGATCTCCCACCGGACGTTTCTCGACCCGGCGCGCAATACTGCAGGGGAAATGCGCTATCAATTCGCCGCCGGTGTCGAATACGCGCAGGAACCGCCCGGCAAGGTTAATTCGAATGAGACCCGCACGACGGGCGGGGATCGGTACAATGGCGGGCAAGGTCAATTCTAGACCTTCGGTCGGCTGAGCCCAGTCCACAGCGGGGTTGAGACGGCGCAGCAATCCCGGATGGGCTTGAAACCTCTCAGCCAAACGCTCCAACAAAGTCTCGTGCTCTAAACCGGGTACCTGAGATTTGCCCACCCAGGTTTCCGGCAACGGGGCCAGACGCAGCAAGTCTTCGGCACTGACACGGTAGGGAGCCCCTGGAGCCCGCTTGAGCATGAGAGCCTTACGGGTGTTGCGGTCTAGCCAACCGGTCTGCTCCAAGCCTTGCTGCGATTGAAACGCCTTCAATGCAGCCGCGGTTTGCGCGCCTCCCACGCCATCGATGGAGCCGGAGGAAATCCCCAATCCGGCCAGTGCGATTTGAGCCTCCAGATAATTGGTGGCCCCGCGAGGCACCCAGGCGGCCCCGCTGTTGGTCATCGACAACTCGGGCAGTGCCACCGCCGCGCGGAGGAGCTGAGTGGAAAGAATCACCGGAGCCGACGTGAGCCCCAACAGTGCAGGTGCAGCGTTGGAAATCGCGAGCAACGGGGACAGTGGGATAGCCGGAGCCGGAACCGGCGGAGCAGCCGGAAGCACCGGAACCACCGTAGGAACCGCGGGAGCCAGTGTTGGCTGAGCCGAGGTCGGAGCAAGAGCTGCAGCCGGAGTCGGAACTGGCTCAACGGGAACCCTGGGGGCTTCGTTGGCTATTCCGGAACCGGGCTTAGAGGCGGCGCTCCCTTCTGGCCCCAGCACCCGCCATACCCCCCAGGCCAATACCCCGACCAGCGCCAACAACAGCACCTTCGGCGCGAGAGCCCTGCGGGGATGCGCTCGTGAAGATTGGGTTCGAGACTTCGAGGCCATGGATCCAGATCAGGATGGGGTCACACATCGATGAGCGGGCCGCCGCCGTCCTCATCTTTTTTCTTCGGCGGACGGCGTCCGGTCGATCCGCGGACACTGCCTTGGAATTGCACCTTGGCTCGACCTCCGAGGAATCCATTCACCACCAGCGAAACCAAGCTGATAATTACTCCACCCCAGAAGGCGGACCCAAATCCGTCCACGACGAATCCGGGTTGAAGCATGCCGCCGACGAGGCTCAGGAGCACCGCGTTGATAACCATCACGAACAGCCCGAGGCTGAAGATCAACAGCGGGAGCGAAATCACCATGAGCAGCGGGCGCACAAACGCATTGAGCAAGCCCAGCAACAGCGAGGCCTCCAACAACGCTCCGAAGGTCTGGTGACGGATCCCGTCCACCCAGACATCGGCCAACAAAACGCCAATGGTTGTGACCAACCAGCGTTGCAGGAACTTCACCAAACCCTCCGGCATAGGACTCATTATAGACCAAAGGCCTCCCGAGTCAGTCGCCTTTCTTGCCGTTCCGAAGGGGAGCCTCCCCCGCCATCAACTCGAAGAAGTCGGTAGCGGTGACCACTCGAACCCGAGGTGGCAGCGCTTGAATCGTCCGGCCGATGGCCCCCATTGGTCCCCCCGAATCACGGAAGGACCACGCGTGGACATTGATCAACGCATAGGCCTCGGAACCGGCCTCCGCTCCAGACGGTTGTCTTTCAACGGCCTCGGCCACACCCGCCGGAAGCCAATCCGGCCGCAGCCCCCCCGAACGGTCTTTCTGTTCCCAAAGCAAATAGCGGTACGAGACACTGGGCTTGCCTTGATGCCAGTACACCGCACCTCGCCCGCGGTTGTAGGGCGCATAATCCTTATAAAGGACTCCACGGATTTCTGGCTGCTCCAACCAGTCTTTAGATGAGTCCTGACCTCCGCCAGCATTGAGCAGCGTGACCAACGGCCAATTCACTCGGGCCGCAGCCCGTGCCGTCTCGGCGGCCGCAGCCGGTCGATCCGGCAAGTGAGCCGGGAACTGGTAGCCGTAGCCACTAGGCCCGGCGATGAAGTCATCTAAGGGTGTGGCCGTTCCGAGAATCTTCCCGAGAATCCGAGGGGCCATCACCCATGCCTCCGGCGGCATCTCCCAAGTCACCGCGAAGCGACCCCGAAGCGGGCTGGCCCAAAAACTCGGATCGTCCACGAAGCGCCCACCCACCCATTGCAAGTTGTCTCCGTCGCTCACCACAAAGGCCACCACCCGTTCGCCCGATGAACGAGCCCGCGGTTTCGGCAGCCGGGAGCGAACCGGCCCTGTCGCCGGAAGATGGCGGAGCGCCGACAAGTTCAGTGACCAGTCGGCCGGGATGACGGCTCCACCGCCCTGACTCACCTCGCGAACAAATTCCAATTCATCGCGCCCCCAGCCATAGACGCGGGTGTGCGGACCGAGCGCCTGAATTTGACGGGTCCGCTCGGCGGCCGGTTCCTCGTAAACCGTCCAAGCGCCCAGACTAATGGCCAAATCTCGAAGGTGCAGCGCCTTCGATGGGTCCTGATGAATCATCACACCGCGGGCCACCCGAGCTCGGGTCTGGGCCCACAAAGTGGCGATCGACTGGGAGCGGGCGTCGGCCAGAACAGGCCAACCCTCGGCCACCAAGCGCTCGACCAGCGACGGGTCGGCCACCACCGCATTGGTCAAACCCGCCAGCGTGGTCGCGCCATTGAGTGATTCAGTGCCCACCTGACCAATGACCAAGCCTGAAAACGCCGCCCGGTATTCCCGCAAGAGCGGCCAAGGACCCCGTACCTCGCGCAAGACCCAACCCTCGCTGCGCAACTCATCGAGGATGCGCGCATTCATGCCAGGGCCCTTCACCCACACCACCGCACCCGTGCGGTTGAGGACTCCCTGGATCGATGCCAACAGGGCATTCTCCGGACCCTTCAAGCCCTGCGGATCGACCACCCATAATTCTCGGGCCCAGGCCGGGCCCATTTGCAGAAGGAGAGCGATGATTCCGCAAAGGAATCCGAACGGCGGGAGAATCGCTGGGACCTTCATGCTTTGGGTGAATCACCGGCCAACGACAGGAGCAGGCGTCGAATTTCTTGCAGGCGTCCCTTGGCATCACGCTTGGACAGCCGCGGAAATTGGCCTCCCACCGTGACCAGAGTGCCCCGGTGCATGAGCTTCACCTTGCCCTCGGTGACCTCCACCGATGTCACCCGGCATTCGGCCGCGAGAAGCCGCAGCTCATGGGTCTGAAGCAACAAATCGACTGGCCCCGGCAAGGGCCCGAAGCGATCCCGCAGTTCCTGCCGCAACCCTTCGACCCCGGCCTTGTCGGTGACCTGAGCCAGCTTGCGGTAGACCTCGACTCTTTGGGAGGGTTCCCGCACGTAATCGAGCGGCAGGTATGCCGGGAACTTCCGCCCGTCGTCTTCGTCCACCGGACGCCGAGAGCCCGAAGACCTCCCCCGGGAGGGCTCCTCATCTGGGTCGTCCCAGTAGGTGGCGACACAGCCGTCTCTGGGAATGGAGATGTTCAGGGCGGGCTCACTGTCGGACTTAGAACGACGCGAGTCACTCTTGGCGGACCCTTCTTCACCCGGATTGGTGGCCAGGAAATCCAGCGATACTCGAACCTCGATCCGAGTCCGGACTGTTTCACCCTTCAACACCGAGATACTCTGACCGAGCAGTTGGCAATACAGGTCGAAGCCCACCGCAGTGATGTGGCCGCTCTGCTGGGAACCGAGCAAATTGCCCGCACCGCGAATCTCCAAGTCGCGCATGGCGATCTTGAAACCGCTACCCAGCGCACTGTACTGCTTAATGGCACTCATCCGTTTGCGGGCCTCGGTCAGCAATTGGGCGTGGCGTGGCAACATCAGGTAGCAATAGGCCTGGTGCTTGTAGCGACCCACACGGCCGCGGAGCTGGTACAGTTCGCTCAGACCAAAACGATCCGCCCGGTCGATGATTATCGTGTTGGCATTGGGAATGTCTAAACCGCTCTCGATGATGGTGGTGCTCACCAACACATCGGCCTCGCCGTTGACGAAGCGCGTCATGACCTTCTCGAGCTCGTCGTCGGCCATTTGCCCGTGCCCCACCAAAATCCGAGCATCGGGCACCAGTGTCTTCAACTTGAGAGCCACGTCCTCAATGGTGGAGACCCGATTGTGCAGGAAGTACACCTGACCGCCCCGATTCAATTCCCGCTGGATGGCATCGCGGATGACCCTCTCATCGTAATTGCCCACGATGGTCTCCACCGGCAGGCGATCCTGCGGCGGGGTTTCCAGAGTACTGAGGTCCCGGGCTCCCGTGAGGGCCAGGTACAGCGTCCGTGGAATGGGAGTCGCACTGAGGGTCAGTACATCGACGGTCCGGCGCAGCAGTTTGAACTGCTCTTTGTGCTTCACGCCAAACTTCTGCTCCTCGTCCACGATCACCAGGCCCAGATCCTTGAAGATCATATCCGCGGAGACGATCCGGTGGGTTCCGATGACGATATCCACCGCACCAACAGCCGCTGCCTCCATCACTCCTTTTTGCTGCTTGGTCGTCCGGAAACGGCTCATCAATTCGATGCGCACCGGATACTCCGCCATGCGCTCGCGGAAATGGTTGTAGTGCTGCTGGGCTAGGACCGTGGTGGGCACCAGCAACGCCACCTGCTTGCCTCCCATGACCGCCTTGAACGCGGCTCGGATGGCCACCTCGGTCTTGCCAAAGCCCACGTCCCCACAAATCAGACGGTCCATCGGCTTAGGGAGCTCCATGTCGACCTTGGAGGCCGCGATGGCCTTCACTTGGTCGATTGTCTCCTCGAATTCGAAACTCGCCTCAAACTCCCGCTGCCACGGGGTGTCGACCGAGAACGGATGACCCGGCTGAGTGGCCCGCGCCGCCTGTACAGAAAGCAGTTCGGCCGCCAAGTCTCGCACTGACCGTTGAGCTTGCTCCTTGGCCTTGGTCCAGCGAGTGCCGCCGATAGTGCTCAGCTGCGGACGCGCCTTGCCCGCGCCCACATACTTGCTCACCAGGTGCGCCTCAGTCACCGGAACGTAGAGCTTGGGTGCCTCATCGTGGCTGGAGCTCGCGGCGTATTCGATCACCAGGCATTCCTGACCACCGCCCGAGGCGCCGGCTTGCCGAGGCGGCAGCGTCTTGAGGCCCCGGTAAATGCCAATGCCGTGCTGGAGGTGCACCACGAAGTCCCCGAGGTCGAAGTCGGTGAAATCCACCTCGAAGGCGTTGCGCACCGACTGCGCATGATGGGACTTCAACCGCCGCGGCCGAGACACTTTGTAGCGCCCGTAAATCTCCGCGTCCGAGACCACGACCCGGCGGGAGAGTTGGCACAGAAATCCTCGAGAAAGGGTACCAGTCAGGACTTCCGGGACCGCTGAGGGCACGGAACCCTCAGCGGCCTCGCTTCCGTTGGAGGGCAGGAGTTCGCGCCAGAGCTCTCCGAAGCGTTGAAGCTCGCCGGAATTGTTGCAGAAAACCTGAAGGTGGTAGCCTTGTCTCAACCACCGCTGCATTTGTTGAAAAAAAGTCCGTCGCTGCTCCTCGGCAACCTGAGTCGCAGGCAGGGTTGCTCCGATGGGACGGAACGCATCGAGGGATTCGATGAGCAGATCATTCGGATTGCCCACAAATTCCGAGACAGAATCCTCGACCCGGACCCAGACGCCTCCGGAGGTCTGAACCCGCAGTTGCAAGGCCTCCCAGGGCTCATGAAACACATCCCCCTCTCGAACCTGACTAGCGTGGTGTTCTGCTTGGAGAGCCAGCGCCTGCGGCCCGCAGATCACCACGAGCGCGTCTTGGCCCCAGTGCGCATCGAGAGCGCTCACCGGAGGTGATGGCGCATCGGACCCGGCCTTGGGACGCAGCAAACTCAACTCACCGGCCGGTGGAACCACGCACGAGTCGATGGCTTCCAAACGGGTCTGGCGGTGGGGATCAAATTCACGAAGCGACTCCAACTCATCCCCGAAGAACTCCAACCGAACTGGCCAAGGGCGATTGAGAGGCCACAAATCCACAATGCCACCGCGCCAAGATAGCTCCCCTTTATGGGAGACCTGGGCCTCGGGCTCATAACCCTGCGACTCAAGCCATTCGATGAGATCCAGCGGGTTCACCGTTTCTCCCCGACAGAAGGTCCGGGTCCTCGAGTTGAACTCGTCCGGGGTAAAAGTGCGCTGCTGCAAGGCCGTCACCGAAGTGATCACCAGTCGGCTTTTCGGACGAACACCTTCTACCCGCCGCAGGGCAATAAGCGTTTCGAGCCGTTCGCTGATAATGTCGGCATGGGGCAATCGGGAATCCTGGGGCAATGTCTCCCAAGCCGGAAAAAACTGCGGACGCTCCCCATCCAGCCAAGTGGCGGCATCGGCGTGCAACAGTTCTTGGGTTTTCAGCGTGTCCGTGATGGCCACGACGTGGCGGTCCGGATAAAGCCGATGCAGCACGGCCACCAGCCATGCCTGCGCCGCCGGAGCCACACTCTCCAAACTCACGACCCCGCCGGCCTCGACCTTTTGGCGCAACGACTCAACGACCGGCGATTTCAGCCAGCCTTGCAACACGGTGGGAGATGCGGGATCCAAGCCCGCAAAGAGTGCCCTGAAATTGTCGAATGGCGATTTTGGAATTGAGCCGTCGGTCGATGCGTTGCCCGATTGCCTGATGTCATCGACTGCTTGTGTAGAAATCCGGGATCAAACCGGAGCCATGGCCCAAGTGCTGCCCGAGTTGGGTGGGTGGCTTGTCCGGTATCAAAGACCCCTCCCCGGCCATGGCCTCGTGGAAGCACTGCATCATGACGACGCGGTCATTGCTCGATATCCCCGAGAGATGTGGGCGGGCAGCCCCCTGCTCTTTCCAATAGTCAGCTACAACCACGTCCCCGGCGCCGACCACCATTATCCCTGGGCCGGTCAAAACCATCCGATGCCAGCGCATGGATTTGCCCGAAAAACTCCCTGGAAAGTCACGACCCAAGAAACCGATCAAGTCCAACTCGAACTCACCGACAGCGACGCCACACGGGCGGTGTTCCCCTTCGCCTTTCGTTATCGCCTGACCTACCGGCTTCAAGAAGGTCGCCTGCATTGGCAGCAAGTTATCGAGAATCTTTCCCCTGAACCCATGCCCTTCGGCGTCGGGTTTCACCCCTATTTGCCGATGCCGCTGAGCGCAGGATCCAAGCGGAGCGACTGCGTTATCCGTATTCCCCGAGCCACCCGCTTCAATCCGATCGGACGCGGCGACGCCTATTTTTCAGAACCGTTCTCCGAACAGGAATTGCCAGCCACCGTGGACACCGGATCCACCCTGCTCTTAGGAAACCTCCGGAGCCAAGAACTGGCCCTGGTGGACCGGGCAGCCCGCCTGGAAGTGGTCGTCAACTGGGAAGGGGCACCGGCCTATCGCTTCTGCGCGCTCTGGTCGCGGACGCCCTCGGAAAATTTCTACTGCCTAGAACCCTGGACTTGTCTGCCCAACGCCTTCAGCCGACCGGAGGATCGTGAGCTTCAAATCCTAGCGCCCGGCCAATCCTTTCAAGCGTCGATGTGGATGGAAGTCCGTCCCTGCTGACGCACCCATCCCTCGGGCAAGAAAACGCCCGGAACGGCACGAAGCCATTCCGGGTGTTCCTACTGTTCTCGATCGGAAGTCCTTCAGATCCCGTGGAAGTTCGGCAGGTGCAACTTCTCGCCGCCGCGCATCGCGCTCTCGTGCGCTAGAATACCCACGAGGGTCCAATTCACCGACTGGTGCAAGTCTGGGAAGCTCGGGCGGTCTTCGATCACACTCATCACAAACTCGTGGACCAAGTGCGGATGGCTGCCGCCGTGGCCGCTGCCTTGAACGAAGCTCAAGTGGACATTCTCACTCATGTCATAGACGCCCTTCGTCGTGAATGGACGAATGGCCTCAGGCAACAGGTGGGCATAATCGGGAATCTTCACCTTTTCCACCGTCTCACCGCCGAGGTGCAGCACTGGATCATCGTGCTCGGTGAGCTGCCACTCGAAGGAAGTCTTAGAGCCATAGCAGTCGAAGCTCTCCTGATACTGGCGCGCGGCATCGAACAAATACCGCGTGACCTCACCGGCCACATCCTGGCTACGGACCTTGAACTGGGCCGTCTCAAAGGAGAACGGTGAACCATACTTGGCGATGCCGGACTCGGAGATACGGCCCGAACCCAGACACGACACAAACTCTGCCTCGCCGTTGACGATGCCTAAGCAAGGGCTGACGCAGTGCGTGGCATAATGCATCGGAGGCAATCCCTCCCAGTAGCCCGGCCAGCCATCCATGTTCTGGAGGTGACTTCCCCGAACAAACTGGATGCGTCCCAGACGACCGGTGTCCCGCAGTTCCCGCACATACAAATACTCCCGGCTCCAGACCACCGTCTCCATCATCATGTACTTCTTCCCGCTCTCACGGGCCGCCTTCACGATCTCGCGAGCTTCCTCCACGGTGGTACAAGCCGGCACCGTGCAGGCCACATGCTTGCCCGCGCGCAGAGCGGCGATGGCCTGCGGCGCGTGCAAGTGAATGGGCGAATTAATATGCACCGCATCCACCAATGGGTCGCGGATCAAGTCCTCAAAGGACGTGTAGCGCTTCTCCACTCCGAAGGCATTGCCCACCGCATCCAGCTTGTCCTGGGAGCGCTGGCAAATGGCGTACATCTCCGCATGGGGATGGCGTTGATAAATGGGGATGAACTCGGAACCGAATCCGAGACCGACAATGGCGATATTGAGTTTGCGGCTCATGATAGGGAAAGGGTGAGGCACGGCGGGTCGCTGATGAAAACCGCGCTGAGAACTGCGCCAAATCAAACGCACCCATCCCCCGCCCGGCAACGCGAAACTAGATCCTAGATTTTAGATCCAACCGAAACCTCCCCGTCGGATCCGATCCAATTCAGAGCCTGGACCGACCTGTCCCACCCATCCGCACACCCCGGGCGGCCGCGGGACCGTTCCCGCGCAGCCCCCCCCGAAGAACACCACTACAGTATGAAGTGGCACCTTTTGTGTAAATAGGTGGGACCGACCCCCAGTCTTGAGAAACCCACTCAACGTCGATAAGCCTCGGCCAGCAGAGTCACCGGATGAGCCACCCGCAGCTCAAGCCCCCGATCCCGACAACCGTTGATGAGTTGCAGCAAACAACCAGGATTGCCCGTGGCGACCACCTGAGCCCGCGTGGTGACGATGTGATTCACCTTCCGCTGCAGCAACTGGCCCGCCATTTCGGGCTGCGTCAGATTGTAGATGCCGGCACTGCCGCAACACCACGCAGCTTCGGTCAATTCCACCAGACGCACCCCAGGAATCGCCCGCAACAACGACCGAGGCTGCGCAGAGATCTTCTGGCCATGACAGAGGTGGCAAGATTCGTGGTAGGTCACCACCTGCTGCGAGGCACCTGCAGCCGGCGGCGGCTCAATGCCAGTGAATGCCAACCATTCGTGAATATCCTTCACCTTCGCATCCCAAAGCTTGGCCCTTTGGACATAGCGGGCGTCATCGGCCAAGAGTCGCGCATAGTGCTTGAGATGAGACCCGCAGCCTCCGGCGTTGCTAATAATCGCATCGAAGGATTCGGGCGGAAATTGGTCGATGTTCCGCCGAGCCAATTCTTGAGCCATCTCCCACTCACCGTTGTGCGCGTGGAGCGATCCACAGCAATGCTGGTCGGGCGGGGTGATCACCTCACAACCATTGCGGGCCAGGACTTCAGCCGTATCGCGATTGACGTCACTGAAGATCAAGTCCTGGGCGCAGCCGGCGAGCAACGCAACACGGTAACGACGAACCCCCTGAGCACGAGTCACAGGAGCGACCAAGTCCTCGGTCCACTGGGCTTGCACCGGTGGGGTCATGGCTTCCAGTTCCCGCAGACGCCGCGGCAGCAGCCGAGTCAGGCCCAGCGCCCGAACCGCCGACTGAAGTCCCAGGCCCTGCCAAAGCTGCATGATTCGGCCTAGGATCTTGAGCCGGTTCAAGTCCATGAAGAGCCCCCGAAGGCTCAGGGCCCGGATCAACGACCGACCGGGAGTTGCCAAAACCCGAGAGGCCTCCGCCTCAGCCCGCGCCCGCTCGAAGAGTTCCGCGTAGTCTACCCCCGCCGGACAAGCCGTCATGCAAGCCAGACATCCGAGACAATAATACATCTCGTCGGCAAAGGTCTTGGTGGGCTCTAAACGATCATCGGCGATCGCGCGCATCAAGGCGATCCGCCCTCGCGGCGAATGCCGTTCGAGCTTCGTCACGTCGTAGGTCGGACACGTCGGAAGGCACAGCCCGCAATGCATGCATTGCTGGACGACCGAGTAATCCAAAGCTTTGAGGTGCGAGGACGACGACGGTGAGGAAGCCATGAGAAGGGTGGTTGAGGATTGGGCTGTTTCAGGATTGCGCGGCAGCGGCTCGGACCGCCTCCAATTCTTCCCAGCGGGAATAGAGCGTGGCCACCCCGGCCTTGGCTGTCTCCAACTCGGCCATAAGCGTCTGCATCCGGGCTCCATTCTTACGGATGAAGTCCGGATCCAAGAACTGCGCTTCACGCTCAGTCACCTGAGCCTCGGCCACCTGGATCACCGCTTCGATCCCCTCCAACTCCCGCTGTTCCTTGAAGCTGAGCTTCCGGGTCTTACCCGCCTTCGGTGTCGAGGCCGACCCTGCGAGCTTGAATTCACGGCCACCGGAACTTGAAGCGACCCGGCGCCGTTTCTCCAGATAGTAGTCGTAGTTACCCTCACTGAAGACGACCCGCCCCTCGCCCTCGAAGGCCAAGATGCCGGTACACACCCGGTTGAGGAAATAACGGTCATGGCTCACCACCAGAACGCACCCGGGAAAGAACGTCAGCGCCTCCTCCAGAATTCGCATGGTTTGCAAATCCAGGTCATTGGTCGGCTCGTCCAGGACCAGGAAATTGCCGCCTCGCTTGAGCACCCGAGCCAATAACAGCCGGCTGCGCTCACCCCCGCTGAGGTGCTTTACCTGGGTGGTGATGCGGTCATCGGTGAAGAGGAACCGCTTGAGGTAGCCACGCAGGGAGAGTTTTTCATCACCCCACTGGACCCATTCGGTCCCGTCGCTGACCTCTTCCAGAACGGTCCGTTCTTCGTTCACCCGAAGTCGGCCCTGATCGACGTAGTTGAAACGCGTCAGGGATCCGATGCGCACATCCCCCTCAGTCGGCGGCATCTCACCCAACAGGATTCGCAGCAACGTCGTCTTGCCCAATCCATTGCGGCCGGTCACTCCAATGCGAGTACCACCGGCGAAATTCAGGCTGAGATCGGAGAAGAGACGACGTCCCCCGAACTGCATGCCCACGCCCTCTATCTCCACGACCCGGTTACCCAGCGGCGGCGGCGGTGGGATGACCAATTCCATCTCGGATTCGGTGGGCGGCGGACCCGCACTGTCGGCGGCGGAAAATCGATCCAGACGCGCCTGACTCTTGCTCGTCTGGGCCTTAGGACGACGACGCACCCACTCGATCTCGCGCCGCAGGAACATCTGGCGCTTGTGTTCGGTGACCTCCTCGGTGGCTAGCTTCTCGGCCCGCTGGAGCAAGTATTCCGAGTAGTTGCCATCGTAGCGTTCAAATTTGCCGTTGCGCAGTTCGACAATGGTGGTGGCCACCGAGTCGAGAAAATGCCGGTCATGGGTCACCACCAATAAGCCGCCGGGGTAGCCCGCCAGAAACTCCGTGATCCATTCCACCGATTCGGTGTCCAGATGGTTGGTCGGCTCATCGAGCATCAGGAAGTCCGGCCGGGCGATCAGGGCCCGAGCCAGAGCCACACGACGCCGTTCCCCACCGGACAACTCGCCGATTCGCCGATCATCCGGCGGGCAGCCCAACTGATTGAGGGCCGTGCGAACCCGCGAATCGACCGTCCATCCCTCCAGTTGCTGGATACGCTCTTCCAAATGGTCATGCCGACTGGAATGACCCGGAAGATTCTCAAACTCATGAATGAGGGAGAGGACATGTCGTGCCCCATCGCGTGCGGCCTCGAGGACTGTGAGGTTGGAATCCAGTTCAAAGGCCTGGGGCAAATACCCTGTGACCAGGTCCCTGCGCCGGGTGATCACACCGTCATCGGCCTCGGCTTCACTGGCTAAGATGCGCATGAAGGTGGATTTGCCAGCACCGTTGCGACCCACAAGCCCGATGCGATCCCCCGCCGACAAGGCCAGTGAGGCCCGATCCAATAGGGCTCGGTCGTTGATGTTCAGGACCAAGTCCTGAGCGGAAATAAGCACGCCTTCGTTCACAATGAGGAATCGAAGATACACGAGAATGGGCCGCGGAGCCATGCACGCTTTCAGCTTTCCCGCCGTCCGTATCCGATCGGTCCCAATTGGATTCCCAGAAATGATCCCATTTCACTGCCTCGACATTGATCGAGTTGGTGCGACGCTTTAAAGCTGAGCATGGCCCACAGTCCCACCATCAATAATGCTCCGCTTCGTTCCAGCCTCTATGAGGCCCGAGTGATGCATCATCGACTTGAGCCCCGCACGCACCATTTCGAGTACGGGATCTTCCTCGCGTGCCTAGACCTCGACGAATTGGAGGCCCTCGATGCTCGCCTGCGGTTCTTCAGCCGCAACCGGCGCAACTGGTTGGAGTTCCGGGACTCCGACCATCTTCCCAATCCGGAGGAGTCCGGACCCAAGAACCAAGAAAATGAGCAACAGAAGCCCAACATCAAACGAGCCCTCCAAGCTTGGCTCAGGCAACAGGGAGTGAGCCTTGCGGACAACGACCGCGTTCTGCTGCTCACCCTGCCTCGGATCGCTGGCTACGTGTTCAACCCTGTCAGCTTCTACTTTTGTACCAAAGCCTCGGGCGAAGCACTCTGCGCTGTGGCTGAGGTGGGCAATACCTTTGGCGAATTGAAACCTTACCTAGTTCCCCTTCATGCCGCCCCAGACGGTCCAGACAGCCCCGGATTCCGCTGCGTGGTGCCCAAACATTATTACGTCTCGCCCTTCACACCGCTGGATGTCTGCTTCGATTTCCAGCTCCAGACTCCAGGACCCCGCCTGCGCATCGTCGTCAACGACGTCAGCCAGGGGCGTAACTTGCTGCTCACCACCTTGACCGGATCCCAGCGGCCAATCACCGACCGAGAGATCCTCCGCTTAAGCCTCCGCTACCCGCTGGTGACCCTGAAGGTCATTAGCGCGATTCACTGGCAGGCCCTCCGGTTATGGTTGAAAGGGGTTCCTTGGTACGCCAAGTCTCAGGGCCGCGACTTGCAACGGGGGGTCTTCCGGGCTCACTCGTCGATCGCCAATGCCAATGCCAATGCCAATGCCGGTTCCAGTTCCGGTTCCGGACCCAACCCATCGACCGGTCCGAGATAACGCAAATCCTGACAGGCATACCGCAAATCCTGCGGTTGTGGTTCTGACAATTAAGTCCAACGTTAGAAGTTACAATTTCACCATGAGCCGCACCCATCACGAGTCGATCCTTCCGACGATTGCCACCGCGTCCGGCGGAACTCCCTCCGGCGGTGTTTCGGGGGCTGCCCTGAACCCGACGGCCCTGACGCCGCGGTGGCTCGAGTCCATCGCCCTGAATTTGGTCACCTCGCTTTTTCAGCCCATGTCCGAGGGGCATCTGCGGATGGTCTGCCCAGACGGATCGACCCGCGAATTTGGAACTCCCGGCCAGACTCCGTCCGCGGAAATTCACCTGCGTCGTTGGCGTTTCTTCACCCGCTGCGCCATTGGCGGCGACATCGGCTTCGGTGAATCCTATCAAGACGGGGACTGGGAGACGCCCGACTTAGCCGCAGTAATCGCCTGGTTCTGCGCGAATGTGGAGCAAGCCCCTTCGATGTCGGGCTCAGCCCGAAAGCGACTGCGCTTCACAGTCCTGAATGCCGCCAACCAACTGCGGCACTTTCTCAACCGCAACTCCCTCACGGGTTCCCGCTCCAACATTGCGGCCCACTACGATCTCGGGAATGCGTTCTACTCGCAGTGGCTCGACGCCACCATGACCTACTCGGCGGCCTTGTTCGAATCACCCGATCAATCGTTGGAGGCCGCCCAGACCGCCAAGTACGAGCGGCTAGCGAAAGAACTGCGACTGAAGGCGGGCGATCATTTGCTAGAAATCGGCTCCGGGTGGGGCGGAATGGCTAGCCATGCGGTGCACCGGCATGGGGTCCGGGTCACCACGATCACATTGTCCGAGGCGCAGGCCACCTACTGTCGGGAACGCTTTGAGAGAGAAGGTATCGCCGACCGGGCAGAAGTGAAGGTCATCGACTATCGTTTACTGACCGGCCAATTCGACAAGATCGTCAGCATCGAGATGATGGAGGCCATCGGCGATCAGTACCTCGAGACTTACTGTCAGAGCGTCCAACGCCTGCTCAAGCCGAACGGAATTTTCGCCGCCCAGTTCATTACGTATCCCGATTCACGCCATGCCGAGTTGCGCCGTAGCGTGGACTGGATCCAGAAGCACATCTTCCCGGGCTCGCTATTGCTCTCACTCAACCGCGTGAACCAATCGATGCAGCGGACCGGGAGTCTCCACCTGCACAGTCTCCACGACATGGGCCTCGATTATGGCCGCACGCTGCGCCAGTGGCGCGGGCGCTTCAACCAGGGCCTCCACGAAGTACGCGCTCAGGGTTTCGATGATCATTTCATCCGCACCTGGAACTACTATCTGGCCTACTGCGAGTCGGCTTTTCTTTGGCGGAATATTACCGTGGTGCAGGCCACCTGGACAGCCCCCAACAACCGCAGCCTGATGTCGGTGTGAGTCAGGAAGGGCTCACCGCATGAACCTACCCACCCCACTGACTCTCATCCTTCTCGGATTGGCGTTTGTGGTGGCGGAGATGGTATTGACCTTCCAAGTCGCCCGTCGTCTTCGGAACTTCGGGATTGTGGACATCGTGTGGTCCGCAGGTTTCACCCCATTGGTGCTCCTCTACCTGCTGGCCACGGCATGGCACCAATCCTCGGCGCCCGCCGGAGGAAGCGAGTTTCGGGAGGCACTCATTTCCCGGCTGCCCCTGACCCTCATGGTCACTCTCTGGAGCCTGCGCCTCGGCCTGCACCTCCTGATCCGAGTCCGGGCACACCATCCGGTGGAAGATGTTCGCTACGCCCAACTTCGGAAGGAGTGGGGAGCACAAACTGACCAAAAAATGCTCGGGTTCTTCCTGCTTCAGGGTGGCCTGCAAGTGGTCCTCTCCACGCCCTGGCTCATTAGCAGCCTACGACCGCCCACAGAGTTATCCGGATGGGTGGGTGGGTGCTTCTGGATAGGCCTCCTGCTTTGGGCCGTGGGCATCTTGGGTGAATCTCTGGCAGACCACCAATTAGCCCGATTCCGTGCCGATCCCGCTCGTCGCGGGCAAGTCTGCCAAGAAGGGTTTTGGCGGTACTCCCGGCATCCCAACTACTTCTGCGAATGGCTAGTCTGGCTGGGCTATGGCGTCTTTGCGCTCGGCAGCCCCTGGGGCTGGATCGGACTTTTGGCACCGGCGCTGATGTACCACTTCCTGGTAAACGTCACCGGCGTCCCCATGACCGAGGCATTGTCGGTGAAGTCCAAGGGTGAGGCCTACCGTCGATATCAGCAGACCACCAACGCTTTTTTTCCAGGACCGCCCCGCCGCGGCTAACCTCCGAGAGCTCCCTCTTTCGAAGAACTCGCGCCCCGGGATGCAGCGAGTTGAATGAAACCGATACTCTGCCCCATTGACGACCGTCCCCATGGGCCGAAGCTTCGGACTTACCTACAGCGCGACCATGAGCACCGTCACCATTGCCCCGCCGCCCACAACCTCGGGACCGCCCATGCAGCGGGAGACAACCGCCGGGAATTACTTCGTTGCCAATTATCCCCCGTTTGCCTTCTGGAATGCTGAGGCCGTCCCGGCCTTCCATCAGACTCTGGATCAGGCCCCTCAACCCGGAGTACCGCTGGGACTCTACGCCCACATTCCCTTCTGCCGGAAGCGGTGTCACTTTTGTTACTTCCGCGTCTACACCGACAAGAACGCCGATGACATCAAGACCTATCTGGATGCCCTGCTCAAAGACCTCGCTTCCTATGCTCCCAAGGCAGTGATCGGCGGGCGAAAACCCCGCTTCATCTACTTCGGTGGAGGGACTCCGAGCTACTTGTCTCCGGACCAACTCCGCTATCTGACCGAAGGCATGAAGCGATTGCTTCCCTGGGATGAGGCGACAGAAATCACCTTCGAGGCCGAACCCGGAACACTCACCGACCACAAGCTGCGGGCCATCCGGGAAATGGGTGTCACTCGACTGAGCCTGGGCATCGAGCATTTCGATGACGCCATTCTGGAGATCAACGGTCGGGCTCATCGCTCCAAGGAAGTCGAGAGGGCCTACAGCTATGCCCGAGAAATTGGTTTCCCCCAAATCAATATCGACCTCATCGCTGGCATGGTGGAGGAGACGCCCGAGAAGTGGCAGGAAACCGTCGCCAAGGCAGTGGCCTTGGAACCCGACTCCGTGACCATCTACCAGATGGAGGTGCCCTACAACACGGGCATTTACCGACAAATGAAAGCCGAGGGGAAGCTGGTGGCACCTGTGGCCGACTGGGACACCAAACGGCGTTGGGTGGACGAGGCATTCCGAGCCTTCGAGGCGCGTGGCTACACCGTGACCAGCACTACGACCGTCGTGAAAGATCCCGCACGGGTGAAGTTCGAGTACCGACAGGGGCTCTTCAGTGGAGCCGACCTCTTGAGCATCGGCGTGGCCAGCTTCGGTCACCTCAACCAGATGCACTATCAGAACCACCACGACTTCCAACCGTACGTCGATGCGGTCAATGCGGGGCAGCTTCCCACCCATCGCGCCTATGTCCTTCCGGACGACGAGCGCTACCTGCGTGAGTTCATTCTCCAACTAAAACTGGGCCGCGTCAGCATCGATGCCTTCACCGAGAAATTCGGAGAAGATCCCCGGACTCGATTCGCTGTTCCCTTGGCGATCCTCAAAGGTTGGGGGTTCTTGATGGAATCGAGCACCCACCTGGAATTGACCCGCGATGGGTTGCTGCAAGTCGATCGTCTGCTCCAAGAATTCTTCAAGCCCGAGCACCGCACTGGCCGCTATGCCTGAGTCCGACCCTATCATCACCCACGCAACTCCGACGACCATCACTGGCGCGCGCCTGAGCCATCTGGACGAACGCGGCGAGGCTCGCATGGTGGATGTCTCGGCCAAGCCCGCCCTGTTCCGAGAAGCGGTCGCCTGCGGGGAGATCCACGTATCCTCCACCACGCTCGACTTGATGGAGTCCGACCGCATGGCCAAGGGCAATGTCTTGGCGACAGCCCGCATCGCCGGGATACAAGCGGCCAAACGCACCGGAGAATTAATCCCGCTGTGTCATCCCTTGCCCATTTCTCATTGTGAGATTCACTTTGAAACACCCGAAACGCGGGATCGTATCCGGATCACCGCATCGGCCCGAATCACGGCAGCCACGGGTGTTGAAATGGAAGCCCTAACCGCCGTATCCGTTGCGGCTCTGACTGTCTATGACATGTGCAAGGCGGTGGACAAGGGCATGGTGATCGGCGACATCCGCCTGCTCAGAAAAACCAAGTCTGCGCCTCGGACGCCCTGAATTTGCCCCACTGAAGTCTCCGGGCAATCGAGTCGCAGAATGGGGCTGCCTCACGTGCAAAGAGACCAAGAGAAACCGTGGCCAGAACCCATGGATAGAGATCTCAACATATCCTCCGCAGTGAACCCCTAAGCGCTACCACTGCCCTCCTATTGGCGTCCACATTGCAGGGGCCACAGGATTTTAGCCCCTGAGTCCCTACCGTCGGGAGTAAAGGGCGGACGCTTTTTCTTTTATGCCCCGACACCCTATGTGGCCTCACCATTTCAGCACTCAACTCACCTTGCTGAGCCGGAACGATGCGCCTGGAAAGAAAGTGAGGGCATGGTGCAGATTGTTTCGCGAGGCGAGATTGTTTCGCGAGGCGAGGCGACAGCGAGGATCGGGCCATGCTGAGGCCCACACTTTGGCCGGTTTGTTTTAGCCCCGGGTGATTTAGCCCGTGATTAGCGACCACCACCGCTCTTGCGGAAGAAGACGCAAGCCAGCACCACCGATCGCACCTAATCATCCGAGCTGAAGCCAAGGAATGCTATGCCCGGCGTAAAACTGCCCGGCGTAAAAACAAAAAACCCGACTAGATGATTGAAACCATCTCGCCGGGCTTGTCAGAAAATAGTGTCTCGAATTGAGACAATTTAGATCAACGGAGGAAGAAACACCCAAAGGTGATCAAACCGCGGACCGTTTTAGATTACGGACGGTTCGCATCTGCACCGGCGTAAGCGCTGATCTTCACGGGAGGCGCCACAGCGTTGCCCTTGCTGTCGGTCACGGGGGTCGTGGTCACAGCCACATTGCCCGGGATCGTGATCAGCTTGGTGGTCGTCTTGGCGGCGACAGAGGACTTGGTGGCCCGACGAGCCTTGGCCAAGGCGACTTCGCCACGAACTTCAGATTGCTGGGTGGGAACGAGGCGATCGGCCGTCGCGAGAATCACAGCGTCCTGACCTTCGGTGGCGAAGGTGGCAGCGGCGACAACGGTACGGGCCATCTGGGGAGCGACCTCGAGGCAGGCAGCGACAACGGCTTCGGTGGCCTCAGGAGCCTTGCGAAGGATCGCACCCACAACGGTGGACAATGCGGTCGGATGATTCTTAGCCACTGCAACCACAGCGGCCTTCGCGGTCTCGATGCGGTCGGCCTTGTCGGCAGCAACCACCAACTTGGCGGCGACCAACGGCATATCAATGACCTTGGACGCCAAGATCTTCTGGGTCAGAGCCTGCGACTCAGTGGAAGTGAGGGCGAAGGCCGAATTGACCAACAGCGAAGTAGCAGTGATCAGGACAGTTTTTTTCAGGAGATTCATATACAAGGCTCGATGACTTAATTTGTGACACGAATAAATCCGAGGATGGAAAACACGTCAACCCTTTAACCGAAAAAGTTTTTCACAATCGTCAGCCGGTTTGTTCATGCCGCTTGACGTTGCTCCCGACGCTGAATCACCGGAGGGGTCTCTCGACGGACCACCGCGCGGTTAATCTCGACACCGATCACGTCGTCGCTGTCGGGCAATTCAAACATCAGGTCGCGAAAAAGTTCTTCGGTCAGAGCCCGAAGGGCGCGCGCACCAGTCTTCTTTCGGGACGCCATGCTGGCCAACTCCGCAACGGCATCGTCGGTGAAAGACAACTCGACCCCATCTAGGGACAGCAGCTTGGCAAATTGACGGGTCAAGGCATTGCGCGGTTGGGTCAGCACCTCAGCCATCTGAGACTCGGTCAACTCATCCAGAGCGGTCACCACCGGCAAGCGGCCAATGAACTCCGGGATGAAACCAAAGCCCATGAGGTCTTCCGGCTCCACCCGATGCATCAGAGGCTGGTCGGCCTGAACCAACCGGGACTGGGGCGAAAAGGTATCATCACGAATTTCGGTGCCGAAACCAATGGATCGCCGTCCCAGACGCCGCTCAATGATTCGGTCCATCCCGACGAACGCGCCGCCGCAGATGAAAAGAATCTGAGTGGTGTCAATCCGGATATACTCCTGCTGGGGATGCTTGCGTCCTCCTTGTGGGGGTACATTGCAAACAGTTCCTTCCAGAATCTTCAGCAATCCTTGCTGCACGCCTTCACCGGACACGTCGCGGGTGATGGACACGTTCTCGGTCTTGCGGGCGATCTTGTCGATCTCGTCGATGTAAACGATGCCCATTTGGGCCCGACGCACATCGAAATCGGCCGCCTGAAGCAGGCGCAGGATGATGTTCTCAACATCCTCACCGACATAGCCGGCCTCGGTGATAACCGTGGCATCGGCGATGGCAAAGGGCACGTCGAGCACCTTGGCCAGCGTTTTGGCCAACAGCGTCTTACCGCAACCCGTCGGCCCCAGCAGCAGGATGTTGCTCTTCTCAATTTCTACTGCACCCGGGTCATCGGGGGCTGCGGACGTGGTCTCGCCACCGGCCGCGGACCGAGCGGCCGCCGTGACCCGCTTGTAGTGATTGTACACCGCGACGCTGAGGGTTCGCTTGGCACGGTCTTGACCAATGACATGCTGATCCAACTGCCGCTTGATCTCTGAGGGTTTTGGGATCCGGAGGGTGGGTGCCGATTGCTTTTCAGTCTCGGAACGGGACTCCTTCTCGAGCACTCCGCTGCAGACGCCGACACAGGCGTCGCAGATGTACACGCCAGGGCCCGCGATGAGCCGTTTTACCTCGGCTTTCGATTTGCCACAGAAACTGCACATTGTGATCTGGGTTGCGCGTGCCATGAGCCTTGAAGATCGGGTCTCGGACCAATACTGCCAATGAATTCCTGCTGAATACGCAACCCGGATGCCGTGCCCGGCGAGCCAACCCGATAGGG
>Ga0209444_10000393_pt1 | contig 24023 bp, 23 predicted proteins | sample LauGreFaBDMM15DN_2_FD_188215 | JGI IMG/M metagenome (GOLD analysis project Ga0209444, IMG submission 188215) | Freshwater lake microbial communities from Lake Michigan, USA - Fa13.BD.MM15.DN (SPAdes) (version 2) | ecosystem: Environmental > Aquatic > Freshwater > Lake | place: Lake Michigan... | reverse complement strand
TCGGCGCAGAATGAAAATTCTTTTGTCACCGGCAGTGGTAATGCTAATTTTGTTAAAAAATCTGAGCGAAAAAATGCGCCGAAAATATCTGGTGCAACATTAACTTCTGGTATTAAAACTCTTAATTTAAATCAAGTTACAGTAATAAATGTTTGGGCATCTTGGTGTGCTCCATGTCGAGCAGAAGCGCCAGTCTTGCAAGACTTCTCTATTAAATACCCACAAGTTCAATTTGCTGGAATTTTAACTAGAGATAATCTTTCTTCTGCAAAAGCATTTTATGAAAACTTTAAATTAACCTATCCAACATTTATTGATGACGCATTATTATTAGGTTTTAGTGGATCAATAATTCCTAATGCAATTCCAACCACACTCATTATCGATAAAAATGGTAAAGTTGCCGTTCGGATAAGCGGCGAGGTAACTGTTGCTACCTTACAGAAATTGTTAGATAAGGTGTTAGCTGATGAGTAATTTTTTTGTTAATCAAATATTTGATGCCAACTTGCTTATTGCGATGGCAATTGCATGCCTAGCTGGATTAATCTCCTTCTTCTCACCATGTGTTATTCCTTTGGTTCCTGGCTACCTTTCCTATGCATCTGGAATGAGTGATAGTAAAAATAGAAGCAGAGTATTGCTGGGGTCAGTACTTTTCGTATCTGGCTTTACCGCCTTATTTATTTCATATGGCTTGTTGTTTGGACAACTTGGGTCAAAAATTGCTCAAAATTCAAGAACCATTTCTGTTGTACTTGGTTTACTTACTATTGGGCTTGGTTTTATATTTTTATTTAATGAAAAGTTTTATAGAAGTTTTAAACCAAGCTGGAAGATGCGAACCGGCTTAATATCAGCCCCATTTATCGGCTTTGCTTTCGGTATTGGCTGGACTCCTTGCATTGGGCCAACCTTGGGTGCTGTTCAAGTATTGGCATTTGAAAGCGCAACAGCGCAACGTGGTGCAATTTTGTCAGCTGCATACTGTCTTGGCCTTGGAGCCCCTTTTATATTAATGGGATTATTTTTAGATAAAGCAGAGCCATTTAGAAAGATGATTGCAAAACGCGGTAATTTAATTACTAAAATTGGCGGGTCACTTTTGATATTTATTGGACTGCTTCAAGTTACAAATCTTTGGGATCAATTAATGAATTCTATGCGTGATCTTATTACTGGTTTTATCCCCATAATCTAATGAGTACTGCTTTAGATAGTAGATCATTTCTTCGGTGGTGTTGGCGCCAATTAACAAGTATGCGTACTGCACTTATTTTGCTCTTACTTCTTGGTATTGCTGCAATTCCTGGTTCGTTATTTCCACAGCGCAGTCAAAATCCAATACAAGTTAAGCAATACTTTATTGATAACCCAACTCTTGCTACTTGGTTAGATCGCTTTAGCCTTTTTAGTGTTTATAGCTCGCCATGGTTTAGTGCCATTTATTTACTACTTTTTATCTCACTAATCGGATGCGTATTGCCACGAAGCATCGGGCATTTAAAGGCAATTGGTGCTGTACCGACCATTACACCTAAATATTTAGATCGAATGGAACACTTTACTGAAATAAAGAAAGTTGATTTGGACTTAGTAGAGGCGAAGCTACGAAAAATGCGGTTTAGAATCCGCAGAGATTCTAATTCTATTTCAGCAGAAAAAGGTTATGCCAGAGAGAGTGGGAATTTACTTTTTCACCTTTCATTAGTTTTAATTTTAATTGCTGTAGGAGTCGGCTCATTATTTGGCAGCAAGGGCGATGCGATAGTGAATGTAGGTGATCGGTTTATAAACACACCCACCTCTTACGATATTTTAGGCTTTGGGAAGTATCAGGCAGAGGATTCACTACCCCCATTTGCGCTAACAATTAAAGATTTTAAAGCCGAATATGATCCAGCAACTAATGCACCACTTGATTACACCCTAACCGTCTTAACTTCTAACCCAGCTGGATCGAAAGAAAAAACTGAGATTATTAAAGTTAATAAACCACTTACATATGGAAGCACAAAGATTTTTTTACAAGCTAACGGTCATTCACCAATAGTTATTGTTAAAGACAAGAGCGGTAAAGTTATTTTTGATGGCCCAACACCTTTCTTGCCACAGGATACAAACCTTTCCTCAATCGGAGCAATAAAAATTCCTGACATGCAACCGCAAATTGGTTTTGTTTCTTCATTTTTACCAACTGCTGATCGAGATCCAGTTCGCGGAGGGTTTTCTTCTTACCCAGAAGTCTTAGATCCACGATTATTAATTTCAGTTTGGAAAGGTGACTTAGGTCTAAATACTGGAGTTCCGCAATCGGTTTACCGGATTGATACCAGCAGAATGGAAAGAATTGGCTTGAAAGCCTTAGTACTTAATGAGAGCTATGACTTCGGTGAGGGCAGCATCACATTTACAGGATGGAAGTCTTGGGTTAATTTACAAATCATTAATGATCCCGGGAAAGGATACGCTTTAGTTGGTGCGATACTTGCGATCTCTGGTTTACTAATCTCACTATTTACTAGACAGAGAAGAATTTGGATTAAACAAGGACGGAAGACACAAATTGCAGGGTTAGCGAAAAATGGCATACCAGGTCTTGAAGATGAAATTAAGAAACTAGTAAAGGAGTTAGGTAGTGAGTAATACATCAATAGCTTTACTATCAAACGATTTTATTTATGCTTCGATGGCTTTATTCACACTTGCTTTTTTTGCGCATGCGGTTGAGGTTGCTTGGTCGGTTAAAACGCCGGCCAAATCGGTGAAGAAAACAAAATTAGATTTTTCTAGAACTGAGCGGGTTGGTAGATTGGCCAGCGCTTTCATGGTTTTAGGCTTCCTACTTTTAACTGCTGGAGTTATTTTTCGCGGGATATCGGCAGATCGAGTTCCCTGGGGAAATATGTATGAGTTTTCAATAACAGGTGCACTTGCCTTTTCTGGTGCATACTTATTTGCACTTAAAAAATACAAATTACGGTGGCTTGGGCTTCCAGTTTCACTAGCCGTTCTTCTAACTTTAGGAACTGCAATAACCTTGCTATACCGGCCAAGTGCCCCACTAGCTCCCGCATTAAAATCAACCTGGCTAGTAATCCATGTTTCAGCAGCAATTATTTCTGGTGGAGTATTTCTATTAGCAAATTGTGTTGCAGGTGCTTATTTAATTTTGGATCGCTATGAACAAAAAGGTGTTCGTCCGATCTGGGCACAAAAGCTTCCATCACTTGAAGTTCTAGATAATCTTTCATATCGATTAGTTGCATTGGTATTTCCACTTTGGACTTTTGCAGTTATCGCTGGTGCTATTTGGGCAGAGTCTGCTTGGGGCCGGTACTGGGGTTGGGACCCAAAAGAGACTTGGGCATTTATTACTTGGGTTGCTTATGCAGCATATTTACATGCGCGGGTAACAGTTGGCTGGCGAGGTAGAAAAGCTGCATGGCTATGTTTGCTTGCTGGTTCAACATTCTTATTTAATTACATATATATAAATGTGTGGGGAACTGGTCGCCACACATACTCCGGTTTATAACTTTCTTAAAAAGTCTGGGTCATCATCAGGCGGAATGATTCGCCCACGCCCACCACGATTTTGACCAGGCTTTCTTGGCCTGCCAGCAATAAACCAACCAATTGCACCAAATGATCCAAGAAATAAAATTATTAATAGCCATCCCCATTTTGGAAAACGTCTCACATTTTCTTGTGGAGTTACTGCGCAGTCTATAAAGGCAAAAATATTGATTATTGCCGCTAGCACCACTAGATATTTAAGCATGTACTTAGTTTACACCTATCTAATGTTAAATTAGTAAAGCAAGTGAAATTAACACTGCGGTAATCAACTGGACCCTCGCAGTTTTGCCTAAAACAGCTATTAACTCTTCCCCTTTGGCGCCACGTATTACTTGCATTAAAACTTTATATACCAAGGGTAAACAAATAACTACAAGGGTTATTTGTCTATTGATACTTATCGCTAGTAGCACACTTAGTTGTGTGATTAGCAGCAAGAATCCATAGAAGAATCGAGTTTTTTGATCACCTAACTTAACTGCCAAAGTTCGTTTGCCCGCTAATTCATCTAATGGGCGATCACGAAGATTATTAATTACTAAAATTGCACATGACAATGATCCGATTGGAATGGAGAGTAAAACTATTTCCCAGTTTATTTGCTGAGTCTGAACATAGTAACTTCCAATAGTTGCAACTAAGCCAAAGAAAATAAATACTGAAAATTCACCAAAACCAAGATAACCATATGGTTTTTTCCCGCCGGTGTAACCCCAGGCAGCTAAAACTGAAATTAATCCAACTAAAATTAACCAAAGCGTTGTATTTAATGAGAGTAGCGTGCCAGCAATACAAGCAGTAGCAAACGATGTAAATGCTGCGGTTCTAACTGCCTTTGCGCTAGCTAAACCAGAAGCAACTAATCTTGTTGGACCAACTCGGTTAGCGTCAGTTCCACGAATACCATCTGAGTAATCATTTGAGAAATTAACTGCAATTTGTAAAGAAAGTGAAACGATTAATGCCAAACCAGCGTTTATCCAATTAATTTCAAACGCAAATGATGTTCCAACTAAAACTGGTGCAACTGCTGCTGGCAGAGTTTTAACTCTTGCTCCTAATACCCACTTATTCAATTACCACCCATAATCTTTATCGCTAAGTTTTTAGCAGCTCTTCTATCTGGCTTGCCTATCGAAGTTGTAGGAATTTGTTCAAACAAGAATACCTCTTTTGGTGATAAAAGTGAGCCAACACTTTTCTTTATCTCTTCAATTGAAAGATTTGAAGTACTACCAAGGCAGAGTTTTTCACCCCAAACTTCATCAGGGAGGGCAAAGGCAATAATCTCTTGGTTTGGAGTCAGCTCTCTAATTTTTTCTTCTACAAGTATTAGTGAAATATTCTCACCGCCAGAAATTATAACCTCATCAGACCTGCCATTAACTTTAAGGAAGCCAGCAGATAGTTCTCCAATATCAGTGCTCTCAAACCAACCGTCAATGCCAACCGAAGTTAACTCGCCTTTCTCAGATAAGTATCCACTTGCAATCATTGGGCCAGTTAATTTAATTAATCCATCACTAGTTAATTTTATTTCCACGCCATCTAGCGGCTTTTGATTATAAACACAGCCACCACTCATTTCAGTCATTCCATAGGTGGTAACAATCTTTACATGTTTATTTGCAGCTTCTTTTTTTAATTTATCACTTACTGGGCCACCACCAACTAAAACCGCCTCAGCTGCAGTTAAATGTTCAAGTAATTTAGCATCACTAGTTAGCGCTTTATAAAGTTGAGTTGGAACTATTGAAATAAAATCGGCGTCAATATAATTTGTAGCGCTTCGATTATCAATTACTCTTGAGCCAAGTGCAGTTGCTCTAATTAATACATTTAAACCAGCAATATGGGTTGTAGGCAGTAGCAAAGACCAACTATCACCTGGCACCGCACCTAAATACTTATGACTGGCATTTGTAGAAGCAATTAATGCTGCATCTGAAATAGCGACTAATTTTGATTCTGCAGTTGAACCAGACGTACTAATCACTAGAGCAATATTTTTATCTACCTCTTTAATATCAATTTGTTTGGTTGATAGCGCAGGCCCCGAGCCTTCTAGCGCCTTGGCTAAATTTTCTTGCAGCTGTGGGATTGACCACTCAGGCTGAATAGGAGTTAATGCGCGAAGTTCTTTTTCTCCCATAATCCCCGTAGGCTATCTCTTATCTAATTCCCTTTTAACCTTTGGAGCCCGCCTTGAGTAAGCCAATCAAACGCCAGCCAGGAGATCGCACTATTCCTAAGTGGCAAACGGGATCTGGTGGGGAAAAATTTACTGACATCACATACCAAGTTGCAGAGGGCATGGCGAAAATAACAATCAACCGCCCAGAAGTTAGAAATGCATTTCGCCCGCAGACACTTTTTGAATTATCTGATGCATTTAATTTAGCTCGAGACAACGAACAAGTTGGTGTAATCATTTTTACTGGTGCCGGCGATGAAGCATTTTGCTCAGGCGGTGATATAAATGTTCGTGGAGACGATGGCTACCTTGGCGATGACGCGCTTAGTAAAAAAGGAATTGGCCGATTAAATGTTTTAGATTTACAAGTACAAATTCGTCGTACACCAAAGCCAGTTGTTGCTATGGTCGCTGGCTGGGCAATCGGCGGCGGACATGTCTTGCATGTTGTTTGTGATTTAACAATTGCAGCAGAGAATGCAAAATTTGGTCAGACCGGACCTATGGTTGGTTCGTTTGATGGTGGGTATGGTGCTGGTTTGTTAGCAGCTCATGTGGGACAAAAGAAGGCTCGTGAAATTTGGTTCCTATGCCGCCAATATGATGCGCAAGAAGCACTTGATATGGGATTAGTTAATGCAGTTGTATCGGTTAAAGAGTTAGAGGCCGAAACAGTTTCTTGGGCAAGAGAGATGCTACGTCACTCACCAATGGCACTTCGTTTATTAAAGGCAAGCCTTAATGCCGCAGATGATGGTTTAGCAGGCGTTCAGCAATTAGCTGGAGATGCCACCATGTTGTTTTATTTAACAGAGGAAGGTCAAGAAGGACGCAACGCTTATCAAGAAAAACGTGAGCCAGACTTTAATAAATTTCCTAAACGACCTTAAGTAATGTTCCCGTTCAAATTACAAGTAGTTTCAATTCCAGTTAAGGCGAACTTTCGCGGAATTAAAAATCGAGAAATTGCATTATTTGAAGGCCCAGCTGGCTGGAGTGAGTTTTCGCCATTTATTGAATACAGTAATAAAGAATCTAGTACATGGCTAAAAGCTGCGATTGAAGGTGCTACAAAAGAGCCACCGACGCCAATAAGAAATGAAGTACAAATTAACGCTACTTTGCCTAACGTAAAGGTGGGTGAAGTAAAAGAATTACTTGCCGGGTTTGATGGCTGTAGCACGATCAAAATAAAAATTAATGATTTTGAGACCGATCAGGCTCTTCTAATTGAATGCTTAAAGGAAATTCCAAAAGCTAAGTTCCGACTAGATGTTAACGGTGGTTGGGCGCTAGAAGAGGCAATAGCAAATGTGCAAAGTTATGAAACGGCATTTGGAAGCTTAATTGAATACATTGAGCAACCATGTACTGATTTTGCAGATCTAAATAGCCTACGAAACAACACTGGAATTAAAATTGCTGTTGATGAATCAATAAGAAAATATTTGGCAGGTGATCTAACTCGTATTAAAGAGGTTGCAGATATTGCAATAATCAAGTGGGCGCCAACTGGTGGAATTAGCTCAGCATTAGAAGTAATTGAAAAAATAGATCTACCAGTGGTTATCTCAAGCGCGTTAGACAGCAGCGTAGGTATTTCACACGGGTTATCGCTAGCTGCAGCTGTGCCTAATCTTTATGGCGCGTGTGGACTTGGCACAGTTAGTTTATTAGAAGGTGATGTAACAAGTAATTCACTCATTCCAATCAATGGAATTATAAGTAACCGTAAAGTAACTCCTGATCGACTTGAAGAATTTAAAGCAGAACCTGTCAGGCAGAAATGGTGGCAAGATAGAGCCAATGCAATTTATGAAGGAGGCTTATTTTGAGTAATTCAACAAAATTAGCACATTCATTACTTAGGCAATTAATAGAAGTAGGGGTAAGTGATTATGTAATTTCACCTGGTTCACGAAATGCACCACTTGCAATTGCTTTAGGGGAAGCTGCAAGTAGAGAGATTATTGATTTGCATATAAAAATTGATGAACGTGGTGCTGCTTATTACGCACTTGGAATTTCAAAAGCAAGTAATAATTATGTTGCAGTTATTTGTACAAGTGGTACCGCGGCAGCAAATTTTCACCCAGCTGCTTTGGAGGCTTTTCATAGCAATAACAAATTACTATTAATTACGGCTGATCGACCAGCCCGGCTTCGGAGAACTGGTGCAAATCAAACAACTGATCAAGTGAATATTTACCCAGTAATTAAAACCCATGATTTTGCGGCTGAGATAGATATAAAAAAACTTTTAACCGGAGGTGTGGTCCATTTAAATGTTCAATTTGATGAGCCATTAGTGAAAAGCGAAAAAACAGATTGGCTTGCTGGATTAAAAATTTCATCGAATAGTCATGAGAATAAAATTAGTGGAAAATTAGAAGTAGATAGTGGAGTGTTAATTATTGGACATGACCGAGCTGGCTATTCAGTATCGGAAGTAAACAATTTTGTCAGTAAATTAAATTGGCCAGTAATTTCTGAAGACCCAATCTCTTTCCCACAATCAATCGCCCATACATCTTTATTCTTATCAGATCCTCAGATAGCTGCAAAACTAGCCCCAGAGAATTTAATTGTGATTGGTCGAACAACCTTATCTCGAAGCACAAATACGTTCATAAGTCTTGCTAAAAAAGTAATTGTTATTGACCCAAGAACTGCTGACATAGATAGCAAGAGAGAAGCAGACGTAATTCTTAAAGCATTACCAAATGAGATATTAAGTGCTAAGGCAGATGAAAGTATTTGGCGTGAAGCTTCAGATGCTGCAGCTATTCAGTTAGAAAATTTAACTTGGTCTGAGCAACTTGCAATCACAACAATATGCGAACTTTTACCTGATGAGAGTGCTTTGTTTGTTGGTTCATCCAGACCTGTACGTGATATCGAAGCTTTCGCCCATCCTCGCAGCGGTGTATCAGTATTTGCTAATCGGGGCTTATCTGGAATTGATGGGAATATTTCAACTGTATTTGGAATAACAAGTGAATTTGAAAAAACAACTGCAATTCTGGGAGATCTAACATTTCTTCACGATATATCAGCTCTCACAAATGCAACTGTTGGAAATCTGCGTATTTTCGTAATTGATAACAATGGCGGGGGAATATTTTCAACTTTACCTCAAGCAAATACTGATAATTTTGAGCAGCTTTTCGGGACTCCTCATAATTTAGATTTACGCAAAGTAATTGCTGGCTTTGGGGTAGCTGTTAATAATGTTACGAGTTTAATTGAACTGCAATCAGCAGCAAGTAAAGAAATTAAAGGATTTGAGGTTGTAGTAGTAAATGTTCCAAGCCGTGAGAGCAATGCCGAGCAATTAAAAAGTATTACTCAAAGAGTTTCAAGCGCAGTACGCATTGGCATTAACTTAGCCTGACTCTCTGCATATTCATTAGCTGGATCTGAGCCAGCAACAATTCCACAACCAGCAAAAATTCGAATTGATTTGTTATCAGCCGATAGTTGACCACAACGAAGTGCAATTGCAATTTCACCATCACCATGTGCATCAATCCAGCCAACAGGTCCGGAATATCTACCACGATTCATCTCTTCAAGAGATGTAATAAGTTTTTTTGCCACATCGGTTGGCGTTCCACAAACTGCTGCAGAAGGATGTAATTTTTCAACCAGCGTAAAAATATCTGCTTGCTTCGCGCTGTCATTTAATACTCCAGTTACATCAGTTGCTAGATGCATAACATTTGAAAGGTGTAAAACAAATGGTGATTCTGGGACGTTTGTAGAGGAACAAAATGGTGCAAGTGCATCTGCAACGGACTTAACTGCGTATTCATGTTCTTCTAAATCCTTTGAAGATTTCGCCAAAGAGGCAGCAAGTGCTAAATCACGATCTTCATTTCCACTTTTTCTAATAGTTCCAGCTAAAACTCTTGAAGTAACAAGTGATTTGCTTAGGCGAACTAACAATTCTGGCGTTGCACCAATCAAACCATCTACAAAAAATAGCCATGTTGATGGGTACTCAATCTCAAGTCGCTGCAATAAATTTCGAATATCAATACCGGTATTTGATGTCGCAGTTAAATCTCGAGCAAGCACAACTTTTTCAAGCTGGTTATTTTTAATCGCGGTAATTGCAGCAGTTACTTGTTCGCGCCATCTTTCATCACTGATAGATCCTTTTTGCCATGTGATTTCGCTACTAATAGCTGAGTTAGATATTTGAGTTATCTCTGGCTGACCTTTATTTCCAATCCAAGTTATCCATGATTTTCCATTTTTATGTCCTAAGACAACCTCTGGGATTATAAGAACAGATGCTTCATTTGAATCAAAAGAAAAGGATGAAAAAAGTATTGGCCCAGTCCCACTGCCATGCACATTATTTTGGATTGAAAATTCAGATAGTTGCTCACCCCACCAATTCTTAGCTTTTAAAAATCGATCCTCACCTTTTACTTCAAATCTTTTGTATTCACCAAACCCGACTAAACCATCACCACTTCTAACCCATGCAGAAACTAAATCTAAATTTGTATCTGCTGAGGTAAGTATTGGGTGATTACCCAAAATCTCAGTAGTAATTAAAACGGACATTTTAGATTTGCGCCTGTCTATTTGACGGATTTGTAAGTAAAGCCTACTCCTTAGAGAATAGTGCTGTGGTCCGCGCTAATCTAAACAAAGATCCAGATGACGTCTCAAAGATGTTTGACGATGTTGCACATAGATATGACTTTCTAAATGACCTTCTTAGTTTGGGTCGGACAAAGGCATGGCGAAGAGTTGTAACTTCAATTATCGGACCAAAACCAGGAATGAAGATTTTAGACATTGCAGCTGGCACCGGTTCCTCATCTCGTCCATTGGTTGATAAAGGCGCAGAAGTAACCGCTTTAGATTTTTCACATGGGATGATTGCGCAGGGCCGTAAACAAAATAAAAATATAAACTTTGTACAAGGTGATGCTTTAAAACTTCCATTTGAAGATAATTCCTTTGATGTAACTACGATTTCATTTGGCCTTCGTAATACTTCAAATACTGACAAAGCACTTAAAGAAGCACTGCGAGTTACAAAAGATGGTGGCAGAATTGTTGTTGCTGAATTTTCACACCCAGTAAATCCAATCTTTAAAAAGATATATTTAAATTATTTAATGAAAGCATTACCGGTTATTGTTAAAAAAATAAGCAAAAATCCGGACGCATATATCTACCTAGCCGAATCAATTAGGGCCTGGCCAGATCAGGCCGAATTGGCCTCCATAATGCGAGATAGCGGCTTTAAATCAGTGGCTTGGCAGGATTTAACCTTCGGTATTGTTGCAGTTCACATAGGTTATAAGGCGTAAGTGGCTAATGAGACCGTCGGCAAACAATAAGATTTGACCGTATGAATCCTTCAGTAAATCCATATGTACCGATCCTGGCGATTGGGGCTATTGGATTTGGATTTGCCATTTTTTCAATTGTGGCAGCTGCCCTTACTGGACCAAAAAGATATAACCGAGCCAAGTCAGATGCATATGAGTGTGGAATCCAGCCATCACCACAAGCAGCAGGCGGCGGAAGATTTCCAGTTAAATATTTCTTAACCGCAATGCTATTTATTGTCTTTGATATTGAAATTGTCTTTTTATATCCATGGGCGGTCTCGTTTGATCAGCTTGGGTTATTTGGTTTAGTTGAGATGGCTCTATTTATTGGAACAGTTTTTGTTGCCTATGCATATGTTTGGCGACGCGGCGGATTGGAATGGGATTAGTCGTGGGCTTAGAAGAAAAGTTACCAAGTGGATTTTTATTAACAACAGTTGAAAAGCTTGCTGGTTACATGCGCAAGAACTCATTATGGCCAGCAACATTTGGTTTGGCATGTTGCGCGATTGAAATGATGGCAGCAGGTGCTGGGCGGTATGACTTAGCAAGGTTTGGAATGGAAGTGTTCCGCGCCTCTCCTCGCCAAGCAGATTTAATGATTGTGGCTGGCCGAGTTAGTAACAAAATGGCGCCAGTAGTTCGTCAGATTTATGATCAAATGGCTGCTCCTAAGTGGACAATTGCAATGGGCGCATGCGCATCATCTGGTGGAATGTTTAATAATTATGCAATTGTGCAGGGTGTAGACCACATCATTCCAGTAGATATTTATTTACCAGGCTGCCCACCACGTCCTGAAATGTTAATGGATGCAATTTTAAAACTGCATGAACAAATCGGTAATGAAAAATTAGGTCCAAATCGAGAGAAAATAATTAGAGAGGTTGAAGCAGCTGCCCTTGCTGCTAAACCAACTCATCAACTAAAAGGATTGCTCACATGAGTAAGAATGGAATGTTTGGGGCTAGCGGAAGTGGTGACACTTCAGGGTTTGGCGGCCTAGTAAATACAACGACAGTTATCGGCTCGACTGAGCGCCCATTTGGTAGCTATTTCGATCAGGTCGCAGATGATTTAGAAAGAGCTTATCCACTATTTAGCGATGCGATTGAAAAGGTTGTTGTAGATCGTGGTGAATTAACATTATTTATTAAACGAGACCGTTTGTTTGATGTTGCAAAAATTTTGCGTGATCAACTTAAATTTGAGATGTGTATTGGTGTTAGTGGTGCGCATTATCCAGATGAAAGTGGCCGGGAGTTACACGCGGTTTATTCATTACTTTCAATTACAAGAAATCAAAGACTTAGATTAGAAGTTAGTGTTTCAGATAAAGATTCACATGTCCCTTCATTAGTTGAGGTATGGGCCGGAACTAACTGGCATGAGCGTGAAACGTATGACATGTTTGGAATTATTTTTGATAATCATCCAGGGCTTACTCGAATCTTGATGCCAGATGATTGGCCAGGACATCCACAACGAAAAGATTATCCACTAGGTGGAATTGAGATTGAATATAAAGGTGCAACAATTCCAGCGCCTTCACAACGTCGGAGCTACAAGTGACAACATTTACCGATCCATACGCATCCTCACAAGAAACTACCGAAGGACGGGTTTACTCCGTAACTGGTGGCGATTGGGATTCATTAGTTACTGAAATTGGTGCAACTAAAGAAGAGCGCGTAGTTTTGAATATGGGGCCACAACATCCGTCAACACATGGTGTTCTGCGTTTAATTTTGGAGCTAGAGGGTGAGACAGTTACTGAAACTAGATGTGGAATTGGCTATCTACATACTGGAATTGAAAAAAATACTGAATTTAGAAATTGGACCCAAGGCGTAACTTTTGTAACAAGAATGGATTATTTATCTCCAATATTTAATGAAACTGCATATTGTTTGGGTGTTGAAAAGTTACTTGGAATTACAAATGATGTAACTGAGCGAGCAACTGTTATTCGAGTAATGATGATGGAGTTCAATCGAATCTCTTCTCACATGGTTGCATTAGGAACCGGAGCCCTTGAGCTTGGCGCACTTTCACCAATGATTTTTGCATTTAGAGAGCGCGAGAAGGTATTAGATGTATTTGAAATGATCTCAGGTCTTCGCATGAATATGGCTTATGTAAGACCAGGTGGAGTTGCTCAAGATCTACCACAGGGAGCACTAGCGAAGATTCGCGAAACAGTAAAAGAGTTACGACATAATTTTAAAGACAATGAAAAATTATTAATTGGTAACTCAATCTGGATCAAGCGCACTCAAGGCATTGGCTATTTAGATTTAGCTGGCTGCACAACTTTAGGGATTACCGGTCCAGTACTTAGATCAACTGGATTAGCTTGGGATTTAAGAAAGGCGCAACCATATTGTGGCTATGAGGATTATCAATTTGATATTCCAACAACTGACACCTGCGATGTTTATGGAAGATTTTTAATTAGAATGCAAGAGTTAGAACAATCACTAAGAATTATTGAGCAGTGTGTTACTAAGCTTGAAAAATTAGAGGGACAACCAGTGATGGTTGCTGATAAGAAAATTGCTTGGCCATCTCAATTATCTATCGGTGCCGATGGAATGGGTAACTCTTTAAATCACATTAGAGAGATTATGGGTGAATCAATGGAAGCTTTGATTCATCACTTTAAATTAGTTACTGAAGGATTTAGAGTGCCTGCCGGTCAGGTGTACACATCAATTGAATCACCACGCGGTGAGCTAGGAGTTCACTTAGTTTCAGATGGCGGAACTCGTCCTTATCGAGTGCATTTCCGTGATCCATCTTTTAATAATCTTCAATCAACTGCTGCAATGTGTGAAGGTGGACAGATTGCTGATGTAATTGCAGCTGTTGCATCAATTGATCCAGTTATGGGTGGGGTTGATCGCTAATGGCATTTACATCTGAGCAAATTTCAATTATGGATTCAATTATTGCCAGGTATCCACGCAAGCGGTCAGCAATCATGCCTTTGCTTCATTATGCGCAATCAATTGATGGTTATGTAACTAATGAAGGCATTGAATTAATTGGTGAAAAATTAGAGCTAGCAACTGCAGAGGTCACAGCAGTTTCAACCTTTTATACCCAATATAAATCAAGGCAAGTAGGTGAATACCATGTTGGTATCTGCACAAATACTTTATGTGCAGTTATGGGTGGAGATGTGATTTTTGATGCAGTTAAAGAGCACCTTGGAATTGAAAATGATGGTGTAACAGCTGACGGCAAAGTTTCAGTAGAACATATTGAGTGCAACGCCGCATGTGATTACGCCCCCGTTGTAATGGTTAATTGGGAGTTTTACGATAATCAAACAGTGCAATCTGTTAAAGATTTAGTAGATGGTGCTAGAAATGGAAATCCACCTGCACCAACTCGTGGACCTAAAACACTTAGAACTTGGAAACAAAATTCCGCAGTTCTTGCCGGTATTTCAGATGGCCTTGCAAATGAGGGCGTACAAGCTGGTGAGCCAACTTTGTTAGGGCTAAAGAAAGCAAAAGGTGGAGCATGAGTAAATTAACTCCAATTCTTTCTGCACACTGGGATGAAGCAGATTCATTTACCATCGCAGGCTATAAGCGAAATGGTGGTTACAGTGCTGTTGCTAAAGCACTTGCCATGGCACCTGATGAAGTAATTCAATTAGTAAAAGATTCAGGATTACGTGGCCGAGGTGGCGCAGGATTTCCAACTGGAAGTAAGTGGGGCTTTATTCCACAAGGAGATAATAAAGAACATTATTTCGTTGTTAATGCTGATGAGTCAGAGCCAGGTACTTGTAAAGATACACCGCTAATGATGGCAAACCCACATGTATTAATTGAAGGCGTAATTATTGGTTCATATGCGATTAGAGCAAACTATGCGTTTATCTATATTCGTGGTGAAGTAACCCATGTTGTGCGCAGAGTGCAACAAGCAATTGAAGATGCATATGCTGCTGGCTTACTTGGTAAAAATATTTTAGGTAAAGGTTTTGATTTGGAATTAGTTCTTCATGTTGGTGCTGGCGCTTATATTTGCGGTGAAGAGACTGCATTACTTGATTCACTTGAAGGTTTTCGTGGCCAGCCAAGACTTCGCCCACCATTTCCTGCGATTGCCGGTTTATATGCAAAGCCAACAGTAGTAAATAATGTTGAATCAGTTGCCTCAGTTCCAGCAATTGTAAATAATGGTGTTGCTTGGTTTAACGCAATGGGAACTGAAAAGAGCAAAGGATTTACCCTCTACTCACTCTCTGGCCATGTAAATAATCCTGGTCAATTTGAAGCACCACTTGGAATTACATTACATGAGCTTCTAGAAATATCTGGTGGAGTTAGAAGTGGTCATAAATTAAAGTTTTGGACTCCAGGCGGATCATCAACGCCAATCTTTACCGATGCACATTTAGATGTACCACTTGATTACGAAGGTGTTTCAGCAGCTGGCTCAATGCTTGGCACAAAAGCTTTACAAATATTTGATGAAACAACCTGTGTTGTTAGAGCAGTTCTTAGATGGACTGAGTTTTACAAACATGAATCTTGCGGTAAGTGCACACCATGTCGAGAAGGAACTTGGTGGTTAGTACAAGTACTAAAGGATTTAGAAGCAGGTAAAGGAACTGAAGCTGATCTAGATAAGTTATTAGATCTATGCGACAACATTATGGGCCGATCATTTTGTGCTCTCGCCGATGGCGCAGCAAGTCCAATCATCTCTTCATTAAAGTATTTCCGCCAAGAGTATTTAGATCACCTAGCTGCTGGTAGATGTCCATTTGATCCAATTGCATCAACATTATTTGTTACGGCAGGTACCAAATGAGTATTCAAGAATTAGGCACTGAACAAGCAGTTGAAATGATTACCTGCGTAATTGACGGTTTTGAAGTAACTGTTCCAAAGGGAACTTTAGTAATCCGGGCTGCTGAAAAGCTAGGAATTCAAATTCCAAGATTTTGCGACCACCCACTTCTAGCACCAGCTGGTGCTTGCAGACAATGTTTAGTAGATATTGAAATTAATGGCAGAGCATTTCCAAAACCTCAAGCCTCTTGCACTATTCCAGTTGAAAACGGCATGATTGTTAAAACTCAATTAACTTCACCCGTTGCCGATAAAGCGCAAAAAGGAGTTATGGAGTTGTTGTTAATTAACCACCCACTTGATTGCCCAGTTTGCGATAAGGGTGGTGAATGCCCATTACAAAACCAGGCAATGTCATCTGGCAGAGGTGAAAGTAGATTTGAAGGAGTTAAGCGAACATTTGAAAAACCAGTTGCAATTTCATCTCAGGTTTTATTAGATCGAGAGCGGTGTGTGCTTTGCGCTCGCTGCACAAGATTCTCAGAACAAATTGCTGGTGATCCATTTATAACTTTAAATGAGCGTGGCGCACTTCAGCAGGTTGGTATTTATGAAGATGAACCATTTGATTCTTATTACTCTGGCAACACTGTTCAAATTTGCCCAGTTGGTGCATTAACCGGCACCTCATATCGCTTCCGGGCCAGGCCATTTGATTTAGTTTCAACTAATACTTCATGTGAACACTGTGCATCTGGTTGCTCAATGCGCACCGATGTTCGCAGAGGCAAAACCTTACGCAGGCTTGCCGGAGAAGATGCTGATGTAAATGAAGAGTGGAATTGCGATAAGGGTAGATGGGCATTTAAGTACGAGGTAGCTAAGAATCGAATTAATGTGCCAATGATTAGAGATGCAAGTGGACAATTACAAGAGGCTTCTTGGCCGGAGGCATTAGCCGCGGCCGCTGCTGGATTAAAAAATGCAAGAGCTGGAGTATTAGTTGGTGGCCGTGCAACTATTGAAGATGCTTACGGTTATAGCAAATTTGCTCGCGTAACACTAAATACAAACAATATTGATTTTCGCGCTCGCAGCCACAGCAATGAAGAGTTAGATTTCTTAGCATCAGCATCACTTAATGCAACATACAAAGATATTGATAAAGCAGATCAGGTAGTACTAATTAGTTTTGAACCAGAGGATGAGTCACCAATTGTTTTCTTGCGAATTTATAAGCAGACCCATAAGCGGGCAATCAAAGTTACAAGTATTGCTCCATTTGCAAGCCGTGGCACACAAAAGTTAAATGCAAAATTAATTAAAACTGCAACTGGTCATGAAGTAGTAGCAATCTCCGAGTTAACTGGATTAACAACTAAATCAGTGGTTTTAGTTGGCGAGCGAGCATCTGAAACAACTGGTGCATTATCTGCAGTAATAAAATTGGTAAATGACAGTGGCGCAAAATTAGGTTGGATTCCACGCAGAGCTGGTGAGAAAGGTGCAATTGCGGCTGGGGCACTTCCAAATTTACTTCCTGGTAATCGCCCAGTATCCGATGCATCAGCAAGAGTAGATATTGCAACAGCATGGAATATTGATTCACTGCCAAGCGAAATTGGTATGAGCTCTACTGAAATCATTAACTCTGATTTACAAGCAGTTTTAATTGGTGGAGTAGATCCAATGGATATTTCAGCAGATGCTAAGGTAAAACTTGCAAAGAAATTTGTAGTATCTCTTGAGATTAGACAAAGTGATATCACTGATATCGCATCAGTTGTATTGCCAGTCGCAGCGGTAGTTGAGAAAAGCGGATCATTTATGGATTGGCAAGGCAGTGCCCGTAATTTTGAAGCAGCAGTTGATCAATCATTAAATAGAAGTGATGTTCGAATTCTTTCAATGCTTGCAGATGAGATTGGTAAATCAATTAACTTAGCAACTGTAAAGAGTGCTAAAAAAGAGTTTGACTCAATCGGAAATTGGGACGGATCAAGAAACTCGATGAAGCTAGTTCCAGCAGCAACAATTAAGACTGCAAGCGGTGATGAAGCAGTTTTAAATTCCTGGCGTAATTTGTTAGATAAAGGCTCAATGCAAGATGGTGAAGATAATCTTGCCGGGACTGCCCGTAAATCTATTGTTGTCATTAGCTCAGCGCGAGCTAAATCCCTTGGTGTGAGCGAAAATGATTTAGTAAGAGTTTCAAATGAATATGGTGCTATTACTTTGCCTTGTTCAATTAATGATATTGAGGATTCATCTGTTTGGCTGCCACGTAACTCGCAAAGCAGTCAATTAATTAGAAACTTAGGAACAGTGAGTAATTCGATTGTGAAGGTGGCCAAGGCATGAGTAATGCAGAATTAATTGGTCAAGATCCAGGTTGGGTAATTGCGTTAAAAGGTTTATTTATTTTCGCTGCATGTGTATTTCTTACCATCATGTCAGTTTGGGCAGAGCGACGCATAGTCGCCAGAATGCAACAACGAAGTGGACCAAACCGGGTTGGAAAGTTTGGCTTATTACAAGCATTAGTTGATGGTGTGAAGTTGGCACTAAAAGAGGATTTAATTCCAAAAGCAGCTGATCGAATTGTCTTTGTGCTTGCTCCAATAATAAGCACCACCGCCTGCTTTATGTCATTTGCAGTTATTCCGCTAACTGGTGAGGTTAATTTCTTTGGTCATCAAACAGTTATGCAATTAACTGATATCTCAGTCGGAGTGCTTTATGTATTAGCAATTGCCTCCGTTGGAGTTTACGGAATTGTCCTAGCTGGTTGGTCTTCCGGATCAACTTATCCACTGCTGGGTGGTCTTCGTTCTTCTGCTCAAGTAATTTCATATGAAGTTGCAATGGGTTTATCTTTAGTTGCGGTATTTATTTACGCCGGCTCAATGTCTACATCTGAGATTGTGGCTGCTCAAGATAAGTGGTGGTATGCAGTAATTCTTTTCCCTTCATTTATTATTTATACAATATCTATGGTTGGAGAAACCAATCGAGCACCATTTGATTTAGCTGAAGCTGAAGGTGAATTAGTTGGTGGATTCCATACTGAGTACTCATCACTTAAGTTCGCATTATTTTTCTTATCTGAGTATGTAAACATAATTGCGGTTTCAGCGCTTGCGACAACCTTATTCCTTGGTGGGTATCACGCTCTTCCTGGTTTGGGCTTTACGGAACAATGGTTAGGCGGCTGGTTCACATTGGTTTGGTTCTTTGTAAAGGTTTTAGGATTCTTCTTTGTCTTTGTTTGGTTGCGTGGCACATTGCCTCGTCTGCGTTACGACCAATTTATGAAGTTTGGTTGGAAAGTTTTAATTCCATTCTCACTCGCTTGGATTTTGGTAGTTTCAACACTTCGCGTAATGTCCCAACAACAAGCACCTAGAGTAATAATTATTGCCTTTATATTTTCAATAGCGTTGATTTATATTGCAATTGCATCCTTAGTTGATCGTCAGAAAGTTAATCTTGCTAAAGCCGCTAAGGTTACAAACTCAGATGAACCTAATTTTCCAGTACCAGCAATTCCAAACTCTAGATCGGAGCAATTAAATGGCTGACGAATTAACGCCGCGGTCTGATGATTTTGGGTTAGCCAAAGCAGATCAATCAAAGACTCCAATCACAAACCATGAGAGCGCTAGCTTTAGTAAGCAACTACTTGGTTTTTGGGTAACTTTTAAAACTATGTTTAAAAAAGTTAATACAGTCCAGTACCCAGAAGTTAAAGAACCAACAGCGGAAAGATTTCATGGGCGCCATCAATTAAATCGCCACCCAGATGGTCTTGAGAAATGTATCGGCTGCGAATTATGTGCTTGGGCATGTCCAGCAGATGCTATTTATGTTGAAGGTGCTGATAATAAAGAAGGTGCACAATTTTCACCTGGTGAGCGATACGGCAAGGTTTATCAAATTAATTACCTTCGCTGTATTTTCTGTGGTCTTTGCATTGAAGCTTGCCCAACGCGTGCGCTAACAATGACTAATGAGTATGAACTTGCAGATAATACCCGCGGAAAACTTATCTTTGAAAAGGATGATCTGCTTGGTCCACTCCGTGCCGGCATGGTGCCACCGCCACATCCAATGTACCCAAATACTGATGATGGAAATTATTACCGCGGTGAAGTAACCGAATCCCACCCATCTCAAGGTATTGCTAAAAATGATTAACTTTGCATTAGATATCGGAAAAACTGCCACACCAGAAGCAGTTTTGTTTTATTTTCTTGCACCGCTTTCAGTATTTGCTGGCCTTGGTATGTTAATTGTAAAAAAAGCAGTTCACTCTGCTCTATTGCTTGCTTGGATAATGATTTCACTAGCAATTTTTTATATTGCTCAAGATGCACTTTTCTTAGGAATTGTTCAGATTGTTGTTTATACCGGCGCAGTGATGATGCTCTTCCTATTTATATTAATGCTAGTTGGAGTAGATGCCTCTGATTCTTTTACTGAAACCATCCGAGGACTTCGACCAATAGCCATTACTGCAGCTATTGGGTTTGGTGGATTATTAACGACTTTAATCGGCCGGGCAACATTTAATCGACCAATTACTGGTCTGGCTTCTGCCAACTCTAATGGAAATGCAAATGGTTTAGCGAAAGAATTATTTACTCAATATGTATTTGCGTTTGAGGTTGTTTCTGCACTTTTGATAACTGCAGCCCTTGGGGCAATGGTTTTAGCCCATAGTCAAAAAACGAGATCTCCATTCGCGCAACGAGATCTGTCAATTGCTCGGTTTAGAAAAGATAATTTAAAAGATGCTGCCGGCCTACCAAGTTCTGGAGTTTACGCACTTCATAACGCAGTTGATGTACCAGCACTGTTACCAACTGGCAAAGCTGCACCAACATCAATTTCAGCTGTCCTTGAAGCACGCGGTGACATGATTGAAAGTTCTAAGTTCCAACTTCAGCAGGAAGAGGAGGAGAAGTAATGGCAATCGCTAATTATCTTTACCTTTCTGCAATCCTTTTTACAATTGGCGCAGTTGGAGTTGTTATACGCCGCAATGCAATTGTTGTTTTTATGTGTATTGAATTAATGCTAAATGCAGCAAATCTTGCATTTGTAACCTTTGCTCGAATAAATGGGAATCTTCAAGGGCAGGTAGTTGCCTTCTTTACAATGGTTGTTGCCGCATGCGAAGTAGTTGTCGGCCTTGCAATTATTGTGACAATTTATCGCTCTCGCCGCTCAACATCAGTTGATGATGCAAGTTTGTTGAAAAGATAAACATGCAGACTTCAGCAAACTTGGTTTGGTTAATCGCGCTACCATTATTTAGCTCGGCAATTCTTTTACTAGCTGGCAAGCGTGCTAACTCTTGGGGCCATGTAATGGCAACCATTGTTTCAGCATCAGCTTTCACTATTGGGGTTGTTGAGTTCATTGCAATGCAGTCAAGAGCTGACGAAAATCGAGCAGTCACACAGAACCTATTTACATGGATTTCTGTCGGATCCCTTAACGTCAATGCTTCATTACTACTGGATCAACTATCTATCTGCTTCGTACTATTAATTACTGGTGTTGGAACATTAATTCATATTTATTCCATTGCTTACATGTCACACGATCTAGATCGCCGCAGATTTTTTGCTTACCTAAACCTGTTTATAGCCGCAATGCTGTTGTTAGTTCTTGGGGACTCATATTTAAATCTTTACGTGGGCTGGGAAGGTGTTGGCCTTGCTTCCTATTTACTTATTGGTTTTTGGAACCAAAAACCTGCATATGCAACAGCTGCAAAAAAAGCATTTGTGGCAAACCGAGTTGGTGATGTTGGTTTATCACTAGCAATAATGATTGCGTTTGCAACCTTTGGTGATGTTTCATTTGCTGGGATTAAAGAACATGCAGAACATGCATCTTCAACACAGCTAACTGCAATTGGCTTGATGTTGCTGCTAGCTGCTTGTGGCAAGTCTGCACAATTCCCACTGCAATCATGGCTTGGAGATGCAATGGCCGGCCCAACTCCTGTCTCTGCTCTTATCCACGCCGCAACAATGGTTACTGCTGGAGTTTATTTAATTACGAGGTCAAACTTTATTTTTGATGAAGCACCAATTGCACAATTAATGGTTCTTATTGTTGGTGGAGTTACCTTGTTATTTGGCGCAATCATTGGCACAGCCAAAGATGATATTAAAAAGGCTCTTGCTGCTTCGACAATGTCACAAATTGGTTACATGATTCTGGCTACTGGATTAGGTCCTATTGGTTATGCATTTGCAATTATGCATTTACTTACTCACGGTTTCTTTAAGGCAAGCATGTTCCTTGGTGCAGGTTCTGTAATGCATGGCATGAAAGATGAAGTAAATATGAGAAAGTATGGTGGCATTGGAAAGTTCATGCCGATTACCGCGCTTACATTTGGTCTTGGATATTTAGCAATTATTGGCGTCCCACCTTTTGCTGGTTTTTATTCAAAAGATAAAATTATTGAAACAGCATTTAATGAAGGTGGTATTAAAGGTATAGCACTTGGTCTTGCAACATTACTTGGTGCAATGATCACTGCTTTCTATATGACCAGAGTTGTGATCTTGACCTTCTTCGGAAATGAAAGATGGGGTCATAAAGATGAACCACATGAGAGTCCAGCACTAATGCTGATCCCAATCGGTTTGCTCTCAATAGGCTCTATTGCTTCTGGATTTATTTTATCTAAGGGCGAGGCCTTAGTTCATTGGTTAGAACCAGTTGTTAATCCGCTTAAAGAGCATCACGAAGAATTTTTACCACCAATAGTTGTATCAATAATGACTTTAACAGTTGTGGCGATAGGAATATTAATAGCTGTATCAAAATACCGTGGCGACCAATTAGCACAAGCACCAGAAAAAGTTTCTGTACTTACTAAAGCTGCTAGACGTGATTTATTTCAAGATGATTTTAATGAGTCAGTATTCATGCGTCCGGGCCAATCACTTGTTCGGAACATTTTAAATATTGATTACTTATTAATAGATGGCTTAGTGCGAGCAGTTGGAAGTGTTTCTCTAACCGCTGGTAGTCGACTAAGGTCACTTCAAAATGGTTATGTTAGAAGTTACGCACTGTTCATGATTATTGGCGCCCTGGCACTTATTGCTGCAATCTGGGTAGTGACCGCATGAATCTATTAACGATAGTTGGCGTACTGCCACTTATAAGTGCGGCACTAATTGCATTTATACCAAGTAAGAACGCAGAGTTAATTAAGCGGGCTGCATTTGCTGCCACATTACTAGTAGCAATAGCTTCTATATTTTTAGCAACAGGATTTGATAAGAGTGTTACTGGAATGCAATATGTTCAAAGTAATACTTGGATAGCAGCTTTCAATATTAATTTTGCAGTAGGCATTGATGGAATTTCATTGGTACTTATTTTATTATCTACAATCTTGGTGCCAATAGTGATTTTAGCGACCTGGCATGAGTCAGATCTTGGTAGATGGAGCTCAAAGAGTTTTTATATTCTGATCTTAGTTTTAGAAACTTTAATGATTGGTGTATTTGCTGCTACTGATTTATTTTTATTCTACGTTTTCTTCGAAGCAATGTTGATTCCAATTTACTTCCTAATCGGTGGGTATGGAACAGGTAATAAATCTGCAGCAGCAGTTAAGTTCCTTTTGTATAGCTTATTTGGTGGTTTGTTAATGCTCGCCTCAGTTATTGGAATTTATGTTATTGCCGGAAATCAGATCGGTGCTACCTTTGATTTAACACAACTTGCAACACTTGAAATTGATAGCAATACTCAAAATCTCTTGTTCCTCGGCTTTTTTATTGCCTTTGCAATTAAGGCACCACTTTGGCCATTTCACACCTGGCTGCCAGATGCAGCAAAAGCTGCTACACCAGGAACATCAGTTTTATTATTAGGGGTTTTAGACAAAGTTGGAACATACGGAATGATCCGGTTTTGTATTGCATTATTTCCAGATGCAAGTAAAACCTTTACGCCACTAATTATTACACTAGCGGTTATATCAATAATTTATGGAGCATTCATGGCAATTGGTCAAAAAGATATTAAAGG
>Ga0209444_10000391_pt1 | contig 24041 bp, 25 predicted proteins | sample LauGreFaBDMM15DN_2_FD_188215 | JGI IMG/M metagenome (GOLD analysis project Ga0209444, IMG submission 188215) | Freshwater lake microbial communities from Lake Michigan, USA - Fa13.BD.MM15.DN (SPAdes) (version 2) | ecosystem: Environmental > Aquatic > Freshwater > Lake | place: Lake Michigan... | reverse complement strand
CCCCATTGGTCCACCTTTTCGAGATCTGTCATGCCCATGAACCGCGACCCATCAGCCAGCCATGAGGCCGGTTCTGCCCAAGGTGAACAAGCTGCCCCCGCTGCGGTGTCAGGCCCTTCGGTCAAGATTCGGGCCCGGGATATTAATGTCTATTACGGCGACAAACAGGCCCTGTTTGACGTGGCTATCGACATTCCTGAAAAGGCCGTGACCTCGTTCATCGGCCCCTCGGGCTGTGGCAAGTCGACCTTCCTGCGCTGCATGAACCGGATGAACGACACTATCCCCATCTGCCGGGTCTCCGGCTCCATTGAGATGGATGGTGAGGACGTCAATGCCAAGTCTATCGACCCTGTGGTCCTGCGCGCCCGCGTCGGCATGGTCTTCCAAAAGCCCAACCCCTTCCCCAAGTCGATCTATGAGAATGTGGCCTATGGTCCTCGCATCCATGGTTTGGCCACGGGTAAGGAAGAGCTTGATGCCATCGTCGAAAGTTCCTTGCGCCGTGCTGGTCTGTGGGACGAGGTCTCCGACCGTCTCTTGCAGCCCGGCACCGGTCTTTCGGGTGGTCAGCAGCAGCGTCTGGTCATTGCCCGCGCTATCGCCGTTGGTCCTGAGGTGATCTTGATGGACGAGCCCTGTTCAGCGCTCGATCCCATCGCAACCGCCAAGATCGAAGAGTTGATCGACGAACTGCGCGAGCAGTTCTGCATCGTCATCGTCACCCACTCTATGGCCCAAGCCGCGCGTGTCTCTCAGCGTACGGCCTTCTTCCATATGGGACGCTTGGTCGAGAGCGGTGCAACTGACGAGATTTTCACCAACCCGCGTGACAGCCGCACGCAAGACTACATTACCGGCCGCTTCGGCTAGGAGCCCCTGTCATGACCGAACATACTGTCAAAGCCTATGGCGACGAACTGAACCATCTGACGGCGGAAGTTGTAAGGATGGGCGGGCTGGCTGAAGCCCAGGTGGTCGATTCCATCGTTTGTATCACGCGTCGGGATGTGAACCTCGCCCAGAGCATCATCGCCCATGATGACAAGCTCGATCAGATGCAGATCGATATTGAGCGCAAGGCCATCAAGCTGATCGCCCTGCGTCAACCGGTGGCGCAGGACCTGCGCCGGACCGTGGCGGCGATGAAGATCTCATCCAATCTGGAACGCTGTGGCGATCTGGCCAAGAACATTGCCAGGCGCGCTCTGGTGGTCTCGGAAGCTGAGCCGATGACCCCCCTGACCCGTTCGATTGAGCGCATGGGTCATCTGGTGACCGGGCGTTTGAAGGATGTTCTGGACGCCTATACCTCGTCCAACGTCAGCCGCGCCGTTGGCGTCTGGTGGCGCGATGAGGAGGTCGACGAGCACTATAACAGCCTGTTCCGTGAACTCCTGACCTACATGATGGCCGATCCACGCACGATCACCTCCTGCGCCCATCTTCTCTTTGTGGCCAAGAATCTGGAACGGATCGGGGACCACGCGACCAACATCGCCGAAATCATCCACTTCGAGCTAACCGGTGAAGACATGATCACCGACCGACCCAAGCACAGCGACCTATTATCCTAACCGCTCGTAGATTGAAGGAATTACGACCTTGACCCCCTATGTTCTGGTTGTCGAAGACGAAGACGCCCTGTCGACTCTGCTCCATTATAATCTGGAGAAAGAGGGCTATCGGGTCTCGTTGGCGGCCGATGGCGAAGAGGCCCTAACGCAGATCGACGAGCAATTGCCCGACCTGATCGTGCTCGATTGGATGTTGCCCAAAGTGTCTGGGATTGAGGTTTGCCGCCGTCTTCGTGGCCGCGCCGAAACCCGCAATGTGCCGATCATCATGCTGACCGCGCGCGGCGAAGAGACCGACCGGATCCGCGGTCTGGATACGGGCGCGGACGACTATATTGTGAAGCCCTTCTCGATGATCGAACTCACCGCACGGATCAGGGCGGTGCTGCGCCGCATCCGGCCGGGACTGGCCGAAGATCGCACGCGCCAAGGCGACCTGACCATCGACCGTGTGTCCCACCGGGTGAAGCGAGAAGGCCGCGAAATCCACCTCGGCCCGACCGAGTTTCGTCTACTGGACTATTTCATGCAGCATCCCGGCCGCGTCTTTAGCCGCGAACAACTGCTCGATGCGGTTTGGGGCTCGGACGTCTATGTCGAGGCCAGAACCGTCGACGTCCATGTCGGGCGCCTGCGTAAGGCGCTCAATCTCGACACCGAAATCGATCCGATCCGCACCGTTCGGTCGGCGGGCTATGCGTTGGACGTGGATAGTTGAAGCCTAAGCAAGTAAGCCTCTGATCCAGCCCCCTTCCTCAGGAAAAGGGCTAAGGACGGCGAACACTTCGCCTCCTTAAGGCAGAGGGTTGGGTGAGCGGCATTTATCCATGCCCCCACCCTTCAGTGCCCCTCACTAGATATACCGGCGAAGAGACCTCGCCAGTTCAGACGGGCCGTTGCGGACCTTCTTTTGCTGGGGCTGGTAGGCCACGCGCGCATGTTCGCTACAATAGGGGCCGTCTGACGAGCGACGGCCACAGAAGCTGAAGCTTTCCGTTGCCGGGTCGCCAATCGGCCATTTGCACATATGCGCGCCAAGGGTCAGGACTGTGGCGGAGCCGGGCTCTTCATTATGGATCGCCGGCGGGCTGTAGGTTGGGGCCTGAGCCGAAGCGGTTGTGGGTTGCGATAAAGGCTCGGCGCGGCGCACGGGAGCGGAGGGCGCTGCGGCGGCTGGACGGGCAGGGCGAGGCGCCTTGAACACCGTGCGCGCCGGTTGTGATGGTGCCGCACGACCTGATAGGCCAAGACGGTGAACCTTGCCAATGACGGCATTACGGGTGACCCCGCCCAACTGCTTGGCAATCTGACTTGCACTCAAACCGTCTAACCAAAGTTTCTTCAGCAATTCGACTCGTTCATCTGTCCAGCTCATATTGCCTCCGCCCACCTGGGTTCTATCAGCTTCGCCCACCCCCGCCGGGTTCGGAACGCTGAGTCTAAATCTTGTGTACGCCCTCGCCCCCAAAGGGAGCTGTACTACCACATATCGTAAACGAAAGATTAAGGGACACAATAGGCGCCCGTGCGTCTGTCCACAGGATCAACATATAGATGGCTCAGAATCTTGGGGGTAAATTACTGTTCGCGGGCAACTTGCGAAACTTGCGCAATCGGGGCACATCAAGGATATGACCGATCTTTCGCGCTCCACCGTTATTCCGCCAGCCCCCCGTGACTATAACGGGGTCAATTGGCGGGGCATGTATACCCTCTATGCCCGCGAGGTGCGGCGCTTCTGGAAGGTGGGCATGCAGACTGTGGCGGCGCCGGTGGTGACGACCCTGCTCTATATGCTGATCTTTGTGGTTGCTATGCGCGGGGCCAGTCCGCCCATCCATGGCACGCCCTATGCCCAGTTCGTGGCACCGGGCCTGATCATGATGGCGATCTTGAACAATTCCTTCGCCAATGCGTCCTCGAGCCTGATCCAAGCCAAGATCATGGGTCTGACCCCCGACTTCTTGACCCCGCCCTTGGCACCGATTGAGCTTTTGGCAGGATTTGGTCTGGGCGCTGCCACGCGCGGCGTCTTTGTGGGCTTTGTCACAGCCGTTGCTGTCACGCCTTTCGCCCAGTGGAACATTGCCCATCTGTGGGCCGTGGTCTATTTCGCCGTGGCTGCAGCCTTGATCTTGGGTCTGGTCGGCATCATTGCCGGTCTTTGGTCAGAGAAGTTCGATCATCTGGCCGCTGTGACCAACTTTATCATCATGCCCATGACCTTCCTGTCAGGGACCTTCTATCTGGTCGATCGCTTGCCAGAACCCTTCCGTTCGGCATCCCATTTCAACCCCTTCTTCTATCTGATCGATGGTTTCCGCTATGGCTTTATTGGTCAGGCGGATGGATCGGTCGGCACGGGCGTGGCCGTCACCTCAGCTATTATCGTGGTCTTGACCCTCGTCTGCTGGCGTCTGTTCACCATCGGCTATCGCCTCAAAAGCTAGATTGCGGCGATTTTGTCGCTTTGAGACGACAATCGAGACCGAAATAGACCTTTGCGACAGTCCTGCGATTGACAGATGGCTGTTCCATCGCGACAAGCCATAGGCTTCCAGTCCTCGGTTCATCGCCGGGGACGTTCGCATTTGGGAGGCCTCATCGTGTCTGGCCCTGCCGCTTCACCCTCGTCCCCTACGGCCCACCTCATGGGCGTCTATGGTCGCGCGCCCTTGGCGTTCGAACGAGGCGAAGGCGCGCGATTGATCAGCTCGGACGGCGAGGAATATCTGGACTGCGTGGCCGGTATTGCCACCAATGCGCTGGGCCATGCCCATCCGCGTCTGGTCGAGGCGATCAAGAGCCAGTCCGAGAAGTTGTGGCACGTCTCCAACATCTTCCGCATCCCTGAGCAGGAAAAGCTGGCTGACCGTCTAACGGCCGAGAGCTTTGCCGATGTGGTGTTCTTTACCAATTCTGGCTCTGAGGCCATTGAGACCGCCCTAAAGCTGGCCCGCAAATATCACGCGGCCAAGGGCCAGCCTGAGCGGATCGATATCCTCACCTTCGAGGGGGCCTTTCACGGCCGGACCTATGCAGCGGTCAACGCGGGCGGCAACGCAGCCTATCTAGACGGCTTTGGCCCGCGTTTGCCCGGCTACATCCATCTGCCTTTCGGCGATCATGAGGCGCTCAAGGCGGCCATTGGCCCCACCACAGCGGCGATCCTGATTGAGCCAGTGCAGGGCGAGGGCGGGGCCCGTGCGGTGCCAGACCATTGCCTGCGCGGGCTGCGTGAGCTTTGCGATCAAGAGGGCATCTTGCTGATCTATGACGAGGTCCAGTGCGGCCTTGGCCGAACGGGAAAGCTGTTTGCCTATGAATGGTCCGGCGCGGCGCCGGACGTGATGTGCTTGGCCAAGGCTCTGGGGTCGGGCTTCCCGGTCGGGGCGTGCTTGGCTACCAATGACGCGGCCAGCGGCATGATCGTTGGGGCGCATGGCTCGACCTTTGGCGGTAATCCCTTGGCCATGGCTGTGGCCTTTGCGGCCGTAGATGAGATCTGCAAGCCCGAAACGACCGACAATGTCCGCGAGGTGTCTGCCTATCTGAGCCAACAGCTCAATGGCCTACGTGACCGCTATCGGGATGTGATTGTCGATGTGCGCGGGCGCGGCCTCTTGATCGGGATCAAGCTGGTGCCGAACAATCGCGAGTTCATGGTCATGGCCCGCGATCAAAAGTTGCTGGTAGCGGGCGGCGGGGACAATTGCATCCGCCTCTTGCCGCCCCTGACCCTGACCCTTGCAGAGGCCCAAGAGGCGATCAGCAAGATCGAGCGGACCTGCGAGCAGGTGCGCCAAAACGCGGCGAAGGCTTAAGGCTCCACCCCATTTCACAAATTCCATGAACCGTCCCGTGATCAGAACGGGGCGGTCAGAGGGAGTTTTCTAATGACCCTTTGTGTTCCTACCCCTCGGCACTTTATCGACCTCTGGCGCATGGAGGCGGCCAGTCTGCGGATCATCTTGGACGATGCTCACGCGCGCAAGGCCGCGCGTCTGGGCTGGGGCAAGGCGGCTGTGGATGCCGACGCTCCGGCCAAGGATCGTACCTTAGCCATGATCTTTGAGAAGAACTCCACCCGGACCCGCTTTTCCTTTGACGCCGCCATTCGCCAGCTTGGCGGGGCGAGCATCATTACCAATGCCTCAGACATGCAACTTGGCCGGGGCGAGCCGATTGAGGATACGGCAAGGGTCCTGTCGCGCATGGTCGATGCGGTGATGATCCGCGCCAACAATCACGACGACGTCGAGCGGTTTGCGCAGGCTGCCACCGTGCCGGTGATCAATGCGCTGACCAATCGTAGCCATCCTTGCCAGATCCTCGCGGACCTTCAGACCTTAGAAGAACATCGCGGTCCGGTGGCGGGCAAGACCATCGCGTGGGTTGGGGATGGCAATAATGTCTGTTCTAGCTTCATCCATGCGGCCAGCCAGTTCGGCTTTCGCCTGACCATCGCCTGCCCGCCCCAGTACCATCCTGACCTAAAGGATCTGGCCCGCGCCTCAGAGCTAGGGGCCAAGGTCGAGATGACCGCCGATCCGCGCGCAGCTGTTGAGGGCGCGGACTGTGTCGTGACAGATACCTGGGTCTCGATGGGCGATACCGATCACGATCAGAGACTGGCCGCCTTTAGGTCCTATCAGGTCGATGAGGCCCTGATGGCGCTGGCCGCGCGCGAGGCCCTATTCTTGCACTGCTTGCCCGCACACCGGGGCGAAGAGGTGACCGATGCGGTCATTGACGGTCCCCAGTCCAAGGTCTTTGACGAGGCTGAGAACCGCATCCACGCGCAAAAGGCGGTTCTGGCCTGGTGCTTTGGCGCCAACCCATAGGAAAGGCGGCGCGCGGCTCGCACTTTGAGCCGCTGGGCCCTATATAGCCACCATGACCGACCTGCCAACCGCTGATACCGCCCGTCCCACCGACGATCTGGTGGCTGCCTTCCAGATCGAGCGCGAGCCCGTGCGCGGCCGTATTGCCCGCATGAGCGAGGTGGTTCACGACATCCTGACCCGCCATGACTATCCCGAACCGGTGGCTAATCTGCTGGGCGAGGCCTGTACCCTTGCAGCGCTGGTGGGCGCGAGCCTGAAGTTTGATGGGCGCCTGATCATGCAGGCTCAGGGCGATGGTCCTGTGCGCTATGTGGTGGCCGACTATGACACGGTCGGGGGTCTGCGTGGCTATTGCCGTTATGACGCGGATCGCGTCGCTGAAATCAGCACCGGCTTTGTGCGTCCGGGGGCCAAGAGCCTTTTGGGTGATGGCCTATTCATCATGACCGTCGATCAGGGCCCAGATATGGAGCGCTATCAAGGTGTGACCGCCATCGAGGGCGAGACCCTCGCCCTCTGCGCCGAGCAATATTTCGCGCAGTCTGAACAGACCCCGACGCGCATCCGGCTGGCCGTGGGCCAACTTCAAACCGACGCGGGCTTGGCTTGGCGAGCCGGTGGTATGGTCTTGCAAAATATCGCTAGTGATGATGCTAGAGGCTCGACCGACGAGGCATGGGACCGGTCTCAGGCCCTGTTCGAAACGGTGGGTGAGGACGAGCTGATCGATCCGGCCGTGCCACCTGAACTTCTGCTCTATCGCCTGTTCCACGAAGATGGCGTGCGGATGTTTGAGCCCAGGCCCCTCAGCGCCATGTGCCGTTGTTCGTCTGAGCGCATCTTGTCGGTTCTGAAGTCGTTCTCCGATGAAGAACGTGAGGACATGGTCGAGGATGATGGCGTGATCCGCGTCACCTGCGAATATTGTTCACGCATCTATGACGTCGCGCCCGAAGAGGTCGCACCGCCTGCCTCTTGATGGGCCTGCCGCCTAAAGGGCGAGGGTCCCCGAAGGGACCCCAGCATCTTAGTCGACGATCGACGAATAGATGATGCTCTTGAGCTGGCCCCGGAAATTGAAGGTCGAGGAGGGCATGAGCTGGGTCATGAACACCATGCTCAGATCTTCCTTGGGATCGACCGAGAAGATGGTCGAGGCCGCACCGCCCCAATAGTAGTCCCCTTGGCCCAGAACGCCCGCAGCGACCTGATCCATGACCATTGCAAAGCCAAGGCCAAAGCCAACACCGGAATTGGAGGTCTCTGAAAAGGCCCCGACCGCCGTTTGGGTTAGGTCTTGGCCGTCCTTGAGATGGTTCATGTGCATCATGGCTAAGGTACGAGGCCCAACGATCCGCGCGCCGTCCAGTTCGCCGCCTCGGCGCAGCATCTCGCAGAACCGCAGATAGTCCGCCGTCGTGCCGGTCAGACCGCCGCCGCCAGAATAGAAGCCCGGGGCCTGACGATAGGCGCTGGTTTGGGGATCATCGATCAGCTTGAGGGTCTTGTCCTCATTGCGGCTGTAGTTGGCTGCGAGCCGGTGGTGCTTTTCAGGCGCGACATGGAAGCTGGTATCGACCATGCCCAAGGGATCGAAGATCGTCTCTTGCAGATAGTGCGCGAAGGGCTTGCCGCAGATGATCTCGACCAAGGCCCCGCAGACGTCGGTGGCTAGGGAATACATCCACTTTTGGCCAGGCTGATAGACCAGCGGGGTTTGGCTGAGCTTGTTCATAAAGCTCACCATGTCGTCATTGCCGCCAAAGCTGCGGACCTTCAGGCTGCGATAGAGATGGTCGACAGGGTGCTGGACCCCAACGCCGGGCAGGCCGCCGCCATAGGTCAGACCGCCCGTATGGCGCAGCATATCGCGGATGCTGACGGGCCGATCCAGCGGTTCGGTCTTCATGGTCTCGCCTTCGCCCGACACATAGACCCGCTGATTGGCCCAAGAGGGCACAAACCGTGAGACCGGATCATCGAGCTGGAACAGACCCTTCTCAAACAGGCTCATCAGCGCAATCGAGGTGATTGGTTTGGTCATGGAATAGATGCGGAAGATGGTGTCGTCCGCCATCGCCTTTCCGGCGGCCAAATCCATGTGCCCAAAACTACGAAAGAAGGCCTGATGACCGTGGCGCGCTAAGGCTATCTGACAGCCCGCGATCCGGCCCTTATCAATATATTCTCGCTGGAGATGGTCGCTGATGCGCTCTAGGCGGGAAAGATCAAAGCCGCTGGGGTGTGACATAGGTTTGGTCCTTTTGGGCGCTTGGCCCTTATTGTTGTCTTTGAAGCTCAGGCTAAACATTCCATCTGACACTGACCAGTGGATTCACCGCTTAAAATTGCGGTCACTATCTGGACCAGCCGCTGCTTATCTGTACAATGATAAGATACCGATTTTTGGGAGCAGTTCGATGAGTGATGGTGCCAACGATATCGCAGCGAAGGCCAAGGCCCACGCTTGGTCTATGCCAATCGAGGACATCAATGTCGCCGATCCGGAACTGTTCCGTACCAACAGCTTCTGGCCCTATTTCGAGCGTCTGCGCAAAGAGGACCCAGTCCACTACTGCAAGGAACACGAGTTCGGCCCCTATTGGTCGATCACCAAATATAACGACATCATGTTCGTGGATACGAACCACCAGCTGTTCTCGTCAGAACCTTCGATCACCATCGCCGACCCTAAGGACGATTTCCAGCTGCCCATGTTCATTGCCATGGACCAGCCCAAGCACGACCTTCAGCGCAAGGTTGTTAGCCCCATCGTCTCGCCCGCCAATCTGGGCCGGTTGGAGAGCACCATCCGCGAGCGGGTCAATACCATCTTTGACGGTCTGCCGGTCGGTGAAACCTTCGACTGGGTGGATAAGGTCTCGATCGAGCTGACCACCCAGATGCTGGCCACTTTGTTCGACTTCCCTTGGGAAGATCGGCGCAAATTGACCTATTGGTCCGATATTACCACGGCGGGCCCATCCTCGCCGCTGTTCGTGTCTGAAGAACATCGCCGCGCCCAACTGATGGACTGCGCACAATATTTCATGGGCCTTTGGAACGAGCGGGTGAACCTGACCGAGCCCGGCAACGATCTGATCTCGATGCTCGCTCATGGCGAGTCCACGCGCAATATGGACCGTATGGAGTTCCTCGGGAACCTGCTGCTGCTCATCGTTGGTGGCAATGACACGACCCGAAATTCCCTGACTGGCGGTGTCTTGGCGCTCAATCAGAACCCGGCTGAATATGAAAAACTGCGGGCTGACCCCTCCTTGATCCCCAACATGGTCTCGGAAATCATCCGCTGGCAGACCCCCCTGGCCCATATGCGCCGCAACGCTTTGCAGGATGTGGAGCTGGGCGGCAAGACCATCAAGAAGGGCGACAAGGTCGTCATGTGGTACGTCTCGGGCAACCGCGACGATGACGTAATTGAAAAGGCTGATAGCTTCATTATCGACCGCGCCCGTGCCCGCCAGCACCTGTCATTCGGTTTCGGCATCCACCGCTGCGTGGGTAACCGACTGGCCGAGATGCAGCTCAAGATCGTTTGGGAAGAGATCATGAAGCGTTGGAGCTTCGTTGAGGTGATGGGCGAGCCTGAGCGCGTGCCCTCATCCTTCGTCAAGGGCTACCAGACCCTGCCTGTGCGTCTGCACAGGTAGGATCGGTGCGGCTTAGAGCCTAGTCGCGCAGAAGTTCATTGATGCTGGTCTTGGAGCGGGTCTGGGCATCGACGCGCTTGACGATGACCGCGCAATAGAGTCCAGGGCCGCCATTTGGGCCGGGCAGGGAGCCGGGGACCAAGACGCTATAGGGCGGAACCTTACCCATATGGATCTCGCCGGTTGCCCGGTCGACGATCTTGGTCGAGGCGCCAAGGAACACGCCCATCGACAGGACCGCGCCTTCACCAACGATCACGCCTTCAGCCACTTCTGATCGCGCGCCGATGAAGCAGCCATCTTCGATGATGGTCGGCGCGGCCTGAAGTGGCTCCAACACGCCGCCAATGCCCGCGCCGCCGGAGATGTGCACATTCTTACCGATCTGGGCACAGGACCCGACCGTAGCCCAGCCGTCGACCATCGTACCCTCATCGACATAGGCCCCGATATTCACGAAGCTGGGCATCAAGATGACGTTGCGGCCAATGAAGGCCCCGCGGCGGGCAACGGCCCCGGGAACCGCGCGAAAACCGGCAGCGGCGAAGTTCTTGTCAGTCCAGTTCGCAAACTTGCCCGGAACCTTGTCCCACCAAGGACCCATGCCCAACGGGTGGTTCATGCTCTCGGCGCTCGTCATGATCTGATTGGTGTGGAGGCGGAAGGACAAAAGCACAGCCTTTTTCAGCCACTGATGAACCTGCCATTCGCCGTCGATCTTTTCGGCCACCCGCGCCGCGCCGCTATCCAGCAGCCAGATGCACTCTTCGACGGCCTCACGTGAGGGGCCGGTGGTGGTGTCGCTGATCTCGGTGCGGGCGTCCCAGGCCGCTTCGATGGCAGCTTGCAGGTCGGCGAAGGGCGCGGTCATGACTTAACTCTCCTGAAGGCGTGCGCCGATCAGGAAGGGCGGCAGACGCGATGTGCGGTGGTGGACGAATTTGGCAGTGGAGTCTAGGGCATGGTGACCGACCATAACGGTAGTGATGCCCATGGCTGCGGCCGGTTCTAGGTTACGCTCACTGTCCTCGAAGAATACGGCGCTCTTGGGGTTCAGGCCAAAGGCCTTGGCCATCTTGTCGAAGGTCGAGACGGCAGGCTTGGGCAGATAGTCTGCCGAGGCAATGTGGAAAATATCCTCAAAGAGGTCTGCGACCCCCAGCTTGGCCAGCACCCGCTCGGCATGCTCACCCGAGCCATTGGTAAAGACCAAACGCCGACCTGGCAGCCGCTCCAGCCCCTGACGCAACTCAGCATCGGCGCTCAGTCCATCGAGCGAGATGTCGTGTACGAAGGTGAGGAACTCTTCGGGCGGCAGGCTGTGATGGGCCATCAGTCCGGCCAAGGTGGTGCCGTGCTCGTGGAAATATTTCTTCTGCAAGGTCCAGGCCTCGTCCCTCGGCAAGCCGGTGAACTGGACCATGAACTCGGTCATCCGGTCAGAGACCAGAGCCATGACCTCAGATTCACGCGGATAGAGGGTGTCGTCTAGATCGAAGATCCAGCTGTCCACATGCCTTAAGTCTGCGGTCATGCGCGGATCAGGGTCCCTGCACCATGTTCGCTGAACAGCTCGACCAACATGGCATGGGGACGACGCCCATCTAAAATGACCACAGCGTCGACGCCCTGTTCCACGGCCGCGATAGCGGTTTCTAGCTTGGGGATCATGCCGCCGGTTGCCACACCGCTCTGAATTGCGGCCTTGGCTTCGGTCACAGACATCTGACGGATCAGCTTTCCATCGGCATCGAGCACCCCGGCCACATCGGTCAAAAGCAGCATGCGCTTAGCCTTCAGCGATCCAGCCAGGGCGCCTGCCACCGTGTCGGCGTTGATATTATAGGTCTGACCTTCGTCGGACACGCCGATGGGGGCGATGACGGGGATATAGTCCTCGTCCGCATAGATCAGGGCCTCGATGATCTTGGGATCAACCTTCTTAGGTTCACCCACAAAACCCAGATCAACGATCCGCTCGATATTGCTATCGGGATCGCGGCGAGACTTGCGGGCCCGCTCGACGGTGATCAGGCGAGCATCCTTGCCCGACAGGCCAACGCCGCGGACATCGGCTTCGGTGCCGGCGCGGTTGATCCAGTGAACAATCTCTTTGTTGATCGCGCCGGACAAGACCATTTCGGCCACTTCCATGGTCGCTTGGTCGGTGACGCGCAGGCCATCGACGAAGGTTGACTTGACGCCCGCCTTGTCGAGCATACGGCTGATCTGCGGGCCGCCGCCGTGGACGATGACGGGATGCACGCCCAAGAGCTTGAGCAGAACGGCATCGGCGGCAAACAGCTTGGCGACGCTCTCTTCGCCCATGGCATGGCCGCCATATTTGATGACTACGGTTTCACGGTCATAGATCTGAATATAGGGCAGGGCCTCAGCCAGCGTCTTGGCCGTGGCCCAGCCGCTTTCTTCCGGGGCTAGGTCTGGGGTCTTGGGAATATCAGCCATCTAGGGTCCGCCGAATGGAGAGAGCGCGTTTCGATAACGAAGACCGGGGCAAATGTCACGGTTCTTGGTGAGCGGCCTGGGTTCTTGGTAAGGGTCTTGGCGCTCAAATCAGCGCGCAGACCTCCATGATTTCGGCGCGCAGTTCAGGAATACCGTCTCCCTTGGCCGAAGAGGTGGCCACAACGCGGGGGAAGGCGGCGGGGCGTTTGGCAATGCCCTTGAGGGTCTTTTCCACCGTCACAGCCAATTCTGCCGGCTTGATCTTGTCAGCCTTGGTCAGAACGATCTGGTAGGACACAGCGGCCAGATCCAACGCGTCCATCGCCTCGGCATCCACAGCCTTGAGACCATGACGCGCATCAATCAGCAAAAAGACACGCTTGAGGTTGGGACGACCCCGCAGATAGTCGCGGCCTAGGTTCTGGAACTTGGCGGTCGTGGTCTTGGACGCCCGCGCAAAGCCGTAGCCCGGAAGGTCGACCAGCCGCAGCTGCTCGTCCAGTACGAAGAAATTGACCTCGCGCGTCCGGCCCGGCTCGTTGGAGGCACGGGCAAGGTACTTTTGATTGACGAGACCATTGATCAGCGAGGACTTGCCGACATTGGAGCGACCGGCAAAGGCCACTTCTGGCAGGTCTGCGGGGGGCAACTGCACAATCGCCGCTGCCCCCATCAGGAACGCAACCGGCTGGGCAAACAGGACCCGCGCCGTCTCAAGGGTCTCTTCAGTAAAACTCACCCTATGGCCTGCTGCTTACCGCTGATGCGGGCGATGAAGGTGTCGATCGGATTTTCGACCTTCAAGCGATGCATGATCATATATTGCTGCAAGACGGTCAGGACGTTCTGCCAGAACCAATAGATCACCAGACCAACGGAAAACTGAGCCATGGTGAAGGTGAAGATGATCGGGAACAGCTGGAAAATCTTCTGCTGAATCGGATCGGGGGCCGGTGGGTTCATAGCCTGCGACAGCCACATGGATAGACCATAGATGAGCGGCCAGACGCCAATATGCAGCGGTCCGCTGAGGAATGCTCCGATCATGGGCACTGTGGCGGGATCCCAAGGTATCAGGCCGAACAGGTTCATAAAGGTCGTCGGGTCGCGAGATGACAGGTCGTTGACCCAACCGAAGAACGGCGCATGGCGCATCTCGATGGTTACCGACAGCACCTTGAACAGGGCATAGAAGACTGGAATCTGCGCTAGCATAGGCAGGCAGCCCATCAACGGATTGATCTTCTCGCGTTGATAGAGGGCCATGGTCTCCTGCTGGAGCTTCTGGGGATCTTTTTCGTACTTCTTTTTGATCTCCTCCATTTGCGGCGCGACCTTGCGCATCATGCTCATGGATTCGTAGCTCTTATTGGCCAGCGGGAAGAACAGCACCTTGACCACGACGGTGAGGAGCAGGATGGCTACCCCGACATTGCCGACCAGATTGTAGAAGAAGTCGAGCACAGTGAAGATCGGACGGGTGAAGAACCAGAAATTGCCCCAGTCGACGGCCTGATCAAAGCGCACAATGCCGAGGGACTTTTCATAGTCCTGCAGCATCGGCACGATCTTGGCACCGGCGAACAGGTGCTGGGTTTCGGAGACGGCAGCGCCGGGCGCAATCTTGCGGATTGGACCGACGAAGTTGGCTTCATAGACATCAGCCAGAGCGGTTTGAACGACGCGAAACTGGCTCTTATTGGCCATATTCTGATCTGGGATCAGGGCGGCCAACCAATATTTGTCGCTAATGCCCATCCAGCCGCCGGTTGAGGTGGCCTCTGAGCCGCCGTCCTTTTTCCAGGCCTTAAAGTTCAGTGTCGTTAGTTTAGCGTTCGCGACACCAACGGCTCCTTCATGAATGACCGCATTGGGCACAAAGCCGGCTGGTAGACCTTGGCGCTGAACCGAGCCATAGGCGGCCAGCTGGATCGGCATGGCGCTGGCATTGGCGACGCTGTCGGTGAGCGTAAACATGAAGCGGTCATCTATGCTGATCTTACGGCTAAAGGTCAGGCCAGCGGTGCTGACATAGGTCAAGGTCACGGGCGTTGCGGGGGTCAGCTTAGCGCCGGGGGCCGCCGTCCAGAGTGTATCGGCATTGGGCAGATCCGCGACATTGGCCCCGGCCCATCCAAATTCTGCGAAATAGGCGTTCTGAGCGCCTTCAGGCCGGAACAGTTCGACCAGCGGGCTGTCCTTTTCGATCGTCTCGCGATAGCCCTTCAGGAACAGGTCATCGATCCGCGCGCCCTTCAGCGCCAGCGAGCCGGTCAGGCCGGGGCTGTCGATGGCGATGCGAGGGCTAGCTGCGGCGGCTTGCGCGCGCGGCACATAGGTCTCTCTGACCTGGCCATTGGGCAGGACCGGCACGCCCGCCTTGATGGCGGTGGCTTGAGCCATCGCGACCGCTTGGGCCTGATCGAGCTGACGGCGCTTGGCTGCGGGGTCGAGCACGAAGATCTGATAGAGGACCAGAATGGCGACGGCGCAGACGATGAAGATGATCGTATTGCGGCTGGACTCATTTTGCATGGGAGACTGTTACCGGGAGGAGGCGGCCGACGGGCGATCGCCGTTGGAACCAGATGGAGCGGAAAGGCTTATCAGTGCGGTTTTAACATCGTCAAGCAAGCGGGCCCAAGGACGGGCGATAGTCCCACCTCTAGCCACAAACACATAGTCGAAACCGGGGCGTCCGTGCAGGGGAAGAATCTGTCTGGCGGCCTCTCTGAGGCGTCTTTTTGCCCGATTTCGCTCTACGGCCCCGCCAATCTTACGCGTGGCGGTAAATCCGATGCGAATTGCAAGGTCCCGCGCGGCAGTTTCGGGGTCGCTGCTTGCCCGCGCCAAGGCCTGAACCACGACGGCACCCTTGGCGCTAGAACGACCTTTAGCAGCCGCGAGAAACTCGGGCCGCTTGGTCAGGCGCTTTAGGATGGGCTTGGAACCCGCCGCCGTTGGCTCTGAAGGGACTTCGATCACAAGACCGCACCCCTTCTGAGTTGCTCAACGGGTCGGCAAGATGCCGGGATTAACGAGGTCGCTAGACGTCTTAGGCCGTGAGGCGCTTACGGCCCTTGGCGCGACGACGCGCAACAATCTTTTGGCCGTTCTTGGTGGCCATACGCGTGCGGAAGCCGTGACGGCGCGCGCGCACGAGTTGGCTGGGTTGGAATGTCCGCTTCACGATTAGGCTCCAGTCAATAATAGGTCCGTGTCCGCAAGTGTCTCCACCTGCGAATGAGGGGCGGTTGATAAGGGGCGAGAGCCGTCCTGTCAACCGATTCAAAAGGCTGAGGAACGATCCGGGGTCTTTAGGAGCCTGAGGCCTGTTTAGGGCGCCCATAGGGCCTTGTCGAATGTACCGTTGAGTGGTACAAAGGGGCTAAAGAAGAGGTCTGTAATGATCATCAGTTTTCGGGATGATTGGCTAAGGCGGTTCTTTGTTGAGGATGCCCACGCCAAATCGATACCTGCCGATGTGAAATCTCGGCTGTTTCGCAAGATCCAGATGATCGATGATGCTGTCACAGATCAGGATTTGCGGGTGCCGCCGAGCAACCATTTTGAAAAGCTTCAAGGGCGACTCGAAGGGTTCTGCTCTATCCGGATCAACAGGCAGTGGCGGTTGATCTTTCTGTGGAATGCCGAACGCGGCGAGGCTAGCGGCCTCTATCTTGACGACCATAGCTACAGGTGAGGTGAGCCATGTTGACGACCCTTCGTAAGCCGGCCTCTGTGGCTGAAATCTTGGTGGAAGAGTTTATGGAGCCCTTGGGTCTGACCCAAACGGCCCTTGCCGAGGCGATGGGTGTGCCGCGCAAGCACGTCAATGAACTGTGCCGTTCTCGCCGCGTGGTCACAGTTCCGACGGCGCTGATCTTGGCGCGGGTCTTTGGCAATAGTCCGGAATTTTGGCTCAATACCCAGCGGCGCACAGACCTTTGGCTTGCTCAAAATGATCCGGTTGAGTGCGAACGGGTAGCGCGGGCCACGCCGCTGTCAACGGCAGTCTGAACGTCCTAATCGCCCCCTAAGGCACGATCACGACCTTGCCGATGACCTTGCGGTTGGCCAGCATGTCGAAGGCTTCGCGCCAGTCCTCTAGGGCATATTCGGCATGGACGCGCGGCGTAATGGCTCCGCTGTTGGCGAGGTTCCAGACCGCTTGGCTATTTTCCAAGCCCTTTTGCGGGAACTGGCGGCCATATTCGCCTGCTCGCACGCCCATGACCGAGAAGCCCTTGATCAGGGGCATATTGACCGAAACATTGGGGATGCGGCCTGAGGTGAAGCCGATGATCAGCAGGCGCCCATCAAAGCCGATGCAGCGCACGCTCTCGTCGAACACATCGCCGCCGACCGGATCATAGATAACATCGGCACCCGCGCGGCCGGTTATGGCCTTGACCTGCTCGCGAAAGCCGCCGGTGATATTGAGCACGGCGTCGGGGGCATATTCAGCCAAGACGACGGCCAACTTTTCGTCAGAGGCGGAGGTGGCAATGACCTTCGCCCCCATAGCCTTGGCAAGGTCTACGGCGGCGAGGCCAACGCCGCCGGCTGCGCCATGGACCAGCACCCATTCACCCGGCTCCAGCCTTGCACGGCGAACCAGCGCCACATAGGCGGTCAGATAGGCCACGCCATAGGCCGAGGCTTGGGCAAAGCTTAGGGCGGCGGGCTTAGGTTTGACGCTATCCTTGCCCAGCACGGCATATTCGGCGAAGGCGCCGAGGCGTGAACCGCCAACGACCGCATCACCAAGGCCTAGGCCCTCTATCCCTTCGCCGATGGCCACGACCTCTCCGGCCAGCTCCATACCGACGCCAAAGGGTAGGGGCGGCTTGAGCTGATATTCGCCTCTGGTCATCAACAGATCGGGGAAGTTGACCGACGCGGCCTTGACCTTGACCAAGACTTCGCCCGCTCGGGGACGGGGTACGGGAACCCACTGGACCGCCGCGCCGCCATAGTTGGGCTCAAGCGATGAGACCACCAGGGCCCGCATCTGTTCAGGTAGAGATGGGCTCATAGGGCAGACGTCTCGTGCAGGGCCTTTTGAACCAGCGCTGCGATCTCGCGGCAGGCGGCGTCAGCGCCAGGGAGGGCGCCGGTAAAGGCGGTAAAGCCATGGGCAAGGCTGTCATAGCAGCGATAGGTCACGCAAACGCCCGCCTCTCGTAGGACCTTGGCATAGGCCCCGCCTTGATCGACGAGCGGATCAAAACCGGCGGTGGCGATGACGGCAGGGGCCAGTCCCGCAAAGCTTTCAGCCTTGATCGGTGACAGACGCAGGTCTGTGGGGTCAGTATCAGCGGACATATAGTGGGCCATGAACCATTCCATCACGTCGCGTGACAGGGGATAGCTGTCCCCGAACACGGTCATGGAGGCGGTCTCGCTGGCCACATCAACAGCGGGATAGATCAAGAGTTGCAGGTCGGGCTGGGCTTCGCCGAGGCGCCTCAGTTCATGGGGTATGACGGCGGCAAAGTTGCCTCCCATACTGTCTCCGCCAATGACGGCACGATCAGGGGCCGTACCGAACCGCCCGGCATTGTCTCGGCCCCAACGATAGGCGGCCAGCACGTCATCAAGACCTGCCGGGAACTTGTGCTCTGGCGCTAGGCGATAGTCGACTGAGAGCACCGCCGTGCGCACATCCTTAGCCAGGATCGAGCAGAAGGCGTCGCAGGTTTCCAGATCGCCGATCACGCCGCCGCCAAAATGGGCAAAGACGATCAGGGGCAAGGTCGGGTCCTGCCGCTCGGGGCGATAGATCCGCAAGGGCAGGAGGCCACCGGGGCCTTCCATGGTTAGGTCTTCACACCGCACCCCTGGCTCGCGGCGCCCCGACATTAGGGCCAAGCCCGTCGCACTCGCCGCCCGCGCCGCGGTGGGCGACAGGGTGGTCATGGACGGCATGCGCTTGGCACCGTGGGCGAGAAACTGAAAGCGCGGATCGAGGGTGCGAGCGGCGCGATAGTCGACCGCTCCGCCGCTCATGGCCCGCAAGATGGGCGTTGGCAGGGACAGCAGGGTCTTAAGGATGAACTTCTGGACCTTGATATCGGCCATGGGGCTGTTCCTAGATCGGAGGGGAGAGCGGTGCGCTTAAGGCTTTAGGGTCGGCAGAGCGGGCACGCCGCCAAGGATCATCTTTACGGCAAAATCGGTTGCGCCATCTATATCAATTGGGCGGCGACGTAGCATCTGTTCGCCAATGTCACGGGCCAGCGCAATGGCGGCTCCGGCCAGATAGTCGGCATCAACCGGACGCACGTGACCTCGGTCGATCACGGCGTGGATGGAGTCGCGCACCTCATTAAAGATGAAGGTCATTTCTGGAGTTTGCGCATTCATGATCGGTTGACGTTCACCGACCGGGCGCTTGGCCTGCCAGGTCTCATGTTCTTGCGCCATGAAGCTGAAATAGGCCCGCACTGCGCCGCTGATATAGGACGGAAAGTCCGGGGCGGTCTCATATTGGTGCCGAAGGATGGGGCGAAGCCGCCGCGCGGCATCGTCCGATAGGGCCTCGAACAGTTCTTCTTTGGACCTGTAGTAATTGTAGAAGGTGCCGGAGGCCAAACCGGTGCGTCGGATAATGTCCCGCACGGTTGCCGCCTCATAGCCCAACTCGCCAAAGACCGCCTGCGCCGCCTCAAGAATGGCCAACCGATTGGCCGCCTTGGTCACTTCGCGTTTGCCGAGGGGGAGGGCGATTAGGTTGGTCATAGGGCCTTCGAGCGATCTGATCCGGTCAGCTTAAAGCATGAAACGCGGATTTGCATCTACCGTCCTGTCTAGGGCCACTTCACCTCGGGCGGCATAGAACTGAGGATGGACTCGACATTGCCGCCGGTCTTGAGGCCGAACATGGTGCCGCGATCATAGAGCAGGTTGAACTCGACATAGCGGCCACGGCGGATCAGTTGCTCGTCGCGTTCTTCAGGGGTCCAGGCCTCGCCCATGCGCCGTTCGACCAGCTTGGGATAGATATCGAGGAACGCTTGGCCGACATCTTCGGTAAAGGCGAAGTCGCGGGCATGGTCGCCGCTGTCGTGGTGGTCGTAGAAGATGCCGCCAATGCCGCGCGGTTCGTTTCGGTGGGGCAAGAAGAAATATTCGTCGCACCAGGCCTTATATTTCGCATGCCAGGTGGGGTCATGCTTGTCGCAGGCCCCCTTGTAGGCGGCGTGGAAGTCGATAGCGTCTTGGAAGCTCTGCTCGCGCTGATAGGCCAGAAGCGGGGTCAGGTCGCCGCCGCCGCCGAACCAGCTCTTGGTCGTGGCAATGAAGCGGGTGTTCATATGGACCGCGGGAACCCGCGGGTTGCGCATATGGGCAATCAGGCTGATGCCGGTGGCAAAGAACCTTGGGTCCTCTTCGGCCCCGGGCATGGTCTTGGCGAAATCGGGTGGGAAGGTGCCGTGAACGGTCGAGACATGGACGCCGACCTTTTCGAACAGGCGCCCGTGCATCATTGACATCACCCCGCCGCCGCCAGCAGGCCGCTGCCAAGGGGTGCGCACGAAGGTGGCCGGCTCGCCGGGATAGAGATCTGCCGGAGCGGCCTGCTCTAGCGCCTCAAAGGCAGCGCAGATGCGATCGCGCAGGGTTTCGAACCAGTCGCGGGCTTGGGACTTACGGGCGTCGAGGAGGGCTATGTTGGTCATAATGAAACTTTTCTTAGGCCAAGCTGGCGAGGTTGTCGCCTAGGCGCCTTTGACGCATGGCCTCGCCCAGAGCCATGGCACCGGCGACAATAACGTTCAAGGAGCGGGCCTGCGGCGCCAACGGCACAAATAACCGACCGGCTGCTGCTGCATGCACTTCGTCGGGCACACCGGCACTTTCGCGGCCCAGCAGCAGAGTGTCGCCCGAACGGAAGGAAAAATCGTACAAAGAAACGGCAGCCTTTGTGGTCAGCAAAATCAGTCGTCCATTTTGACGCTCTGGCGCGAGCTGAAAATCAGACCAAGAGTTATGTCGTTGTATTTGAGCAATTTTTCCATAGTCCATCGCTGCGCGCGTCAAACTTTTATCGGACAACGCGAAACCGCAAGGCTCGATAATGTCCAATTCAACGCTCAAACAGGCGCAAAGTCTGATGCCTGCGCCAAGGTTTTGCGGAATGTCTGGTTGAAAAAGGGCGAGGCGCATTCTATCGGAACCGGTGACAGGGGCTAATTGGCTTGAGGCGACTCAAATCATGTGGGCGATTGCGACGTTGCGCCGCAAGGGGTGAATGGCAGCATAGGCCTAGCTTCTTGTGGCAGAGGACCTTAGTCAGGTCGATTAAGTTTGTACGTGACCCGAGTTGAATCGTTTTGCGATGTCAGCTGGTCCATTCGAAGGGTGTTGAGGTGGCCGATACCGTCGGGGAAATTACCCCAGCTGGCGAAGATCCCAGCCGGAGAGACTTTATTCATGTGGCCACCCTGGCCGCTGCAGTCGGGGCCGTCGGCTCTGTGGTGTGGCCCTTGGTCAACCAGATGAACCCGTCAGGCGACATGCTCGCTATGGCGTCACTGGAATTTGACCTGTCCAAGGTGGCAGATGGCTCCGAGGTCACAATCAAGTGGCGCGGTAAGCCGGTGTTCATTCGCAAGAGAACTGCGGTTGAGATTGCCCAGGCCAAGGCCGATGACAATGCCGACCTGAAGGATCCCGCGAAGGATGCCGACCGCCATAAGCCGGGCAAGGCTGAGTGGCTGATCTTGATAGGGTCCTGCACCCACTTGGGTTGCGTGCCGACCTTCGGCGGCGGCGACTGGGGCGGATGGTTCTGCCCTTGCCACGGCTCGCACTACGACACCGCGGGACGTATCCGTAAGGGTCCGGCTCCAACGAACCTGGCGTTACCTGAGTACGCCTTCCTTTCCGACACCAAGGTTAAGATCGGTTGATGCACAGATGAGCGGACACTCGACCTACGAACCCAAGACCGGTTTCACGCGCTGGCTGGACTCGCGTCTTCCGATTATTCGACTGGGCTATGACAGCTTCGTCGACTATCCGACCCCGAAGAACCTGAACTATTGGTATACGTTTGGTGGCATTCTTTCGCTTTGCCTAATTACGCAGATCGTCACCGGCCTTATCTTGGCCATGCACTATGTGCCGCACGTGGATCACGCCTTTAACAGCGTCGAGCACATTATGCGCGACGTGAACCATGGCTGGTTGATCCGTTATGTGCACGCCAACGGGGCCTCGATGTTCCTGTTTGCAGTCTATATGCACATGTTCCGCGGCCTCTATTACGGGTCTTATAAGGCCCCTCGTGAGGTTCTATGGATCTTGGGCTGCGTGATCTACCTCTTGATGATGGCCACGGCCTTTATGGGCTATGTACTGCCTTGGGGTCAGATGTCGTTCCACGGCGCGGTGGTGATCACCAATTTGCTGGGTGCCTTCCCGGTCGTTGGCGAGAGCATCACCACCTGGCTCTGGGGCGGCTTTGCGGTGGATAATCCCACCTTGAACCGCTTCTTCTCACTGCACTTTTTGATGCCGTTCATGATTGCCGGTGTGGTCATCCTGCACGTCTGGGCGCTGCATGTGTCCGGTCAGAATAATCCGACAGGCATTGATCCTAAGTCCAAGGAAGACACGGTTCCCTTCACCCCGTACGCGACGGTGAAGGACGGCTTTGCCATGGTCCTGTTCTTGATCCTGTTCTCAGTGTTCGTGTTCTTCCAGCCAAACGCTTTGGGCCATGCGGATAACTATATCCCCGCCAATCCGTTGGTGACGCCGGCGCACATCGTTCCAGAATGGTACTTCCTGCCCTTCTACGCGATATTAAGGGCAGTTCCGGACAAGCTTGGCGGCGCGCTCTTGATGTTCGGTGCTATTGGCGTTCTGTTTATCTTGCCTTGGCTGGACACGTCCAAGGTCAGATCCTTGCGCTATCGTCCGACTGCGCGGGTCTTCTTCTTCCTGTTCGTCCTGACCTGCCTGATCTTGGGCTGGTGCGGCGGCGAGTTGCCGGACAAGATGGTGTTCCAAGTGGGCTCCACGTCAGCCGGTGACCCGATTGGTCTGAACTTTGTATGGCTGTCCCGTATCGCTTCAGCCTACTATTTCGCCTATTTCTTAATCGTAATGCCGGTTCTCGGCCTCATCGAAACGCCGGACGCTGTGCCGGATTCGATCACGGCCTCGATTTTGGACCACTCTGCTGAAAAGAAGGGTTTAGCCCATGCTGGGTAAAGGATTCGCCATAGCAGCGGTTGTTGCGCTTCTAGTTTCCGCCCCTCCTGCCTTTGCCTCGTCTTCTGGGGGGGAACTTAAGCAATTTTCCTTGAGCACAGATGGCCCCTTCGGCCGTTTCGATGCGGCTCAGGTTCAGCGGGGCTACAAGGTCTATCGGGAGGTCTGTGCGGCCTGTCACTCCATGAACCTTGTGAGCTTTCGCAATTTGGGACAGCCTGACGGGCCGTTCTATGATGAAAAGTACAAGAACCCGAACGACAACGCCTACGTTAAGGCAATCTCTAAGGACTATAACGTCCCTGATATCGACACTGAAACTGGTGATGTGATCCAGCGTCCCGCTACGCCTGCCGATAGGTTCCCTAATCCCTATCCCAACGAATATGCGGCGCGGGCGGGCAATGGTGGGGCTCTTCCACCTGATCTATCGATCATCACCAAGGCCCGCGAAGGTGGTCCTGCCTATATCTACTCGCTTTTGACCAGCTATCATGACGCGCCCAAGGGCTTGGAAGTGCCAGCGGGTAAGTATTACAATCCCTATATGGCCGGCGACCTATCTAGTTTTTGGTCGGGTGACAAGGACAAGGTGCCAGTCGGTGGCTTTATCGCGATGGCGCCGCCCCTAGTGGTCGACAAGGTCAGCTTCGATGACGGCACCAAGTCAACGCTCGAGCAGCAGGCCAGTGATGTCGTCGCCTTCCTTGACTGGGCGGCTGAACCCAAGGCCGGTGAGCGCAAGCGCACAGGCTTTGCGGTCCTGATCTATCTGGTCCTCTTCGCTGGCCTGCTTTATGCGAGCTATCGTCGGGTGTGGAAGGGCGTCAAACACTGATTGACCTTCACGACTTTTGAAGACCATCTGAAGGCCCCGCTGATGATCTGGCGGGGCCTTTTGATTTGCAAGGAGTAGCCGCGTGGGTGAGTGGGTTTTGGGCGTGGTCGGCGGATCAGGCCTCTATGAGATCGAAGGCCTAAAGAACCAGCGCTGGGTCAAGATTGATACCCCATGGGGGGATCCATCGGACGAGCTGTTGATGGGCGAGTTGGACGGGGTGAAGCTGGTCTTCTTGCCGCGCCACGGCCGGGGGCACCGAATTCCGCCGTCTAATCTGAATTTCAGAGCCAATATTGATGCGCTCAAGCGGGCGGGCTGCACGGACGTCTTGTCCTTGTCGGCGGTGGGGTCCTTGCGTGAGGCGCTTAATCCTGGAACCTTCGTGGTGGTGGACCAGTTCATCGACCGCACC
>Ga0209444_10000390_pt1 | contig 24107 bp, 20 predicted proteins | sample LauGreFaBDMM15DN_2_FD_188215 | JGI IMG/M metagenome (GOLD analysis project Ga0209444, IMG submission 188215) | Freshwater lake microbial communities from Lake Michigan, USA - Fa13.BD.MM15.DN (SPAdes) (version 2) | ecosystem: Environmental > Aquatic > Freshwater > Lake | place: Lake Michigan... | reverse complement strand
GTCGGACGGGGGGCAGGGTCTGGCGGAGTTCGGCAGGGACGGGTCGGTAGAAGCCGCGGGCTTCAGCCGGGGGCAAAAGCGACCAAGGGACTTAGGGCAGCTGCAACAGGGCGCGGCGGCGCAGGGGGCGGGAGAACAGCTCGGCCAAATCGCCGGCCTGATCGATGCCATGGATCGGGCTGAACACCAGCTCAATCGACCACTTGGTGACAAAGCCCTCCGCCTCGAGCGGATTGGCCAGGCCCATGCCGCAAACAACTAGGTCGGGGCGGGCGGCCCGCAGGCGATCGAGCTGCCGTTCCACGTCCTGGCCTTCGCTGAGCTGGGTAGCGGGCGGCAGCAGGGCCAGCTCCTCGGCCATCAGCAGGCGATCGAGATAGGGGGTGCCCACCTCCACGAGCTCCATGCCACATTCCTGTTGCAAGAAGCGGGCCAGGGAGAGCTCCAGCTGGGAATCGGGCAGTAGGAACAGGCGCTTGCCCGCCAGCACTTCCCGGTGCGGGGCAAGGGCACGCCGGCCCCGCTCCACGAGGGGATCGAGCACCGCCGCCACCGTGGCCGGATCAATGCCAAAGGCGGCGGCCGCCGCCGCCATCCAGGCCCGGCTGCCCTCCACCCCTAGGGGGTAGGGGCTGCGCACGAACTGGGCGCCCCGGTCCACGAGGGCTCGGGCCGTTGCGGAGAGGAAGGGCTGGCAGAGCAACATGCGGGTGCCCTTGCCCACGGGCGGCAACTCCGTGGAACTGCGGGGCGGCAGGCTGCGAATCAGGCCAATCCCCAGGCGCTGGAACAGGCTGGTGAGCCGCTCCTCCACGCCATCGGCCAGGGTGCCGACCAGCAGCAGCTGGTCCTCGTCGCTGCGGGGCATCAGCGGCACCATCGACAGCAGGGCGTTGTCTTCCCCCTGGGTGAAGGTGGTTTCGATGCCACTGCCGGAGTAATTGAGCACCATCACCCGGCCGGTGTGCTGACGGCTCAGCCGTTCAGCCGCCTTAGCCAGGTCGAGCTTGATCACCTCACTGGGGCAGGAGCCCACCAAAAACAGGGTGCGAATTTCCGGGCGACGCTCCAGCAGGTCCCGCACCAGCCGATCCAGCTCTTCGTTGGCATCGGCCAGGCCGGCCAGGTCCCGTTCCCCCAGGATCGCTGTGCCGAAGCGGGGTTCAGCGAAAATCATCACCCCCGCAGCCGACTGGACCAGGTGGGCGCAGGTGCGGGAACCCACCACCAGAAAGAAGGCATCGGGCATGCGCCGATGCAACCAAACAATCGAGGTGAGGCCGCAGAACACCTCCCGCTGGCCGTTCTGCTGGATCAGGTCGGGACGCTCAAGGGAGCTGGCGGCCCTGGGATTGGCGCTGGGAACAGCGATCCCATCGCTAGAGAGAGCCGCCACGGAGGCCACGGGCTGGGCCATACAAGGCCGTTTTGCACAAAGTCACTACAGGACTAGCGAAGCCAGGGGCGACGGCAAGCTTCTGCTTCATATCTTTTCGGGATTGCGTTGACATCACCCTGGCGGCCTAGGCCTTAATACCTGGGGCAAAAGCCAAAAACTGTCCCAATCGGGTAGCCACTAACAAGCTATTGGCAAGGACGACAACCCGAATATGCTGGTTCCAGCACCAAAAGGGCAGCGCTCGCGGACCGGCGGTAGCCAAAGAGCCGCTCAACTGCCAGGTGGGGAACGGGCCTAGCTGGGGGGGGATTGGCGTTGCATCAAGTCGAGAATCTTTTCACTTTTGAGGGGACAAAGTTGTGGTGCGTAGTAACGCACTGCAGCCGTTTCAATGCTCGGAGGCGTGATGCCTTGAAAGTCAATGGCCGCCTGTTCAAAGGATGATTGCAAGCTTTGGTGCAATTGGTTCAAGGGTGTTTGCAGGCCAATGTTGTCGCACAGCAACTGGGCATAAAGCCGGGCGGCACAACCAACCTGGCCCAGGTTGGCGACACAGCGGCCCAGGGCAAAGCTGCTGGCTTGGGCTGGTCCAGGTGCCAGCAGTTCGGGGAGGAGCGGTGGCGGTGGCGGCACCACAAGGGGCGACGGCCAAGGGGCCATCAGCGGCGAAGCGGGGGGCAGCTGGCCCCAGGCCGCAGACCCGATCGAAGCAGTGGCCACCAGCAAAACCAGCCGGGTGATTCTGTTCACCTCAACCGCTCCGGCTGGCAGGTGCTCGCCAGGCCATAGGCCTGGGTATTGAGAATCGGCAGGGGCGCCAGGGAGCCCGGCGCGGCGAACAACTGGGGATTGAGCTGGTTCAAGCGGCGGGCCAGGGAGGCCAAATGGGCCCGTTTCTCCGTCATGCGGCGGTTGCGTCTGGCCAACCAGCCTTGGTAGCGCTCGGATTCCGCCTGTTGCCACTGGGCCAGGGCCGTCTCGTAACGCTCCTGATCCAGTTCCTGGTCATAGGTGGCGAAACGCCGTTGCAGGTTGGGATCCAGCCGCTGGGGCCGCTCCGATACCCCATAGGGTTCAGCGCCGAGCTGGGCCAGGTGTTGGCTAGCGGCCATCAAGGCCAGGGCCAGACTCTTGATTTCCGCCCGGTTGGCAGAACAAGCGGCCAACCGTTGTCTTGCCGCAGCCTGTTGGCGAATCTGGGCCTCGGCCCGTTCCCGCTCCAGCAGCGCGTTGATCGACAGCAGGCAGTAGCCATAGCGCAAGGGGCGTAATAGCCCATGGGCTTCGCTCGCCACCTGGGCCGAGCAGCGCTGCTGGCCTTGACGAGACTGGGGATTGGCACCCTGACAGCCGCCCACCAGGCCCACCAGCAAAAGCATGGCAATCGCTCGGCGCGTCATCCGCCAGGGCAACACCTGGAGCGGCAACGGAGCCAGCCAGCCAAAGGCGACATATTTCTGGAGAAGACCCAAGGGCATTGGCCGTGCGTTGGCTATCCAGCTGGCAGGGCTCGTATGGGAACCAACTTAGGTCAACACTCCAAGCGGCCCAAGCGTGGCTGGCAAACTCAGGGCTGCGATCGCTTTGAACCGGGCAGCCATGGCAGAGCCAGCGAACCCGAATCAGGGGCGCCAAATCAATGGCGTGGAGCTCGTTGCCCAAGCCCTGGTCCAGCAGAGTCCGCCCCACTTCGCAACCCTTGCCGAGGAACGGCGCTATCGACTCAGCCACCTGGCCGGAGCCCTACGGGTGTTTGGTCGCTCGGGCTTCGGCGAAGGCGTGGCCGGCCATATCACCGTGCGCGATCCGGAATATCCAGACCATTTCTGGGTTAATCCCTTTGGCCACTCCTTTCGGCTGATGCGGGTCAGCGATCTGATTTTGGTGAACCATGCCGGTGAGGTTGTCTATGGCAACCGGCCCGTCAATCGGGCCGCCTTTGTCTTGCATGCCGCCGTGCATGAAGCCAGACCCGACATCAATGCGGCCGCCCATGCCCACTCCCCCCATGGCAAAGCTTTTGCCTCGCTTGGACGCCTGCTGGATCCAATCACCCAAGATGCCTGCGCCTTTTTCAACGACCATGTTCTGATCCAGGCCGATGGCGGCAAGGTGGTGTTTGAACTGGAATCGGGCCGCACTTTTGCCAGCCAATTCGGTAGCGGCAAGGCGGCCATTCACCAGAACCATGGCCTGTTCACGGTGGGGCAAACGGTGGATGCGGCGGCCTTCTGGTTTTTAGCGATGGAACGCTGCTGCCAGGCCCAGCTGCTGGCCGAGGCGGCGGGAACCCCCCAGCTGATCCGGCCGGAATGGGCCACCTACACCCGCGAGCACACGGCCAGCAGCCTGGCCGGCTGGTTAAATTTTCAATCATTCTGGGAGGAGATCAGCCAGTCTGATCCCGACCTGTTCAACTAACGGCAGGGCAGCCAACGATCGCAGGTTTGCTGGCCAGCCTGATCCCGCCTTACACCTTGATTCGGGAACTGACCACTGGATCGTTCGCTGAACGATCGAGCTAGCTACTCTCTTGTTGTTAACTGGGGTGCATTGGTAGTCAAACCAAAATAACATTGATCTAGCCAAGCCAAACTTCTTGGAACGATCGATTAGGATCGGGCCGCAAAAAGCTTTGCCCTCGTGTTGTTACTGCTCGCCACAGCGGCCCAATCTCCGCCAGCTGCCGGCGCCAGCGGCGCCCAAATAGCCGCTGAGAAGGTCACTGATGTACTGCCATTTCCGGCCATTTTACTCGTAATCGGCCTGGTATTTTTCGGAACCCTAGCAATCAGCCGTATATCCTCCAAGCTAGGAATTCCTGCCATCCTTGGCATCCTGCTTCTAGGCCTATCAATCAATGTCAAATACACGGTATTTGACATGGGTTTTATTAATTCCCTGCATACAGTCAGCTTGGCGATGATCCTGTTCTACGCAGGACTTAAAACCAACGTTAAAGCCATTCGAGGCTTCCTCTCCTTCGGCGCCTGGCTGGCCGTTGCCGGATCGATTCTCACCGCCCTGATCCTGGCTGCCGGTATCTGGTTTATCTCGTCGGACACCCTGGGGGGAGTTGAATTTGGTTTTTCCCAACTGGGCTTTCCGATTGCCCTGATGGTGGGGGTTGCCATGGCCTCGACGGACTCCGCCGCCATCGAAGGGGTGCTGGAAGCCTCAGGCCGCTCGATCCCCAAGAAACTCGGCAACATCCTCGAGTTTGAATCGGCCTTGAACTGCTCGATTGCCGTTCTTGCCCTAGCGGCGGTCACCAGCATCATGGCCAGCAACATGTCAACCGGAAATGGTGTCATCCTTAGGACTGAACTTATCGAGTTAGCAGGGCGTCTCCTGGTTGGCCTGATTGTCGGTTTGGGCATGGGTTATTTCTCCAAGCTCAGCATTGAAAAACTAGTAACAGATCGCTCCCAGGTGTTGATGTTGGGCCTATCCCTGGCCTTGATGGCCTACGGCGTTGGCAGCCTGGCCGGTAAAGCGGGCTTCTTTTCAGCCTTTGTGACCGGGGTATTCCTTGGCAACAACAAATACTCCAATGATCTGGTTTCCGCTGAAAGCGTCAGCGAGATCATGCTGCCATTCAATGAAATGACAGAGATCGCAATCTTCTTCATTTTTGGCCTGATCTCAACGCCTTCGATGGTGCTTTCCGTAATGCCAATTGCCTTTTTGGCTAGCCTGATCTTAATGTTTATAGCCCGTCCCTTAAGCCTGCTGATCCTCTCTCCACTTTCCCCTTTCAACCCCAGGGAGAACCTGCTGCTTTCCTGGTGCGGACTGCGGGGTGCCGTACCCCTAGCCCTAGGATTTGAAGGGGCTGAATACATCCCCAAAATCGTGGGAATTGATCCGATTGTTGCCCATCAATTGGTTAGCAATTGCGAAGGCATTATTTTTTCGATTGTGATGTTCAACCTGCTGATCCAGGGCATCTCCATTCCCCATTTTGTCAAAAAGCTGCAGTTTGATGCCCCCGCAACAAACCAACTCGCTTGAGCGGGAACCATTAGTCAGGGGACAAACCTCTGACTGAGCAACCCAGGGACTGGCTAGCTCACCAGCCAGAACCAACCCCCAGCCTGCCTACTTCCAAAGACCCCATAACCACTTCTCCATGACTACTCCTCCATGAGCACGGCCCCAGCCACCATCGCGGCCCCCCTCCAGGTCCTGGCTGAAGTATTTGGCTATGGCGCCTTTCGGGGCCCCCAGGCGGAGATCGTCGACCATGTAGTGGCCGGCGGCTCGGCCCTGGTGCTGATGCCCACTGGCGGCGGCAAATCCCTCTGTTATCAAATTCCGGCCCTCTGCCGCCCCGGCACCGGCGTAGTGGTCTCGCCCCTGATCGCCCTGATGGACGACCAGGTGGCGGCCCTGCGCCAGGCGGGGGTGCGCGCCGCCGCCCTGCATTCGGCCCAGGGGCCAGAGCAGGCCCAGGCCGCCTGGAGAGCCCTGCGGGCGGGGGAGCTGGACCTGGTCTATCTCTCGCCGGAGCGGCTGCTGGCGGGCGACTGCCTTGAACGCCTGGCCGAACTGCCCATTGCCCTCTTCGCCATTGACGAGGCCCACTGCGTCTCCCAATGGGGCCACGATTTCCGGCCCGAGTATCTGCAGCTGGCCGTGCTGGCGGATCGGTTCCCGACCATTCCCCGCCTGGCCCTCACCGCCACGGCCGATGGCCGCACCCGAGAAGACATCCGCGAGCGCCTGCGCTTACAGGACGACCGGGTGTTTCTGGCCAGCTTCGATCGGCCCAACATCACCTACTTGGTGCGCGAAAAGGAGGGCCCGGGAGCCCAGTTGCAGGCGTTCCTGGCGCCGCGCAAGGGGGAGGCCGGCATCGTCTACGCCCGTTCGCGTCAACGGGTCGACCGCCTGGCGCAGGAGCTGGCCGGCGCCGGCTTTGACGCCCTGGCCTATCACGCCGGCCTTGATCACCAGCGGCGCTCGGCCGTGCTGGAGCGGTTTCGCCGCGACAGCGGCGTGATCGTGGTGGCCACGATCGCCTTTGGCATGGGCATCGACAAACCGGATGTGCGCTTTGTGGCCCACGTGGATCTGCCCAAGAGCCTGGAGGCCTACTACCAGGAAACGGGCCGGGGCGGCCGCGATGGCCTGGCCGCGGTGGCCTGGATGGTGCATGGGCCGGGTGATGTGCCGCAGCTGCGCCGCTTCATCGAGGATTCCGGCGCCGAACCCAGCCAAAAGGCGATCGAACACGGCAAGCTCGATGCCTTAATCGGCTTCACCGAAGCCTCAACCTGTCGCCGCCAGGTGTTGCTGGGCCACTTCGGCGAAAGCTTGGCCCAGCCCTGCGGCAACTGCGATGTCTGCCTCGAACCCGACCGCTCCCAGGACGTGACTGAAGCGGCCCGCAAGGCCCTTTCGGCGGTGTATCGCAGCGGCAGCCGCTTCGGCGCCGCCCATTTGGTGGACGTGCTGCTGGGGGCCAACAGCGAAAAAATTCGTGTCCTGGGCCACCAGGAACTCAGCGTCTACGGCATCGGCAAGGAGCTGGACCGGGGCCAATGGCGCAGCCTGTTTCGCCAGCTGGTGGCGACCGGCCTGCTGATCAGCGATCCCGCCCACCAGGGGGGCCTGCGCTTCGGCGATCGCGAGCGGGTCACCCCCCTGCTGCGGGGCGAGGTGAGCCTGGAGCTGCGCCTACCCCTGGCCAAACGCGAACGGCAAAAGGGATCCGAACAGGGCAGCAGCGATGGCAATGGCGATGGCGCCGGCGATGCCGATCCCCAGCTGCTGCAGGCCCTTAAGGACTGGCGCCGCGAGCAGGCCCGCAGCCAGGGGGTTCCCCCCTATGTGGTCTTCCACGACCGCACCTTGATGGAATTGGCTAGCCGCCGCCCCCCCGATCTGGCCAGCCTGGCGGGCGTGACCGGAGTGGGCAAGGCCAAGCTGGCCAGCTATGGCGAGGCGGTGTTGGCCCTGCTGGCAACCGGCGCCGCCTAGCCCATCAGTTGTATTCGCCGGGCAGGTCGTTTTTGCGCACCGTGACCCGGCCGACCCGCTTGCCGGAGAGGCGCAGCAGTTCATCGCCGGAAAAGCTGTAGCCCAGGCCGGCGCCGATCTGGGCGACGTCGTCGGCCGTGGCGGCAGAACTAATCGCCTGGCGCAGGGCCGGATCGTCCTGGACGACCGCCAGGAAGGCCTTGAGCTGGTCGAGGGCCATGGCGGACGCACGCGGACGCCCCAGCATCGGACAAGACAATCCAGGTACGGTCACGCCATGGTTGCCCAAGCCCCCGTGCTGCTGCGTCGATTCCTGGTATTGGTCCTGCTGCCGTTGCTGCTGCTGCTCGCTCCAGCCGGCGTCCAGGCCTCCCTATTGCACCTAGAGGGTCCGGTGCCCGTTGACCTGGGCGTGCAGGCCGGCTCCCTGGCCCCCTGTGCCTCGAGTGCCCATTGCGCCCGCGCCAGCTGGCCCGTGGCCGATCCGGCTGGCGCCCTGGCCTCCTTGGGCCATCTGCTCGGGGAGCAGGAAGGACTGGCAATCCAGGAGCAAACCGCCAGTTACATCCACGCCACGGCCACCAGCCGCCTGTTCGGCTTTGTGGATGATCTCGAGCTCTACGCCGACCAGGCCGGCGGCCGCCTCCAGGCCCGCTCGATCTCGCGCCTCGGTGACTCCGACCTGGGCGTAAACAGCCGGCGCCTCGACCAGCTCGGGGCGTCCCTGGGCCATGGCTAATCCCACCAGCCCCGCAGGGGCCAACCCCCAGGACCCCACACCAGGCCGGGTGCGGATCCTGCACAGCGCCGACTGGCAGATCGGCAAGCCCTACAACTTTGTGGGCGATTCACAGAAACGTTTCCGTCTGCAGGAAGAACGGCTGCGGGCCCTCGGCCGCATCGGGGCGGCCGCCCGTCAGCAGGGGGCCAGCCTGGTCGTGGTGGCAGGCGATTTATTCGACTCCACCACCGTGGCGATCAGCACCGCCCTGGAGGTGCTCGAAGCGATCGGCGCCATGGCCTTGCCAGTGCTCGTGATCCCCGGCAACCACGACCACGGCGCCCCCGGCGGCATTTGGGATAGCCCCGACTGGCAACGCCACCAGCCGGAACGGGCCCCGAATCTGCAGCTGTTGCTCGAACGCCAGCCCCTGGAGCTGGCGCAGCTGGTGGTGTTGCCCTGTCCCCTGCTTCGTAAGCAGGACACCAGCGATCCCACCGGCTGGATCCGGGGCCTCGATTGGGCGAGCCTGCCCGCAGGCAAGCCCCGGCTGGTGATCGCCCACGGCAGCATCCAGGGCTTTTCCGGGCGGGACTACGGCGCCGAAGCGAACTGGGGGTCCGCCCCAGATCCCGCCGGACCAGGCGCCATGAACCACATCGACCTGGCCCAGCTACCCCTGGGGGAACTCGATTACATCGCCCTGGGCGACTGGCACAACCTCAAACAGGTGTCGAGCAAGGCCTGGTACAGCGGCACCCCAGAACCCGATCGCCACGACCAAGGCGAGGCCAACCAACGGGGCCAGGTGCTGCGGGTCGACCTCGGTCGGGGCCAGGAGCCCCAGGTGGAGGTGCTGCCCACGGGGCGCCTCAGCTGGCACAACCTGGCCATGCACCTGGGCACCGACGCCGACCTGGAGCAGCTGGAGGCCCGGATCCAGGAGCGCACCGGGGGCCGGGTCAGCCAAGATCTGCTGCGCCTGGAGCTCAGCGGCAGCCTCAGCCTGGCGGCCCATCGCCGCTACAGCTCCCTGCTGGCCGATCTAGAGCACCAACTGCTCGACCTGCGGCTCAAGGGCGGTTGCGACCAGGCCCCCCAAGCCGGCGAACTGGCCGCCCTCACCGAGCGCCCCGAAGACCCCCTGATCGCCCGCGTGGCCATGGAGCTCCAGGCCCGACTGGCCCGCCAGGAGGGGGTCGATGCTGGGGCTGCCGCCGTCAGCCGCGCCGCCCTCTGCGAACTGTTCCGCCTGGCCACCAGCCCCTGAGGGGGCCCGACCGAACCAGGGCCTCCAGCCCCCGATCCAGCCCCGCAACAGCCACCCCGCCCCATCCCGGCTCCAGCCTCCCGGGCGATCCTTTCCTCCATGCGCCTGCTCTCCTGCCGCCTGCAGAACATCCGGGTCCATGGCGACCTGGCCCTGGAGTTTGGCCCGGGTCTGACCCTGATCGGTGGTCCCAATGAGACGGGTAAAAGCACCCTGGTGGAGGCCCTGCACCGCTGTCTGTTCCTGCGGGCCACGGCCACGGGCGCGCCCGTGGAGGCCCTGCAATCACGCCTGCATCTGGGCCAGCCCCAGGTGGAGCTGACCTTTGCCGCCCGCGGCGAGGCCTGGACCCTGGTGAAGCGCTTCAGTGGCAGCTCCGGGAAAGTGCTGTTGCGCTCCGGCAGTGGGCACCAGTGGCAGGGGCCCGAGGCGGAGGAGCAGCTGGCGGAATTGCTGGGGGTGAAGGAAACCCTGGGCAGCCGCCAGGCGGGCAGCCTGCTGCGGGGACGCTGGGCCCATCTATGGGTAATGCAGGGTCGCTCCGGCGACGACCTGCTGGCCCAGGGCGGTGCCCACTACGACCTGGAGGCCCTGGTGGCCCAGCTGGAGCGCGGCGGCGGTAGCGCCATGCAATCGCCCAAGGACCAACAGCTCGCCAGCCGCCTCGACGCCCTGCTGGCGGAAACCTTCACCACCAGCCGCGGCAACCTGCGCCGCCAGTCGCCGCTATGGAGCGCCCAACAGGCGCTTGAGGCGGCCGAGGCGGCCGTTCAGCACGCCCAGGATCAGCTGGCCGACTATGGGGCGGCTAGCGAGGAGCTGGGCCGCAGCACCGCCAGCCTGCAGGAGCTGCAGCACCTGCGCCTGCCGGAGCTGCGCCAGCGACAACAGCGCCTCCAGGCGGCGGCCACGGAACGGACCCGGCTCGAGGCGGCCCTGGCCCTGGCGAAGCAGCAACTCGAACCCCTGCAGATGCGCCAGCAAGCCCTGGCTAGTGACCTGGGCGCCTGGCGCCAGCTGGGGGCCAGCCTCACGCGCCTAGGCCAGCAGGCCCTGGAGCTGGAAACCGCCCGGGAGCAGGCCAAAGGCGAGCTGGCCCAGCTGGAGCAGCAGGGGTCCGCGCAGGAGCAGCAGCGCGCCAGCCTCGAGGCCCAACGCCAAACGATCACCGAACGGGGCCAATGGCTGCAACGGCTGGTGGAAGAGGCCCGGCTCCAGGCAGACCTGGCCCGGCTCAATGCCAGCCTGGACCAACGGGAGCGCCAGGGGCAGATCCGTTCCCAGTTGCAGGCCGAACTGGCGGCCCTGCCACCGATCGATCAGGCCGCCCTGGCGGCACTCAGGGGCCTGGAACAAGCCCGGCGCGATGCGGGCACCCGCCTGGGCGCCATGGCCGCCGGGGTGGAGCTGCTGCGGGCCGACCAACCCGTGACGCTGGCGGGCCAGCCCCTGGAGCCGGGCATGGACCTGCGCCTTAGCGAAGCCAGGGAGCTGCAGGTGGGCAGCGGCGTGGTGCTGCGCATCAGTCCCGGCGGTGGCCAGGCCCTAGCCGAGGCCCGCCAGCAACGCCAGCAAAGCGACACGGCCCTGGCGGCTGCGCTCGCGTCCTTCGGGGCCACCAACGTGAAGGAGGCCGAAGGCCTGGCCCAGCAGCGCCTGGTCCGAGAGCAGCAACTGGGCGCCCTGGCAAGCGCCGATGCCGGGGCCCTGGTAGTGGAGCCGACTTGCTCCCAGCTGGCCGGCCAGAGGCAAGCCATCCTCAGCCGCCTGGAGGAGCTGCAGCGGGAGCTGGCCCCCTTGGAGCCGCAGCGCCTAGCCCAGCTTGAGAGCGGCGAACTTCCGGCCGAGCTGGAGGCCCTCGAGCAGCGGCATCGTCAACTGCAGCAGAGCTATGCCGCCACCAGCGGCCCCCTGCGCCAGGTCCAGGCTGCCCTCGCGGAGTTGGCCCAAGGGCGCGAGGCGGCCCGCCAGCGCCAGGCGGCCAGCGGCGAAGCCCTGGCCAGCCTGAAGGGCGAGCGCAGTCACAACCAGGCCCGGGCCGAAGAGTTGGGCCAGCGTCACGCCAGCGAGCTCGCCCTGGCCACTGCCCTGCACCAAGTGGAGGCCCAGGTGGCGAACGCCGCCAGCCAGGTGGGCGCCCTGGGGACGGAGCTCGCTGCCGTCAGCGGCGGCGCTGGGACCAGCCAGCTTCCCCAGTTGGAGGCCCAGATCCGGCAGGCCGAAGCCGAGGTGTTCCACCTCATAGCCAGCCAAGCCGCCGCCAGGCAACGCTGCCAAAGCCTGGGCGCCAGCGATCCCCATGGGGCCCTGGAGCAGGCCCAGGCCACCCTGGAGCAGGCCCAGCGCCATCACGGCTCCCTGCAGCGGCTCTGCGATGGCCAGCTCCTATTGCGCGACCTGTTCAAGGCGGCCCAAGCCGACCTCTCCAGCCGCTACAGCGAACCCCTAGCCCGCTCACTCAACCGCTATCTCGAGCCCCTGCTGCCGGCGGGGGCCAGCTGCCAGTTGCACTACGAGAGCGACGCGGGCTTCTCCGGCCTGCAACTGCAGCGGGGCCAGGAGCGCTTCAGTTTTGGCGAGCTCAGTGGCGGCATGCGCGAACAGCTCGGCACCGCCCTGCGCCTCTCGATGGCCGACGTGCTCAAGGCCGGCCATGACGACTGCCTGCCCCTGGTTTTTGATGACGCCTTCACCAATGCCGATCCCGTGCGGCTGGCCCGGCTCCAGCAGATGCTGGCCCTGGCCGGGGCCCGGGGGCTGCAGGTGATCGTGCTCACCTGTGATCCCCAGGCCTACACGGGCCTCGATGGCACCACGTTGAACCTGGCGCCCTTAGCCCTTTGATCTCGCCATCCGGCTGAAAGGTCAAACCAGCACCGGTAGCTGGGCCGGCTCCTGGGGTTGGAAGTGGAGGCGACCCTCCAGGACCGACACGGCCACAACCGTGCCGGCGAGGAATTGGCCCGCCAGGATCGCCTTGGCGATTGGCGTTTCCAACTGCCGCTGGATGGCCCGCTTCAGGGGTCGGGCGCCATACACCGGGTCGTAGCCGGCCTGGGCCAGCCAATCGAGGGCCTCTTCGCTGAGCACCAGGCCAAGTTTGCGCTCCTCCAGCCGTTGGCGCAACCGCGCCACCTGCAGGACCACGATCTGGCGCAATTCGTCGCTGCGGAGGCTGTGGAAGATGATCGATTCATCGAGGCGATTGAGAAATTCCGGGCGGAAGTGGGCGCGCAAGGCCCCATTCACCCGCTCCTCCATCTCGCCATGGCGGGCCGGGTCCCCCGCCAGATCGAGAATCGACTGGCTGCCGATATTGCTGGTGAGGATCAGCACCGTGTTGGTGAAATCCACCCTGCGACCCTGGCCATCGGTAAGACGGCCATCATCGAGGACCTGCAGCATCACATTGAATACATCGGGATGGGCCTTTTCGACCTCGTCAAACAGGATCACCGCATAGGGCCGACGCCGCACCGCCTCGGTGAGCTGGCCGCCTTCCTCGTAGCCCACGTAGCCCGGTGGCGCTCCGATTAAGCGGGATACGGTGTGCTTCTCCATGTATTCGCTCATGTCGATGCGCACCATCGCCTCCTGGCTGTCGAACAGCTGGGCGGCCAGGGCCTTGGAGAGCTCGGTTTTACCGACGCCAGTGGGGCCCAGGAACAGGAAACTGGCGATCGGCCGATTCGGATCGGAGAGGCCCGCGCGGGAACGCTGAATCGCATCGGCCACGGCGGTGACGGCCTGCTCCTGGCCAATCACCCGTTGGTGCAATTCGGCTTCGAGATGCAGCAACTTTTCCATCTCCGACTGCACCAACCTGCTCACCGGAATGCCGGTCCACTTGGCAATCACCTCGGCGATGTCCTCTTCTGTGACCTCCTCGCGCAGCAGGTTCTTATCGCCATGGCTTGCACTCAATTCGATCTCCTTAGCCGCAAGTTTGCGGCCTAAATCGGCCAGGGTTCCGTATTCCAGTTGGGCGGCCCGGTTGAGGTCATAGCTGCGCTTGGCTTGCTCCACCTGCAGGGTCACCTGCTCGATCTCCTCCTTGATGGCGCCCAGCTCATCAATCGAACCCTTTTCCTTCTGCCACTGGGCATTAAGACCACTTTGCTGCTCTGATAACTCGGCCAGCTCACGCTCTAGCTTCTCAAGCCGTTCGCGGCTGGCCGGATCGGATTCCCGGGCCAGCGACAATTTTTCCATCTCCAGTTGCAGGATGCGGCGATCGAGTTCATCGATCTCCTCGGGCTTGGAGGTGATCTCCATCTTGAGCCGGGCCGCCGATTCATCCATCAGGTCGATCGCCTTATCGGGCAGGAAACGATCGGCGATGTAGCGGCTGCTGAGCACGGCCGCCGCCACCAGGGCGTTATCGGCGATGCGCACGCCGTGGTGCACTTCGTAGCGCTCCTTGAGGCCCCGCAGGATCGAGATGGTGTCTTCCACCGTGGGTTGGTCGACAAACACCTGCTGGAAACGGCGCTCTAGGGCCGGATCCTTTTCGATGTGCTGGCGGTGTTCATCGAGGGTGGTGGCGCCAATGCAGCGCAGCTCGCCGCGGGCCAGCATCGGTTTGAGCAGGTTGCTGGCATCCATGGCGCCGCCGCTGGCGCCGGCCCCCACCACGGTGTGGATCTCATCGATAAAGAGCACAATCTGGCCCTGGCTGGAGGTGACCTCCTTGAGCACCGCCTTGAGCCGCTCTTCGAATTCACCCCGGTATTTGGCCCCGGCAATCAGGGCGCCCATATCCAAGGCAATCAGCTGGCGGTTTTGCAGGGCCGTGGGCACGTCGCCATTGACAATCCGTTGGGCCAGGCCCTCCACGATCGCCGTTTTGCCGACGCCCGGCTCGCCAATCAGGACCGGGTTGTTCTTGGTGCGGCGCGAAAGGATCTGGATCGTGCGGCGAATTTCCTCATCGCGGCCAATCACTGGATCGAGCTTGCCCTCGCGGGCGGCAGCCGTGAGATCGCGGCCATATTTTTCCAACGACTCGTAGGTGCCTTCCGGATTTTGATCGGTCACCTTCTGACTACCACGCACCGCCTCAATCGCCGCCTTCAGGGTTTTGGCATCGCCACCCGCCTGGCTGAGCAGCTGGCGACCACAGCGGCCATCGGCCGCCAGGGCCAGCAAGAGATGCTCGATGGCAATGAAGCTATCGCCGAACTCGCCCTTGAGGGTGTTCGCCCCATCGAGCAGGGCATTGAGGGCCTTACCCAGATAGAGATTGTCCGGGGCAGCCGCCAGGCTCGGTTGGGCAGCAATGAAGGCCTCCAATGTCTGGGCCAGGCCGCTGCGATCCACCCCCGCCTTGTCCAACACCCGGCCCGCCAAGCCCTGCTGGTGGACCAGGGCGGCGAACAGGTGTTCGGTTTCGATCTGGGGTTGGTGTTTCTGCTGGGCGAGCTGCTGGGCGGCGACGATGGCGCCCCAGGCCTGTTCGGTGAACAGTTCAGCGGTGGGTTGCATGGCGGATCCTCCTTGGAGGGGCTTTGGACAGGACCGTATGGCGGGCGGCCTAGGCGGCAGGAGAGGAGCACCGAACCGGCCGGGACGGCCCACCCACCCCAGGTTGGGCTGACCGTCCCAGGTTGGCGCAGGAACCGTCCCTTAAGAACCACGCTGGCGCTAGGCACCGCGCCCCCTGCTGGCCACCATCACGTCGTTGCTGAATAACGCCGCCGCGGTGCAATCAGCCGTGATCGTGGTGCCCCAAACCAATGACCAGCTCAACGACGGCTCGGTGGAGGCGGTGGGCAACTTCGGCGTCAGTTTCAGCTACCTGGTCAATGGCCTATCCCTCTAGGGCGGTGCCAATTACCAGCAGGGGCCTAGAGCCCTTGCCACTGGGGGTTGGGGCAAAGCTTGAGTGGGCAGCCATCGGCCCGGTAGATCGCATCGGCAGCTGACAGGCAGCCAGCGGCATTTTTCGCCTTTACCTCCTCGGGCCTTAGGCGCTTGGGCTGTAGAAAAGACACCTGGCTGGGCACCACCAATGGGCAACTGCTGCCGTTGCGCGGCACGATGCCGTTGACCATCACCTGGGCCAGTCCCTGGCCGGCGGGTTCCGCCTGGGCCAGGGCCTGAGGAAGCACCAGACCAATAGAAAGGACCAAGGCCACAGGCTGAGCCAATAGGACAGCCAGGGCCAGCAGGGTAGGAGCCTGCTGCCGCCGATCTTGCCGGGCCCTTGCCATGATGCTGAATCGATCGGGTTACCACTCTGCCTGAGCAGGGCTTGATTAACCCCGGCGCCCTGGGCCAGCGCCCTCTCTAGCCCTCCCCTTTCCAGAGGATCCACTGGTGCCTAGCCGCCAAGACACGCCAGAGCCGCAACCCACACCGGGGAGCGGCCCCCCCGACCCCCAGGGCCAGGAGCCTGCCGGCGCCCAGAACCATGAGCCGGCAGGCTCGGCGCTGATCGAGCAGCTAGCTAGAGAGTCCAGGCAATTCGATGGCACCGGCGCCGACCCGGAGCGCAATTGCTGGTTGGTGGTCCATCGCCACCACCATGGGGTGCTGCCCAGCGAATACGACATTCGCGAGATCCCAGAAGATCTCTACCTGGCGGTTTTAGCGGCCCGGCGCGCCAGCGAGCCCAGCTGAGCCATCCCCATGGCGTCCCCATGCCAAGCCAATAAAAAAGGACCCCCTAAGGGGTCCATCGTGCAAAGGCGAGCAAGCTTGCCTAGGTGAGATCAGGCCCAGCCTTTGATGGCCTGGGATTCGATGTAGGAGGCCACATCTTCGATGTCAGGGCCGCTGAGCTTGCCACCGAAGGCGGGCATGGCGTTTTTGCCATTAGTGACTTGGTACACAATCGCCGCCTCATGGCCAGCGCTGTAGTTGGCCAAGTAGGCCTCAAGGGCATCCTGCTTAAGGGTGCGTTCAGCGTTTACCACGTTGCCGCCACCCATGTGGCAAGCGGCGCAGTTGGCGGAGAAGATCTGGGCGCCGTGGGTTGCATCGGCGGCAAAGCTGGGAGCTGCACCCAGCACCAGCGCCAGGCAAAAAGCGATCAGAGATAGAAAACGGCGCATCGGAGCTCGTTCAACCTCTTGAAGTTAGGGCTGAAGGGGGCCGCTCTGCTGGGCTTGCCACTGGGATCGAAACACTTTGTCGGGGAAGGGGCCCCGGGGTGGATGGCTCTCGTAAGCCCGGCCCCTACAGCCGGCCCCGCTGGGCCAGGCCCGCCGCCTCAAAAACGGCCTCCAGACTGGGGGCCCCACTGACCAGGCCGAACCGTTCCGGTGGAGTAACCGGCTCATGCTGGAAATGGCGCTGGCGAATCGAGAAGCGATCCCAGGCGTTCACCTCAATGCGCAGCAGCTTGATCAGGCCCTCAATCAACCAGCCGGTTAGGTCAACGCCAAAGGGGGCCTGCCAGACGCCGCGCCAGCGGCAGAGGCGGCTGACCGTGCCATTGACCGTGACCACGGGCTGGCCCAGCACGAGGCGCCGAACCGCACCCTGCCCGGGCTCCGGGTTGGCCTGGTGGGGCTGGGTGGCCAGGTGGACGCAAACCCGGGCGATGTCGCCGGCATGGATGAAGTGGAAGCTGGCGTCCGTCCGTAGCCAGCTGGCCAGCCACAGCCAGCGGGTTGCCTCGGCCAGGCCGGTGGTGAGGTAACTCGTGGGGAAGGGGCCGCCGCCATCAACCCGACCACCAAACACCAGGGTGGGGAACACGGCCACGATCCGCTCCGCCAGGGGATGGTGCTCGAGCTGCTCCAGGCAAATGGCCTTGGTTTGGATGTATTCGGTGCCGAACTCCATCGCCTCGGGGAGGGTTTGCAGCTGGCGGTTGAGGATGCTGGCCGTGGAGAAGTAGATCACCTGCTGCAGCCTGCCCGGATCGGCGGCAGCCAGCAGGGCCTTCACCGCCACCACATTCACCTGCATCGCCCGCTCCGGGTCGCCCCAGGCGGTGGCGGTGTGGATGATGCGATCGGCGCTGGCAATCAGCTCGCGATGGGGCTCGCCATCGCGCAGGTCGCCCACCAGCAGGGTGATACGGGGATGGACCGCTGGCACGGCGGAGAGCTTGGCCGGATCGCGCAGCCAGAGCAGCAGCTCGGCGTCGGTTTCGCGAAAAAGCTGCTCAGCGATGTGCTGGCCGACGCAGCCACTGGCGCCGGTGATCAGGATCCGCTGGCTCAAACGTCAGCTCCGATCAACTCATTCACCGCTTTGCCGGTCTCAAAGAAGACACGGGCGTTGTCCTCCGGGGTGCCGGGCAGGATGCCGTGGCCCAGGTTGAGGATGTGCTTGCGGCCCTTGGCCTTGCGCACGCAATCGATAATTCGCTCGCGGATCGCTTCTGGGGTGCCAAACAGCAGGCCGGGATCAACGTTGCCCTGCACGCCGATGTGCTCGGGCAGGCGGGCCAGGCCCTCGGCCATGTCCACTGTCCAATCCAAGGAGATGATGTCCACACCGGTGCGGGCCATGCGCTCCAGCACCCCGGCGCTGCCGGAGATGTAAAGAATCAAAGGGGTGTCTGGGTGGGTGGCCTTGACCTGGTCGATCACCCGTTTTTGGTAGGGGGCCGCAAAGGTGTCGTAGTCGACTGGCGAGAGCTGGCCGGCCCAGGAATCAAACATCTGCACCACTTGGGCGCCTGAATCGATCTGATAACGCACGTAGGTGGCGATCGAATCGGCCAGATGGGCCAGCAGCTTGTGCAGGAGCACGGGCTCCTGGAAGGCCATCGCCTTGATCACGGCGTAGTTCTTGGAGCTTTTGCCCTCCACCGCGTAGGCGGCCAGGGTCCAGGGGGCGCCCACGAAACCGAGCACGGCGGCCCCATTGCCGACATCGCGGCGCAGGCGGCCCAGCACCTCGCCAACGAAGGGAAGCGACTCGGCCGGATCCAGGGGCCGCAGGGCATCCACCTGGGCCTGGGAGCGGATGGCTGGCTCAATAATTGGACCGCGACTTTCGATAATGTCGAAGTCGATGCCCATGCCCGGCAGCGGCGTGAGGATGTCGGAAAAGAGGATCACGCCATCGGGTTTGAAGGCGTGGAAGGGTTGCATCGAGATCTCATAGGAGAGATCCGGGTTCTCGGAGCGTTCGCGGAAGCCAGGGTGCCGGTCGCGCAGGTCCCGGTAGACCTTCATATAGCGACCGGCCTGGCGCATCATCCAGACCGGAGGACGCTCCACCTGCTCACCTCGGGCGGCGCGCAGCAGCAGGGGGGCGGTTCCAGACATGGCGAAAAGCAGGGCCAGGGGCGAACTTACCCGATGGCAGCGCCGCTTTCGGCATCGGCGTCACACAGCTCCTGACTCCGTTTCTCATCGCGCCTCAACACCAGCACGCTCAGGGGCGGCAAGCAAAGGTCGAGAGACTGGTCGTAGCCATGGATGCCGACGGCATCGCTGAACTTGCCACCCAGGTTGCCCAGGTTGCTGCCGCCATAGCGTTCGGCATCGGTGTTAAAAACCTCGGCGTAATAGCCCGCCATCGGCACCCCCATCCGGTAGTGGGCATGGCTCTGGGGCGTGAAGTTGCACACCACAACCACCCAGCGACCGGTGGTGGCCTCGCGCCGCATGAAGCTGATCACCGAGTGGCGGTTGTCGTTGCAATCGATCCACTGGAAGCCGAACTGGTCAAAATCGTCGCCCCAGAGGGCCCGCTCCGATTTGTAGAAGACATTGAGGTCGTCTACGAGGCGCTGCAGGCCGCGATGGGGTTCGTGCTCGAGCAATTCCCATTGCAGGTCGCCCCACACATTCCATTCGGAACGCTGGCCAAACTCCATCCCCATGAAGATGGTTTTCTTGCCCGGGTGGGTCCACATATAGGCGAGAAGAGCGCGCGTATTGGCGAACTTCTGAAAGTCGTCTCCCGGCATCTTGTGCAGCAAATGGCTCTTGCCATGCACCACCTCATCGTGGCTGAGCGCCAGCATGAAGTTTTCTGTGTAGTTGTACCAGATTGAGAAAGTGAGGTTGTTCTGGTGAAACTGGCGGAACCAGTGATCCAGCTCGAAGTAATCGAGCATGTCGTGCATCCAGCCCATGTTCCACTTAAGATTGAAGCCCAAACCACCCATGCTGGTTGGCTGGGTCACCATGGGCCAGGTGGTGGATTCCTCAGCTATGGAGAGGGCTCCGGGGAAGCGCTCAAACAGCACATGGTTGGCCTGCTGGAGGAACAACACCGCCTCGGTGTTCTCGCGGCCGCCCTGGTCATTGGCCAACCACTCGCCATCGGGGCGCAGGTAATCGCGATACAGCATCGAAGCCACCGCATCAACGCGGATGCCGTCAATGTGGAATTGCTCGAACCAATAGACCAAATTGGCCACTAGGAAGTTGCGAACTTCGTTGCGGCTGTAGTTGAAAATCAAGGTGCCCCATTCCTTGTGTTCGCCAATGCGCGGATCGGCATGCTCATACAAATGGGCGCCATCGAAGAAGGCCAAGCCATGGCTGTCCTTGGGGAAATGGCCCGGTACCCAATCGAGAATCACGCCGATGCCCTCGGCGTGGCAGCGATCCACAAAGGCGCGAAATTCATCCGGCGTGCCAAAGCGGCTGGTGGGCGCATACCAGCCCGTGACCTGATAGCCCCAGGAGCCATCGAAGGGATGCTCCGAAATCGGCATCAACTCGATGTGGGTAAAGCCGCGGGCCAACACATAGGGAATCAGCCGATCGGCCAGTTCCGGATAGGTGAGCAGGCGGGCACCGGGCTTAAGGTCGGCGGCGGCCACCGGGGCCCGGGCACTGCCGTCGGCTTCGATGTAGGGCTGGTCGGCGCTGGCGTGCATCCAGCTGCCCAGGTGCATCTCATACACCGAGATCGGCTGGTCGAGCGGATTGGCGTTGTCCCGCTCGGCCATCCAGCTGGCGTCGCTCCAGCTGTAGGTGTCGAGTTCGGCCACCACAGAACCGGTCTGGGGCCGGATCTCATGGCGGAAGCCGTAGGGGTCGGCCTTCTGGTAGCAGTGCCCATCCGGGCTACGCACTTCGTATTTGTAAATCTGGCCGGGCTTGAGGCCCGGGATGAACAGCTCCCAGCTGCCCCCCAGCCGCGACTGCATCGGATGGTGGCGCCCATCCCAGCTGTTGAAGTCGCCCAGCACGGAGACACTGCGGGCGTTGGGCGCCCAGAGACAAAACTGAACCCCGGCGATGCCGTTGTGCTCGGTGGCATGGGCGCCCATGCGCCGCCAGATGTGGTGGTGGTTGCCTTCAGCAAACAGCAGCCGGTCCAGCTCACCCATCCACTCATGGCGGAACGACCAAGGATCGTGCTGCACGTGTTCGATGCCGCCGCGCCGGACGCGCAGCTGATAGGCGCTGCCTGGATCACTCTCCAGGGCCGCCTCAAACACCCAGGGGTGGTTGGGCGTGGCCATGGCCAGGGTCTGGCCAGCGATCAACAGCTCAACCTGCTCCGCCTCCGGCATCCAGATCCGCACCACCCAGCCGCCGCCCTCGAGGGGCTGGGGACCCAGGATGGCCAGGGGGTGGTCATGGCGGCACTCAGCCAACCTGAGGGCATCGTCCACCATCGAATCGAGCCGGACCAGCACAGGCTTCAGGGCAGCAACGTGGCTGGGAGCTTAGGCGCCCCCATCAGGCCCCCTGGCCGAATTCAGCGGGCCGCTGCAGGTTTGAGCGGTTCGTTCGGGAAATCCACACCGGTGATCTCGTTTTTGTCGTTGAGGACCACAAAAAGGCTGTCGGTCAGGCGCTGAAAATCCATGCTCACGATCACCAGCTTCTGATCGGGAGCGCTGTCGGCCAGCAACAGGTGGCGCACCTTGATGGCATCGCCGGTAACCCGCTGCAGCCGCTGCCATTTGGCCTGCAGCACCGACGGGGTGAGTTCGTCCTGAATCGCCAAGCTGAGGAAGCTGCGGGCCGTCACAAACTGGCCATTGATCAGGGCCTCGACAAAGCGCTTGACCACATCGGTCGAAAGCTGGTCAGCGTTGTCGTTCTGAAAGCCGGCCAGCTGGCCAGCGTTATTGAGCACTAACACCACATCCCGGGAGCCGGCCGTGGTGATGAGCGTGGCCTCCACCATCGAATTGCTCAGGCCAGGAAGCACCCGCAAGATCCGGTAGCTGAGCACCTTGGGCTGGGTCTTCATGGTGTTGGCCACCATGGCGGGGCTGCTGGTGCGTTTCAGGGCATCGGCAAACAGGGCGTAACGGGCATTGGCATCGCCGCTGCGCAGGGCTTCGAGCACCCGATTGGCTGCCTTGGTGATGGCCGCCCCGGAGGGGGGACTGGCCTGGGCCGGGCCCTGGGCTAGGGCACCAGTCAGGTCGGCGGCCTGGAGCGCAGGGGGGATGGGGCCACCGAGGGCAGTGGCCATGGCCAGGCCCAGCAGGGCGGAGCGCAGCTTCACGGGCACGGGCAAACCGATGAGGGGGAATGGTGCAGCCAGTTTGGCCCACCCCCCTCAGGCGCCGCCCTACCTCGAGATCGGTTTCACCAAACCCTCAAGGGAGGCCAACCATGGGATCCAACCGCAACCGGGCCTGATCGAGGTGCACCTCCAGGGTGATCACCCGATGGTGCGGCCCGGCCGGGCCCTCGGGGATGGCGCCCGTACCCGGGTTAACGGCGATTTGGGGCCAGGCAGCAGCCCCGATCGAGAGGCGCAGGCACTCCCCCGGCTGCAGGGTCACCAGCAGGGCCTGGAGGCTGAGGCTGCGGCGGCCCAGGTCCAGGCAGGAGTCCCCCAACCAGCGGCCCACGCCGGTGCTGAGCTGGAGCACCCGACCATCGGCCTTCACCACAGAGAGGGCCGCGCAGAGGTCAAAACCCGGCTGGTCGGCCCGAACATCGAGCTCCAGCACGGGCCGCCCCAGCAGCTCCATGGAGGCCCCCATCGGGGCGCTACTGAAGCAGGCCACATCGCAGCGGCGATCGAGATCCCCCCGCTCCACTGGCCCGGCATCGAGGCCCAGGTGACCGCCGCGGCCGGGCAGGGGCCGCCAGGGGTCGTGGACCAGCAGCAGCGGCGCCGGCGGCTGGGCGGAGTCGGCCCCAGGGCTGGATTCCACCAGGGTCAGCAGGCGTCCCTCCTGGGCATCGATGGCGGCCAGGCCCTGACTGTGCAGCCGCCAGATTTGGCCGCTTCCCGTGCGGGGCGAGCGGGCCAGCCAGAGCCCCGTCGCCAGGTCGGCCATCAGCACGCTGGGTTGGCGGACGGGACGGGACGGCGCCTGATCCGCTGGGCCCAAGAGCAGGGCCAGGGCTGCAGGGCCACCGGCCCTGAGCCCTTGGGCCTGGATCAACCCTGCAGCCCCACGCCAGCGGCCCTTGACCTGCCGCCATGGGACCTTGCCCAGGGACCAGGGGCTGAGGGCTGGGGCTGGGACCGAGGCCGCAGTGCTAGCAGGGGGCTTGAGGTGGCGATCGAAGAAGGCCAGCTGCAGTCGATCGAGGCCGTCTCCCCAGTCGAGATGGGTCCAGGGACCAATCCGCAGCAGGGGCTGGCCGCCGGCCGCTTCGGCCTGGCGCCAAAGGTCGAGCACGCCATTGAGGTAAGGGTCGTGCCAGCCACCGATCAACAGCAGGGGTTGGCGCAACAGCGATGAAGGTGGCTGATGGCAGGTCCAGCCCTCGCCGCTGGCGGGATCGCGCCGCAGCCAGGCCAGGCCCATGGAGCCGGGGTCGTGGCGCTCAAGCAGGGACAGCCCCTCGCCCAGGAAGCGGCCGCTTTCCAGGCTGGTGCGGATCTCCTGCCAGGCCTGGTGATCGTGGCGGCGGCGGCAGGCTAGGGCCGCCAGCTGCAGGGCCCAGGCCAGCTGCAGGGCCCACCAATGGGCGCCGCCCTCCGTGGCCCAGTGCAGCCGTTCATCCAGGCCGGCCATGGCTGGCGCCAGGGCATCGAAGCGGGGCCCGGGATCCTCCAGCAGCAGCTGGGTGAGGCCCTGGTATGAAAACCCGTAGCTACCCACCAGGCCGTTGCACCAGCTCTGGCGGCGCAGCCAGGCCAGGGTCGCGGTGGCATCGGCGGCTTCCGGGCCAAAGCCAGCCGCCTCGCCAGCGGAGTCGCCCCAACCGCGGCAGTCCTGCACCACCACGGCATAGCCATGGCTGGCATACCACTGGGGATGGGCATAGGTGATGGTTGAGGCGATCGCCCGGCCGTAGGGCTGGCGCATCAGTAGGGCCGGCCAGGGGCCGGACCCGGGGGGCAACCAGATGCGGCAGGCGAGAAGCACGCCGTCCTTGGCGGCGATCGAGTCGTCGTAGACGCGAACCACGTCTGGATCGGGATCGACAGGCCCCCGCCCAACTCCAGGGGTGGTCCCCCCCACCTCAGCGCACGTCAGGGCAATGCAAACCCACCACATAGGTGGTGAGGATCTCGGCGTCAGTGGCGTTTAGCCCCTGCATCGCGGCAATGCGGTTCACCGCTTGGGGGGTGGTGGAGGTGATGCCTTGGGCATTGAGGCTGCGCAATTCAGCGCAGATCGCCCCAGCCACCTTGGGGTTCTGCTTGACCCGATCGAGCAGGGCCGAACCGGCCTGGGCCGGCGCCTGGTTGGCCAGCAGCAGGCAGGCCCCCAGGGCCAAGGCACGACCCAGCCGCTGGGTTGGTCCAAGCAAAAGACCTAGATCTGGGCGCGGCAACAGGACAGCCAGCAAGCCAGGCCCGCTGGCCGCGTTGAAAGGGATGGCTGGGGCTTGGGGAAAAATGAGGAGGGCCAAGGAGAGCCTCCGACGGTTATTCCA
>Ga0209444_10000389_pt1 | contig 24205 bp, 19 predicted proteins | sample LauGreFaBDMM15DN_2_FD_188215 | JGI IMG/M metagenome (GOLD analysis project Ga0209444, IMG submission 188215) | Freshwater lake microbial communities from Lake Michigan, USA - Fa13.BD.MM15.DN (SPAdes) (version 2) | ecosystem: Environmental > Aquatic > Freshwater > Lake | place: Lake Michigan... | reverse complement strand
CGCGCACACGTCCCCGCCGAGTTGTCCGCCCACGATCTCCACCGGTCTCGCTCCGTCGCAGTGCACGTGCACCGGCCACGCCGGCCGGAACCGCCGCAGCACGAGCCCCCGCGCCGCGTGCACCGGTGCGGCCTCCGGTTCCGGCACCGCCTCGGCCGGTTTCGTCAGCACAAACGCATCCGCCCGATGCGTCGCCGCGACTACCGGCGTGCCCACGCGGTCGTCGCCCACCAGCGCGCCCAGGCGCGCGAGGCTCTCCCAAAACACCGCCGGATCACGCAGCCCCGTCTCAAACAGCCCGTCCTGTTTCTCCGGCGGCCGCGCCGGCGTCGCCACGAGCCGCACGCCGACCACGCGCGCCGCCGTCTTCAGCGTTTCCAAGTGCGCGTGCAAGATCCGCTGCCACCCGTCCACATCGGCGCCCGGCTCGGGCAGGCGAAACTCCCGCCGGTGATCGGTCTCGTCTTCCAGCAGCAGCGTGAGCGCGAGTTTCTCCGCGACAAATCCCGCCGCGCGCAATTCCAGCGCCACCCGTTCCGCGTAACGTCGCAGCAAAAACAGCAGCGGCTCGAGCGAATCCACCGGCGGATCATAGGCCCACGCCGCCGCAAACGATTTCTTCGGCTCCACCAGTTTGAGCGGCCGCGTCGTCTCGCCCGCCGCGCGTTCCCAGAGCGCTGCGCCCGCCGGCCCGAGGCGTTGCCCGACCTCACCTTTCGGCAACGCCGTCAGGTCGCCCAGCGTCCGCACGCCCCACCCCGCCAGAATCTCCGCGTGCGCCGCCGTGGGCTCGGCCCACGCGACCGGCAGCGGTCGCAAAAACTCCGCCGCCGCCCGCACCACGCACACCGTCTCCGTGCTGCGCGCCGCCAGCGCCGCGAGCAGCGGCGTCCCCGCGATGCCCGCGCGGACCGGAATCCCCACCGCCGCCAACTCCCCCAGCCGCAGGCGCAACGCGACCAACGTCCGCGCCTCGTCCGCTCCCTGCAAATCCACCGTGCACCAGCCTGCTCCGGTATGCTCGACGCGCGGCGAGAGCGTCAACGCCGCCGCGATCACCATGCAGCCCGCCTCCGTCTCCGCCGTCGGATCGCGCGGACGCAACACCAGCGCCGGACACCGCGCCATCGCGAGCGTGACCGCCAGTCCCGGCTCCACGCCGGTCGCTTCGGGCGACACCGCCCGCACGACCGCCGTGCGACCTTCGCCCGCGACGATACCGAGCGGCCGCCCCGCGAGCGACGCATCGCTCCGCCGCACCGCATGCAGCGAAAAATCCGGCACGACCAGCGCCGCGTAATTCATCCGGCCTGCGCCTCCACGCCGTCCGTCAACAGCCCCGCGTGCCCGCGCGCAACCTCGACCGTGAGTTGGGCCGCCAGCTCTCCGCGTTCCACCCGCCGGCTCGCGAGCGCGTGCGCCCGCCCGAGGATCAACCGGCACGGCACCGCCGGCACGAGCGCGCCTGTGCTCTGCACCAGCACCGCCGTCGCGCCCGCCTCCGTCGCCCGGTGCAGCCGGTGCCAGGTCGCCGAGGGCGTTTTCCGTAATGCCCGTTCGTCGCACCCGCGCAGATCCACCACCACCACGGCGAAATTTCCGTCGCGCACCAGCACATCGGCCGACGCCAGCGCCTGCGCGAGGTCCTGTCCGCGCACCCACACCACGTGCCGCAACGCATCGGCCGACACCGACTCCGGCGCAAACCCGTCCGCCCCGTCCACCAGAGCGATCCGCCGCCGGGCCACGCGCGTCTCCTCGATCAATCGCGTCAGCAAGGTCTGCCCGCCGCTGCTCGCCACCGCGGAGACGACCTCCGTCAACCGCCCCACCGGCAACCCACCGCCCAACGCCTCATCGACCGCGGCGACGCCCGTGGGCACACAGCCGGCCAGTCTCCGGTTTTTTTCCGGAAAACGTGCAGCCAGCAGGGACCGCAGGGCGGAAAGCGTAGAGGCGGAACCGGGCACGGGCGTTCATCTCGTCGACTGGGCCACGTTGCGCCGGATCACCCCGACCACTACGCCCTGCGACTCGATGCGCTCGGGCGTGAGGTCGGGGTAAAGCGGGTTCTCCGCCCGCAACACCGTGCGCCCGCGCAGGCGCACCATGCGTTTCAACGTCGTCGTCGTCTCATCCACGAGCGCGGCGATGATGTCGCCCAGCTTCGGCTCGCGCCGCTCGAGTGCGACGAGATCGCCGTCAACAATATTGGCCCCGATCATCGAGTCGCCCGTCACCCGCAGGAGCCAAAACTCGGAGGCGCGCGCCGGCGTGAGCCCAAACACCGCCGGATCGATCCGCAACGTCTCCTCCACCTCCTGCTCCTGCATCGCCGGCCGACCGGCCGGGATCGCGCCGTACACGGGCACCTCGAACAAATGCCCCTGCACCGCCGAGGTTTTCAGGCCCCATTTGCCGTCGGCGAGCTTCTCCAACTGCGACTTCTTCGCGAGCGCCTGGAGGTGACCCAAAATCGTCGGCTGCGACGAACCGAGCTGCCGCGCGATCTCGCGCGTCGAGGGCGTCACGGAGTGCACGCGTTGATACTCGCGGACAAAATCCAAAATCTGTTCCTGACGTTCGGTGAGCATGGGGAGGACTGGGTTGAAGATACCTATCAGTTGATAGGCTATCACCTGAACCATCCCGCGGCCGAAAATCAAGCTACGTGAAGCCCAAACTCAGTTCCGGCGGAGCATCCTCCGGCGGTTCAAGACATTGCGGTCCATCATTTCTGGAGTTGCTCACGAAGCGGTTCACCGGCCGCACGCTCATCCGCTCCGCCAACAGCGGCTGCGTGAGCATCCGATATTCCTCGACGGCCAGCGGCGTCACACCCAGCCAGCGCGCCATCGTCGCCTCGGTCAGCAGCACGGGCATCCGATCGTGAATCGGCGCCACGAGCGCATTCGGCTCGGTGGTCAGCACGCCGAACGTCTCGGGCAGATCGCCGTCCGCCGGCTCCCAGATGCCGGCAAAGGCAAACGGCTCGTCGTCGCGCAACGTGAAGAGATGCGGCAGCTTTATTTTGCCGACGGTTTTCCATTCATAAAAACCGTTGGCCGGCACGAGACACCGCCGGTGCGCGACGCCGTCTTTAAACGCCGCGAGCGTCGTGGCGGTCTCGGCCTTGGCGTTGGGTAACATCCGCCGCGGCGTCTTTGCCCGTTCGTAAAACGGCACGAGTCCCCAGACCATCCCGCGCACCTCTGCCTCGCCGCCGCCACCCGCCGCGACGACCGGCATCCGGTGCGTGAGCGTGACGTTATACCTCGGCTCCGCCGCTACCGCAGCCGTCAGCGTCTTCGCCAACGCCCGCGAGATCGCCTTCAGGGCCGCGTCAGATTGATGCAAGGTATAGCGAACGCACATCGGGGAAACCCACGCAGCTCCCTGTCTCCGATGCAACCCGCGAGCCGTCGGCTAATCGTCACCGGCGTCACTCAACCGCAGGCTGGCAATCGGCGGCGAATCCAAGAATCTCGGATCCGCACCCACCGCCATCCCTTCCATTTATGTCCACCACCATCGTCATGCACAGCTCACCGGTCGCCGTCAAAAAGCTGCCCGCCTTCAAAGCCTACGCCAAAAAGAACGGCATGAAAGTCGCCCCGGCGGCCGACGGCAAAGTCACGATCTCCGCGATCTGGTCCGAGGAAGCCGGCACCTTTGAAAACGATCTCACGCCGAGTCTCGCGAAACACCTGAAGGAGACCGCGCATTTTCTGATGACGATCTACTACGGCGAACTGGCCGACGGCACCAGCGCGGTAGACGCCGTCTACTTCATCGAAATGAAACCCTCGGGCGAAGCCAAACGCATCGGCATCGAGATGAACGACATTTCCGGTCCCTGGACCCGCAAAAGTGCCTGGCCAAAGAAGGCGATCAACTGGAGCGCCTGAACCGTCGCGGCACAAAAAACCCCACTGCCATGACCGGAAGCGGGGCTTTTTGAAAGTGGTGGCAAGACCCGGAATCGAACCGGGGACACGTTGATTTTCAGTCAACTGCTCTACCAACTGAGCTATCTTGCCATCTGCGTGAAGGGCCAGAGCAAAGGGCGCGCCCAAGGTGCGTCAACGTGAAAGTCGTCCCTGTTTTTTTGGCGGCGCAACGGCAGCCGACGGTGGAACCGGCGGATTCTTCAGCGAGCCGCCCAAGCGCCCGCGCCGCTAAAATAAGTTGTTCTCACCCGGCGGCGGCGGGTTAAGGTGGCGCCATGTTTCGTTTTGATCCGGTCGATATTCAGTTGGTGGGCGAGGAAGTCGCCGTGCGCTGGAATGACGGCGTCGAAACCTATTTTCTGCCCGAACGCCTGCGCGCCGCATCTCCCAGCGCCGAGACGCAGGGCGAGCGCGACGTGCTCGGCAACCAGTATGGCGGCACGGGCCCGCGCGCCTTTCCCGGCGTCAAAGTGCTTGGCTGGGAAAAGGTGGGAAACTACGCGTTCCGCTTCGAGTTCAGCGACGGTCACCGCACCGGACTTTACAGTTACGACTACCTGCGAAATCTCGCCGCCCGTAGCCAGCTCTGACGCTTTATCCATGAGTTCATTTGTTTTCCCCGCCCGCACCACCTCGGCCGAGATCGAGCTGGGCACCGTGCTGCAACCGAAGTTCGGCCCCGATGGCCTGATCCCGTGCATCACCACCGACGAGACCACCAACGAAGTTTTGATGTTCGCCTTCATGAACGCGGAGTCGCTCGCACTCACGCTGAAGACCGGCAAGGCGAGCTATTGGAGTCGTTCGCGCAACAAGCTTTGGGTGAAGGGTGAAGAATCCGGCAACGCCCAGCTCGTCCGCGAACTGCGCGTGGACTGCGATCAAGATGTGATCTTGCTCAAGGTGCTGAACGTGGGCGGCGCGGCCTGCCACAACGGCTACAAATCCTGTTTCTACCGAAAGCTTGCCGCCGGCGCCGCCGCCGAAGCGCCCGACTCGTTGAAGCTGGAATTGATCGGCCGGCCGGTGTTCGACCCGGCCACGGTCTACAAAAAGAAATAAGCGACGGCCCCCGCCGCGCCGCAAAACATCAGGCTCCGGGGGCGATCCCGCGCTCGCTCTTTTTGGCGAACGCGATGACGCGCTGAAATTCCGCCGTGGCCGCATCGGCGTGAGCGGAAAGTTTTTCCAACGCCTGGCTGCGATTGAGCCCGTCGCGATAGAGAATGCGAAAAATCTGTTTCACGCGGTCGAGTTGCTCCGCCGTGTGGCCGTTGCGCTCAAGGCCGACCTTGTTGTAAGCGCGGACGACCGCCGGCGTGCCGTCGGCGATGAAAAACGGCGGCAAGTCCTGCACGAGTTTCGCCGTGGCCGAGAGCATCGCGTAGGCCCCGAGCCGGCAGAATTGATGCACCCCGCCATAGCCACCGATGATGACGTGGTCCTCCACGATGACGTGGCCCGCGAGCATAGTGCCGTTGCTCATGACGCAGTGATTGCCGATTACGCAATCGTGCGCGATGTGGCTGTAGGCGAGCACGGTGTTGCCCGAACCGATCACCGTGAAATCGCCGTCGAACGTCGCCGCATGCACGGTCACATACTCGCGAAAGACGTTGTCATTTCCGATGCGGACACCTGGTGCGCCGCCCTTGTATTTCAAGTCCTGCGTCTTGCCGCCGATGCAGGCATACGGGAACACCTCACAACCCGAACCAAGCGCCGTGCGGCCCTCGACCGAGGCGTGGTGATGCAAGCAGGCACGATCACCGAGCACGACCTCGCGGCCGACAAAACTGTATGCGCCCAAATCGACGTCGGCCCCGAGTTGAGCGCCAGCCTCGATGATCGCGGTGGGATGAATCGCCATGGCGTTGGGCTCAGCCCTCGACCTCGCTGGTGTCGATGATCGCAAACATCAATTCACCCGACGAAACCACCTGCCCGTCGACGGTGCAGGTGACCTCGGCGGTCGCGAGTTTGTTACCGCGAATCTTCGTCAGCTTGGCGTTGACGATGAGCTGATCTCCGGGGCGCACGGGCTTGCGAAACTTGACCTTGTCAGCGCTCATGAAGAGCGAGGTTTTACCTTCACTCGAACCGCGACGCAGCATGAGGATCCCGGCCGCCTGCGCCATCGCTTCGAGTTGAAGCACGCCCGGCATCACCGGATTTCCCGGAAAATGACCCTGAAAATACGGCTCGTTGATGCTCACATTTTTGATGGCCACGAGAGCATCCGGGCCGACGAATTCGACCACGCGGTCGATCATGAGGAACGGATACCGGTGCGGCAGCGTGTCGAGAATCCGGCGCACATCGAGCGCGGTCTCGTCGGGCATCACCATTGCCGGCCGGGGTTTTTTCTTCGAACCTTTAAGGCGCTCGGCGAGTTTTTCGGCGAGCGCCTTCGTGAGGTCGGCGTTGATGGCATGACCCGGTCGGGTCGCGATGATGTGGGCCTTAAGCGGCAGCCCGAGCAGCGTGATGTCACCGATGATATCAAGGATCTTATGCCGGACGAACTCATCTTTAAACCGCAGGCCTTCCTTCGAGATGATTTTGTCGCCACGGATGACGACCGCGCAATCGAGCGAACCGCCTTTGATCTTCCCGAGTTTGAGCAACTCCTCGATGTCCTCGTAGATCGTGAAGGTCCGCGCGGCGGCTACCTGTGTCATATAGACATCCGGATCGATCGTGAGCGAAAGATGCTGGGTGTGGATGCCGCGATCATCGGCTGAGGTGCAGGAAATTTTGAGCTCGTCGCAAGGCAGCGCGATGATCGACGACTGGCCCTTGGTGACTGAAACCGCCGCATCGAGCGTAAAATACTCGCGATCCTTCTCCTGTTCGGTCGGCTCACCGCTCATGATCAGGTCGACAAACGGCTTGGCGGAACCGTCGAGGATGGGAGGCTCTGAGGCCGTCATTTCGACCATGACGTTGTCGATGCCGCAGCCACTCAGGGCGCTTAGCACGTGCTCAACGGTCTGGATTTTGGCGTGCCCCGACTGAATGGTCGTCGCCCGCACGAGATCCGTCACCAAATCCGAACGAGGGCGAATCTCAGGTGCGCCGCTCAGGTCTACCCGCTTGAAAACGTAACCGTGATCGACCGGCGCGGGCTTCAAAGTGAGAGTGACCGCTTCACCACTGTGGAGAGCGCTGCCCTGGATCGAGACTTCGCGCGCTAGAGTTCGTTGCTTCATGGAGTTGCTCATTGCATGTCGCCAACGCCAGAGCACGAGCGCAAGCGTTGAGATTCTGAGAAAGCAACCCGTGCCTAGCCCCCATTCCACAACTCTTTTGCATTTTCCTCCGTCAATCTCACCCAAATTTATGAAAATACGCCAATGGCGCACACGAACCAACCCGGATAAAGACGGGGAACCGGCTTCACCTCATGGGTGAGTCGTTCGCTGTTCCCATCTGTTTGGTATCCGGGTCCATTCGGGTCTATCCGTGGTTCAACTGCCGTTTTTAGGTTTATGCGAACTGTGCGCGCACGCCCGATCGGCAAGCACCTCGCGTTTGAACTCGGCCGTATCAGCTGGTTTGGTTTTGGGCATGGGAGCGATTTACTTTGGGGTTGGTCCGCGCCTCCTGTCCACAAAACCGGTGCGATTAACGTCACCTCATCAGGCCGGTCGCGGGCACCACCGCTATTCCAAAGGTCAATGGGCCCCAAGCTGGGAACCCTGTCACCGCAAGCCCGTCCGCCTGATTTACGAAGAGATCCTGGGCGCCGAATCTGAGCATCGGCGCATTTTGGGGCCCTTTGAGCGGCCGCAAGACCCGAAAAACGCCAGAGCTTGAGGCTCTGGCGAATAAAGTCGGAGAAACATTCTAACCCGACTCTTATGCCACCCGCTCAACAATCAGCGGCGGCGGTGTCGGGCGCTTCGGCGCCAGGCGGTAGGCGTTTTTAAAATACTCGAGAGCCTGCTCGAGCTTAGCCTCGTCGTTGTAGTGAATCATCATCAGCGGTTCGCCCTGCTTGACTTGGGTGCCGACCTTCCTGATTTCCGAAACACCGACCGAGTGATCGATCTTGTCATGCGCAGTCTCTTTGCCGGCGCCCAACAAATGCACGCCGCGAGCAATCATCGCTGCATTAATCGTGTGGACATAGCCGCGCTTCGGGGCGGGCAGCTTGCGGATATGCTTTGCCGCCGGGAATTTCTCCGGGTGATCAATAAACGACGTGTCACCACCCTGCGCCTTGATCAAATCTTTGAACTTTTCCAACGCCGAACCGTCGGTGAGATGACGCTGAACGGTTTGTTTGGCCGAAAGTGTCGAACCCGCCACACCCGCGAGCCGGACGATCTCCATGCCGAGTTTAAGCACAAGTTCCTTCATGTCATCGGGACCCCCTCCCTTGAGCAGAGCAATTGCCTCTTTGATCTCAAGCGATGTGCCGACTGTGTCGCCCAACGGCTGATTCATATCGGTTACCAAGGCCACACAACGCCGTTTCATGGATCGACCCACGCGGGTCATCGAACGGGCCAACTGCTTAGCCTGCTCAAGGTCCTTAATAAACGAGCCATTGCCCCACTTGACGTCGATCACAAGGCCTTCGGAGCCTTCCGCCAGTTTCTTCGACAAAACGCTCCCGGTAATGAGCGGGAGACTTGGGATCGTTCCTGTTTCCTTCCGCAGCTCGTAGAGCTTAGCATCGGCCGGAGCCAAATCCTCGGTTTGGGCGATGATCGCCCCACCGATTTTGGCCAACTGAGAGGCGAACTGCTCATTTGAAAAATGCGTCTTGAAGCCCGGCACCGCCGACAGCTTCTCCAACGTGTTGATCACATAATCATGCTCAACTCCGCACATCATCGGAACAACGACCCCGGCCGCCATCGCCAAAGGCACCAATACGAGTGATGTCTTGTCGCCCACGCCACCGGTCGAATACTTGTCGATCTTGGGCTTCGCGATGTGGGACAGGTCAATGACCTCACCAGAAAGCATCATTTCTTCGGTCAAGTCCGCAGTCTCCTGGGCCGACATTCCGGAAAAATAAATCGCCATGGCCAAAGCAGCCAATTGATGTTTAGGCATCCCACCATCAAGCGTGCTATCAATGATATAGCGTATCTCCTCTTGATTGAACTCGCCGCCGTCTCGTTTCTTTTCGATCAGAAACTCAAACGTTGGCTTAATGAAGCGCCGTGTCGGAATGTTGCGTTTGCTGCTCATGTAAGGGTGAAATCTAGAATGAAGAACGACCGGTGACCGGACAGAATTCTCAAGCAAACGGGATTGATCGCTAAAGTCGAGGCGGAACTGAGGCGATTCGCCGGCACTACCCAGCACTCCCAGCACTACCCAGCGCTGTTCACGACTCAATTTGGACTTGGCCCAGAGCAAACGCTGGTTGAGGTCAGCCTCTTTCAATGGCGGACACCGCCGCCTCGTATAACGTCTCTCTGAAAAGTGAAAAATGGCTCACCAAAGCGAAAGGCCGACGACATGGTGACTGCGCATGGCCCAGATACATGGCCCAAATATCTTCAGCGCTACACCGGTGCATTCGTCTTTCGATTCAACCGCGCTCAGCGTGAAAGCGCGGCAGCCGCCTCTGCCAAATCGCCCGAGAAACCGTAGTTTCCGCCGTCGTTATTCGCATTGCCGCCCGAGGAGTCGGCGCACCCGATCACCGGTCGCCTTTAGCCTGGGTTTTAGCCTTCGGCAAAAAAACTAAGCCTTGAAATCGCCCCGCGCGCCCCGTAACCGCTCGCGGCTCAATGAAGACTCTCATCATCGCGGAAAAGCCCTCCGTGGCTGCCGACCTCGCTCGTTCCCTTGGTAAAATCCCGAAATCCGGCGACCATTATGAAAGCGATGAGTATGTGATCTCTTCCGCCGTCGGTCACCTCGTGGAGCTCGAGATGCCCGAGGACATCGACAAAAAGAAATATGGCTTCTGGCGGCTCGAAATGCTGCCGATTATCCCGGAAAAATTTGGTCTCAAACCCATCGAGGCCTCCAAAGAGCGTTTCTCGCACCTCAAAAAACTCCTCGCGCGAAAAGATATCGAACTGCTCATCAATGCCTGCGACGCCGGCCGCGAGGGTGAACTGATTTTTACTTACATCTACCAGCTTACGAAGAGCAAAATCCCCTTCAAGCGCGCGTGGATGCAGACCATGACCACCGAAGGCATCAATACCGCCTTCAAAAATCTCCGCGAAGGCGCGCAGATGGCCGGCCTCGCCGACGCCGCCCGCTGCCGCTCCGAGAGTGATTGGCTCATCGGCATCAACGGGACCCGCGCCCTCACCAAGCGCATGTTCGGCTCCCGCGCCGGCAATGTCGCCTCCGTGGGCCGCGTCCAGACGCCCACGCTCGCGATCATCTTCGCCCGCGAACTCGAGATCCGAAACTTTAAGCCCCGTGATTTCTGGCGCGTCACCGCCCAGTTCACCGTCGCCAAAGGCGCCTACGAGGGCGTTTACCAGCGCGCAAATTTCAAAAAAATCGCCGACGACGAGCACGACCGCATCGATCGCATCTGGCAAAAAGCCTTGGGCGAAGCCGTTCTCGCCGCCTGCACCGAGGGCACCGTTGCCCAAGTCACCGAAGAAAAGAAGGGTTCCAACCAAGCCGCCCCCCGCCTCTACGATCTCACCACGCTCCAGCGCGAGGCCAACGGTCGTTTCGGCCTCCCCGCCCGTCGCACCCTCCAGATCGCCCAAGCCCTCTACGAACGCCACAAGGTCATCACCTACCCCCGCACCGACTCGCGCGCGTTGCCCGAAGATTACATTCCCACCTGCCGCGAGACGCTCAACAACCTTCAGGGCGACCTCGGCAAACACGCCGCTCACCTGCTCGCGTCCGGCTGGCTGCGCCCCAACAAGCGCATCTTTAACAACGCCCAAATCTCCGACCACTTCGCCATCATCCCCACCACCACCGAGCCCAAGAACCTCGATGAGATGGAGGCAAAGGTCTACGACATGATCGCGCGCCGCTTCGTCGCCGCGTTCTACCCGTCCGCCGAGTTCGACGTCACCACGCGCATCAGCACCGTCGCGCCGGGCCACGATTTCAAAACCGAGGGCAAGGTCCTCACCGCTCCGGGCTGGCTCGCCGTTTACGGCAAGAACACCGTCGACGACGACTCGCCCGACTCCAAGGCCCTCCCGGCCCTTTCGCCCGCGGACAACGCCCAAGCCCGCACGAGCGACGCAAAGCTCCACGCCGAGGCCACCCGGCCGCCGCCGCGCTACACGGAAGCCACGCTCCTCTCCGCCATGGAAGGCGCCGGTAAACTCGTCGACGACGAAGACATGGCCGAAGCCATGAAAGAACGCGGCCTCGGCACTCCCGCCACCCGCGCCGATACCGTCGAGGGCCTCATCAACCAAAAATACATGGAGCGCGCCCAGCGCGAACTCGTCCCGACCCCGAAGGCCGAATCGCTGCTCCAGTTCCTCACGGCCGTGAAAGCCGACGCCCTCACCCGCCCCGACATGACCGGCGAGTGGGAACACAAACTCCGCCAGATGGAGCACGGGAAATACCCCCGCGACAAATTCATGGCCGAGATCGTCGAGGTCGTGAAGGGCGTGGTCGACCGCACCAAAAACTTCGAGGAAGACGACTCCGCCGCCCGCACCACCGACATCATCTCCCCCACCGACGGCAAACCGATGCTTGAGACCCTCCGGGGCTACAAATCGCAGGACGGAATTTTGATGGTCTATAAAGTCATCACCGGCCGAAAGCTCGAAGAGCACGAAGTCAAAGAACTCGTGACCAAGGGTGAAATCGGCCCGCTCGACGGCTTCGTCTCCCCGCGCACCGGCAACCGCTTCCCTTCCAAACTCGTCCTCGCCGACGACCCGAAACATGAGGGCAAGCGCCGCGTCGATCTCGATTTTGGCAACAAGTTCGAGCTCGCCGATCTGCCCCCTTTTTGGACCGACCCCGCCACCGGCGCCGAGCTTTGCGAAGCCCCCACGAGCTACGTCCTGCGCGAAAAAAACGGCGACGCGTTCGAGCAGAAATTCTCAGTTGGCCGATTGATGTGCCAGAAGCCCATCACCCGCGAGATTGCGATCCAACTGGTCTCCCAGCCCAAGACCGACCTCATTGTCGGCTTCATCTCGAAGAAAGGCCGCCCCTTCGACGCCTTCCTTACCCGCGTCGGCCCGAAGTTCTCCTGGGAATTTCCGCCCCGCAAACCCCGCGTCGGCAAGGATGGCAAGACCATCGAACGCAAGGCCAGGGTCCCCGTCGATTTTTCCAAGGCCCAGACCCTCATCACGAGCAAGTTTCACGACGAGGGCACGCTCATGCTCACGCCCGAGGCGTTCTACGTCACCAAACCTCAGGCCGATGGCACCCTGCGCAGCGTTTTTGAGGTAAAGCGCGTGCTCTGCGGCAAAGAACTCCCCGTCGAGGAAATCGAGCGCCTCGTCACCGACGGCCGCACAGGCCTCATCGAGGAACTGGTCTCCAAACGTGGCTCGCACTTTTCCGCCTACCTCGTCCTTTCCAAGGACAAAAAGAAAGCCGAGTTCGAATTTCCCCCACGCTAGTTCGGTCACCGGCAGGCGCGACGCCCCCGTCGCGGAGTTCACCGCCGCACCAATTTCTAGCGGAGGGTAACTTCACGCCCGCTCTCGCGTCTTCCGTCAATCTTCCACCCGTGAAATCCCCAAAATCCTACCTCGTTGTCATCCTCGCCTGCACCACGGTCGGAGGTGCCGCCTACGCATGGAAGCAGTACCAGGAACTCATCGCGCTCCGCGCCGCGGCCCTCAGTGGCGACGAACGCTCGGATCTTCAGAAGCGGCTTTGGGCCTCGGAAAAACGGGCCAAAGATCTCGCCGACCAACTCGCCGCCAAGCGCGACTCTGCCGGGAGTGAAGAGACCATGGCCGAGGTCGAAGACGGCGCCGCTGGCGGCGAACGCGGCCCTCGCGGGGACCGCCGTAATCGCGGCCCCGGCGGACCCGGCGGTTTGACCAACGCCCTTTCAACCCTCCAAAAGCCCGAGGTCCAACGCGCTCTGGCCTTGCAGCAAAAGGGTCAACTCGACGCCCGCTACGCCGCGCTTTTCAAGAATCTAAACCTATCGCCCGCGCAGCTCGATAAATTCAAAAATCTCCTCGTCGAACGCCAAACCTCCGCGATGGATGTGTTCACTGCCGCCCGCGAGCAAGGCATCGACCCGCGTCGCGACCCCGATGCCTTCCGCAGCCTCCTCGCCAGCAACCAAGCTGATATCGACGCCAGTATCAAAGCTTCGATCGGTGAAGAAGGGTTCAAACAATATAAGAGTTTTGAACAGACCATGCCTCAGCGCGCCACGGCCGACCAGCTCAGCCAACGTCTGAGCTACACCGCGACTCCGCTCACCGCCGCGCAATCTGCCTCGATGATTCAGATCCTCAGCCAGACCGCCCCCCAGCGCGCCGCCGCGACCACCGGAAAGGTCTCGGGCCGGCCGGCCGGCGTCTCCGAGTCCGCCGGCAGCGGGCGCGGTAGTCCGGCCGTTATGATCGCCGGCAATTTTGGAGGCGGTTTACCCGGCGGATTCGCTGGCATTGGTGCCACCGGCACCCCGATCACCGATGCTGCGGTCAATCTTGCCCAAGGCGTGCTCAGCGGACCGCAGGTCGATGCCTTAAAACAGCTCCAACAAGAGCAGGCGGCTCAACAAAAAATCAGCCAAACCTTTCGTGAGACGATGGGCGGCGACACCGGCGCCGGTGGCGGCACGCCCCCGGCGAACGCCGGCGGCAAGAAAAAGGGCGGCTGAAGTCCGGGTTGATCGGACTCGCCTTTCCGGCACTATAGGCCCGACCGCTGGTCGGGCTTTTTTCTTTTCCGGCGTCCCCCGGGGCCCGGCCCGCGTCATTCTCGAAATTTCTCTTGTCGCATAATTTTCCGGTCGGCACGGTCCCTGCGATTCTCATCATCCAACACGCCCATGATCGTCACTACTGCACAGCTCTTTAAACACGCTTACGGTCAATACGCCGTCGGCGCCTACAATATCAATAACGCCGAGCAGGCGATGGGCCTCTTCAAGGGCGCCATTGATTCCAAGGCTCCGTTCATCATCCAGATTTCCAAAGGTGCCCGGAAATACACCGACAAGCGCATGCTCGAAGCGATTATCCGCTCGGCCGCAGAAATCTTTCCCGAAGCTATTTTTGCCGTCCATCTTGATCACGGCGACGAGCAGACCTGCTACGAATGCATCGATTCCGGCTTTTTTAGTTCCGTCATGATCGACGCCTCGCACGATCCGTTCGACGAGAACGTCGCGATTACCAAACGCGTCGTCGATCGGGCGCACGCCAAAGGCATCTCGGTCGAAGCCGAACTCGGTATGCTCGGCGGCGTCGAAGAAGACATCAAAGTTGAGGAAGGTAATGCCTGCCTCACCGACCCCGTCGAAGCCGAAGACTTCGTCAAAAAGACCGGCTGCGATTCCTTGGCCTGCGCCATCGGCACCTCGCACGGCGCTTTTAAATTCAAGGGCAAACAGTCCCTCCACTTCGACGTTTTAGAAAAGATCAAGGCGCGCCTCCCCGGTTACCCGCTCGTCATGCATGGTTCGTCCTCGGTTCCGCAGGATGAAGTCGCCCGCATCAACGCTGCCGGTGGTCAAATCGCCGGCTCCATGGGCGTCGATGTAAACGAATACCTTCCCGCCGCCAAACGTGGGGTCACGAAGGTCAATATCGACACCGACGGCCGCCTCGTCTGGACCCGCGTCCACCGCGAATATTTCCGCGACAAGCCCGGCGATTTCGATTTCCGCCCACCCGGCAAAATCTTCATCGAGGAATACGCGAAGTTCATCGCCAGCCGCAACGTCCTGCTCGGCAGCGCCGGCCAACTCGAAAGCCTCCGCGCCTCCTTGGCTAAGTAAACCGACGCGTCACCTCGCCATCGGAACAGGCCGGCGCGCTTTCTGCCCGCCGGCTTTTTTGTGCCGTAAAGGCTTCGCTCCCCTAAGTCGATTTTTGCAGCCTATCCATCCCACTGGCTGCCCGACATGGATTCGAACCATGACTAGGTGAGTCAAAGTCACCTGTGCTACCTTTACACCATCAGGCATCAAATCAGTGGAAAGAAAACACTGCTCCTCACTCCCGCTCGGTCAAGGGCGGAAACGATTTTGGCGGCGGTAACGCTTAACCCAGCGCCGCGCGCAGGCGCTCCAGCTCGGCTTGCTTGGCTTTCTGGTCAGCGAGTTGCTTGCGCGCACCCTCCAAAACTGCCGGAGGCGCTTTGCTGACGAACGCTTCGTTACCCAGCCGCGCCTCCGTGCCGGCAATATGCTTGGCCATCGCCTCGAGTTCCTTCGTGAGGCGCACCTTTTCAGCGGCGGCATCCACGGTGCTGGCAAGATCGAGGTAGAGCGTACCGAGCGTCGTCACCACCGCGGGCGCGCCTTCCACCACCTCTTGCCGGACAAACTCCGTCGCCCCGGCCATCCGCATCAGCTTGGCGAGATTCCCCTCAAGAACCGCCCACGCGGCGTCACCGGTCTTCACCAGGAAACGCACGTCGCGGCGGCTGGCGAGGTTGTGCTCCGCCTTGAGCGACCGGGCTTGAGAAACAAACATCTTCACACTGGCCACCGTCGAAGCCTGACGTTGGTCGATGCTCAACCTGCCGTGCGGTGCGTCTTCGATTCTGGCATCGCGCATCAAAAAGGTGCCGGGCGCACCGTAACCGAGCAGCGCCCACAATTCTTCGGTGATGAACGGAATCACCGGATGCAGGAGCAACAGGGTCTGCCGGAGCACGAGGTCTTGGATGGCGAGACAGTTCGGTTTCGTCTCGGGCGAAAGGAGTTTAGACTTCGAGACTTCGACGTACCAGTCACAGAAATCATTCCAGAAGAAACCATACAACGCCTGCACCGCCGCACTGAACTCGAATTGGGCGAAGCAGCGGCCCACCTCGCGCGTGGTCACCGACAGTCGCTCCAAGATCGCATGGTCGTCGGCATCGAACTTCGTTTCGTCGAGGCGCGATGAAATCGCCCGCGTCGAGGAGTTATCACCCATCTCTCCGCTCATCTGCCGGAATCGGCAGGCGTTCCACAGCTTGTTGCAGAAATTCTTTCCGCCTTCGATGCGGTCTTCCTGGAAGCGGATGTCCTGCCCTGCCGGCGCGATTGAGATAATGCCAAAGCGCAGGCCGTCCGCGCCGTAGGTGTTGATCAGATCGAGCGGGTCGGGCGAATTGCCGAGCGACTTCGACATCTTGCGGCCCTGCTGGTCGCGGATGATCCCGGTGAAATAAACGTCTTTGAAAGGAATCCGTTTTTCCAGCGGCTCGCCCTCATGCGTGAATTCCAGCCCGGCCATAATCATGCGCGCGACCCAGAAGAAAATGATGTCCGGCCCGGTCACCAGCGTGCTGGTGGGATAGAAATAATCGTAACCCGCAGCGCGCATCTTGTCTTTGTCGGGCCAGCCGAGCGTGGCGAATGGCCAGAGCCAAGATGACGCCCACGTATCCAGCACGTCGTCTTCCTGGACCCAATTCTCCGGGTCGGCCGGACCTGCCAATGAGATGTGGACCTTGGCGGTGTCGCGCAGATCGGCCTCCGTGAGCGACTCTTTATCGACGCCTTTCCGATACCACACCGGAATGCGATGACCCCACCAAAGCTGACGGCTGATGCACCAGTCTTGGATGTTTTCAAGCCAGTGCAGGTAGACTTTGCTCCACCGCTCGGGGTGAAATTTGATGTGACCGTCACGCACCGCCGTCTTCGCCTCCTCGACCCGCGGGTAGCGCAGCCACCATTGCCAAGTGAGGCGCGGTTCGATTGGCACATCGGCGCGTTCCGAGTAACCGACGTTGTTGGCGTAGACTTCCTCGGCGAGCAGCGCGCCGGACTCCTTCAGGATTTCCGCCGCTTTCTTGCGACCGGCAAAGCGGTCGAGCCCGGCGAGTTCGGGACCGGCGAGCGCGTTGAGCGACCCATCGGCGTTCAGCACGTCGATCACCGGCAGCTTGTGCCGCGTGCCGACCTCGAAATCGACTTTGTCGTGGGCCGGCGTGATCTTGAGCGCGCCCGAACCGAATTCCTTGTCCACCGCCGCATCCGCGATGATCGGGATTGCGGCTCGATTAAGTGGACGCCACACGGTTTTTCCGACCAACGCCGTGTAACGTGGATCCTCCGGATGCACCGCGATCGCGACGTCGCCCGGGATGGTTTCGGGCCGGGTCGTTTTCACCTCAATGAACGTGCCGGGGGCCTCGGTCAGCTCGTAGCGCACGCGGTAGATCAGGCCGTTGACCGGCTTCATGATGACTTCTTCGTCGGATAAAGCCGTCTGCGACGCGGGACACCAGTTCACCATGCGTTTGCCACGGTAAATGTTTCCCCGCTCGAAGAGCTGCACGAAGACCCCGAGCACCGCCTGCGAGTAATGCGGATCCATCGTGAACTGCGTGCGATCCCAATCACACGAAGCACCAAGCCGGCGAAGCTGCTCGAGGATAATGCCGCCCTTTTCCTCGCGCCACTCCCAGACCTTCTCGAGAAATTTTTCGCGGCCAAAATCGTGCCGCGTTTTCTTTTCCTTCCGCAGCTGGCGCTCGACCACGGTCTGCGTGGCGATGCCGGCGTGATCGGTGCCCGGAAGCCACATCGCGGAGCGACCCTCAAGCCGCGCCCGGCGAATCAGCATGTCCTGAATCGTGTTGTTGAGCACGTGACCCATCGTGAGCACGCCGGTGACATTCGGCGGGGGAATGGCGATGCTGTAGGCCGGGGCATGCGGCGTCACCGTGCCCGCGAAGCAGCCGGCCTGCTGCCAGGCGGCATACCACTTTTGCTCAACGTCCCGGGATTCGTAACTCTTGGTGATTTCGGCCATGGTGCGGTGCGGTTTTGGAACCCACTACAAGGTCGGTCCCCTCCGGGGCGGGCAATGCCGTTTTTTAAGCCCTGATTTTCGCGCTTTGCGACGGCCCACTTTCCATCCCAATGTCACAGGTTACATGCCGCATCGCACTCCTGAAACCGATCGTGAGATATTCGCTTTTACCGGCGATGTGCCCGCGGCGGAGCGACTCGCGGCCGCCAAAGCCTATCTTAAGTCGGAACTGACGGCCCTGCGAATCCTCCACAATGCCGGCGCCACCGGGCTTACCGTCGCCCGCGCCCGTTCGGCTTCGATCGACGAGTTGTTGCGCACCCTGTTCGACCATGCCGTCGCGTCCTTCACGCGCACTCACGGTCCGCTGCTCATGCCGGTGGCCTTGCTGGCACTGGGCGGTTATGGCCGCGGTGAACTCGCCCCTTGGAGCGACATCGACGTCATGTTTCTCTTCCCGGCCAAAACCAAGCCCGCCGCCGCCAAACCCCTGCAAGAACACCTGACTCAAGAGATTCTTTACCTCCTCTGGGATTGCGGGCTCAAGGTGGGCCACTCCACCCGCACCCTTGACGAGGTGTTCGTCGAAGCGCGCAAAGACATCCAGACCAAGACCGCCCTGCTCGAGGCCCGCGGCATCGCCGGCTCCACCGCCTTGGCGGACACGTTTACCCAGACCTATCGGAATTTCTACACCAGCGAAGATCCCAAGGCCTACATCCTCTCGCGCCTCAACGACCAAGCCAGCCGGCGCGCGAAGTTTGCCGACACCGTTTTCAACCAGGAGCCCGATGTGAAAAACGGGGTGGGCGGTCTGCGCGATTTTCACAACACCGTCTGGATGGCCCGGGTTAAATTGGGCATCACGACCCTCTCCGATCTCTCGGCGCAGAGCTACCTCAAGCCCGCCGATGTCGAGGCCGCCCAAAAGGCCTACGAATTCCTTCTGCGGGTGCGGAACGAACTCCACTTCTTGAGCCCACGGCCGACCGATACCCTGGCACTCGATACTCAGCCGCGTATCGCCGAAAATCTCGGCTACACCGAGCCGGATATGCTCCTCCGCCTCGAGCGTTTCATGCAGGACTATTACCGGGCGGCGCAGACCATTTTCCGCGTTTCCAAACTCGTCGAGAGCCGCCTCGCCCTCAGCATCGGACGCGGGCCGGACCACGCCCCCGGTTCCATCCGCGAGTCCCTCCGCATTTCCCGATTCTCCCGGGCCAAGCGCCTCGACGGCTTCATCGTGCGGGGCCGCGAACTCGCCGCAGAATCACCCGAGGTTTTCAGCGTCGACCCCATCCGTCTCATCCGCGTCTTCCGCCACAGCCAGCAACTGGACTGCGCCCTCGACCTCCATTTGCGCGAACTCATTCGCGAATCTCTGTCTCATCTCACGCCGGCCGTCGCAGCCTCGCCCGACGCCGCCGTTTCCTTCCGGGCCATCCTGTCGGAAGTCGGCGCCGTTTATCCGGTCCTCAACTTGATGCATGAACTCGGCGTGCTCGGCCGCTTCATCCCCGAATTCGACGCCCTCACGTGCCTGGTGCAGCACGAGTATTACCATCGCTACACCGCCGATGTTCACACGCTTAACGCCATCCGCGAGCTGGACCGGATTTTCACCGCCACCGAACCTATCACGCTAAAATACCGTGAGACCCTTCACGAGGTCACCGATCCCGCCGAGCTGTATCTGATCCTCTTGCTCCACGACATCGGCAAAGCCGAGGGCATCCAGGGCCATGCCGAAAGCGGTGTCCGACTCGCCGAACCCCTGCTGGAACGCTTCGGGCTCTCCCCGGAGTCTCGATCCGTTGCCATCTTCGTCATCAAAAATCATCTGGCGATGGCACGATTCTGGCAGAAGCGTGATGTTGATGATCCCAACACCGCCGCCGCCTTCGCCGAGCTTGTGCTCGACCCCGAGCGCCTGCGGATGCTCTACGTCCATACGTTCTGCGACGCGCGCGGCACGACGGTCGACCTTTGGAACAGCTACAAGGACACGCTGCACACCACGCTTTTTCGCGCGACCCTCGAACGCCTGAAACACGGCCCCACCCTCGCCGCCCGCCACGAAGCCCAAAAGCTCATGATCCAACAGGAACTCATCGCCCAGCGCATCCCCGGCATCAGCAATGATGAGATCACGGCCCATTTCAGCCTCCTACCCGACCGCTACTTTGTGCACACGGAAGGAGCCGAGATCGCGCTGCACATTCAAATGGTGAACCAACTATTCACCTCGATCGCGACGACTGATTCCGTCGGAACGCTGCGCCCGGTCATCGACTGGAAAGACGATCTCAATCGCTCCCTCACGGTGGTGAACGTCGTGACGTGGGACCGCGCCGGACTCTTCTACAAACTTGCCGGGGCTCTGAGCGTCGCTGGGCTGAGTATTCTCGGCGCGAAAGTCATTTCCCGCACCGACCACATCGCCATCGATACCTTTTACGTCGTCGAACCCGGGCGCGGCATCGTTCAAAGTGCCGTCGCCCAGGAGGCCTTTGCCAAGACCATCGAGTCCGCGTTGCTTTCAAACCAAGACCTTTATCCGGAGATCGTCGCCCAAGCTAAAAAGATCGCTTCCACCCGTTACCAGGCCGCTTCCAACGGCGAAGCCCTCCACAGCTCGTTTCCTCCCACCGTGGACGTCTACCACGAGCTGTCGATGGAACGCACCATCGTGGAAATCCAAGCGCGCGATCAGATCGGTCTGCTGTATCGCCTCGCAAAGACCATTTCCGACCACGGCTTCGACATCACCTTTGCCCGCATCGGCACCGAGCGCGGCGTCGCGATCGACACGTTCTATATCGAAAGCGCCAATCATAAGCCGATTGAGGACCCCACCCGGTTGCACACGCTGAAGGACGCGCTCGCCCACATCATCGCGACCCCGGCGCCGACGCCTACCGCCGACAAATAGTCCGTCGCCCGCTGAGATCGTTCGTTTTCCCGGGGCTGCCGCGTTCGGCGCGCCGTCAGAAATTCTGGTCATTCCCGTCGTTTCGCCAATTCTGTTTATCGTGGAATCCGCCCTCGCTCTCACCTTAGCCGACCAAGCCACCCTTGGCCGAATCGCGTCCCTGGGCTTTCAGAGCGATGAACCCAACGTCGTGCTACCTCGCATTCTCGGCGAACTCATCACCCACTTTAACGCCTCGGCCGGCACGATTTCCCTGCTCAATCCCGACACCGGCCGGCTCGAGATTGAAACTCAGATCGGCCTGCCCGCCGACTACCGCGAAGTCGCCTTGCGCATGGGCCAAGGTGTGACCGGCTGGGCCGCTTTTCACGCTCGCGCCCAGCTCGTGACCGACGTCGCCCGTGACCTGCGTTACGTGCGCATCCGCCCCACCACCGCTACGGAAATGGCCGTGCCCATGGAAGACCATGGTCAGGTCATCGGCGTCATCTGCATCGACCACGACACGGTGGACCGCTTCACCCACAGCGATCTCTCCTTGCTCGTGCGCTTCACCGCCGAAGCCACCGCCGTGCTCCAGCGCCTTTGGCAAATCGGCCATCTCAAGGCCAAAGCCCGCCAACTTGAAACCCTGATCACCACCGGCAAATCGCTCGTCTCCAAACTCGAACCGCAGGCTCTCTTCGACTCGCTCACGCGCGATGCCCGCCAAGTGGTCGCCGCCCGCGCCTGCGCCCTCTACCTCTACAACCCCGACAGCATCACCCTGCGCTGCGCCTCCCTGACCAGCGTGGTCGCCACTCCCCTGCCCCCCGGTGACATTCCGATCGATTCCTGCGCCTTTGCCGCCGTCGTCCACACCCGCCGCGCCGTCTCTTTCGCCAATATTCGCACACCGGATTATTTTGACCTCGCCGATCTGCCCGGCGATCCGGCGTTAATCTCCGTCTTGGCGACTCCTTTGCTTTACGAAGGCGAAGTGCTCGGCGTGCTCGCCGTCTTCACCGAACGACTGCACCGCTTCGACAACGACGAAAAACGTCTTCTCGCCGCCCTTGCCTCGCTCGGTGCCGTCGCCCTGCAAAACTCCCGCCTCTACACCCGCGTTTTTCAAAGCGAAGATTCCCTCCGCAAAAACGAGCGCCTCACTACCCTGGGCCTCCTCGCAGCTGAAATCGCCCACGAGATTCGCAACCCGCTCACCGTCCTCAAACTTCTCCACGGCGGCCTAGGCGTCGATTTCCCCCCCGACGATCCGCGCCGCACCGACATGCGCGTCATTGGCGAAAAGCTCGACCAGCTCGAGGCGATCGTCACTCGCGTGCTGAATTTCGCCAAAGCCCCCGACAGTCTCCACACCCGTTGCCCGCTGCAGGACATCATCGAGGACACCCTCGTCCTGCTCCGCCTGAAACTCGCCCAAAGCAAAATTGATCTTCGCTTCGAGCCCCCGGCCCGCCCGCTCGTGGTCGAGGGTCAACAGGGCCAGCTTCAACAGGTGCTACTCAACCTCATCATCAATTCCATGCAGGCCATGCCCGACGGTGGCACCATCACCCTCACCCTCGACGCCCAACTCCGCGAATCCGGTCCCGTCGCCGTCGTCGAACTCAGCGACACCGGCACGGGCATCCCCGCCAACATTCGCGACCGCATCTTCGATTCTTTCCTCTCCGGCCGCCCCGGCGGCACTGGCTTGGGCCTCGCCATCGCCAAACGCGTGCTCAACTCCCACTACGGCGACCTCACGCTCGTGACCAGCAGTCCCGCCGGCACCACGATGCGCCTTACACTTCCGCTCGCTTAATCGCCCCACCACCGTCCTCACCTCTGCTTCCCTTCATGTCCGCCCCCGTCGAACCCAATTCCCCTCTGTCCAAACCCGCGTCCCCGGCCGAGGGCTATTCGCCCACGCCTCGTCAACGCACCACCATCTACCTCGCATGTGGGTTGCTGGTCGGGTGCTCGATCGTGCTTTTGCTCCTGCCGAGTCCAAAAATCCCGATGGCCGGCCGCGTCGCCTTGGCCTCCGTCAACATGATCGCCGCGGCAATTCTTCTCCTCATCGTCCGGCAGAAATCCGCCAAGCCGGAGCAGTAAAACGCCTCAGTCCTCCAGCTCGACGTTCCAATACGCCACGTCGAGGAAATCTTTCCACACCTCGTGCTGCTTCTGGTTGCCCAGCACGAGCGAGATCACCGGACGCCACTTTGGCCGCACCGGTTTCCGGATGAGTCGCATGTGCGCGTCGTGCGGCAGACGGTTTGCCTTCCGTGAGTTGCACTTGATGCACGAGCACACGATGTTTTCCCACGTCGTCTTCCCGCCCGCATCACGCGGAATCACGTGGTCGAGATTGAGCTGCTCCCGCGGCAAAATCCGCGAGCAATACTGGCACGTGTTCTTGTCGCGGTCGAAGACGTTGCCCCGCGTCAGTTTCAACTCCTTGCACGGCAGCTTGTCGAAAAACGTGAGCAAAATCACGCGCGGCAGTCGGATCGCGCGCGTCGGCGTGTTCACCGTCTCGATCGCCGCCACCGGCGGGTTGCTCGCCGAAAAATCGATCCAATCCATCATCGAAAACATCCGAAAATCGTCGTCGTGATGGTGCACCACGTGCGCGTGCCCGCGCGAGAGTAAGGCGAACGCCCTGCGGGCGCCGATCACATTCACGGCTTGCCACAAGCGATTTAAAACCAGCACCGGTTGGTCGAGAGCAACGTCCATACTGAACGATCGCAATACTCGTGCCACTCGAACGCTGTCAAGCGCCCCCACCCGTTACACTTGTGTGCCGCCCGATCCGGAGGCGGCGCGGCCGTCATCGCCGCCCCTCAAAACGTCCCACACTCCGACGTAGTGCGCCCGGAGCGTGCCGACCGAAGACGGCCTTGACATCGTTCCTCCGCTCAAACTTTTCTCCTCCCGTAAGTGAATCTTCTCGGTCCGACGATCAAAGCCTCCCCGCTCGCCCACGCTTCCGTGGTCGTAGTATCCGTCGTATCCGTATCCATTCGCCGAGCGGCGCGGGGGGCCTGATTTGTCTTAACGACTTTCGCCCCTCCGGTGCCGCACCGGAGGGGCTTTTTTTGGCCTCTGCGGTTCGGTCTCGGGCGGGTTTTTCAAAAATCAAAAACACGCCACATCCGATGCAAACGTATCAGCCCAACCATGCCCTCACCGCCCGTCTTCCGATCCTCAGTTTCACCGCCGGGACAAAAACCGCCGCGCCCGAGCCCGCCTATGCGCCGCAGCATGATTTTCTCGTGCTCAGCCTCAGCCCCCAGCTGAGTGCCCACCAGCCCGCCGCCGCGTTGCTGGCCAAGCGCAGCCGGACGCGCACCGCGTGAACATCGCACTCCGCTTCAGGCTCGCATCGCCCGCCTCCCAAAGCCTACCTCTCCGGCGATGTCGAACTCACTCGCCGCCCTTCCGCC
>Ga0209444_10000388_pt1 | contig 24220 bp, 22 predicted proteins | sample LauGreFaBDMM15DN_2_FD_188215 | JGI IMG/M metagenome (GOLD analysis project Ga0209444, IMG submission 188215) | Freshwater lake microbial communities from Lake Michigan, USA - Fa13.BD.MM15.DN (SPAdes) (version 2) | ecosystem: Environmental > Aquatic > Freshwater > Lake | place: Lake Michigan... | reverse complement strand
AAGATTCAAAAAGCAACTTTTCAAAAATCGCTTATAAGTGCCGCACCAGTTACTCTCGTTCTAATTTCCATAAACGTTTTGGTATTCGTAGCAGAACTACTTTTCCCTGGGCTAATTTATTCACTCAGGTATTCAAACGTTGGAAGCATCACCGAAGAGGGAAGCCTACTTAGAGTTTTCACTTCTAGCTTTACCCACTCCGATACACAGATCACACACATACTCTTCAATGTGTATTCACTATTCGTTCTGGGCACATTGCTTGAGCCAATGCTCGGTAAGCTCAGATTTCTAATTCTCTACGCGCTGTCAATATTTGGTGGCGGTCTAGGATTCCTTGTTCTCTCCACCCAGTATGGAAGTGTGGTCGGGGCTAGCGGAGCTGTCTTTGGTTTGATGGGTGCTTACTTAGTTTTCCTAGTTGTGATGAAACTAAATGCAGGACAGATGTATATCATCATCGGACTTAACTTAGTTTTAGGATTCCTACCCGGCATAGCCTGGGAAGCTCACGTTGGTGGATTAGTTGTTGGAGCAGCCGTTGGATATGTTTTGGTTGCCACCAGAAATCACATTAAGCCAACTGTTCAAACTATTTCTCTAGTTGGAATAGGTGTAGCGCTGTTGGTGATTTGGTTTGTTGCTAATGCACCAATAAATAGTTTGTATAACTAATTACTTCCAGCGGGTTAGAAGACCGAAGCCAACCATCATTAGACCGAAGCCTACGATGATGTTTCCTGCACCTAGGTTGATTGGTGTTCCTGAACCTAGAGGGAATACAGTCTGGCTGATGTAGTAAACCATGATCCAAACAAGTCCCACGACTAGGAATGTAAGTGTCACAGGTAGGAACCAAGCAGGGTTGCCTTCCTTGTTCTTAGTTACCTTGACAGAATCAGGAGCGGATGGCTTAGCTGGACGCTTTGGAAGCTTTGCGGTTTTCTTTTCGTTATCAGACATTCCACAATTCTATTACGAGGCGGGCCTTAGCAAGTTAGTCTTGAATCCTCATGGTTAAGATTTTGGTCCTAGATAACTACGACTCCTTTGTTTATACGCTGAATGGCTACCTTCAGCAGCTTGGTGCTGAAACAGAGGTTCTGCGTAACGATGTCGTGACCGAGGCTGAACTACCAGATCTACTGGCTAAATATGATGCGGTATTGATCTCCCCCGGACCTGGAACGCCAGGTGATGCAGGATTGAGTGTTCCAACAGTGAAACTCGCATTGAAGTCAGGTCAGCCCATATTCGGTGTTTGCCTAGGCCACCAAGCAATTGCTGAAGCTATGGGAGCAACTGTTACAAGTGCTGAAGAACTAATGCACGGTAAAACCAGTCAGGTATTCCACGATGACAGTTTGGTTTATAAAGATGTTCCTGAACCTTTCACAGCAACTAGATATCACTCACTAGCAGTAGTTGCTAACACAGTTCCAGACGATCTAGTTGTGACTAGCAAAACAGCAGGGGGTGTCATCATGGGTCTTCAGCACAAGACACTTCCTATTTATGGAGTTCAATTCCATCCTGAATCAGTGCTGACCCAAGGCGGATATCAAATGCTGGGTAACTGGTTGGAATCTCTAGGACTTAAAGGTGCAGCTGAGAAAGCTAAGAAGCTTAGCCCGCTAGTAAATCTTTAGTTAGGCACACACTCAAGAGTCAGAACAATTGTCTGCATCTGAGGCTGGATTCCCGCTCCAATTGATTGAGCGATAACAACAGTTCCTGCAGTTCCACCAGCTTCTTCACAGGCCACATCAACACCGGTTTCAACTGTGTAACCGATCTGTGGTGATGTGAGCTGAGCGGTAGCATCGCCAAGGTCTAGGTTCACTACATCTGGAACTAAAACACTTCCTGTTGAAAGCACTAGGTTCACTACAGTTCCTGCAGACACCTGAGTGTTTGCAGCTGGCTCGCTAGAGAGAACCAAGTTCTTAGCAACTGTTGGTGAATCACTTTGAGTGATTGTTCCAAGAATTAGTTTCGCATTGGTGATTGCCAGGATGGCATCTTGTTCAGTCATTCCTGAAACGTCAGGCATTAGAGATAGTTCTTGGCCTGAAGAAACTAGAACAGTAATAGTTGTCTTTGCTCCAACTTGTTCACCAGCAGGTGGATCAGTTGAAATAACTGTTCCTGCAGGAACTGTGCTGCTAACTTCTAGTGCTTTTAGTACAAGAAGATCTTGAGCTGTGAGGGTGGCAACTGCTTCGTCATATGTTTTACCAACAACATCAGAAACAGTAATCTTTGAGTCAGTGTTTCCATTGAAGGAAATAAGAGCAGCTCCTCCAGCAATAAGCCAAATAACTAGACCTACAACTAGCACACCAATACCGCTACCAACACCCCAGATCAAACCAGCTGATGGCTTGTCCTGTTTAGGTTTGGTTAGAACTCGAGTTTGTTTATCATCTTCGTCGAGGCCAGCATCAAAACCTAATAGTGAGAAACTATCTTCATAGATTTCAGCTGGTTCATTTTCTTGAACCTCAGCAACTTTGGTGACAGGGGATGTTGCTTCTTCATTGGCTGAGTTCAATAGTTCAGCAAACGGATCTACTTCAGGAACTACAACAGTTGGAGCAACATCAACAATAGGTTGCAGTGGAGCTGTTGGAGGCTGAGATCCATCTTCAAATACGTCTACTGCTTTACCTGTAACAGCAGCAGCCAGAGCAGTTCTAAATTCTTCTGCTGATTGGAAACGTGCGTTCTTATCTTTAGCCAAAGCCTTCATAACTACAGAGTCAATTGCAGAAGAAATGTTTGGGTTAACAAGTGACGGAGCAGGAGCTGTTTCACTTACGTGCTGGTAAGCAACAGAAACAGCAGTCTCACCTGTGAAAGGAGGTTTCCCTGTGAGCATTTCATAAAGTAATACACCGGTTGAATAAAGATCAGTTCTTGAATCTACTGTTTCACCCTTAGCCTGCTCTGGTGAGAAGTATTGAGCAGTACCGACAATTCCATTGGTGTGAGCAAGTGTTGCTGAAGAATCACTAACAGCTCTAGCAATACCAAAGTCCATTACCTTGACTGCGTTCGACTGAGTAATCATTACGTTGGCAGGCTTGATGTCTCTGTGGATTACTCCAGCAGCATGAGAGAACTCAAGAGCAGTGAGAATTCCTGTTGCATAAAAAATAGCTTCTTGCTGAGTTAGTTTTCTTTGACGAAGGATATCTCTAAGCACTTCACCAGTTACTAGTTCCATGACGATGTATGGCAGGTGTCTCTCAACACCATACTCATCAAGAGTTACTTCATCACCTGCATCGTAGACACGAACAATAGTTGGGTGAGCCATACGAGCAGATGCTTGAGCTTCCTGGCGGAAACGAATTTCAAAACTTGAGTCAGCAGCTAGATCAGCTTTCAGAAGCTTGATGGCAACGGTTCTACCAAGACGGGTGTCAATACCTGAGTGAACCTCAGCCATGCCACCGCGACCAATTAGCTCGCCAAGTTCATATCGGCCAGCGATGATGCGCTTACTCTCGCTCATTCATCGCTCCAATCTGTATTCGACAATGCTTCAAGTTTATCTTCGCTTTGTGAAAGCAAACTTAGACTTCCCTGCTAGTTAATGACCGTGTTCGGGTCTACTTCTTGTTGGTAGTAGTACACCAAGATCGTGCTACCTACATCAAGAGACCCTAGAGGAGAGATCTCATAGACCTGAGAGATACGAGGATCTTCAGCTGGAACGGTGTCTCCGGCTATTGGTTCAACAATTAGACCTAGATCACTTAGCTTTGGAACAACTAGAGACACATCCAAACCTTCATATTCACTCAGTAGAACGACAACTTTCTCTTCAGTTTTTGTAGGAGTCGGTGTTGGGGTTGGAGTTTCTGTCTTTGTGGGTGTTGGAGTTGGAGTTGGTTCCACAGGTTTAGGAGCAACAAGACCAGCCCAGACAATAACTGCAATAGTGCTAAGTAGAACCAAGATGAGGACCACCCATGGCCAGATAGCAGGAACAGTAACAGTTGGCTTAGTGTCAGTGTTAATAACAGTTGTTTCATCACTAACTGGTTCAACACCGGTTGGAATAACAGTGTTGATTGCCACGTGTGCAGGGGTATCAGCAAGAAGTGCTTCTGCTCTAGCAGCTAGTTCAAGAGCCGATCTAGGTCTTTGGTCTGGCTTCTTAGCCAAGCAGTCCATAACCAGTCTTACTAGCTTTGGATCAGTACCTTCCGGAAGTGCCGGGGGAATGTCATTGATCTGAGCCATCGCGATAGCCATCTGGGTGTCACCTTTGAATGGTCTGCGACCAGCCAATGCTTCATAAGCAACAATTCCAAGCGAGTAAATATCTCCTGCTGCTGTTGCAGCTTTACCAGTTGCTTGCTCAGGAGCAAGGTATTGAACAGTTCCCATTACCTGACCTGTTTGAGTTAGTGAAACTTGATTAGCAACTCGGGCAATACCAAAGTCTGTAATCTTCACATGACCATCAGGAGTAATGAGTAAGTTTCCAGGCTTCACATCTCTGTGAACTAAACCTTCACGGTGAGCAGCATCAAGAGCGAGAGCTGTTTGAGCAATTATTGAAATAACTTGTTTAGCAGGAAGAGTTTTTTCTCTTTCAAGAATTGAAGAAAGGGATTCACCTGGCACTAATTCCATTACTAGAAATGCACTACCTTCATCTTCACCGTAGTCATAGACATTTGCAATGCCATCATGGTTGATCATCGCTGCATGTTTAGCTTCAGTTCTAAAGCGATCAACAAAGTCAGGATCACCCATGTATTGCTGCTTCAAGATCTTTATAGCTACTTGACGAAGAATTGTTTCATCTTGTGCTTGCCAAACTTCACCCATACCACCGGTGGCAATACGTTTGATCAGTCGGTATCGGTTGCCGTATAACTTTCCTTCTTCTGGCTTCACTTTGATAACACCGCCTCCATTACTTTCTTAGCAATAGGTGCAGCTAAAGTATTTCCTCGACCTGACTGCCCCATACCGCCCCCATCTTCAATAACAACTGCAACAGCAACCTGCGGATTGTCTGCAGGAGCAAAACCTGTGAACCAAAGTGTGTAAGGATCACCAACACCATTCTCTGCTGTTCCAGTTTTGCCAGCAACTTTAATTCCAGGAATTCTTGCATTAGAACTAACTCCTGATGAAACAGCTGCGATCATCATTGTCTTTAGTCGCTCTGCTGTGCTGGTGGTTATTGAACGACCAAATTCAGTAGGTTTACCTTCCTCTAAGACAGTGAGGTTAGAAGTAAAGATTTGTTCCACTAGATAAGGTTTCATTTCAATTCCAGCATTAGCAATCGCAGCAGACACCATCGCCATCTGTAGTGGACTGACTCTCACATCAAATTGACCAAAAGCAGTTAGTCCAGTTTGAGCATCGTCCATGTTTTCTGGGTAGGTACTTGGTGTTGACTTCAATGGAATAGCGAATGCCTCTCCAAAACCAAAAGCCTCAGCTTGTCTAGCAATTGCATCTTGCCCCAGAGCAATTCCTAGTTGAGCAAATGGAACGTTGCAGGAAAGCTTTAGTGCTGTTGCAATAGAGACGGTCTTAGCTCCACCACATCTACCTTCACCAGAGTTAGTGATGGCAGTAGTGGTACCAGGTAGCACGTAACTCTTTGGGTTAGGAAGTGTGCTGGTGGGATCGTACTTACCGGACTCAAAAGCTGCTGCAGCAACAATCAGCTTGAAGACAGATCCAGGAGCATAAAGATCTCCACCAATAGCTCTATTGATTAGAGGAGCGTTCTTATTGGTTAGTAGGGCTGTGTAGTTAGCCGATGCATCGCTTGTGTTGTGGGTAGAGAGTAGGTTGGCATCAAAGCCTGATTTAGAGACAAGAGCAAGGATTCGCCCTGTTGCTGGTTCTATGGCAACAACAGCCCCTTTCATCTTGCCTAAGGCTTTCCAAGCAGCTAGTTGAACATCTTCATCGATGGTTAGTTCAACAGAAGCCCCTGATACTGGGTTACCAGAGAGAAGAGCATTTAGTTGCTCGAAGAACGCTGCTGAGTTATCGCCACGAAGAGAGCTATCTAGGACATTCTCAAGGCCAGTTCTACCTTGGAAGAGGGAGTAGTAGCCAGTGATAGCGCTGTATTGCTCACCTGTGTATTGACGCAGGTACTTATAGGCGTTTGAAGTCTTTATTGATTCAGCGATTGGCTTGTTGTTTACAAGAATTGCACCACGTTGAGTTTTATATCCGTCATAAACAGCTCTTTGATTACGTGAATCATTATTTAGTCCATCGGCGTTCACTACCTGCATTGCACTAGCTGCCACAAATAATGACAAGAACATTATGAGGATGAAGTTTGCTACGCGTCTAATCTCCGGTGTCATTCGCTCACCGTCCCTGGTTTAGGCAAAGTATCAGAGAGTCTCAAGAGCAAAGCAATGATGATCCAGTTAGCTACCAATGAAGACCCACCAGCAGCAAGTAGTGGTGTTGTTAGACCAGTAAGTGGAACAACTCTTAGAACTCCACCAATAACAATGAAGCACTGAAGAGCAATTACAAAACCTAGTCCAACTGCAAGCAACTTACTGAAGTCATCTGCGTGAGTATTTGCAATTCGTAAAGCTCTTGCAACTAGAACCATGTAGAGAGAAAGCAAAGCAAATAGTCCAGCAAGACCTAGTTCTTCACCGATTGCAGAAATGATGAAGTCGCTTTCTGCAAGAGGAACAATTGTTGGTAGTCCTCCACCAAGGCCGGTTCCAAATATTCCACCGTGAGCTAACCCAAACATAGATTGAACTAATTGGTAAGAACCACCAATAGCTTCATAGTTTGCTTCACTAAGTGGATCTAGCCATGCAGCAATTCGGTTTCCAACATAAGACATCAAACGTGACGCAATCAATGCACCAGCTACGAACATAACTAAACCAACTAGAACGTAGAACGTTCTACCGGTTGCAACATAAAGCAAAACAAGGAACAAACCGAAATACAAAAGAGAAGTTCCAAGATCTCTTTGTAGAACCAGAACACCTAAGCTTGCTAACCAAATAAAGACAATAGGTCCAAGTTCTCTTGCTGGTGGAATACGAATACCAAGAACTTTTCTACCTACAACAGCTAGTGCTTCACGTCTTGAAGTTAGATAACCAGCAAAGAAAACAATGAACGCAATCTTTGCTAACTCTCCAGGTTGAAAACTTATTGGTCCTAGACGCACAGATAGAAATGCTCCGCTGGTACTAACACCGATACCAGGCAGTAGAGGAAGAACTAGAAGCACAACACCTAAAGCCATTGCTGAGTAAATGTATTTCCTGAAAGACAAATGAGACTTCACTAACCAAAGAACTGTTGCTGCAATCAGCATTGCGATAACAGTCCAAACAACCTGTCTTTCACCCACTGTTACATCAGCTGCATTAGCTGACTTAGATAAATCCAAGCGATAGATCATTGCAATACCCAATGAGTTAAGAATGAATCCAATCGGCAGTAGTACTGGATCTGCGTCACTTGCTCTGAATCTCAGGATTATGTGGAAGACGATTGCAGCAACAACGGGTAATGACCAGATGAACCAGCCATCTGGTCTAAGAATTTGAATAGTTGCTAGCTGTACTTGAGATATTTCAAAAGCAAAAAGCCCAAAACCAAAAAGCAACATCAGTAATTCGAGGTTGCGCTTTTTGGGCATTATCTTGAGTAAGGAAATCCCTCTAGCCATCTTTAGAACTCTCAAGGATTTGGTTTAGCTTAGATTCTGCATCAGCGAGGCTTTCAGCAGAGATGCTCTTCAAGATAAGTTCTTGTTGGAATTCAGGAAGGTCTACTACCTTCAAATCTGATTCCTTATACAAAGAGGAGAAACCAATTCCTCCAAAGCTCTCTTTGATGCCTTGGAAGATAGCCACATTGCCGTCTTGAACCCCTAGGTAGTAGCGAGTCTGGATGTATGAGTAGATTCCCCATAGCGAGCCACCCGTGACGATGGCCAGGGCCAACATTAGGGCCAGACCACGCTTCTTCCAAGATCTAACCTTGCCACTGAACTCACCAATAGCCTTCTCAAGGGCTGGGTCATTGACTGAATAGAAGGTCTCTTTGCGGCCAACATCTCTAAAGGCATCAAACCAGGCTTTAGGGCTAAACATCTCAAGGATGCGGCCAGCACTGTTCTGCTTGATTACAACCTCATTAGCAGCAGAACCTAACCAAGTGGTTGGTTGCTGATACTCACCAAGCTCAGCTTCATCATGAACTTCTAGGAGTAATACTGTGACGTTATCTGGAGCACCATACTCTTTGGTTTCATCAATTAGAAGTTCAACGGCCTCATCAAGATTAGAAATCTTCATGTTCTCTTCGATTAGGTAAGAAGGAACAAATCCACATAACCCATCAGAGCAAAGTAACAACCTGTCACCAGGTTTTACTTCTAGTTGATGAATATCAAATTCAGGTTCTTCAGATGTGTCACCAAGAACTCTAAGAATTACATTTCTTCTTGGATGAACGAGAGCTTCTTCTTCAGTAAGTCTTCCTGAATCAATTAGTTGTTGAACAAAAGTGTGATCTTTTGTAATTTGTGTCATCTCACCATCGCGCAAGAGATAAACACGCGAGTCACCAATGTGTGCAATGTTTGCGATGTTGTCGGTGAAGATAACTGCATCCATGGTGGTACCCATGCCAGCGAGGTAACCAAACTTGCTTACTGTTTCAGAAAGAGTCTTGTTTGCTTCACGCATTGAATCAAGCAGAGCACTGATGGCCTGATCGCCATCTTCGTAAACGTCATCGACTTTAGCTACGTGCTGGGTAGCAAGTGCTGACGCAATATCTCCACCAGCATGACCACCCATACCATCAGCAACAACGTAAAGATTTACACCGGCGTAACCACTGTCTTGGTTACTAGCGCGAACCTTACCCTTGTCACTTCTAGATGAGCTAACAATCCTGATGGCCATAACTAACCTCTAAGCTCAAAGATTGTTTTACCAATACGAATTTGCATCTCCTGTTTAATAGAAACAGGTGCACCAATTCTTGCCCCATCAACATAAGTGCCGTTAGTTGAATTTAGATCTTGAAGTAACCAACCCTCGTCTGTTTTCTGAAGACGAGCGTGCTGAGAAGATGCGTAGTCATCTTCAATTACAAATTCATTGTTAGGTGCTCTACCTATTCGAATTTCTCTGCGATCAAGAACCATTTCAAGACCTTGAAGTGGCCCATCGATAACTACAAGAGTTTGAGGTGTTTCACTAATTGCAGAAACAATAGTTGCTGATCCTGGTGCTGTTGAGAAATTTCCAACGCTAGTCAAACCAGTTGTTGGAGAAGAAACAGATGTTGGCAAATTCTTTTCAACTACTTTGGATAAAACTCTTTCACTGAAAAGATCAGCTCTAATGATTGAAATAATGCTGAGTACAAACAGCCAAAGAATTACAAGAAAACCTGCACGAACAATAAAGAGAGCTAATTCACTCATTCTGACTCTCCTTGGTTCTTGGCAATAACTCGAAATACAAATTCAGTTCTTCCAGCTTTAATAACAGTGTCAGCACTGATTTCTTGTAGTTTCACATCTCTACCTGCAACGCTGGTGCCATTAGTAGAACCTAGGTCTTCAACAGTTGCACTAGACCCGTCCCAGTTAATTGCAAAGTGCTTTCTTGATAGACCTGAGTCATTGACCTGAATGTCAGCAACGGCATCTCTACCAATAGTTGTCTGTGCTTTAGCTAGAAGGTATCTCTTTCCAGCAATGTCTATTGCTGGGACCCAGGTTACGTTCGCTACCTGAGCTGCTTTGCTGCCACTGGCAGTTACCTGGATCTGACCAACTGCCAGAGAAGATGAGGCAGATAAAGATATGTTCAAAGCATCGGTTAGTTGGTAGCGCTGTCTCTTGACGTGGGAGCTCACCTGTCTTGTAATTTCAGGGATCAGGTGATCCCCCATGGAATTCAAGCGAAATAGGTCCTGTTGAGACAGGGAAACCTTGAAATCATTAGGAGCGAGGATGCGGTCCTTGCCGATTACGGCAGCGCTGACATCCATCTTGGCCTTGATAGCAGCACTGATTTCAACTGGCTGCAACTGTGATTTGAATGCCTTAGAGAAGGCACCATTTACCAATGACTCAAGGCGACGTTCAAAGTTCTCTACAAAGCCCAAAACTTTTCCTTACTCGCTGTATGACAAGTTTAAGGTCACAGCCCTAATAAAGGGCTAAGGGCTTAGAAATTAGGGCTTTCTGGTAAGAACCTGCCAAAAAGGTGCAGTAAACCTGAAATTCGTTAGGTCAAATCGCAATCTTCCCTAAATTGTCTATGTCAGACAAAAACGAAAGTAGATGACATGAACCTAAGAAACAAAGCAGCAATCATTTCAACTTCAGTAATCACTGTTTCAGCATTGCTTCTAGCATCCCCAGCTCTTGCTCACAAGAATCCAAATAACGGATCTGTGAAGCCAACCGCTTCTTCAGTAATCGCATCTCCAACAGCTTCTCCAATTGGATCCCCAACCGCTTCTCCTAAGCCACCGAAGTTTGGCGACAAGCATGGCAAAGGTCACCAAGGTAAAGGACACAAGCACGGTCCACAGAAGGGCCCTAAGTTTGTAACTCAGACCGTAACCGTAAATGTTCCAGAAACCGGAACCTACCAACTTCTAGTTACAGAAGTAAAGAAGGTCAAGGCAAGCCCAGCTCCAACAGCTAGTCCTGCACCAACTGCAAGCCCTGTTCCAACAGCACTTCCAGTTCGTGGTGGACACAGCTTCACAGTTCCTGTAACAGGAACTGGTTCACAGACAATCACATTGAAACTGCCTCACCCAGGTAACTACACAGTTTCACTTGTGAACGTAGTTTCAACTCAGAACATAACAGCAGCAAAGTAATTTTCATTTCCACTCCTTTCAGATAAGAGATAAACCCCAGGCGTAAAAACCTGGGGTTTATTTCGTTAAATCTTGTAATTCGAATTTAGCCAACCTGTTGGCGACGTTTACCTCTGGTGTGTTGATCTGTGTGCACTAAGTTCGCAGGATCTGCGTTGCAGTCATCACAGAGAAGAATTAGGTCACGACAACCAAGGAATAGACAGTTACGGAAAGTAGATGTTGGTCCTTCACACTTTTCACACTTACCAATGGTTACAGCATCAGGTGTGAAGTCAATGTTTAGACGATCATCGAATACGTAGAGGGATCCTTCCCATAGAGACTTATCTCCTTGGCTTTCTCCATATCTAACGATTCCACCATCAATCTGGTAGACCTCTTTGAATCCGTTATCAATCATGATTGCACTCAAGATTTCGCAGCGAACTCCACCTGTGCAGTAGGTAACTACTGGACGATCTTTAATATCGTCATACTTACCGCTCTGAATTTCAGCCACAAAGTCGTGGGTTGTTTGAACGTCTGGGACGATAGCGTTCTTGAACTTACCGATAGCTGCTTCAAAAGCATTTCTGCCATCAAAGAAGACGACCTCGTCGCCTCTTTCAGCTACCAGCTGGTCAACTGCGGCTGGCTTTAGGTGCTTGCCGCCATTGGTTACACCTTTTTCAGTTACCTTGATGGCATCGGGGGCATCGAATGCCACCAGTTCATTACGAACTCGAACCTTTAGGCGTGGGAAGTCATTTCCATTCCCCATTGACCATTTGAAGTCGATCTTTCTAAAACCTGTGTATTGCTTCGTGGTCTTTACATACTTCTTTAGGGCTGACATGTCTCCGCCGAGGGTTCCATTGATCCCGTGCTTAGAAATAAGGATTCTGCCCTTCAAACCAAGGCTCTCGCAGAGGTTCTGCTGCCATAGCTTTACAGCCTCCGGGTCCGATATAGGAGTGAAGCCGTAGTAAAGGATAATTTTTTGTAATTCCACGCTTCTAAGTTTAGAGATATACATGGGCTCTCAACAGCCCTAGAATTACCACATGACTGACATTAAAGGAATTAACACCAAGGGTTTCGACCACAGCGTTCGCCCACAAGACGACCTTTTCCGCCACACCAACGGTGACTGGCTAAAGAACGAGGACATTCCAGCCGATCAGGCTGTGCACGGTTCGTTCTATAAGCTCCGTGATGACTCAGAAGATGCTGTTAAGGCAATTCTTGAAGAGGCTCAAGCAAACTCAAAGCCAGGTGTTAGCCAGCAGATTGGTGACATGTATGCATCATTCCTGGATGAGGCAAGAGCGAACGAATTAGGTGCAGCTCCTATCGCTGAAGATCTAGCTCGTATTGCTAAGTCAGACTTCGCAGGAATCACACATCTTCTAGGTGAACTTGAGCGTGGAGTGGTCAGTGGAATCTTTGGCATGTATGTCAACAACGATCCAGGTAACCCTGAGCGCTACCTAATCAACATGTATCAGGGTGGACTAGGTCTACCTGATGAGTCTTACTACCACGATGAGAAGTACGCAGCATATAGAGATGCTTACGTGCCTTATATCTCAAACATGCTGCAGCACGCAGGTTGGTCAGCGGCAGATGCAGATAAAGATGCACAGACCATCATGAACTTTGAAACTAACCTTTCAAAGCTTCACTGGAATGTTGTTGAAACTCGTGATGCAGAAAAGACTTACAACCTAATTCCTTTTGAACACCTAAAGAAGATGACTCCTACATTCGATTGGGATGCTTACCTTAAGGGAATGCAACTAGATTCAAAGATTCTCTTTGAGAGCGTTGTAATGACGCCTTCATTCTTTGAAGGATTGGATTCTGTATACAACGAGGCAAACCTAGATGCAGTTAAGTTGTGGTTGCAGTGGCAGGTTATTAACTCAACCGCTCCATACCTAAGTGAAGACTTTGTTAACACACGTTTTGATTTCTATGGAAAGACACTTACCGGTCAGCCAGAGATGCGTGCACGTTGGAAGCGCGGAGTTCAACTTGTTGAAGGTGCACTTGGTGAAGCAGTTGGAGAAATCTATGTTGCTAAGCATTTCCCACCTGCAGCTAAAGAGAAGATGGATGAACTAGTTCACTGGTTGATCGAGGCTTACCGCGAGAGCATCACAAACCTAACTTGGATGACTGAAGAGACTAAGAAGAAGGCTTTGATTAAGCTTTCTAAGTTCAACCCAAAGATTGGTTACCCAAGCAAGTGGAAAGACTACTCAGCTCTAGCTATCGACAGAAATGATTTGGTTGGAAACATTAACCGTTCATCTGCTTGGCAGCTTGCTAAGGAAGCAGCAAAGATTGGTGCTCCGCTAGATCGTGAAGAGTGGCACATGACCCCTCAGACAGTCAACGCTTACTACAACCCAGGTTTCAACGAGATTGTTTTCCCTGCTGCAATTTTGCAGGCACCATTCTTTAGTTTGGATGCTGACGATGCAGTTAACTTCGGTGGTATCGGTGGAGTTATTGGTCACGAGATTGGTCACGGTTTCGATGACCAGGGATCAAAGTATGACGGAGACGGTGCACTTATTTCTTGGTGGACTGATGAAGACCGTGCAGCTTTCGAAGAACTAACCAAGCAACTTATTGCTCAGTATGACGAACTAACTCCTGAAGGTTTGAGTGAGGAATACAAAGTAAACGGTGCTCTTACTATTGGTGAGAACATCGGTGACCTTGGTGGAATCACAATTGCTTACAAGGCATACCTAATGAGCTTGAAGGGCGAAGAGCCTCCAGTAATCGATGGACTAACTGGAGCTCAGAGATTCTTCATGTCATGGGGCCTCATCTGGAGAGGTAAGTCAAGAGAAGCTATTGCTATTCAGCGTCTAGCCACTGACCCACACTCACCAAGCGAGTTCCGTTGTAACCAGGTTGCAAGTAACTTCGATTCTTTCTATGAGGCATTTGGTGTCACTGAGAATGATGCGATGTGGCTAGAGCCTGACAAGCGCGTTTCTATTTGGTAAGCAACAGTCAATAAGTGAGACTTTGGTTCCGCCTTGTATGGGCACATTTGAGTTGGCGCTGGCGCAGCAAGCTAGTGCCAGGTGATGCAAGCATTCGATCTTTTAGAGTGTGGCCAACAGATATCGACATCTTCCTACACATGAACAATGGAATTTATCTAACCCTGTTGGACCTAGCTCGATTTGATCTACTCAAAAGAGCTCGCACCTGGCAGAAACTAAAGAAGCACAAGGTTCATCCTGTTGTAGTTCAAGAGACAATCACATTCAGAAAATCCCTTACTCCTTGGTTGAAGTTTCAAATTGAAACCAAGGTATTGGGTTGGGATGAGCAAGCCTTCTTTGTAGGACAACGCTTTGTAGTCAAAGGTGAAATCTATGCTGAGGCTGTTGTGAAACTTAGATTCTTGAAGTCACCTAAGGGCACACCAACACCTGCTGAGATAAATGAATTAGCAGGAGGATGGGATGCCCCAGTTCCAGTGCTACCTGACTGGATTACTCACTGGAACAAAGCAGCTTCATTACCTAAAGGTAAAGAACCTGCTCAATCTGATTGGTTAACAAAGTAAAAAGAGTAAGGTAAAGCCATGACTGACCTACCAATTACAAGAGTGTTCACAGATTCATTCGGCGTTGAAATTACCTATTACGTTTGGCCTGTTGCTAAACCTAAAGCTGTAGTTCAAATCGCTCACGGTCTTGGAGACCATGGCAGAAGATACGATCACGTAGCTAAAGCACTCAACGAGGCTGGCTACAGTGTTTATGCAGATGACCACAGAGGTCACGGAGTGACTGGTCAAAAACAAGTTGCTAGTGGTCAAACAAAAACTTTAGGTAACTTAGGTCCTGGTGGAATCAAAGCTGCCTTCGAACAAGTTCATGAATTCAGCAATCTAATCAAAGCTGAGAATCCAGGTGTGAAGTTTGTTCTTGTCGGCCACTCATATGGTTCTTTCATTACTCAGAAACTAATCAACCAATACTCATATGAATATGATGCAGTTGTTCTCTCAGGTTCATCATTACTACTACCGGGTGTTCTTGGAGCAGGTGCATTCAACAAGAAGTGGGATAAAGAACCAGGTGCCACCGGCTATGAATGGTTAAGCAGAGATAAGCAAGTTTGCCTTGACTTCGTAGCTGATAAACACACTTTCTACGCAGCAGCTGCAAAAGTTTTTGGTATTCCAAATGCAATTCAACTTTTCTTTACCCCAAGTAGAAAAATCAACAAAGAACTTCCGCTACTAATTCAAGCTGGAAGCGATGACCCTATCGGTGGTGAGCGTGGAAACCAGATGCTAGCTAACACCTATAGAAATAAGTCAGAACTAGAGAACGTCACTGCAATCATTTATCACGATGCAAGACATGAGATCTATAACGAGATAAACAAAGATGAAGTTATTCACGACCTCATCGGATTTATCAAAGAGAACGTGGCTTAGTTCAATTCTCTAGATAGAAGATGGTGTGTCTCTGGATGCCTCTTCATGTAAACAACTGTGTAAGGGCATACAGGCCAGACTTTACCTAGATTATTAGCATCAATGTCTGCCAGTGCTTCACGGGTCAAGATAGCTGCATAGTTCTTACCCTGATGAGCTGGGTCAACCTCTGTATGAGTTATCTGTAGCTCACCATCCACATCCACGTAGTCAACGAGACCGACTCTTTCATCTCCAAGCCAGATCTCGTAGCGAGATAGTTCCTTATTGTGCAAAACATGTGGGTTCATGATGTTAATCTCTTTCTGTGCAGAACAATTCTAAATTTCGAGTTATCCAAGGGGATAACCTTGATGTTTTGCAGTCTATGCCTGATGAAAGCGTTCAACTCATATATGTTGACCCTCCATTCAATACAGGCAGAGTTCAGTCAAGGGGAAGTTCTAAAACTACAAGAACTGAGACCGGTAACCGCATTGGCTTTAAAGGTCAACGCTACGAGATTGTGAAAGAGACCATCCTCAGTTATGACGACGAGTTCAAGGACTACTGGGGTTTTCTAGAGCCCAGGCTTGAACAAGCATGGCGACTACTGAATGAAACAGGAACTCTTTATCTTCACCTTGACTATAGAGAAGCTCACTACGCCAAGGTATTACTTGATGCATTATTCGGAAGAGAGTGCTTTATCAATGAAATCATTTGGGCGTATGACTACGGAGGCAAAGCTAAGTCTCGTTGGCCAGCTAAGCACGACACGATTCTTGTCTACGTGAAGAACCCAGATAAGTACTACTTCAATAATGAAAGTGTTGATCGTGAACCTTACATGGCTCCAGGTCTTGTCACTCCTGAGAAAGTTGCCAAGGGCAAATTACCAACTGATGTTTGGTGGCATACCATCGTCTCTCCAACCGGTAAAGAAAAGACCGGGTACCCAACACAAAAGCCTCTAGGAATTCTAAGAAGAGTAATTCAAGCAAGCAGCAAAGAAAATGATCTAGTTCTTGATTTCTTTGCAGGTTCCGGAACAACAGGTGCAGCAGCAGCTGAACTAGGCAGAAACTTTATCTTGATAGATCAGAATCCTGAATCAATTGCTGTGATCAAGGAGCGATTCAGTGCCTTGCCAGTTGTCTTTGAAACTTTCTAGAACCATCTTGGCTAAGAGATAAAACAATCACAATTGTTAGCAATGTCAGAATGCTTGCTACAGCTAAAGCCATTCCGTAGTTCTGAGCACCCGGTCTCGAAATCAGTTGATACATCAACACAGGAATAGTTGCTTGATCACCGTAGGTAAGCAAGCTAGCAACACCAAACTCTCCTAGAGAGACAAGAGCACTAAAGGCAACAGCTGTTCTCATCACAGGTTTCAAAAACGGATAATCAACATTTTTGAATAACTGGAATCCGTTAGCCCCATCTGTCATTGCTTGCTCTCGGGTGTTAGCCTCAACAGCTAGAAGACTTGGGTAAACAATTCGAACTACTAATGGAATCGCAAATACTGATTGAACCATTGGAACCAGAATCCAACTACTAAGTAGCCAAGCAAGATCTCCAGTGAGTGTAATTAGATATCCAACACCGATAACTACCGATGAAACACCTATCGGCAAGAGGAATGCTGCATCAAGAGATATTCCAAGAAAGTCTGTTTTCCTACGATGACGTCGTCTTGATTGTTCGGCAAGCAGGAATGCAACAAGTACTCCTAGAAGTATTGACACAACAGTTGAAACAAGAAGATTGCGTATTGAATTCAGTGCAGCATCAAAGAACGTAAGGTTCAACAGATCTCTGGCACCTCGGGTATCTAGGAGCTCAAAGTTCTCAAAGGTGAATGACCCATTGGAAGAAACAAACGCCTTGCTAATTACAAGAATTAGCGGAACTACAACAAGCAGCGAAATTACAACAAAACTAAAGATTGCTGCTGGAGCATCTCTCCTGTCCATCTTTTTTGACTTAGAGAAGGACGGAGTAAAGCTCAATGGGTTAGTGCCGCCCCAACGGCTGACTGTGAAGGCCACTAGGCAGAAGGCTATTTGGAGAAGGGCAAGAAGTGCTCCGTGAGCGAAGTCCAACCTCTCTAAAACAGAGATAGAAATAGCTGTCTCTAGAGTGTTTACCTGGCCACCACCAAGGCTAAGCACTATTCCATAGGAAGAAGCACAGTAGAGCATGATGATTGCACTTGATGCTCGAATAGAGCTCTTTAGCTGGGGGAGTGAAACCTTTAGTGCAGTTCTGAATCGCCCCGCTCCTGCAACCTCAGAATCCTCTTCAGTTGACTTAGAGAGTGTTTGCCACTGAGACCCAATGTTTCTTACTACAACCGCGTAGTTAGCAAACACGTTAGCGAAGATGATTGCAATTACTGGATCAATGCCGCCAACAATTGCACCCACCTCTGTCACAGCAATAGCAACAACAAGACTCGGCAGCATAAATGGAACGGTGATGATGGACTGGATTAGCTGAGCACCTCTGAAGTTCTTTCTATAAAGAACATAAGCCCCAGGAATTCCAATCAATAAACAAATTGCAGTTGAAACAAATGCCTGCCAAACAGTAAACCAAAGCACAGGCCACACACTGGCTTCGTTATTAACTGCTCCAGCAATCTCTGGACCTAACGCAAGAAAGAAAACGTTTAGCAGTGGCCAGTAAAAGAGCACAACCATAAATAGAACTGGTGCACTCCAGAGCAGAAGTTTTTTATGGCGCAAGATCAAACACTCTGTTGTATTCAGCCAGCCAGCCAGACCTGTTCTTAGCAATGTCTAGATCGCCACCAATAGTTGAGATTGCTGCCGGTGCTCTTAGAGCCCAAGACTCTGGCAATGCAACAGTTTCATCAATCGGGTAAACATACATAGCCGAAGGCAAAGCTTCTTGGAATGATTTACCAAGCATGAAATTGATAAGTTCTTCACCCGCTTGGTAGTTAGAATTCTTCAGCACACCCGCGTACTCGATTTGTCTGAAGCAATCTTTTCTAAGTGCAACAGTCTTAGCATTTCCATTCTCATCAACTTCATCAGCAGGTGACGATGAGTATGAAAGAACAACTGGGTACTTACCCTTACCAGCTGAGCCAGAGAAGTCTGTGTAGTAAGCATCTTCCCAACTAGCTGCAACCTTCACACCATTGTTCTTGAATGACTGCCACCAAGCAGTAGTTTCGTTGTCACTTGAGAATGCAGCAAAGGTAGAAACCAGAAAACCTAAACCAGTTGAAGAAAGATTAGGGTTTTCAATTACAGTCAGGTTCTTGTATTTAGGTTGAATCAATTCCTTCCAGTGATCTGGAATAGCCAGGTTCTTTTCTTTGAAGTATTGGATGTCTACGTTGAAGCAAATGTCTGCAAAGTTGATTGGAACTAGTTTGTTTTCTCCTAGAACTTTGTTCTCTTCGATAACACTGGCAAAAGTATTGTCGATGCCATAAACGACATCAGCGATAGGCGCATCTTTAGTAAGAACTAGCTTGCCGGTCATTTCACCAACATCACCTGCTCTAACAATTGTTAATTCGGATCCAAATGTTTTGTTGTATTCAGCAATAAGTTCATCACTTATCACAAAAGAGTCGTGGGCAACAAGAGTTAGCTTCGCAACTGTGTTGTTAGTGCAGGCAGATAGTCCAAGAGATAGTGCAACAGTTAGTAGAGCGAATATGCGTTTCATTTTTCCTTCCTACGCTGGCATGACCCAGTTCAGGTTTGACGGTATTTGGCAGTAGCTTCATCTCAGTCCGATGCTTCGGACTCCCGTGTATTAAAAGACTAAACCCTTGCTAGCCAAAGGGCTACCAAGGGTTTAGTTCAAGTAATTACTAGTGCATAGAGGCAGCAGCCTGCTCCGCTTTCTCCTGAACACCGGACTTGGTGCGAAGGGCTACCTCTTTGATGAACAGAGATAGCGCGAAGGCTGTAATCACTACAGCGCTGGCTGCAATGAATACGCTTGCTGTTGATTCAGCAAAGGCCTGCTTGATTGGATCAGCAAGCTCTGGGCTAGCTGTCTTCAAGAAGGATGAGTCTGACTGAATGAGTTCGCTAACGTCCTGTCCTGACGTGAAGACAGCGTTACGTGGATTATTTAGTAGTGCTGGGTTAGCAGTAATTGCAGCCTGAATCTTCGCTCCAATCTCAGCACCTTTATCAGCAAGGCTGTTGAACAAGATAGATAGGAAGACTGCTACTCCTAGAGTTCCACCCATTTGTCTAAAGAATGTTGATGAGGATGTTGCAACACCAATGTCTTTAGCTTCAACAGCGTTCTGAGAGGCAATAGTAAGTGTCTGCATCATCTGACCTAGACCTAGACCCATGATGACCATTCCGATAGAGATCTGCCAGATAGCCCAGGTGTAAACAAGAGTTGATAGATATAGGAATGAAATAGACATTAGTGCAGTTCCAAGCACCATGAAGATCTTGTACTTACCAGTCTTACCGGTTATCTGACCGCTCATGATTGATGAGATCATCAGACCCATCACCATAGGAATCATTAGGTAGCCAGCTTCAGTTGCTGTTGCTCCATAAACAATCTGCAGTACTAGTGGAAGTGAAATCATTCCACCAAACATTCCCATACCAACAATTACTCCAAGCAGAGTTGTAAGTGAGAAAGTTCTTGACTTGAAAATGTGTAGCGGAAGAATTGCATCTTCTCCCATCTTTCTTTCAATGATGATGAAAGATGTAATTCCAATAACACCTAATGCATATGCAATGAATGCGTTAGGTGATGTCCAACCCCATTCACGTCCTTGTTCAGCAACGATAAGAAGTGGAACAACACCAACGATGATGGTGAGCACACCCCACCAGTCAATACGCTTGCTCTTTGACTCGATGTGTGGAACGTGTAGGAATGAAAGAACTAGTAGCAATGCAATTGCACCAATAGGAAGATTCATTAGGAAGATCCAACGCCATCCGGTAATTCCTAGGAAGCTATCAACACCAGCAAGTAGTCCACCAATCAGTGGACCAAGAACGCTTGATGTTCCAAACACCGCAAGGAACAGTCCCTGGTAACGAGCCCTATCTCTTGGAGGAACAATGTCAGCAAGAATTGTTAGAGCTAGTGCAAACAAACCACCAGCACCAATACCCTGAATAGCTCTGTATGCAGCAAGCTCGTACATTGTGTTTGCTAACCCTGAAATTACAGAACCAAAGATAAAGATAGAGATTGCTGTGATGAATAACTTGCGGCGACCAAAAATGTCTCCGAGCTTTCCATATATAGGTGTAGCAATAGTTGAAGTGATTAGGTACGCAGTTGTTACCCATGCTTGAGCAGATAGACCATTTAGATCATCTGCAATTGTTCTCATTGCAGTTCCAACAACACTTTGATCTAGTGCCGATAGGAACATTCCAGCCATAAGGCCAAATAGTACGAACATGATTTGTCTGTGGGTCATTACACCTGTAAGTGCTGACTCTGCTGCTGCGGCTTTGCGTTCTGCGCGTGCCATTGGAAACTCGTTTCTTCAGTTATAAAAGTTAGACTTGCTAAATGGGAAGAAAATTCAGGCAATCAAGCTTTAGAGCTTTGGGCTTAGGCCTTCTAGCCTTAGTAATACTTCCCGCGGTAAATAACCCTACACCTTCGTTAGCAACCAGCCTTGCTTGGCAATCAATAGATGCCCCTGAATCTACTTGGATTGTTGTGAACAAGCTAAGGCCTCTAAATCCAATCAAATACGTCCCTAAAGACCTAGTTGCCCCTAAGTTCGGCACATTGAATGCCAATCCGTATGGCAGAAAACTTAGAAAAGAAGCTTCAACCGCTGCTTATCGTTTAGCCATGGCTATGTATGCCGAGGGTAAAGGCAGTCTCATCATTCAAAGTGCTTACAGATCATATGCAGACCAAAAAGCCATTCATGCTCGTCAGGTTGCAAAGTATGGCCTGAAAGCAGGAGAAGCTCTAGCTGCTAGACCTGGTTACTCGGAGCACCAGACCGGCTGGGCAATGGATGTTTCAGCAAGAGATCAGGGCTGCCAGATCAGAGTTTGCTTTGGTCAAACCAAAGCTGGTTCTTGGCTAGCTAAGAATGCCTATAAATACGGATTCATAATTAGATATCCAAATAATGCCACACCAACAACCGGCTATCAGTATGAACCTTGGCACCTTAGATACGTTGGCAAGGGTCTAGCCATGGTTATGCATGATGACAGGGTAGTTACCCTAGAGAAGTTCTTTAACCTTCCATCAGCCCCTAACTACTAACAAAGCATTAACCTTTATCTATGGCTAAATCAGTAAATAACAAGAAATCCACATACGCCTTCTTAGGTCCTGTGGGTACATTTACTGAGCTTGCCTTGGCTCAGGTCAAAGAAGCTAAATCAGCCAAGCACCTTCCAGTTTCAACAATCAGCGAAGCAATCGAAGCTGTTGTTTCAGGCAAAGCACAACGAGCAATTGTTCCAGTAGAAAACTCCATTGAAGGTGGAGTATCTGCAACTCTCGATGCTTTGGCTAACACAACTGACATACGTATATATGGTGAGTATTTAGTTCCAATTACTTTCAACTTGGTGGCTAAGCCAGGCACAAAACTTACTGATGTAAAGCTTGTAAGCACCCACCCAACGGCTTATGCTCAGTGTCGCGGCTGGATGCAGGAGAACATTCCAGCTCATTCATACTTACCTTCAACTTCAACAGCAGCTGCAGCAGCAGATCTTCTCTCCAAAGATCCAAGTTCAGATGCTGCTATATCAGCTAAGAGCATTACTGATCACTACAAGCTAACTGTCTTGGCAAGAAACATTGGTGATAACAAGAATGCTCAAACAAGATTTATTGAAATAGGTCTTAACGCCAAACCAACAAAGCGATCAGGTAAAGACAAGACATCTGTGATTGTTGAACTTCCAGAAGACCGTCCAGGAGCACTTCTAGAAATGCTTGAACAGTTTGCTGCTCGTGGAGTTAACCTGTCTCGAATCGAATCAAGGCCTATTGGTGATCAACTAGGTAGATATCGTTTCAACATAGATGCCCAAGGTCACATTGATGACGAAGCTGTTGCAGAAGCCCTTATGGGTCTTCACAGATTTAGCCCGCACGTAACTTTCTTAGGCTCTTACCCAAGAGCAGATAAGAAGAAGAGTGAGCACGAAGGAAACAACTCAAATAAAGAATTCTCTTCTGCTGAATCATGGCTAAAGAAACTACGTCAAGGACGCTAAAGGTAAACCTAAATACATGATTGATGCAAACCTACTGAGAGAAAACCCTGAGGCTATTAAAGTTTCTCAGAGAGCTAGAGGGGCAAGCGTTGAGCTTGTCGATCAAGCTGCATTAGCTGATGACAACTGGCGCAAGGCTCAAGCAGAATTTGAAAACCTAAGAGCAGAGCAGAATGCTAAAGCAAAACTTGTTGCTGGAGCATCTCCTGAAGATAGAACCAAACTTATTGCTGAAGGGCAAGAGCTTGCAGCAGGAGTAAAGGCAGCAGAACAGAAAGCTGCAGATTATCAAAACGAATTGAACTCAATTGTTCTAAAGATTGAGAACGTTGTTAACGATGGTGTTCCAGTTGGTGGCGAAGAGAACTTTGTTGTAATTCGCGAAGAAGGAACCAAGCCAAAGTTCAACTTCACCCCTAAAGATCACGTTGAACTAGGCGAATTACTAGATGTAATTGACATCGAACGTGGTGTGAAGATCTCTGGTTCTAGGTTCTATTTCCTAAAGGGCTGGGGAGCAAGACTAGAACTTGCTCTTATGAATTTGGCACTAGACCAGGCAGCTAAAGCTAACTTCACAGCACTCATCACCCCAACCCTTGTAAAGCCTGAGGTCATGGCAGGTACTGGTTTCCTCGGCGAGCACGCTGACGAGATCTATTACTTACCAGCAGATGACCTCTATCTAACTGGAACTAGCGAAGTAGCTCTTGCTGGATATCACAGCAATGAAATTATTGATCTTTCGGATGGACCAAAGAGATATGCTGGTTGGTCAACTTGTTACAGACGTGAAGCCGGTAGCCACGGAAAAGACACCAAAGGCATTCTTCGAGTTCACCAGTTCAACAAACTAGAGATGTTCTCTTATGTAACTCCAGAGCAAGCAGACGAAGAGCACACAAAACTTCTAGCTTGGCAAGAAGAGATGTTAAAGAAGTGTGAACTTCCATATCGTGTAATTGACACAGCAGCTGGAGATCTAGGTTCATCTGCTGCACGTAAGTTTGATGCCGAAGCTTGGGTTCCATCTCAAGAAACATATAGAGAACTAACTTCAACTTCTAACTGCACTACTTACCAAGCAAGACGATTGAATGTTCGTTACAGAAAAGAAGATGGCAAGACTGCAGTTGCTGCAACTCTTAACGGAACTCTTGCTACCACTAGATGGCTAGTTGCTATTCTTGAGAACCACCAACAAGAAGATGGTTCTGTTCGTATTCCAGTAGCACTCAGACCATACCTCGGTGGTGCTGACGTAATCTCCCCAGTGAAGAAGAGCTAAGTCGTGACTAACGAACCTTGGCTAATTGCTATCGACATCGATGGCACACTCGTGCATGATGATGGCTTCCTAGCACCTCAGGTAATTAGAGAAGTAACAAGAGTAAGAGATCTAGGTCACCACGTTGTTGTTGCAACAGGTAGAGCTGCAGCAAATGCAATTCCTGTAGTTCAAGACGTAGGTATTGAAGCGGGCCACGTAGTCTGCTCAAATGGAGCAGTGACAATTGAAATCGATCATCAAGATGACAGAGGCTACTCAGTTAGAGAAGTAATCGGTTTTGATCCAGCACCGGTACTAAGTCAGCTAATTGAAAAACTACCTGATGCTCAC
>Ga0209444_10000385_pt1 | contig 24283 bp, 22 predicted proteins | sample LauGreFaBDMM15DN_2_FD_188215 | JGI IMG/M metagenome (GOLD analysis project Ga0209444, IMG submission 188215) | Freshwater lake microbial communities from Lake Michigan, USA - Fa13.BD.MM15.DN (SPAdes) (version 2) | ecosystem: Environmental > Aquatic > Freshwater > Lake | place: Lake Michigan... | reverse complement strand
CCTATAATACCTTTTACATTGCATTTAAAGAAGTTACAAGCAAAGCACCACAAGAATATATCACTGAATCAACTTATACAGACTAAAATGTACCAGCTTTCGTTTGACTCTATATATTCATTTGTGAATTACATTTTTTTAAAGCATATTTTTACATGGTAATATTGGTTATACCTTTACGCATGACAATAATAATAAAGTCATACAATAACACCTTATGAAAACATTTATAGATTTAGCATTTATTTTGAATGGTACACTTGGAATGATTTGCGCCATCCTTGTATTGTTTTCTATTAGGTCCAATCGAAACATCAACTTTTATTTGGCCATTATGGTCATCGGCGCATCGTTCAGATTCATCTTGAGGGGTTATTTTGAATTAACAAATCAAGTTGAAATAATAGAAGACTTCTCTAGAAGTATTGCCTATGTATTCGGTTTTGCTTTGCCTTGTTTATATTTTAAACATTTGGTTTTTCCGAAAAAAAGTTTTGAATACAAAAGTCTACTTCACTTCATTTTACCGACAATTTTAATTTTTGAGCACAAATTTCATCCCATTGAACATTTAATTGATGTTGAGTTAAAGGATTATATTATCTTTCTTTCAACCGCGCAGGCCATATATTACTTTGTAGTCATTTTCTTGCTGTTACGCAAACACGTTTGGAAAAAAACCGGACAAATAGAAATGGAAACGGAACAGGACATTGTACTTAAACGATGGACTTTCGTCTTATTCATCACGTTCTCGTTGATGGGTGCTCGATTAATTTTTACTTTGTGGTTCATGCAAAACATAGGCTTTATATCGGATAATCATTTCCTTGGGATAAATGCAATAGCCTGGTTTGTTGTATTTATGATGATTATAACATCACCATCTATTTTAAATGGGTACGTCAATCAGTTGACTTTTGAACGAGTGGCAACCACGAAACCCAGTTCACATTGGCGCATTAAGCCCGTGAGCCAAATCACCAATGCGCAAGACCTACAATTGAGTCAAAAAATAAATGTGAAATTAGAAGATTACCTCTTACAGATCGATCAATTCGTGGAGGAAGAACATTTCTTTCGTCAAACAGGACTCTCCGTTAGCGACCTTGCATTGAAATTGAAAATGCCTAAAAGTCATTTGAGTTTCATCTTTAAATACCACTCAGAAATTTCGTTTTCAGATTTCAAGAAGGTGGTGCGTATTAAAGATTCTTTAGCCTCGATTGAAGAAGGATATTTAAAAACAAATACCTTTGAATCGCTCTCGAAGAATGTTGGATTCAGTACGTACAATACATTCTTTATTGCTTTTAAAGAGGTGACAAACAAGGCCCCACAGGAGTTTGTTACATCGTCATAATTCTAATGTGCTAAAATGCCAATGTGCTAATGTGCCAATGTAGATTACTTCATCCATTTCAAATTCCGGGCGTACAGGTATACCCAGATTCCTCCGTAGAGTGTGTTTAGAACGATCACAAACGTAGGGACATCACTCGGTGTGGTGAAGAAATAACTTTGGATGACGTATAAGAAACAATAGCCAATGTATAAATGGAATCCTAGTTTTTTACCGATGAACATCAAGTAAACAGCCATTAACGCGAAAAGAGAAACGAGTAATATCAATCCGTTGTAGGTAACGAAATTGGCGTACATGTTGTCGGACATCACCTCCATTTTAGTCAAGATTTCCGACCAATAAGACATGTCGATTTTCTCACTTTGTGCTAACGCATCAATTTTTTCTTGGGATTCAGCGAATTGGAGTTTGGCTGTTTCCAACTCTTCTGCACTGGGCTTTCCACCAAGTACTCCAAATAAAGAAGTGAGGACGGTCATTCCAATGTTGACAAACGACAAAATGGAAATCACTAATAAGAATTTGGGACGTTTTTCGTTCACTTGTCCTTCATTCATTTCATTTAACTCTTCCATTCATTCCAATTTTTAGTTACAAAATTTCGTGCTGCTTTCATGTCAATAGACAAGTAACGGTCCTCTGATAAGAAAGGAACCTCCGCACGAAATGCGCTGTGTATTTTTTCAATTTGATTCGAACTTTTCAGTGGACGTCTAAAATCCAATCCTTGTGCCGCATGCATCAATTCAATTCCTAAAATCGTTTGACAGTTTTGAATGACACGGTATAATTTCGTTGCGGCATTCGCACCCATACTTACGTGGTCTTCTTGTCCATTACTGGAATCAATCGTGTCAACAGATGCCGGTGTGCACAATTGCTTGTTTTGACTCACAATCGACGCACAGGTATACTGAGAAATCATCATTCCGGAATTCAATCCTGGATTTGCCACTAAGAACGCTGGTAATCCACGCGTTCCAGAAATTAATTTATAGACTCTTCGCTCGGAAATACTCCCCATCTCTGCCATGGCAATCGCTAGAAAGTCCATAATCAGCGCCAAGGGTTGTCCGTGGAAATTCCCTGCGGAAACAACTTCGTCTGTGTCTGGAAAAACCGTTGGATTATCGGTAACCGCGTTCATTTCACGCTCAACGATTCGTGCGCAATGGTCAATCGTGTCTTTTGTCGCACCGTGCACTTGCGGAATGCAACGGAACGAATACGGATCTTGTACGTGTTTCTTTTCCTGCGCGATGATTTCACTCGTTTCCATCAACTCGCGCATCGCTTCGGCCATTTGAATTTGTCCGTGTTGATTGCGAATGGTATTCACATTCGACTGGAATGGATTCAATCGCCCGTCGTAAGCGTCTAGGGACATTCCTGCAACGAGAATCCATTTTTCCCACAAATTCTGCGCTTGGTTTACTGCGTAACTCGCATAGGCTGACATAAACTGTGTTCCGTTCAACAGCGCTAATCCTTCTTTGGATTGCAAAACAATTGGCGCTAAATCGAATTTCGCATTGATTTCCGCTCCTGAATAGCGTTTCCCTTGGTAATCCACTTCTCCTTCACCGAGTAAAGGCAAGCTCAAATGAGCCAATGGCGCCAAATCCCCAGAAGCACCTAAACTTCCTTGCTGATAGACAACGGGATAAATTCCTTCATTATAGAAAAACAAGAGTCGTTCTACAGTCGCCAATTGCACTCCTGAATTTCCTTTTGATAATCCAAAAACCTTCAATAACAACATGCGTCTCACCAATTCCTGAGGAGCCTCCTCACCTGTCCCACAAGCATGGGAAAGCACCAAATTACGCTGAAGCGCTTCTAAATCGTTAGACGAGATGGCAGTATCACAAAGCGAACCAAATCCCGTATTTATTCCGTAGATCAACTTATCTGAACCCTGCATTTTTTGATCCAAATAGGCACGGCATTTTTCCACCGCTGCTTTCGCTTCAGAAGATAAGCTTACTTTTAAATTAGATGCGATAATATTCTCGAATTCAGCTAATTCGATGTAATCCAAATGAATGGTGTATTGTGACATAAGATCGTTATTTACGAAGCATTTGCGCGAAGTCTTTCGCGAAATACGTTAAGATTCCATCCGCTCCTGCACGACGAATACTTAAAAGCATTTCGTATACTGCAAGGTCGTAATTCAACCAACCGTTTTGTGCTGCAGCATGCACCATCGCACATTCACCACTTACGTTATAAGCAGTGATTGGGATCGGGAATTGTTCTTTTAAAATGTGAATGATATCCAGGTAACACAAAGCAGGTTTCACCATCAACATGTCTGCACCCTCCTCGAAGTCTAATTGAGCTTCTAACAGTGCTTCGCGTTGATTCGCTGGATTCATTTGATACGTTTTTTTATCGCCGGATTTCGGTGCAGAGTTCAATGCATCGCGGAAGGGACCGTAAAATGCACTAGCATATTTTGCTGTGTAGGACATCATACTCACATCCGTGAATCCTGCGCCATCTAATGCTTCACGAATGACACCAATGCGTCCGTCCATCATATCGGAGGGACCAATGATATCCACACCCGCTTGTGCTTGTGCAATGGACATTTTTGCAAGAATAGGAAGGGTTTCATCGTTTACGATTTTACCCTCAATGACAAGTCCATCGTGTCCATCTGACGAATAAGGGTCCATCGCCACATCGCTCATCACCACTGATTCAGGGAAACGCGCTTTGATTTGACGAATGGCTTCCAAATAGAAGTTATCGCTTGCGTAACTGTAACTTGCCACTTGATCTTTCAGGGATTCATCGACAGCTGGAAAAATATCAAAGGTGTGAATACCAAGATTCATGCATTCTTCGATTTCTGGCAACAATTTATCGATGGACCAACGAAAGTTGTTCGGCAAGGAAGAAACTTCTTCTTTGATGTTCTTTCCATCCTTCAAAAAGATGGGATAAATTAAATTTTCGACACCGAGTTTCGTTTCCTCCACCATATGGCGGATGGCACTACTTTTTCGGTTGCGTCTTGGGCGAATATTCATAAGATTACATTAACATTCCACCACAAACGTGTAGTGTTTGTCCGGTGATGTAAGCTGACATATCTGAAGCAAGGAAAACCGTAGCATTCGCTACATCAATTGGTTGTCCACCGCGTTTTAACGGAATGCCATTTCTCCAACCTTGAACCACTTCCGGATTCAATGCGTCTGTCATTTCAGTTTCAATAAATCCAGGAGCAATCGCGTTGCAACGAATGTTTCTCGAGCCTAATTCAGCGGCAATAGATTTCGTAAATCCAATCAAACCTGCTTTCGATGCCGCGTAGTTCGATTGTCCAGCGTTCCCTTTCACTCCTACAACAGAGGACATATTGATGATCGATCCTGAGCGTGCTTTCAACATGGGTTTTTGAACCGCTTTCGTTAAATTGAAGGCTGATTTCAAATTCGTATTCATCACTTCATCCCATTGTTCTTCTGTCATACGCATCAACAAGGTATCGCGCGTAATTCCAGCGTTATTTACGAGAACGTCAACCGTTCCGAATTCCGCAACGACATCGTCCACTAATTGTTGTGCTTGATCAAAATTGGATGCATCCGAACGGAATCCTTTTGCTTTTCCACCATTTGCAGTTAACTCAACTTCCAAAGCACGCGCTTTTTCTTCTGAGGACAAATACGTAAAGACAACAGTTGCACCTTGACGCGCACATTCCTCGGCAATTGCTTTACCAATTCCACGTGAAGCTCCTGTAATGAGGACAATTTTATTTTCAAGTAATCCCATATGTTTTATTTTATTCAAAGATATAAATTCATTTCAAACTGAAATCCCGTGTTTAAGAACGAAATTCCTTCGCTATATACACTCCCCATTTTGCTAAACGGTATTTTATGGATGTCCAAAGCACACCTAATCCGTAAGTTGTCGAGCGAGCGAAATTAATGGAGGAAGCTTCTTCAAAATATTTCGTCGGACAAGTTACCTCGCCTATTTCGAATCCAGCGTAGAATATTTGCGCCAACATTTGATTATCGAAAATGAAATCATCCGAATTCGCTTCAATATTGATTTTTTCGAATATTTCCTTCGAAAATGCGCGGTATCCAGAGTGGTATTCTGATAGTTTTTGGGACATCACTATGTTTTGAAACAAGGTTAAAAAGCGATTCGCAATGTATTTGTACATCGGCATTCCACCTTTCAACGCTCCTTTTCCAAGAATCCGCGAACCCAAAACCACTGGATAGACATCGTAGGCAATGATTCCCGAGATTGCATGGATCAATTTCGGCGTGTATTGGTAATCGGGATGCAGCATAATAACAATGTCCGAACCCAAACTCAAGGCTTTCTCGTAGCAGGATTTTTGATTTCCACCGTAACCACGGTTTTGTTCGTGACGCACAATATGTTGTATCCCCAAGCGTTTTCCAACATCACTGGTATTGTCTTTACTGGCATCGTCGACTAAAACTACTTCATCCACAATGTCAAAAGGAATTTCCGCATAGGTCATTTCCAATGTTTCAGCCGCATTGTATGCCGGCAGGACGATACAGATTTTCTTTCCATTTAACATCTTGCAAAGTTAAAAGAATTGTTTCACTAATGATCATGTGGACACTGAGTTTCTTTGCAAGATAAGCACATCAGTAATTAAGTATAAAAGCTTAACTTTGAGCTATGATCAACGCCCCACTTGCGGAACGAATGCGTCCCAAAACGCTGGATGAATACATTGGACAAGCGCATTTGCTCGCAGAAGGCGCTGCTTTGCGTCGCGCATTGGACGCCGGTGTGATTCCCTCCATGATTTTCTGGGGTCCACCGGGAGTTGGGAAAACCACGTTAGCTCAATTAATCGCCAAACATTTAGACCGACCGATTCACACACTTTCCGCGATTTCTTCCGGAGTAAAGGATGTACGCGAAGTCATCTCACGTGTGGAAAACGGCGGCATGTTTCAAGCGAAAGGAACGATTTTATTCATTGACGAAATCCACCGATTTAGCAAAGCACAACAGGACTCTTTATTGGGAGCAGTTGAAAAAGGAGTCGTTACATTGATTGGCGCCACGACAGAAAACCCTTCCTTCGAAGTGATTTCCGCTTTATTAAGTCGCTGTCAGACATACGTACTAAAAGAACATACCAAAGAAGATTTATTGCAGTTATTAGATCGCGCGATTGATCAAGATACCGTGTTGAAAAGCAAAAAAATCAATCTCCATCAGACGAATAGTCTTTTGGCTATTTCAGGAGGCGATGCACGTAAATTATTAAACGTGTTTGAAATCATCATTGGAACATTTCAAGGTCAGATTGAAATCGACATTACAGACGAGGTCGTTATACAAAACGCACAACAAAGTCTATCCCGTTACGATAAGGACGGTGAACAACATTACGATATTATTTCCGCGTTCATCAAATCCATTCGTGGAAGCGATCCAAATGCAGCCATTTACTGGCTAGCATGCATGGTAGAAGGTGGCGAAGATCCAAAATTCATTGCGCGCAGGTTATTGATTTCTGCGTCGGAGGACATCGGACTTGCTAATCCAAATGCCTTGTTGTTGGCAAATGCGTGTTTTCAGGCAGTGGAAAGCGTTGGTTGGCCGGAATCGCGAATCATTCTGGCGGAATGTACCATTTACCTAGCATCCTCACCAAAAGGAAACGCCGCATATATGGCGATCAATAAAGCGCAGCAATTGGTTCAGCAAAAAGGGAATTTAGACATTCCCCTCCCCTTGCGCAATGCGCCAACAGCTTTGATGAAACAATTGGGCTACGGTGAAAACTATTTGTATAGCCATGATTTCCCGGGAAATTTCGCCGAACAAGAATTTTTACCCAGTGAAATATCTGGAACTAATTTCTTTCAGGCCGGAAGTAGTCCCAAAGAACAAGAAATCGCACAAAGCATCGCGCAGCTGTGGAAAGATAAATACGAGAAATGATGTCAGCACCTTTGTATTATTTTGTCGTTTATCCCCTATCACTACTTCCACTGTGGATCTTATACCGCATCAGTGATCTTTTATTCCTGTTGTTCATGAGCATTCTTCCCTATCGAAAAAAGGTCGTTGTGGCGAATATTCAACGGTCTTTTCCAGAATTATCCGCTCGTGATCACGCGGTTTTAGTCCGTGGATTCTACCGACATTTCTCCGATTTACTCATCGAAAGCATCAAGAACTTGAGTATTTCTGAGGAAGAGCTTCTGCGTCGCATGAAGGTGGTCAATCCGGAAATTCTGCAAGAACTTCAGAAAAGCGGAAAGTCAACTTTGTTCGTTTCTGGACACTTCAATAATTGGGAATGGTTTATCACAGCGCAAGCTTTGTTGGTCCCATTTGATTCGTATGGAATCGGCATGCCGTTGAGCAATGGATTTTGGGACAAAAAACTCACGGAACGACGCCAGCGCTTTGGTTTACAGGTCGTAAATGCACAGAACTACAAAACAATGTTCAAGCAAGAAAAACCAGCTTCAGTATTGGTTTTAAGTGATCAAGCTCCCCCGGATTCACGCAAAAGTTACTGGATGGAATTCCTACAGCAGCCTACTCCTATCCTATTTGGTGTGGAACAAATGGCGAATGAATTTGATTTAAACGTAGTCTATTTTCAATTGAACAAAGTCAAGCGTGGATCTTACGAAATTGAATTTCAGCTTTTGACATCAGAACCTAGAAGCTTGTCCTACGGAAAACTCACCGAACAACACGTTCAGCTACTCGAGCAAAGCATTCTAGATCAGCCCTGTCATTGGTTATGGTCGCATAAACGATGGAAACGAGAAATTCCCACTGACTTGGACGCATTAAAAGTAGCGCAAAAATCCAAGTTTGAAGAAAAATACCGCTAAGCTGTTATGAAAATCCTGTTATCGCTTTTCCTGTTGTTTCTTTTCGCAGGTCCTCCGAAAGTTGAGGTTCTGACGTATGGAAATTCGTCCTTTCACGCGCGCAGTATTCAAGATTTTTCGAAAAACGAAATCCTTATTGGCACAAATGAAGGAACATCCCAATTGGTTTCGAAAATAGGTGCTTACAAATATGCTCCTTCAGCCCGAATCATCATGAAAGAAATTCGGGACATGGCCATGAATTACCGATATCTTTTCTTCATGCAGAGCAACGACACATCGCATGTGTTTCGCGAACATTGGACTGAAAACGATGACAGTTTATTTCTTTTTACACATCACGGCAAACCCGTATTCTTAGATGGCATCGATCTTCAAGATAGCTTGGGATTTCTCATTGGTGATCCAGTTGATGGTGACTTCGCTTTATTCCGCTCCCTAAATTATGGAGAAACGTGGGAAGCATGTCCAGGGAAAGTGAATAGCCAAATAAACGAAGCAGCGTATGCCGCAAGCGGAACAACGAATCACATCATTAAAGGTGATTTTATCTTTGTTAGTGGCGGCGAGAGAAGTCGTTTTATTTGGAGTAATGATCTCGGTCAAACTTGGAAAAGCTATTCCATTCCTTTTGAATCTTGTCTGACGTGTGGCGCTTACTCCATGGGTTATAAAAATCGTCAAGAAATCGTGGTGGTCGGTGGTGACTATAAGCGTCCAAAAGAAATAAGAAAAAACTGTTTTTATTCCCAAGACGGAGGACTCACTTGGAACGAAGCACAAGTCCCGCCGAATGGTTACCGTTCTTGTGTGTATTATGCAAAAGGAGTTTATTATGCGTGTGGAACAACAGGCGTTGATTACTCCAAAGATGGTGGAAACACTTGGACATCTATTTCAACTGAAAATGCACTTTCCATGGTGGCGGATACGAAACACCTATACATTTCGTGTATGGGTGGGAAAATCCTAAAGATGAAATTACTCAAAAAGTAAGGACATAAAAAAAGGAGAACACATGTCCTCCTTCTTAAATTCTTAGAAAATAGTTTCTTATTTCGCTTGTAAGGTATCTTCCATCGCTTGAGAAACCGCTGATTTCTCCAAACGCAATTTCGTTCCTTCTGATTGAATCAATACCGTTGAATCAGAGATCTCTAAAATTTTCCCGTGGATACCGCCGATGGAAACAATTTTATCCCCAGCTTTTAATCCTTCGCGGAATTTTTTTAAATCCTTTTGTTTTTTCATTTGTGGTCTGATCATGAAAAAATAGAATACTAGAACCATTAGTCCGAGCATCAATATACTTTGCATTCCTTGTCCGCCTCCCATAATTGTTGTTTTGATTAGTTAATTAACGTATTTTACCTCTTATTTCCAAAACGGTTACGGATGGCTCTGTATTCGCCATCACAGTAATCATTTTTTGGATTTTTTTCGAGCTCAAGTTATCTGTTTTCACTTGAGCAATAATTGCACTTGATTCACCCGGTTGAATCGGATCCTTTGGCTCTTCTGCCACTGTACACGAACAAGAAGGAGTCACATCACCGATAACGAGTGGGTATTCACCCGTATTCGTCACTTTAAACTTTGCGTTGATTACCTCACCTTTTACGACAGTCCCTGCGTCAAAAACCGCTTCGACTTCCATGGTTGTTTTTTGTCCCACTTGTAACGGTTGATCATCACCACAAGAAAACAACAACGCAATCCCAATAAATAAAACAAACTTTTTCATGTATAACGTATTAGGTAATTAATCCACGTCCGATTTTAACAATTTTCTTATCTTTTGTCAATTGAGTAATCGCTTTATCTAGGACACCATTAATAAATAAGTTGCTTTTCGGCGTGCTGTAAAACTTAGATATTTCGATGTATTCGTTCAAGGTAACTTTGGTTGGAATGCTACTACATGTTTGTAATTCCGTCAATCCCATTTTCAATAAAAGAATGTCCATTTTCGCGATACGGTCCAATTCCCAGTTTTGAGCAAATTCTGAGATTAACGCCTCATTTTCCTCATTCATCTGTAATGTTTTGCGCAAAAGATTGACGATAAACTCTTTTTCGTCGTCGTTTTCTTTATATAGCGGCAAGACTTCAAATGCTTTGCCTTTAGCCCATGTTTTCATGGTTTTCATCGCCATCGAACAACAAAGGTCTAAATCATCCGCCCAATAGATGCTTTTCTCATCAAAGAAAGTCTGAATCAAATCAGAATTAGCAATTTCTGCTTTAAACAATTGCAAAGCAAACGCCATGTCCGCTTCTAATCCTTCCGAATCGTTGTTCATGTGTTCGAAAAACACTTCTGATTCAATTACATTTAAATATAATTTTCTGAAGATTTCTTGACTTTCTGCTCCTAGCCAATTGACTTTGCGCGTTTCGCTCAATTTTGTGAGTTCGTAGGACGATTCAATGGCTTGAATCAGCACGTTATCAACGAACTTCGTACTTGGATTCAAGTCTTCCTCTGTCGGACGCAATTTCTTTTTATGCGCATCCATGTGGTTGAGTGCCGCACGTTTCAACTCAGGCAGCGACATCAGCATGAACAGGTACATATCGTACATCCTTTCCACGGCAGAGATCAATTCATTTTCCGCCTTTAAAATACTTTCCTCTTCGCTTTGAAAGAAAGCGTACAGAATTTGCAGTACTTTAATACGTAAGTGTCTTCTATTGAGCATTATTGATTTTTACAGATTCAAATTTCCTTTGGACTGAACACGTTCTTCAGCCATTTTATTCGCAATCTGATAGGTCGGAACACCTTCGTCTTGTGAACGTTTCACAATATTGTAGATTGTTCCGTAAATTTCTTCTGCTTTTTGATGAGCCCAATCCAGGCTTAATCCTTCTACTTCGGAAAAACAGTTGATCACACCACCCGCATTGATAGCAAAATCCGGTGCATAAACCATTCCACGTTTCATGACTTCTAAACCATGAATTTTCTCGTCTTTTAATTGATTATTTGCTGCTCCAGCAATAACAGAACAGGTTAAACGAGCTAATGTATCATCGTTCACCGTTGCACCAAGCGCACACGGAGCATAAATATCCATTTTCACATCGTAAATCGCATCTGGCTGAACAACGGTCGCACCATATTTCTCCGAAACACGTTTCAATGCTTCTTGATTGATGTCTGTAATATACACGTTTGCATTTTCTTTCGCCAAGTGTGCAACCAAGTATTCACCAACGTGTCCAACACCTTGTACGGCAATGGTTTTTCCGCTGAGGTCGTCTGTTCCAAATTGGATTTTCGCCGCGGCTTTCATTCCCATGTACACACCGAAGGCAGTAACTGGAGAAGGGTCTCCACTTTTTCCGGGTAGTCCAACAACGTAGTTTGTCTCTTCACTCACCCACTGCATATCCGAAGGGGAAATTCCCACATCCTCAGCAGTAATATATTTTCCAGCAAGTCCATTTACGAATTGACCAAAACGACGAAAAAGCGCTTCCGATTTTTGGGTTTTCGAATCCCCAATAATCACTGCTTTACCACCACCAAGATTCAATCCTGAAATCGCATTTTTGTAGGTCATTCCACGGGAAAGTCGCAACACATCGTTCAATGCTTCCATTTCATTGTTGTACATCCACATGCGGGTTCCACCTAAGGCAGGACCTAAAACCGTGTTATGTACAGCGATAATGGCTTTTAATCCGGTTGCGTGATCGTTACAAAAAAGAATTTGTTCATGTCCTAGGTTGGACATTTGTTGGATTACAGGATTTGAGTTCAAATCTGTTAAGGAAGTAACTGTCAAATCAGACATGTTTTTGCTTGAGTTCGTTAACTAATCAGATGAATGGTTACTTTTGTAACGCTATTCAACGCTGGCAAAATTAGAAAATAAAACATGAAGTCTCTTCAATACTTAAATAAATATTTCCTAAAATATAAATGGCGGCTTCTTTTGGGAATTCTTTTCACGGTTGTTAGCAATTATTATGGTGTACAAATGCCTATTTACTTCAAGGATGCCATTGATCAATTTCAAGCAAATATTTCCAATGCCAAACCAAATGATTTCCTGTGGCTCGCTTTTCAATTGGGTGGATTCTACATGTTATTATCGGTAGCGAAAGGATTCTTCTTGTTTTTGATGCGTCAAACCATCATTGTGATGTCCAGAAATATAGAGTTTGACTTAAAAAATGAAATCTATAGTCATTATCAGTCGCTTGACCAAGGATTCTTCAAACGCAATGCAACCGGAGATTTAATGAATCGAATTTCGGAAGATGTTGGATTGGTGCGCATGTATCTCGGACCTGGCATCATGTACATCATCAATTTAGTCGTTGCATTTACTTTGATTGTCACACAGATGATCCGAATAAGTCCATCTTTAACTTTTTGCGTCCTTATTCCCTTACCGATTATGTCGGTATTAATCTACCGCGTTTCCTCCAAAATGAATGCCATGAGTTCTTTGGTACAAAAGGAACAATCCCTGCTTTCCACCATTGCACAAGAAACCTTTTCTGGCATTCGAATCATAAAGGCATACAATAGAGAAAAGGAAACGGAGCAAAAATTAAATGAATGCGCCGAGAATTACAAAAAACAAAGCATGCGGCTGGTATTTGTGAATTCCTTTTTTATACCAACCATCATGTTTTTAATCGGAATCAGTGTTTTGATTGCTGTTTATTACGGCGGCATATTATCCTTTACTGGGCCCGTATCGGAGCGTATTTCCATCGGAAGCATTGTTGCCTTTATCATGTTCGTCAATAGTTTAACATGGCCATTCGCTAGTTTGGGATGGGTTTCGAGTATTATTCAACGTGCCGCAGCGTCACAGAAACGTATTAACGAATTCCTACAAACCGAACCAAGCATCGTGAACACAGAAACGGGGGAGTTTGACTTTCAGGGAAGCATTGCATTTAATCAGGTTAGCTTTCAATATCCCGTCACCAACATCACAGCCGTTTCCGATGTGTCATTCCAAGTAAACCGAGGAGAAACACTAGCCATTGTCGGACATACCGGAAGTGGGAAATCGACGATCAGCTCATTATTGATGCGGCAATACGATCCACAGAGTGGAGAAATACGTTATGATGGAACACCCTTGACGGACATCAATCTGCACGCACTACGCGATCAAACGGGAATTGTCCCGCAGGATGTTTTCTTGTTCTCCGACACCATTCGTGAAAATGTGCAATTTGGCATTAACGACCGCACCTGTAGCGAAGAAGAACTCATTGCAGCATGTGAAATGACGCATGTCTATCACAATATCCAAGGATTCCCAGATGGATTCGACACCTTGCTTGGTGAACGCGGGGTGAATTTAAGTGGTGGACAAAAGCAACGCATAAGTATCGCACGGGCATTATTGAAAAAACCGAAGTTGTTGATTTTAGACGATTGTTTATCCGCAGTAGATACCGAAACAGAAGAAATCATTTTGAGAAACCTAGAAAAAGGCAAAGAAGATCGGACAACCATTATCATTAGCCACCGAATTTCCACGATTCGCAATGCGAACAAAATCATCGTTATTAGCGATGGTGCCATCACCGAACAAGGCAGTCACGACGAATTAATTTCCTTAAAAGGAACATATTTCGATATGCACGAACAGCAGTTGCGGCAAGAGAAAAATTGAAAAAACACCGTTTTTTTGAACTTTTCAACACGTATTTGTTTATCTTTTTTTGAAACAACTTATTGATATTAAGCGTAAGTTAGTTTCAACTTTAAAACAATTACTATGAAAAAGTTTATGATTTTTGTTGGTGCATTAACATTGTCAGGTACAATGTTCGCACAAAAACCCGCGAGTGATGATGCGCATTATTCGTTAGAAGGATTAGCTAACTTGAATACCTCTAATGGTATGAGTTGGACAGCTCCTTCTCTTCGTTTACGTTACTTTGTTAACGACAACATTGCAGCGCGCATTCAATATGGTTTTGGTGGTGATGGTTCGTCCGTTGCAACAACTCCAAGTACTGAATCTTACACGTATTTTGAAAATCCTGACGGAACTGGTGCTACGGGTACGCAAGAAATCAAAAGAGGTGCATACAATCTTCAATTAGGTGCGGAATACCATTTAAAAGGAACAGAGAAAATGTCACCATACTTTGCATTAGGCATTAACCTAGGTGGAGGAAGCTATGATGAAACATGGACTAATTCAGATGGTACATCTTATGTAAGTGGTTTGAATGCAACAGTTGCAGGAGGATATTCATCTTTCGGAGTAAGTCTTGGTGCTGGATTCGACTATTACATTGCAGAAAATTTATATGTTGGTTTGGAAATGAATCTTTCTAGATCAAATGTAAGTTATGATGCAGGAGTTGTAACAGTTGGAGGTGTAGTTGCTGGATATGATCCTGCTTACACAGAATCTTACACAAACATCGGAGCTGCTCATGGCTCTGTTCGTGTTGGATGGAGATTCTAATACATTCTTAAAATGAATTGAGGGGACTTCGGTCCCCTTTTTTGTTTTCGGTTATTTTGTACCTTTGACCCTGTTATGAAAGAAAGAAACCGCATTGAAGTTTGCTTCACACCAGGAGAATATGAATATTATAAAGGAGAATATGAAATTGTTGTCGTAATTGATGTTTTGCGCGCAACTTCAGCTATTTGTGCAGCGTTTGACAATGGCATCAAATCGATTATCCCCGTTCCAACGGTAGAAGAAGCATGGGAATACAAGAAAAAAGGATTTTTAGCAGGAGCGGAACGTAAAGGTCAAATCGTTGAAGGATTCGACTTTGGAAACTCCCCTTTTTCCTACATGCGTGAAGAATTCAAAGGACAAGAAGTCGTGTTAACGACAACAAATGGTACAAAATCGTTAGATGTTGCGAAAGACGCCGAAATCGTAGTGGTTGGTTCATTCTTGAATTTGAATTACCTATGCGAGTGGCTTGTGAAACAAGAAAAAAACATCCTTTGTCTTTGTTCTGGGTGGCAGGATAAATTCAATTTAGAGGATACCATTTGTGCAGGAGCAATTTCTGACTTCTTGATTACATCAGGTAAATTTACTTCCGAAGAGGATTCCAGTATTGCGGCAAAATACTTATATTTATCTGCAAAGGATAATTATTTAGGTTTCTTGAAATCAAGTTCTCATCGTCGTCGATTGAAAAACTTGAATTTGAATGAGGACATTAAATATTGCCTGACTCCAAATCAAACAAACGTTATTCCGATTCTAAAAGATGGTAAATTGGTTCAAATGTAGATTCCTAGTATCCGTTGTACTCTTAAGTATACTGTTGCAAAGCAGTACACGAAAAGTAGATAAACTTACTTGGGGATTTTTTGGACATCAACGCATCAATCGGATTGCTGTATTTACCTTGCCGGCTCCGATGTTCGGTTTTTACAAAGAACACATTGAATTTCTAACGGATCACGCGGTTGATCCAGACAAACGTCGCTATGCGATGGAAGGAGAAGCGCAATGCCATTACATCGATCTTGATCATTATTACAAAACGGGCGAGAATCCATTTGAATTGATTCCACGAAGATGGAAAGATGCGGTCGAAAAATACTCCGAGGATACCTTACAAACGTATGGAATCGTTCCATGGCACATTATTCAAATGAAATACCGACTTCAAAAAGCATTCGAAGCTAAAAACGTCGATTTAATCTTGAAGTACTCTGCGGATATCGGACATTATATTGGTGATGCGCATGTTCCTTTGCATACGACGGAAAACTACAATGGACAATTAACGGGTCAACGAGGAATTCATGGACTATGGGAAAGTCGCTTGGTGGAAATCAACGCGGAGGACTATGATTATTTCGTTGCGAAGATCAAATACATCCCGAACGTACAAGATTACGCATGGGAAGCGGTGAAGGCCTCTCACCTAGCCTTGGACTCTGTCCTGCGGATGGAAAAAGAATTATCAAAGGAATTTCCAGCGGACAAAAAATACAGTTTCGAACAACGTGGAAACACAACGATTTCCGTGTACTCCAAAGAGTTTTGTGCCGCTTATCACCAACGTTTGAATGGTATGGTGGAAAGACGCTTAAAAGCAGCGATTTTAGCTGTTGGATGTCTTTGGTATACCGCATGGATCGATGCTGGTCAACCAGACCTCAGTAAACTTCAAGCCGTTCCACCGACAGCAGAGCTGTTGAAAGAATTTGCAGATTTAGACGCGCACTTTCACAATGACAAGCATTTTGGGAGAATTTGTGATTAGGAATTAAAAAAAACGGTTTGAACGTTTTTAGTTTAATCGTTTTTTAATTCAAGCTGCGGTAGCGGATGCGTTTTGGACCAGCGTCTCCGAGGCGTTTACGGCGGTTTTCTTCGTATTCGGAATAACTTCCTTCGAACCAATAGACTTGTGAATCTCCTTCAAATGCTAGGATATGTGTACAAATACGATCTAAGAACCAACGGTCGTGAGAAATGACCACAGCACATCCTGCGAAGTTTTCGATTCCTTCTTCCAGTGCACGAAGCGTATTGATATCGATGTCATTGGTTGGCTCATCAAGTAAAAGTACGTTTGCTTCCGTTTTAAGGGTCATCGCCAAATGAAGTCGGTTTCGTTCACCACCGGATAGAATACCTACTTTTTTATTTTGATCCGCGCCAATGAAATTAAACTTTCCTAGGTATGCCCTCGAATTTATTTTCTGATTTCCGATTTCTACATATTCTAATCCATTGGAAACAACTTCGAACACCGATTTATCTGGATGAATGTCCTTGTGGGTTTGATCGACGTATCCAATTTTCACTGTTTCTCCAACGGTAAATTCGCCTTGATCGACTTTCAGTTCGTCCATAATCATTTTGAAGATGGTGGTTTTACCAGCACCATTTGGGCCAATAATTCCGACAATTCCAGCTGGTGGTAATTTGAAATTCAAATCATCATACAACATCTTATTACCGAAGGACTTACCAACATGAACCGCATCGATGACATTGTTGCCGAGTCTAGGTCCATTTGGAATCGGAATTTCCAAAATCGCATCTTTTTCACGCGCATCCTCCGACAACATTTTATCGTAGTTCTGCAAACGCGCTTTGCTTTTCGCTTGACGTGCTTTTGGATTCATGCGTACCCAATCCAACTCGCGCGCTAACATTTTCTGACGTTTCGATTCAGATTTTTCCTCCTCTTTCAAGCGGTTTCCTTTCTGCTCCAACCACGAAGTGTAATTTCCTTTCCATGGAATTCCTTCTCCGCGATCTAATTCAAGGATCCATCCAGCAACGTTATCCAAGAAATAACGGTCGTGGGTTACGGCGATAACCGTCCCTTTGTATTGTTGTAAATGCTGTTCCAACCAGTCAATCGATTCCGCATCTAAGTGATTGGTCGGCTCATCGAGCAATAGAATGTCTGGATTTTGAAGCAATAAGCGACATAAAGCGACACGGCGTTTTTCTCCACCGGAGAGTGTTCCAATCAATTGATCGTCTGGTGGACAACGTAATGCATCCATCGCACGTTCGAGTTTTGTATCCAATTCCCAGGCATCCAAGGCATCAATCTTATCCGAAACTTGTCCCTGACGAGCGATTAACTTGTCCATTTTATCCGGGTCATTTAAGATTTCCTCATCCATAAATCCCGCATTGATTTCTTCGTATTCTTTTAGTGCGTCAACCGTTTCTTGAGCACCTTCCATCACGACTTCTTTCACGGTTTTCGTTAAGTCCAAATCCGGTTCCTGTGCTAAATATCCAACAGTGTATCCCGGTGAAAAAACAACATCACCTTGGAAGGATGGATCGAGTCCAGCGATAATTTTCATCACTGTTGACTTACCAGAACCATTTAAACCAATGATTCCGATTTTCGCCCCGTAGTAAAAGGATAAATAAATGTTTTTGATGATTAGTTTTCCCAGTGGTGTCGTTTTGGACACTCCCACCATGGAGAATATGATTTTTTTATCGTCTGACATGACTCTATGTTTTAAATATGTGACAAATTAGGACTTCTGTGTAGATTGGCGTTAATCCAATTTCACTTTGTCGTATTCTTTATTTTTCAAAATTTCAACCGCGCGTTGAAGGATTTCATTGGATTCGTTGTACACTTGGAACATTTCATTGGTTCCCCACATATCCGATGCAATGGTGGATTTTAAACGAAGTTTAATTAAATGCTCACTTACTTTGTATTCTTTTTCATTAAAAATCAAGGTAGAATCTTCTTTTTGAACGAAAGCAAAGAATGCGTCCATAAAGACTTGATCACATGGAAAATTCGTTTTATACGCTTCAAAAGTCGGGTATTTCGCTTTTATTTCTGCTCTGTTATTATTCACGTAATTGAAGGAGAAATTATTGATAAATCCACCCTGAACTAACTCACCAAAATACTTCGAATTTTCAGTAGTGTCTAAAGGCACAAAGAAATCCGGCATGATTCCACCACCTCCATAAACGGTACGATGTGTTTTCAAGGTCTCAAATTTCAACGAATCTGGCATTTTGATGGAATCCGCATGGATAAACTCCCCATTCAAAAATCGCTGCGTGATGTCCTTGCGGTACGTTTCCGTGTCATCGTATGGTTTTTGAATAAAACGCCCTGTCGGCGTGTAGTAACGTGCAATGGTCAAACGGATTTCAGATCCATCGGAAAGTGGCATTGGACGTTGAACGAGTCCTTTTCCATATGACCTTCTTCCAACGATTAGTCCACGGTCCCAATCTTGAATGGAACCAGAAAGGATTTCGCTTGCACTTGCGCTGTACTCATCCGTCAGCAAAATCAACTTCCCTGTTTCGAACAATCCTTTTTTTCCTGCACGCAAATTACTTCTCGGTTGCGAACGTCCTTCGGAATACACTACCAACTTATCTCCAGAAAGAAATTCATCTGCTAATTTATGCGCCGCATCTAATAATCCACCACCATTTCCTTGCAAGTCGAAAATCAGGTTTTTCATTCCCTGCGCCTTGAGTTGATTTAGTGCTTTCAAGACTTCTTCCATCGTTGTACGAGAAAAGCTGTTCAATTTAATGTACCCCGTTTCTTGATCAATCATGTACGATGCATCAACAGAGTACACTGGTATTTTATCTCGTGTCACAGTGTACTCCAAGATTTTATTTCCTTTTCTACGGATGGTAATTTTAACTTTCGTCCCCAATTCACCCATTAATTTCGAACGAACATCTTGATTTTTCAATCCAATCCCAGCGATATTGGCTGCATCAACGGCAACAATTTGGTCACCAGGTAGAATACCTAATTTTTCTGATGGACCACCGGGAATGGTTGCAACGACATGCAGGGTGTCCTTCATGATTTGAAAACGGATTCCGATTCCAACAAAACTGCCGTTAATCGTTGTTTGTGCTTCATTCAGTTCCTCTGCAGGAATATAGGTAGAATGCGGGTCCAATTTCTCTAGCATTGCAATAATGGCTTCTTCCGTCAAGTCCTTTCCATTTACTTGATCGACATAAAAACGAAGGATATTATCCATTACTTCGTCAAATTTCTGCGATGTACTGCGTTCAGATGGATCGAATTGACTAAATCCAATCAGGGGTAAGGAGCAAAAAAATAGTATAAAGAACTTTTTCATTTATGAGTTATTTTGAAAGCGAAAAACAAAAATAGTAACTCCTTCGGATGAACGGACAGAAAGATTAACTTTGTTTAAAAGATTTTTGAACTACATGAAGAAAGGAAAGAACCACCGGTTAAAAACAGTTCTCGGAAAGGCTGGTAAAATACTGCGCACTTTTTCAAAATGGTTTTCCATTCTTCTTTTCTCCTACCTCTGCATCTACTTTATCCTTTCCTTTATTTTATCGCGCATTACTGTTGAAGGAAAAAACGACCCGAAATCACGTATTAAAATCTATTTGATGAAATCAGGTGTTCATACTGATTTTGTCCTTCCAATAAAAACGGACATTATCGATTGGTCAAAATCCTTTCCGCGCGAAAACACTGGATTTAAAGACAGTACGACAAAGCTCATTGCCATCGGTTGGGGTGACAAGAATTTCTACATGAATACACCAGAATGGGCAGATTTAACAGTAAAAACAGCCGTTTTTGCTATGACAGGACTAGGTTCATCGGCCATTCATGCAACATATCATTATGAAATTTTAAGCGATCGACCGGTCATTCAGCTCTATTTATCCCTGAAACAATACAAAGAATTGGTGCGTTACATTCAACATCAATTGGTTTTGGATAAGCAAGGAAATACCGTTTACATTCCAGCAAAAAACAAGCTAGTCGTTTCAGGAAACGACGCCTTCTATGCAGCAAATAATCGTTACAGCATGGTTTTGACTTGCAATTCTTGGATTAACCGCGGATTAAAAGCTTGTCACAAGCGTGCATGTTTATGGACACCTTTTGCTGGGGGTATTTTTTATCAATATGGAAAATAAGCGCATCTTCTTCCTTGTTTTTTTATTTTGCCATGTATCAATTTTTGGACAAATGATTCCTACAGACACGCTACATCGATATTTGATTTTCATCAATGGGAATCGGGGACCAAAAGCCAAACATGAAACCACTGATAATCGTTTACACGAAAAGGATCCTACGGGATATTGGTATACGCTGGACGACAGCATCTCGAAGCGTTTTCCCGGTGTGACCCCCTTGTATTTTGATGGACATCATCCGGTGAACACCTCCCAACACCGCACAGAATTCAACTTCGCAAAATCTTATTTCCTTTCCCGTTTTTGTTGGATTTCAAAAAGAAGTCGTTGGGTACTGAACAAAAAACCGAATCCAACAGGATTTCAATTGCGCGTTGACCATGGACAAATTGCCGGTGAAAATCTTCTAGCTTACCTAGCGCAGAATAACATTCCACTTGACCAAGTAAAAATCGACATTGTTTGTCATAGCATGGGTTATGCCTATGCACTAGGAATGTTTGATACCTTGAATTCTCAGATGAAATTCGGAAAATTCCTCATTCTATCGCCGGAAAATGCGAGTGCGCAGGGAAGAAACTGGACTTATTTTGATGAAGTTTGGCAGTATGGCGCGCGTGCAGACGATAAAGAATCTGATGTGATTTATTACCAAGACGGAATAGCGCCACAGGTAGCCGTTCCCGGTATCGCCATGTTAGACCCAAATATTGGTGGAAGAATTTACATCCCAGCTCATTGGCCCAAAAGTAAAAAGGGATTCGTCAAAAGTCATCACCTCACCTATTATCAATGGTTTTACGAAATCAAACCAGGGGACCGAGGATACTTTCAACTTGGGGAATAATCCCATCGCACCCCACTGATTTCTGTTACAAAATCTCAGCGGACACTCAGCGCTTAATTCCCGAAAATTCTTAACTTTGGGACCAATGATTCATACCAATTTCGATCTTAAACCCTATAATACCTTTGGCATTTCTGTTCATGCCAATCGTTACGCGACCTTTTCAAGCATTGAAGAACTTCAATCGCTTCTTGCAGAGCGAAACAATGATCCCCTATTGATTTTAGGTGGCGGAAGTAATTTGTTGCTCACACAGGACTTTCAAGGATTCGTTCTGAAAAATGAAATTGGTGGAATCGAGGTCCTTTCTGAAACAGCAGATGAAGCGATGGTCCGATCAGGAGCTGGAGAAACGTGGCATGAATTTGTCCTAAAGTGCATCGAATTAAACCTAAGTGGATTAGAAAACCTCAGTTTGATTCCCGGAAGTGTTGGAGCAAGTCCGATGCAAAACATTGGCGCTTATGGCGTTGAAATCAAAGATTGTTTTGAATCGCTGACCGCTTATCACTTGGAAAGCGGTGAAGTTCACACCTTTGACAACAAAGCCTGTGCTTTTGGTTACCGAGAAAGTGTTTTCAAACATCAATTCAAAGGACAATACATCATTTGCACCGTCACCTTTCGCTTGAAAAAAAATGCGGTAGTGAATACATCCTACGGAGCCATTTCGGCGGAATTAGACAAACAAGGAATTGTCAATCCGGGCATTCGCGAAGTGAGTAACGCCGTTATTGCGATTCGTCAATCCAAACTTCCGGATCCAAAAGTCATTGGAAATGCGGGAAGTTTTTTCAAGAATCCAATCGTCGAGAATGCTGTTTACGACGCAATCAAATTGAATTATCCCGAAGCGCCATTTTATCCGGTGGATGAACATCATGGCAAATTAGCAGCTGGATGGTTGATTGAGCAAGCAGGATGGAAAGGAAAAACGATCGACACCTATGGCGTACATACACTTCAAGCGTTAGTCTTGGTGAATTATGGCGGAAGTACTGGTAGTCAAATCTATGATTTATCTTCGCAAATAATTTCCGACATTGAATCCAAGTTCGGAGTAACTTTGGAACGAGAAGTCAATATATTGTAATTAAAGGCATTCTGAACACATGAAAGTTTCATATAACTGGTTAAAAAAATACATTCAAACGACATTAAGTCCAGAAGAACTTGGGGTCATCCTAACGGATACAGGACTTGAAGTAGAAAGCATCGAGAAAATCGAAGCCATTAAAGGTGGATTGAAAGGTGTGGTGATTGGTCACGTGTTAAGCTGTGAAAAACATCCCGATGCCGATAAATTGAATGTAACCATTGTTTCAACGGGGACGGAGGAATTACAAATTGTTTGTGGCGCTGCAAATGTTGCTGCAGGACAAAAAGTGGTCGTAGCTACCGTAGGAACGACCTTGTATCCAAATCCAGACGAACCTTTTCAGATTAAAAAAGCCAAAATCAGAGGCATTGATTCCTTCGGGATGTTATGTGCTGAAGATGAGTTAGGAATTGGAAAATCTCACGATGGAATCATCGTATTACCAGAAGAAACACCGATTGGATTAGAAGCCAGCGCGTATTTCGACTTATCGGACGACTATCAAATCGAAATTGGCTTGACGCCGAATCGTGCAGATGCCATGGGACATATTGGCGTAGCAAGAGACATCAAAGCAGCTTTGAATTTCCATCAAAATGCGAACCTTTCCATTGCATGGCCGAAAGTGAGTCCACTTTTAGTCACAGGTGATTTACCCATAGATATAGAGATCGAAAACCAAGATGACTGCTTGCGTTATTGTGGGGTAAGCATGGAAAACGTTCACGTGGCCCCATCTCCGGAATGGCTGCAAAAAGCCTTGCGTTCCGTTGGAATAAACCCAATCAACAACCTGGTAGATATTAGTAATTTCGTGATGCGTGAATTGGGAACACCCTTGCACATTTTCGATGCGAAAGCATTGAATGGAAACATCGTGGTGCGCACTGCGAAAGCAGGAGAATCGATTGTCACACTTGATCAAGTAGAACGAAAACTACACGGTACAGAATTACTCATTACGAATGGAAATGATCCTTTGTGTATTGCTGGGGTTTTAGGTGGTGAACATTCTGGTGTTTCAGCGGAAACAACGAGTATTTTCATTGAATCTGCGTTGTTTGATGCGGTGAATATTCGTAAAACTGCTCGTTTACATGGACTGAACACGGATGCAAGTTTCCGTTTCGAACGTGGTGTTGATCCCTCATTAACAGTGTATGCACTAGAGCGATGTGTTCAGTTAATCCAAGAAATTTCCGGTGGAAAAGTATCCATGGAAATGGAAGATTGGATTGGAAACATCCCTAAAAACAAGTCCATACGTATTTCTTTAAGTAAAGTAAATCAACTTATTGGTTGCGAGATAGATAAAGAATTAGTTTTGCGTATTTTAGCTGACCTAGATATCCATGTAAGGGAGGACAAAGGAGACGAATTATTGATTGAGATTCCTTCTTACCGAGTGGATGTCACACGTGAAGCAGATGTGGTAGAAGAAATCCTTCGTATTTATGGATTCAACCTCGTTCCGATTCCAGAAAAATGGAATTTATCCTTGCCCATTTCTCCGAAGATCAATAAGGACCATCTTCAACGTAGCATTTCAGAGTTATTAGTAAGCAAAGGATTTTCCGAGGTGATGAATAACTCCTTAACGAAAAGCGCTTATGTGGATCAATTAGGGATGGGTCAACTGCACGATGAACACTC
>Ga0209444_10000384_pt1 | contig 24306 bp, 25 predicted proteins | sample LauGreFaBDMM15DN_2_FD_188215 | JGI IMG/M metagenome (GOLD analysis project Ga0209444, IMG submission 188215) | Freshwater lake microbial communities from Lake Michigan, USA - Fa13.BD.MM15.DN (SPAdes) (version 2) | ecosystem: Environmental > Aquatic > Freshwater > Lake | place: Lake Michigan... | reverse complement strand
CCAGAGGAAGTCGGCTTCACGGGCCATGGTCGATTCATGGGAATTGACCAGTGCGGCAGTGCGCAGACCGGCGGCCTTACACCAGCGCAGGGCCGCCAGGGTGTCAGCAGTTTCGCCCGATTGTGACACCGCAACGGCAAGGGTTGAGGTCAGTATAGCGGGGTTGCGATAGCGGAACTCAGAGGCGATCTCTACATCGGTTGGCAGGCCCGCAAGGCTCTCAAACAGATAGCGCGCGATCTGAGCCGCATAGGAGGCCGTGCCGCAGGCCACGATCTGAATACGCTCAACGCTGGCGAAATCTAGACCGGGCGTGGGAATGGTGCGGCTGGTCAGGGCGTCCGTATAGGCCCCCAAGGTGCGCTGGCAGCTTTCAGGCTGCTCATGGATTTCCTTTTCCATGAAATGGCGATAGTTGCCCTTTTCAACGAGGGCGGCGGCGGCGGAAACGATCTTGATCGGCCGGTTCACCTCTGTGCCGGCGGCATCAAAGATCTGAGCGCGGTCATGGTCGATGACAACAAAGTCGCCCTCGTCCAGATAGGCGATGCGGTTGGTAAAGGGCCCAACGGCGAGGGCATCTGAGCCGATGAACATCTCGCCCACGCCATAGCCGACAACAAGCGGGCTGCCTCGGCGCGCGCCCATGATCATATTGTCCTCGCCTGCGATCAGAACTGCGAGGGCAAAGGCCCCCGTGATCTGGTCCAGCGTGTTTTTGAGCGCAGCCAACGGGCTATCGCCACGGCTAAGCTGGCGATCAATCAGATGGGCGATGACTTCGGTGTCGGTGTCGCTCTCGAAACTGTGGCCTTGGCCGGTTAATTCACCCTTCAGTTCGGAGAAGTTCTCGATGATGCCGTTGTGGACCAGAGTGACCCGGCCGCTGGTGTGTGGGTGGGCATTGCGCTCACTGGGTGCGCCGTGGGTGGCCCAGCGGGTGTGGCCAATGCCAATATTGCCGCTCAGGGGCTCGTTCAGGAGCCGATCTTCGAGGGAGCGGATCTTGCCTTGGGCGCGTCTGCGTTCAATCTTGCCGCTCTCAATCGTTGCTACCCCGGCAGAGTCATAGCCGCGATATTCGAGGCGCTTGAGACTATCCATCAGCCGTTCGGTGACGGGCTGCTTTCCGACAATGCCAATGATTCCGCACATCTTAGGTCTGCCGCTCCGGTCCTAGGTCCTGCGAATCACTTCGCGCTAAACTTACCCTGGACATGATTATAGGTTACAATGTCTCAGCCCCGGTGGGCCGTTGGGGATTTAGCACTCGTTGAGAGTTTGGCAGGTAAAACCTCATTTCTGATCATTTCTCGGATTTTTCGTCTTCATGACCAAGCGCGCCTATTTTGGAACTGATGGTATTCGCGGTGAAGCCAACCGCCATCCGATGACCGCCGAAGTCGCTCTTCGGGTCGGTCTTGCGGCAGGCAAGCTGTTCCAGCGCGGCGGGGACCGTCGTCATCTGGTGGTCATTGGCAAGGACACCCGGCTGTCCGGCTATATGATCGAACCGGCCTTGGTAGCGGGCTTTACCAGCGTGGGAATGGATGTGCGTCTGTTCGGGCCTCTGCCGACCCCAGCCGTGGCCATGATGACCCGTTCGATGCGTGCCGATATCGGCGTCATGATCTCGGCCTCGCACAATGACTTTGCCGATAATGGCATCAAGCTGTTCGGCCCTGACGGCTACAAGCTTTCCGACGCGCATGAACTTCAGATCGAGGCCCTGATGGATGAGGGTCTGCAAGAGGGTCTCGCCGCGCCGCGCGGTCTTGGCCGGGTCATGCGCATTGACGACGCTCAGGCCCGTTATGTTGAAATTATTAAGGCGACCTTCCCACGCCACTTGAGCCTTGCGGGCATGAGGGTGGTGATCGATTGCGCCAATGGTGCGGCCTACAAGGTCGCACCGACCGCCCTTTATGAGTTGGGCGCAGAGGTGATTTCCGTTGGCGTCTCTCCCGATGGCATGAACATCAATGCCGATTGCGGCTCGACCCATCCCGAAGCCATGGCCAAGGCGGTGCGGGACTATCGCGCCGATATTGGCATTGCGCTCGACGGCGATGCGGACCGACTCGTGATCTGTGATGAGCATGGCAATGTCGTCGATGGCGATCAGATCATGGCCATCATTGCGGGCGCTTGGGCGGCCGAAAACCGGCTCAAGGGCGGCGGCGTCGTTGCGACTGTCATGTCCAATCTGGGCCTAGAGCGCTTTATGGATGCGCGCGGCCTTAAGCTTGAGCGCACCCCCGTTGGGGACCGCAGCGTCATGGCTCGCATGCGCGAGGGCGGCTTTAATCTTGGTGGTGAGCAGTCCGGCCACGTCATCTTGTCTGACTTCTCGACCACAGGCGATGGTACGATCGCTGCCCTTCAGGTGCTAGCGGTGCTGGTCTCGGCTCAGCAGCCTATGAGCAGCCTTGCTCGACAGTTCGAGCCGGTACCGCAAAGGCTAAAGAATGTCCGTTTTTCAGCCGGAAAACCGCTGGAAAGCGCCTTGGTCAAGGAGGCCATCGCCGACGGCGAGGCCCAGCTTGGCAAGAACGGCCGGGTTCTAGTCCGCGCCTCTGGCACAGAACCCCTCATCCGGGTCATGGCCGAGGGAGACGATGACAGGCTGGTGTCCAAGGTGGTTGATAGTATCGTTACCGCGGTTAAGGCCGCAGCGGTGGCTTAGGCGAAACAAGGCGCTCAAGCACCGCTGCCTATTCCTCGCCCATGCTTCGATAAGCTCAGCATGAGGAAGAATGGTTGGTTCTGCTGCAGCCGTCCTCATCTTGAGCTTGTCGAAGGGCGTGGACGCTTCGCCTAAACCACGCCTGCGCGTAGCAGATCATGAATGTGCAAGATTCCGGCCGGCTTACCCGCTTCGACCACGAATAGAACCGTGATGCGCCATTGATTCATGAAGCGCAGAGCCTCAGCGGCGAGCATGTCTGGACCGACAGTGCGCGGTTTGGCGGTCATAACCTGTTCGGCGGTCAGGCCCAGCAGGCCGTCCATGTGGCGGCGAAGGTCACCGTCGGTGATCAATCCACTGAGCTGTCCGGCCTGATCTTGCACCCCGACGCAGCCAAAGCGCTTTTCGGTCATGATCAGAAGGGCTTGGGACATGGCGGTTTGAGGCCCGACCAGAGGCAGGTCCGCCTCGCCATGCATGATGTCCGCGACCGTACGCAGCATCGCGCCGAGCTTTCCGCCGGGATGATAGATACGGAAATCATCAGCGGTGAAGCCTCGGCGCTCTAACACTGCCACGGCCAGCGCATCGCCAAGCGCGATCTGTAAGGTTGTCGAGGTGGTCGGCGCATTGACCCCATCGGTGGCTTCGGGCGCATCGGGTAGGAGCAGCAGGATATCAGCGGCCTTGCCCAAGGCGCTACTTGCCGAAGCGGTCATGGCTAGCAGTGGCACGCCAAAACGCTTGGCATAGTGAATGACGTCGGTCAGCTCCTTGACCTCGCCCGATTTCGACAGGGCCAGAACCACATCTTCGACGCCGATCATGCCCAGATCGCCGTGGCTGGCCTCATTGGCATGGACGAACATAGCTGGCGTGCCGGTCGAGGCTAGCGTCGCAGCAATCTTGCGCCCCACATGGCCAGACTTGCCCACCCCTGTCAGGACCACGCGGCCCTTGGCGGTAAAAATGGTTTCAACGGCGGCCATAAAGGCCTCACCCAATTGATCGGCCATCAGGCCAAGGGCTTGAGCTTCAGTAGCAAGCACGCGCCGTCCAACGGCGATGGCATCAAAGGCGGTCATTTGGGCTGTTCCGTTGGTGGCGCCTTGACGGTCTTAGCCTTGGCCGCGTCGCTGGCCTGTATCTGCTGACTGGCTTGCATCTGCTGACTGGCCTGCATCTGCTGACTGGCGTGATCGCGCTCGCGCTTCATTGCTGTCTGCATGGCAGGCGTACGCTGGGCTGGGGTCTGACCAAAGGGCGCAGGTGAACGGTCCCCAAGGCCCTGAGGCCAGACGAGGGAAAAAGCGATCAGCGTCACGGCCGCTAAGCCCAGACTGATGAAAAAGAGGCGATCAGACATGGACTTCCTATAACAGGCCTCGGTGATTTGAGCCAACAGCCACGGCTGTGCTTCAAACGGCGGCTTGACGTGGGGCCGTCTGAGCCATAGCCAGCAAGGACTTGTCACAGGAACGGTCTGCTCCCATGCCCACCCTCGCCCTCGTTCGTCACGGCCAAAGCCAGTGGAATCTTGAGAATCGTTTCACCGGATGGGTCGATGTCGACCTCACCGCTGAGGGTGAAGCCCAAGCGCGCCGGTCCGGGGATCTGCTCGCTGCCTCAGGCGTTGCCTTTGATCAGGCCTTTACTTCGGTTCAAACCCGCGCGATCCGCACGGCCTGTCTGGCCCTTGAAGCGGCGGGTCAGGCCTGGATTCCCCTGACCAAGGACTGGCGCTTGAACGAGCGCCACTATGGCGGACTGACCGGTTTGAATAAGGCCGAGACGGCGCAAGTGCATGGTGAGGCTCAGGTCTTGGTTTGGCGCCGGTCCTATGATGTTCCGCCGCCGCCCTTGGCTGCAGGCGCAACCTATGATTTTAGCAAGGATCGCCGTTATGCCGGTATCGCGATCCCCGACACCGAGAGCCTCAAGACCACGTTGGACCGGGTTTTGCCCTACTGGCAGTCTGATATCGCGCCGCAACTGAAGGCCAGACAGACGGTTCTTGTGGCCGCCCATGGCAACAGCCTTCGGGCCATCGTCAAGCATCTGTTCGCCGTGCCCGATGGTGAGATCACCGAGGTTGAGATTCCGACGGGCAATCCTTTGCTGATCGATCTGGACGCAGATCTCAAGCCGATGTCGGCGCGCTATCTCGATGAGGCCCGCGCCCAGCCCCTGCCAAAGCGCGCCTAGCCAGATGTTCAGCATCGGCGACATCCTGTTGATGCGCCGGGCCATTGCAATCGCGATGGCCAATCTCGGCTCGACCTGGCCTAACCCGTCGGTTGGCTGTGTCATTGCTAAAGATGGGCAGATACTGGCAGAGGCGGCGACAGCTCCCGGAGGGCGTCCCCATGCCGAAGAACAGGCCCTCGCGGTCTTGGGTGCGCGCGCTATCGGCTCAACCGCCTATCTTACCTTGGAGCCTTGCGGTGCCCGCTCTTCGGGCCACGCCTCCTGCGCCGAACGTCTGGCCGGCTCTGGCGTGGAGCGGGTGGTGATCGCCTGCGAAGACCCATCACCCTTTGCCTCCGGTCAAGGCTTGGAGCGATTACGCGAGGCCGGTCTGCCCATTGAAACGGGTCTGTTAGCCGACGAGGCGAGGATCCTTTGCGCGGGCTTTGTTCATCTTCTGGCGACGGGTAAGCCGCTGATCGAGGCCTCGGATCATGGGGCTCATTTCGACGCCTTGTTCGAGCCGAAACCTGGCGAGGGCCTGTCTGCAGCCCTGCAGCGTTATGGAGAGGCAGGCTATACGCGTCTTTGGACCCCTCGCGGCGGGCCGCTGGCCTGGGAGCTTTCTAGGGCAGGTCTGTTAGCCCTTCACTCGTCTTAAACGTAAAAACCCCCGCCCTTCCACCTCCTCGGGGGGAAGGACGCAGCGGGCAGGGGCTATACCAAGCGCCTAACCAGGGTTAGGCGGCTTGGGCCGTGGTCTCAATCCCAGGGACTGCCTGGGTCGTAATTTCAATCCGCCGGGTTTTCAGCTGCTCAGGCACTTCGCGCTTTAGCGAGATGCAAAGCAGACCGTTGGCCAGGCCCGCTTCGGTGACGACCACATAGTCGGCCAGTTGGAACCGGCGCTCAAAACTACGGGCCGCGAGGCCGCGATGCAGATAGCGCTTGGTGTCTTCGCTGGTAGGCTTGCGGCCTTGGACCGTGAGCAGGTTCTCTTTGACTTCAATGGTCAGATCGTCTGGGAAAAAGCCCGCGACGGCAATTTCGATCCGATAGGCATTCTCGTCGGTTCGCTCGATATTATAGGGCGGATAGCCGGTCGGGCCCTCGGTAGCAGCAGCAGATTCGAGAAGCTGCGCCAAGCGGTCAAAGCCGACCACGGAGCGATAGAGCGGGGAAAAATCTGTCGTACGCATAGCAACATCCTTCTTGGGTTAAGCAAGGTTGTGGTTCATGGGCAGGCCATCACACAGTCCCAAACGGGCCCCGCGTCCATCCTGAAAGGCCCGGTTATCCAGCGCCTTCAAATGATAGGTGGTGATCAAAATGGACGGCGCAAGGGGTGCGCCATTTTAGTCGGTTCTCACAGTTTAGAGAGGCTGCACGAACGGGGTTGCGCTTATCAGCCGGAGCGGTCAGGTTCGCCCTTTGCATTGGCTTAGGGTTTTAATCCATGAAGACGTCAACATCTGCGCTGGTACGGTTTGGTCTTTCTGTTCTTGCGGTTGCGGCTCTTGCCAGCGCGCCCGTCGCGGCGGCCCCCGCCAAGCCAACCAAAGATACGGCTCTGATCGAGGCCGTATCGCGCGCGACCCGCCCTGCACAGGATGTGGCCAGAGATGGTGCGCGACGCCCCCTCGAAAGCCTGACCTTCTGGGGTGTTAAGCCAGGCCAAACCGTGTTGGAAATCATGCCCGGCGCGGGCTACTGGACCGAAATCTTGGCCCCCTATGCGAAGGCTACTGGAGGGCGTTACATCGTCGGGCTGGCCGATATATCTAGCCCTACCGTCTCCGAGGCGGCGCGCAAGGGCAGAGCTGACTTTCTGGCCAAATATGCGGACGAGTTCCTTTACGGCAAGGTTGAGCCGACCAACTATGGTGCCACTTCCGGCCCCATCGTACCGTCAGGAACGGTCGATCTGTTCTTGACCACGCGCAATATTCACAACCTGATCTGGTCGCCCGGTCGGTTAGACAAGACCTTCAATGACGCTTTCGCCGCCCTGAAGCCTGGCGGGATCTTGGCCATTGAAGAGCACCGCGCCGATCCTCGTCCTATGGCACCAGAGGCCCGGGATGGCTATGTGTCTGAGGTCTATGTCATTGATGCAGCGAAGAAAGCTGGATTTGTTTTGGATGCTCGCTCTGAGGTCAATGCCAATCCTAAGGATACCAAAGACCATCCCTTTGGCGTCTGGACCTTGCCACCATCGCGTCGTTCGGCCCCAGCAGGACAGCCTGCAAACCCTGCTTTCGATCGCCTTAAATATGAAGCTATTGGCGAGAGCGACCGGATGACCTTGCGTTTTCGTAAGCCGCGATAGGAACCGCTCAGCTTGACCTCGCGTCGGCTCTTCCTGACATCGGCTGCGGCTCTGTTTGTCTTGAGTGCCTGTGGCCCCAAAGGGGCTGCGGGTGACAAGGCGGCTGATCAACCGAAGGCCGCAAGCAAGGTTGGCAGTCTGGCCTGGGCCGTCGCGGGCGACTGGAGACCTGCAAAGGACAAGGCCCGCGATCATTGGCGCTTTCCGATCCAGACGCTCACCTTCTGGGGCTTAAAGCCGGGCATGACGGTGGTCGAGTTCTGGCCCGGAGCGGGTTGGTATACCGATATCTTGGGTCCCTACCTGACCCAAAATCGAGGCATCCTCTATGCGGCCGGTCTTGAGGCCGGTGCGCAAGATCCGTCCCTATCAGAGGTCGAGGAACAGTTCGCCAGCAAGATCAAATCCTCGCCCCAACTCTATCGCGCAGTGAAGATCACGCGCTTTGGGCCAAGGTCCGGACCTGTCGCGCCCGCTGGAAAGGCTGATCTGGTGCTGTTTCTGCGCAATCTGCACAATTGGATGTCGGCCGGGATCGCTGAAAAGGCCTTTGCTTCAGCCTATGCCGCTCTCAAGCCCGGCGGTGTTCTCGGAGTAGAGGAGCACCGGGCCAAGCCCGACCGCGTTCAAGATGCCCTCGCCTCTGACGGCTATGTCCAAGAGGCCTATGTTAAGCAACTGGCCAAGGAGGCGGGGTTTGTCTTTGAAGAGGCCAGCCAGATCAATGCCAATCCTTTGGACGACACCGATCATCCCTTCGGCGTGTGGACCTTGCCACCCGTGCGCCGGTCTTCTGCGCGTGGGCACGCGCCCGATCTTGGCTTTGATCACACGACCTTCGATGCCATTGGCGAAAGCGATAGGATGACTTTGCGGTTTCGCAAGCCCCTTAAACCTGAAAAATGAACGAAATTTCACGTCTTTGCAGTGTTTACTTCTGAGGGTTCTGTCGGCAAATTGGCCCCCGGCCAGACAATTGTTTTCCGGCTGAAATTTCATCTGCGCAAACAACGGCGCACCTTCAGGAGACTGCGTAAAATGGCTACGCTGCAAGAAATCACCGCCGTTATGGCTGGCGCTGTGGGCGAAGATTCCGGCCTCGGCAAGACTTTGAAGTTTGACTTCAAGGGTGACGGCTTCATCCACATCGATGGCGGCTCTGTGACCAACGACGACAAGCCTGCTGACTGCACCATCGTCATCGCTTTTGACGATTTCCAGTCGATGGCCGATGGCAAGCTCGACCCCACCATGGCCTTCATGCAGGGCAAGATTAAGGTCAATGGCGACATGTCCGTGGCCATGAAGCTTCAGCCCATCATGGCTAAGGCTCGGGGCTAAAGATTTGACGACCGCCGCGCCCTTGCTTGATTTACCTCAGGCACCCGTTCCGACGGGCGGCGCGGCGGAATGGTTCACCGGACAGGGCGGTGCGCGTCTGCGTGCCGCTCTGTTTGCGTCTAAGGACCCCGCAAAGGTCCGAGGGTCGGTCGTGCTTAGCCCCGGCCGTACCGAAGCGATCGAAAAATATTTCGAAGTGGTCACCGACCTGCAGGCCAGAGGCTTTGTGGTTCTGGTCCATGACTGGCGCGGCCAAGGCCTGTCGCACCGCATGCTGCCCGACCGACTCAAGGGCCATGCCGAGGGGATCCAACCCTTTTTAGACGATTATCAAGCGCTGCTCTCAGCCTTTGAAACGCGCCTGCCCAAGCCGTGGATCGCGATGGGCCATTCGATGGGCGGCTGCTTGACGGCGCTCGCGCTCGGCCAAGGTGAGCGCCGCTTTAGCGCAGCGATCCTGTCGGCCCCGATGTTTGGGCTCAATACGGGCGGGCGGCCCAAGGCGGTCACTCGGCTTCTCGCGCAAGCGATGGTGATGATGGGCAAGGGCGGTGACTATGTGCTGGGTGATCCGGGCAAGCCCTTTGGGTCTGACTTTGCCAATAATGCCCTGACCCACGACCAGAGCCGTTTTGATCGGGCCTTTTCCCAGATCACGGCCTGCCCGGATCTGGCGCTCGGCTCACCGACCTGGAGCTGGCTGAAATTTGCGTTCCAAGCCTGTGATGGGCTGGCCAAGAATGCGGCGGTCACACAGATCACCATTCCCGTTATTGTTCTCGGCGCAGGCGCTGAAGCCTTAGTTGATAATACCGAGCAGGCGGCGGTCACCGCTCGCATGCCCAAAGGCCGTCATCTGACGGTCGATGGGGCCTTCCACGAAATCTTGATGGAAACCGACGCCTTGCGCGACCCCTTCTGGCAAGCCTTCGACGCGCTCGCCGCTGAGGTTGCGTCCTAGCCCTTGGCGGCTTGTCTTAGGCAGGCCAGCGCCTGTTCCAGACAGGCCTGATCTCCACCAATCACCATCTGACCACCGGCCAGTGCGGGCGTCGCGGTGATCGGGCGACCGTGCCAATCTGATACAATGCCGCCAGCCCCCTCGATCACTGGGATGGCTGCCTCTATGTCCCAACTCTTCAGGCCAGTCTCCAGGATCAGGTCCATCTTGCCAAGGGCGACCATGGCGTAGGCGTAGGCATCGCAGCCAAACCGCGCGAGCCGGGACTTGGCGCGGACATCGCTCCAAGCTGCGGCCTCGTGGGCGTCGAACAGGCCCGGATCGGTGGTGGCAATGATGGCATCGCTCAGTTGCGGGCAGGCGCGCACCTTGAGCGGCACGGACGAGGTGGCGCGAATGAGCCGCGAGCCGAGGGCTTTGGAGCCGACAAAGGCCTCATCTAGATAGGCTTGACCAATCAGGCCAAGGACCGGTGTGCCCTGATAGCGCAATCCAATGAGGGTCGTCCAAACGGGTAGGCCCGCCACAAAGGCGCGGGTGCCATCGACGGGGTCTAAGACCCAGACAAATTCCGCATCAGGGCGATCTTCGCCATATTCCTCACCGATCACACCATGCTCTGGGAAGGTCTTAGAAATCAGTTGCCGGATCGCAGCCTCAGCGCCCTTGTCGGCGGCAGTGACAGGATCGAAGGCCCCGTGAGAGGCCTTGTTCTCTAGCCCATGATCGGCGCGGAACAGGGGCAAGATCACCTGCGCGGCCTCGGCGTTCAGGCGCAGGATGAAGTCCTCCAAGGACTGGAGACGGTCATTGATCTGGGTACTCATGCCCTAAGGCTTAACCTGACGCCGGAACCTTGAAAAGCCAGATCGCTCATATTGGCTACAAGTCTCTGTTCAAGGATTTGGCCAGATCGAGCAGGCGGCGACGTGGACGTTCATCAAGGTCGTAATAGGCCTTGATCAGGTCCAATGTTTCCTTTTGAGCGAACATATCTCGGCTCTCGCGCTCGAACGCGTCCCCGGCCTTATCGGATAGTCCGTCATAAAAATAGGCGACCGGCACCTGAAGGGCCTGAGCCAACTGCCAGACGCGAGACGCCGACATACGGTTGGCGCCACATTCGTACTTTTGGACCTGCTGAAACCGGACGCCGACCTTCTCTGCCAATTGCAGTTGGGTCAAGCCAAGGAGGCGCCTGCGCCGTCGAACGCGATTGCCGAGATGCTGATCAATATCGCCGACCATGAGGAGATACCCTGTTCGTGCACTGTCTCAAAGCGGGACAGTCAGGGGATTCCCCCGCAAGGCGCGTGCCGATCTCCCAAGAGGCGAAAGCTGTCCGTTGCATGGACCGGCCTTGGCGGACTAAACAGGGGTATGTCTGACCCGAAAATCTCACTGCAGCAGGATGTGATCTGGCGTTTAGAAGCGTTGGGTTTTGACATCTTCACCTCGCTGTTTCGACTGCTGCCAGTCGATTGGGCCTCGGCCATGGGCGGGGCGGTGTTGCGGGCTCTGGGGCCCATGTCTGGGGCTCACAAGGTTGCGGATCGCAATCTGCGTCTCGCCTTTCCGGATATGCCAGAGGCAGAGCGTAAGAGGGTGCTCGTTGCGCAATGGGATGGTTTTGGCCGCGCCTTTGCCGAGTTTTCATTGATGGACCGTATCTTGCCGTCCACAGGCCGGGTCGAGGTGGTTAATATCGATCGGCTACATCAGATCGCCTCTGAGCGCCTGCCTGTGGTCTTCATCTCGGGCCATCTGTCCAACTGGGAAGTCATGCCTGCCGCAATCGTTGATTCGGGTGTGACCTGCCAGATGACCTATCGGGCGGCCAACAATCCCTACGTTGATGATCGAATTAAGAAGAGCCGGTTTCGCTATGGCGTGCGGCTCTTTGCGCCCAAGGGCGGCGATGGCGCGCGCGAACTGCTCGAGGCCATGGGCCGTGGCGAGTCCGTCGCGCTGATGAATGATCAAAAGTTCAATGGCGGCGTCGCGGCTCAGTTCTTTGGCCATCTGGCCCATACAGCCCCTGGACCGACGAGGCTGGCGCTCCGGTTCGGGACGGTGCTGCAACCCATGTCTGTGCAGCGGACTAAGGGCGCGCGGTTCAAGGTGGTTGTCCATGATCCCATCACTGTTCCCCGGACAGGGGATCGCACCGCCGATATCGAGGCTGGCGTCAGCCTGATCAATCGCTTCATGGAAGAGCGCATTCGCGAGCGCCCTGAGGAATGGTTCTGGGTCCACAAGCGCTGGCCCAATGAGGTCTATTCGGATCTTGCCGAGCGCGTCGCGAAGTCTGCCATCTAAAGGCGCTAGAGGTGCACGACGCCCGACTTAGGATTGATGTCGACCCGCCGTCTTAGGGGTCCATCATAGGCGAGGTCGCTGCGGCGTCGCCGGTCTGGGCCGTAATATTCATCGGTTCGGATAAAGGATCTGGGTTTGTAGATCACCTGATTTAACCGTGTGAGGACGGCGTTGGCCGTCACGGGCTTCACCACCAACTCCGTCACCCCGGCATCTCGCGCTTCCAGAACCCGAGCGCGGTCCGCATATCCGGTCACCATAATGATAGGCAGTTGGTTGTTCAAAGTGCCGCGCCCCTGGCGAATCTTGCGGGTAAATTCCAAGCCATCGATTGGGCTCATCAGATAGTCGATAATGGCAATATCGGCGGGCCACTCGCGCAAAATGCCAAGGCCAATTTCACCGTCCATGGCGTGACGGACATCCTTGATGCCGATGCCTTCTAAGATGGCTGCTATGATCGAGCGCATATTGGCATTGTCATCGATCAACAATACGCGGAGCGCGCCAAGTTTGGCACTCATATGATCCGTGGCTCCCGAGACCAATTTGATCGTTTCAAACCCAGGCAAAGGCCGAATGACCCAAGCGTTTACAGCTCTGCTTTCGGCCGAGATGCTTTGCGTTTCATTGTTACACTTTGTCTAAAGTGGCAGGCAACTGTGACGGTTAAAAAATCGTCTCTGTCGCGAAAATGCTTTCACCCGGAAAAGCGAGTAATACCCTATTTTTGCGGATTTAGGGTCTGCCAACGCACTAAGGCCTGCTCGGGTCCGGCATAGGCTTCTTGGGCAATCGGGTTCCAATAGCGCAGAGCCTCTAAGGGGATTTTCTGCCCCGTTACCGCGCAAAGAACAAAGGCGCCGGGCTTCATCACCACGAACTCGCCATCCCCATAATGAAGGACAGCAGGCTCTGTAGATTTTGAAATCTTGTCTTTGTCGAACGCGTTCATGTCAACCTTTTAACCCCTAAGGGCCGTTAGGTCTAGAACAGGCTGCCTTGCAAGCCATCGGCGGTCTTTTTGGCCGGGACCTTCTGAAGTTTGGCCGGGGGTGGTGGTGTGGCAGCGTCGCTGATCAGGGCTTGGCGGCTATCGTTGTTGGCAAAGACCAGCCGAACGGTTTCACCTTCGGCCAATTCAGCGCCGCTTCTGGCGAGGCTGCCATCGGCATGGTGCACGCGGGCAAAGCCCAGTTCCAACGGCCGGTTGGGATCGAGCGTTAGTCGTAGCTTGTCGAGCCCAGAAAGACGCTCGCTCGACGCCGACAGTCTGCGTTCCACCGCGCCGGCCATCCGTGCGGCCAGATCGGGCAATCTGGCCCGTCCTTCGGTCTGATCGGCTACGCGGCGGGTAGCAAGGCCCAATCGGTTGGCAAGGTCGCTCAGACGTTCAGCCTTCAACCGGCGAGGGCGGTCCAGCAGGCTGGGGGTTAGACGGGCGGCAAAGCGCATCAGGTCGCGGTCATGGAGGCCAATATTGCGCTGGAGGGCGGCATTGAGCCGTTCGGCCGAGAGGTCGAACCTCTGGCTGGCGCCCGACAGAAGGTCCGCAGGGCGCGGCAGACCCCGGCTGGTGGCGGAAAGACGCACCCGGCGATCTTCTAGGAGACGGCCTCCAGCCCGCATCAGCCGTCGGTCCAGATCCAGCACAGCAGCTTTCAGCTCTGCCAATACCGGGCTGGCCATCTCGGCCGCCGCCGTCGGGGTCGGCGCGCGGCGGTCCGAGACAAAATCAATCAGGGTCGTGTCGGTCTCGTGCCCGACCGCAGAGATGACCGCAATCGTGCTGGCCGCCACGGCACGGGCCAAGGCCTCGTCATTAAAGGCCCAGAGGTCTTCGACCGATCCACCCCCTCTGGCCACGATCAGCACATCAGGACGCGCAACCTTGCTATCGGGACCCAGGCTGTTGAAGCCGGCAATGGCTGCGGCGATCTGCTGCGCGGCCTGATCGCCCTGAACCACCACTGGCCAGACCAGAACATGACAGGGCCAACGTTCGCGGATGCGATGGAGAATATCGCGGATCACCGCGCCGGTCGGGCTGGTAATGACGCCAATGACCGTAGGCGTCTGCGGGATTGGGCGTTTCTTGGCCAGATCAAACAGGCCTTCAGCTTGGAGCTTGGCCTTCAGCCGCTCTAGCTGCGCCAGTAAGGCCCCAATGCCTGCCGGTTCCAAACTGTCGATAACGATTTGATATTTGGACGAGGCCGGGAAGGTCGTGATCTTGCCGGTGGCTATGACCTCCAACCCCTGCTCAGGCTGACAGGCAAGGCCTCGCACGACGCCCTTCCAAACCACCCCATCAATGGCGGCCTTGTCATCCTTCAGGGTCAGATAGACGTGGCCGGAACTGTGGCGTGTGACCTTGGACACCTCGCCGCGCAGCCGCACATGGCCATAGGTATCCTCCAAGGTCCGCTTCAGAGAGAAGGCGAGCTCGGAGACCGAAAAGGCCGCAGCATTAGACGCAGAGTCAGTCATGGGCCGACTATAGAGGCCAAGCCAAGCCAAGGGCAAAGGGTTCCACGACCTCTTGTCGATCGCCCCGACTTGACGCCCGCCGCCGTGCGCGCCAAAGGCAGGGTTATGAACATTCTTCTCGTCGGATCGGGTGGCCGCGAACACGCCCTAGCTTGGAAGATCGCCCGCTCGCCGCTGGTCAGGCGTCTGGTCACGGCACCTGGCAATCCGGGCATTGCGGCCCTTTGTGAAACCCGGCCCATCAAGGTCACGGATGTCGAGGCGCTGGTGGCTCTCGCGCAAGAGATCGCGGCTGATCTGGTCGTGGTTGGCCCTGAATCGGCGCTCGAGCGCGGTCTGGCAGATCGGCTGGCGAGCCTGAATATCCCCTGCTTTGGCTCGACCCAAGAGGCGGCTCAGTTGGAGACCTCAAAGGCCTTCACCAAGGACTTCACCGCTCGCTATAATATCCCCACGGCGGCCTATGGCGTTTTCGAGGCCGCCGGTCCGGCCAAGGCCTTCCTGGACGGCTTTAGCGCCCCCTATGTGATCAAGGCCGATGGCCTGGCAGCAGGCAAGGGCGTGGTCATTGCCGAGACCCGCGCTGAGGCCGAGGCGGCTATTGACGACATGCTGGGCGGCCGTTTTGGTCAGGCTGGGGCGCGGGTGGTGATCGAAGAGTTCATGACCGGCGAAGAGGCTTCGCTCTTTGCCCTCAGCGATGGTCAGACTGCGATGCTGTTTGGCGTGGCCCAGGACCATAAGCGCGCCTTTGATGGCGATAGGGGCCCAAATACCGGCGGCATGGGCACCTATTCTCCCACCCCGATCCTGACCCCGGACCTGATGGCGCAGGCCGAACAGAAAATGATCGCCCCGACCGTTGCCGGGATGGCTGCAGAGGGCCGTCCCTATCGCGGCGTGCTCTATGCCGGTCTGATGCTGACGCCGACCGGACCAAAGCTGGTGGAATATAATGCCCGCTTCGGTGATCCTGAATGTCAGGTGTTGATGCTGCGTCTGAAGAGCGATCTGGTACCCTATCTGCTGGCCGTCGCCACGGGCACCTTGGCCCAGCTTCCCGCGCCGCAATGGCATGATGAAGCTGCAATCTGCGTGGTCTTGGCCGCGCCCGGCTATCCAGATGCACCGGTCACAGGGTCGGTGATCAAGGGGCTTGAGCAGGATTTCGGACCGGGCGTGGTGATCTTCCATGCTGGGACCGAGCGTGCCGCCGATGGCAGTCTTCGCGCCGCCGGGGGGCGGGTGGTCAATGTCTGTGCGCGCGGTGCGGACCTGACCGAGGCGAGGACCAAAGCCTATGACGCCATCACTAAGATCGGCTGGCCCGAAGGCTTCCACCGCAAAGATATTGGTTGGCGTGCCCTTTAGTCTTGTCAATTGCCACCCTTGGGGGCCTTGTCTCGCAAGGCTCCATCGTTAAACTCCAACCAAGCAAGTGATCGGGAGAAACCACATGGCCGCCGTAGAAGCCCCTCAAGACGCATTTTCCGGCACCAAGGACGTCGACGAACGCCACAGGATCGATGAGGCCGCTCTGGCCAACTGGATGCAGGCCAATGTCGAAGACTATGTCGGTCCGCTTGAGGTGCGTCAGTTCAAGGGCGGTCAGTCCAATCCAACCTATCAATTGATCACGCCCACTCAGCGTTATGTTCTGCGCCGCAAGCCCCCTGGCAAGCTCTTGCCCTCGGCTCACGCTGTGGACCGCGAATTCAAGGTCATTTCAGGCCTGAACAAGACCAACTTTCCCGTCGCCAAGGCCTATGCCCTGTGCACCGACGAGAGCGTTCTGGGCACCATGTTCTATGTCATGGGCATGGTCGAGGGGCGCATCCTTTGGGATGGCCGCCTCGAAGACAGCACACCGTCCGACCGGGGCGAGATCTACCGCGCTGAGATCGACACGCTGGCTGCCCTGCACAATACCGACTACGCCGCGATCGGCTTGGCCGATTATGGCCGTCCGGGGAACTATTTCTCGCGCCAGATCGACCGTTGGAGCAAGCAATACCGGGCTTCTGAGACCCAGATCATCCCCTCGATGAACAGTCTGATGGACTTCCTGCCGCAAAGCGCGCCGGAGGATGACATGACCTCCATCGTCCATGGCGACTATCGTCTGGACAATATGATCCTGCATCCAACCGAGAACCGCGTTCTAGCGGTGCTGGATTGGGAACTTTCGACACTGGGTAATCCCTTGGCCGACTTCACCTATTTCCTGATGCAGTGGGTCATGCCGTCCGATCAGCGCGGCGGACTGGCCGGAATGGACCTGAAGGCTGCGGGCATTCCTTCGATCGAAGAGGCGGTGGAGCGCTATTGCGGCCTGACCAACCGTTCGGGCCTGCCCAATCTCGACTGGTTCTTCGCCTATAACCTGTTCCGACTTGGCGGCATCTGTCAGGGCATTGCTGGCCGCGTGCGCGACGGCACCGCCTCGTCGCCCTACGCCATTGCCATGGGCGAGCGGGTTCCCATTTTGGGTGATACGGCCTGGGCCTTTGCCAAAAAGGCTGGGGCCTAAATTCCCTCTACCCCCGATGCGCGACGCGAAGCGGGGGTAGAGGTCTCTTTTAGAGTTGGGCGAGCATATAGTCGGCGGAGGAGACCTTGAAGTCGCCGCCTTCTTCGACATTCAACTGCTCCACGACGCCGTCTTTGGCAACGAAGGAATAGCGCTGTGAACGCAGGCCCATGCCGAACTTGGATCCGTCCATTTCAAGACCCAAGGCCTTGGTGAAGTCGCCATTGCCGTCTGCCAGCATCAGCACTTCGTCCGTAATGCCCTGATCCTTAGCCCAAGCCTTCATCACGAACATGTCGTTGACCGAGACGCAGGCGATGGTGTCAACGCCCTTGGCCCTGAGGTCCGCTGCATGGTCCTTGAAACCGGGAAGGTGCTTGGCCGAGCAGGTCGGGGTAAAGGCACCGGGGACGGCGAACAAAGCCACGCGCTTGCCTGCGAACAGTTGATCGGTGGTGACCGGGGCGGGGCCCTCAGCGGTCATGGTCATGAAGGTTGCCTTAGGCAGGCTGTCGCCGATCTTGATGGCCATGAGGGCCTCCTGATTGTGTGAGACACGCGAAATGACGTGCATGTCACCGACATAAGGCCGCGAAGACCGTTCGCCAAGCCTCTCGGGTGCGATCTCCCACACTTGTCATTGAAGTTTGATGTTCTAGGCTTGAAACCCGTCCCTAGTCGGCCGATCATCCCGCCATGTTTGATCGAAACAAAGAATGGCGCGAGGCCGGTGAACGAACCTTTCTGGCTGGGCGGGTGTTGATCTCCATGCCGGGGATTGAGGACCCGCGCTTTGAACGGTCCATCGTCTATCTGTGCGTTCACACCCCCGATCAGGCCATGGGCGTTACCTTGAACCGGCCTGTCGAAGGGGTGACCCTAGCTGATGTGCTCAAGACACTCGAAATCCCGTTGATCAGCGAGGCGGGTCCGGCCCCCGTGCTGATCGGCGGGCCGGTGGAGCGCGAGCGGGGCTTTGTCCTGCACACTGATGACTATCTTAGCGAAACTGCTACCATGCCCGTGGCCAACGGCGTATCCATGACCGCCACCCGCGAGGTTCTACAGGCTATTGGCGGTGACAGCGGGCCTCGGCGATCCATCCTAGCCTTAGGCTATGCGGGGTGGGGTCCGGGGCAGTTGGAGCAAGAACTGCGCGACAATGTCTGGCTGACCTGCGAGGCGGACGAGGACCTGTTGTTTGATCCCAACCCCAATGACAAATGGTCCAAGGCCCTAGCCAAGATAGGTGTTCATGCCAGCAGCCTGTCAGGTCAGACCGGCCGGGCCTAGTTTCGTGCCCTATTCGCGGCGTAGCAGCTTTTCGGTCAAGAGGGTGCCAATCCATGCGGCGCGGAAATCGGCCTTGATCGCGGCGGGGTCATAGGCATCGCTCATAACCCAGTCGATGAAGCTTTGGCCAATCGGTTCGCCCTCATCCAGATAGCGTTCAAACACATAGTCAAGCACGCCGGTCTTGCCCTGCTTGACGTGCAAATAGCGCAGGGACAGTTCCTTCATCGCCTCACGGATCGGCAGGCCGAGCCGGAAGTGGGCATAGAAGACGCTCATGATCCCCGCCCGGTCTGCGCCAGACTTGCAGTGCATCAGGGCCGGATATTCGATCGAAGCAAAGAGGTCGCGGGCTCCTAGAACCCGCTCCCTTGATGGCACCTCACGAGAGGTGACAGTGAAATCGACCATCGTCAGGCCAAGCCGCTCGCAGGCATCCTTTTCCAGCGCATGGAAACTGCCATCAAAGCCGCCGCGCAGATTGATGATCGTGCGCACGCCCTGCTTCTTCCACCAGGCCAGTTGGAACGGCCAAGGCTGGTTGGTGCGTACCAGTTCTGGCGTGATCCAATGGGCGTTCTGGAAGCCCAAGCGCAAGAAGGCGTGGTCATTGACCAGATAGTCCAGATAGGCTTGGCGGCGGCCAGCGGGGGTGGTGAGATCGAAGCCTGACAAGATCACGGTTCCTGTTAAGGCCTCTGGTTATGACCTTCTGGAGTGAAAAGGAAGCCTGTCATGCTTGACTTGCGCGCAATCACGGTCAACCCATCGCCTATGGATGAGTTTTCGCCCACCTCTGAACCGCCGGTTACCGACCGCGCCTTGGCCAGCCGGGTTCTGCGCACCTATCTGGCACCGCGCTGGAAAGGCCTGAGCCTTTCGGTCGTCTGCGCGGCTGTTGTCGCAGGCTTGAGCGCTTGGCTGATTCAGATCCTTGATCCAGCGATCAATCAGTTGATGCTTGATCGCAAGCCGGGGGCCTTGCTGGCCATCCCCGCCACCATAGCTGTTCTCGCCGTCTTGCGCGGGGTGGCGCAGATCACCCAGGCCAGTCTGGTCAACCGGATCGGCAATGGCATTGTTGGTGACGTGCAGGTCCAACTCTTTGGCAAGTTGGTCCGTGCCGACCTTGCGCGCCTACGTACCGCCCATTCGGGGGCCTATGTCTCGTCCGTTCTCTATGACGCAGGCCTGATCCGAGAGGCGGCAACCTCCGGCGTGGTCAACTATACGCAACATTTTCTGACCGTGGCCGGCGCCGTGGCGGTGATGATGTCCAAGGACCTTTGGCTGTCCTTTGGCATTCTGGTCGCCGCACCCCTGGCCGTGTCGATTATGCGCCGCTTTTCTAAGCGCACCACCAAGGCCGCCAAGGGCGCGATGGCCGAGACCTCGGCCCTATCGACCGCCGTCATGGAAAGCCTAGACGGGGTCAAGATCGTCAAGATCGAGAACCGAGAATCCTACGAAGAAGCCCGGGTTGCCACGGTCGTTGAGCGCCGTCAGGAGCACTTGATCAAGGGAGCAAACGCCAGAGCCGCTGCAGCCCCCGCCACAGAAACCCTAATGACGGTCATTACCGCCGGGGTCATGGCCTATGCCGGTTGGCGCTCGACCAGCGGCCAGATGAATGTCGGGGCCTTTATTGCCTTCCTAGGGGCCTTGGCCATGGCCTCACAGTCCTTGCGTCAGCTTGCCAATCTGCAGACCGTTATGGCCGAGGGCTTGGCCGCAGCGCGGCGGCTGTTTGCCAGTCTCGACGTCGAGGCCGAGGTTCGAGACGCACCCAAGGCCAAGGTGCTCGCGCTTGGCCAAGCAACCCTGAGCCTAGAGGACGTGTCCTTTGCCTATGGGCCAGAAACTGAGGTCTTGTCCCATGTCAGTCTGAACGCCAAGCGCGGCGAGACCATCGCTCTGGTGGGTCCTTCAGGCGGGGGTAAGAGCACGATCTTAAACCTGATACCGCGTTTCTATGATGTGACCTCCGGACGGCTAACCATCGATGGAGTGGATGTGCGGGACGTGACCCTAGCCTCCCTGCGCGATCAGATCGCCTTGGTGACGCAAGAGCCATTCCTGTTCGATGATACGATCGGGGCCAATATTGCCTATGCGCGGCCAAGCGCCAGCCAAGCTGAGATTGAGGCTGCCGCCGCCCAAGCCGCCGCCCACGATTTCATCCTGGCCTTACCTGAGGGCTATGCCACCCCCGTCGGCGAGGCCGGTGCGCGCCTGTCTGGTGGCCAGCGTCAGCGCATCGCCATTGCCCGCGCCTTCCTTAAAAATGCCCCGATCCTGCTGCTCGATGAGGCCACCAGCGCGCTTGACACGCAGAGCGAGGCCAAGGTGCAAGAGGCGCTTGAGCGGTTGATGGCCGGTCGCACGACGATCCTGATCGCTCATCGCCTCTCGACCGTACGCGGTACCGACCGCATCTATGTCATCGACAAGGGTCAGGTGGTCGAGACCGGTGATCATGACAGCCTGATGGCGCAGCGCGGGCTCTATGCTCGATTGGCACAGTCGCAGGATTTGGATCGGGGTTCGGCCATGGAGACCCAACCGTGAAAGCCCTGTTCCGTTCGGCCTTGATCCAGAGCGCCTTGGCCTATCTGTTCGCCGCCTATATGCGGCTGTCCATCAGCACCATGCGCTGGACCCATATCGATCGCGAGCGCGCGCAAGGGGTGTGGAAGAGCGAAGGTGGAGCCATGCTTTGCCTTTGGCATGACCGCATATCCTTGTCCCCGGCCTCTTGGCCCAAGGAGGCGCAGGAGTGCCGCGCCTTGATCTCTCTATCGGCGGATGGTGAGTTCATCGCCAAGGCCATGGCACTGGTCGGGTTCCCGGCCATTCGCGGCTCTTCGCAAAAGAAGTCCGATCCGGCCAAGTCCAAGGGCGGCATGGCGGCCTTTCGCGACATGGCCAAGTGGATCAATTCCGGCGGTGCGGTCGCGATCACTCCTGATGGCCCTCGCGGCCCGGCCCATTTGATGGCTGAGGGCACGCCGATGTTGGCGCGGCTGACCGGCGCGCCGGTGCTGTTTGTCGGTCTGGCCTGCAGTCCTTGTATCCGGCTGGGTAGCTGGGACAAGGCCGTGCTGCCCATCCCCTTTGGCAAGGCCGCCATGGTCTGGGACGGCCCATTCCAGCTTGACGGTAAGATCGATGCGGCGGCCCTAGCGCTCGACTGGGCCGCGCGCTTGACCGCGGTTACCGAACGGGCCGAGGCGCTGGTGAAATGAGCCGAACCTTGGCTATGCAGCTCTATTGGCTAGCCACGGCGATCTTCGAGCCCTTTGCTCCGCTCCTGCTCAAGGCGAGGGTCAAGCGCGGCAAGGAGGATCTCGCCCGCGTGAAGGAACGTCTAGGCTATTTTGCCCTCGCGCGGCCCGACGGTCCTCTGATTTGGTTGCATGGTGCCAGCGTTGGGGAGAGCCTCTCGCACTTGCCCCTTATCGATCATCTACGCCAAGAGCGGCCAGCCCTGACCTTGCTCGTGACCAGCGGCACGCGCACGGCGGCTGATCTGCTAACCGCAAGGCTGCCAAAGGGCGTCATTCATCATTATGTCCCCATCGATGGTCCTGCAGCCGTCGCAAGGTTTCTGGACCATTGGCGACCCAATCTTGCCCTGTTTGTTGAGAGCGAGCTTTGGCCGAACCTGATCATGGCGGCCCGTGAGCGGGGCGTGACCTTGGCGCTTCTGTCTGCCCGTATGACGAAAGTCAGTGCCGATGGCTGGGCCAGGTGGCCCAAGACCGCGAAGGCCCTGTTGTCGTCCTTTGATCTGATCCAGGCTCAAGATAGCGCCAGCGCGCAGCGACTCACAGCCCTTGGCGGAACGGTTCAAGGGTTGGCCAACCTCAAGAGCCTTTCCCTACCGCTCGACTATGACCCTGCCGCACTTCAGGCCTTGAACCATGGCGTCGCTGGCCGCGCGGTGGTCCTCGCGGCCAGTACCCATGAGGGTGAAGACGAGATCATGCTGCGGGCCTATGGCTCCATTCCGCAGCCCAAGCCTTTGCTGATCCTTGCGCCGCGTCATCCTGAACGCGGGTTAGCGGTGGCAAGACTGGCAAGCGATCAGGGACTTACGGTGGCGCGCCGCGCCGCCGCCGAGCCTTTGGCGCCCGTAACCCAGATCTATGTGGCCGATACCTTAGGCGAGATGGGCCTATTCTATCGGTTGGCGAGCCTTGCCATCATCGGCGGATCCTTCCTTCCGGGCATTGGCGGGCACAACCCGCTCGAGGGCGCGCGGCTGGGGGTCACGATGATGTGCGGCAAAGAGGTATTTAATTTTGCCGAAGTCTGTGCCGATATCGAGCGTGCGCAAGGCTTGGTCCTTGTCGCTTCGGAGATTGAGCTGATGAGTGCCCTGAACGACCTGCTGACCCATAGTGCTAAGGCCAAGGCCTTAGGCGCGGCGGCGGCCCGGTTTGCGGCGCAGGATGGCGGTCAGATGGCCGCGATCTGGCAGGCCATCTCACCCCTCCTGCCGAGCCGCGAGGCAGAGGTATGAGCCTTTCAACGCCGCGTTGGTGGTATGTGCGCACCGGCGCACCGGCCCCGATCACCCGAATGCTTCTGCGGCCCCTGTCTTGGGTTTGGGCTTTTTTTACCGAGCGGCGCATTCGCAATGCCAAGCCCGGCGATGCTGGCATTCCGGTCATCTGTGTCGGCAACCTAACCATGGGCGGTGCGGGCAAGACGCCGGTTGTGCGTGAAATTCTCCTGCGGCTGATCCATGCCAAGAAACGTAGCCATGGCCTATCGCGGGGCCATGGTGGCACGCTGGAAGGCCCGATCCAGGTCGATCCTGACAATCACGACGCCTCAGAGGTCGGTGATGAGCCGCTGATGCTGGCGCAAGATTTCCCCATGTGGGTCGCTCGCAACCGGCTGGCCGGTGCCAAGGCTGCGGCTGCGGCAGGCGCTCAGGTCGTGGTCATGGATGATGGCCATCAGAACCCGGACGTCAAAAAAGCCCTGTCGATCATTGTCGTCGATGGCGAGACGCGCGGTCAGGAATGGCCCTTTGGTGATGGCGCCGTGTTTCCTGCCGGTCCGATGCGAGAGCCGCTGCGTCGGGGGTTGGCGCGTGCCGATGCGGTGGTCGTACTCTTGCCCCATGGCCTGACCAAGGTTGACCCTGACCTGATTGCAGAGTTTGGCGACAAGCCAGTGCTGGTGGCCAGACTCGAAGCTCCCGCTCCGCCGCCAAGTGGCCCGCAACTCGGTTTTGCTGGGGTTGGCAAGCCTTGGAAAGTCGAGCGCGCCTTGACTGAGGCCGGCTGCGAACTGGTTGATTTTGCGCCGTTCCCGGATCACGACCCCTATGATGACGAGACCCTGACCTTCCTCGCCGGTCGCGCGGCCCTGTTTGGCGCAGGACTGGTGACGACGGAAAAGGACTGGATGCGCTTGCCCATGCACTGGCGCCTCCGCGTCACGCCTTGGCCCGTTCGCGCTAGGTTTGTTGACGAGGCGGCGGTGGACCGGCTGCTGTTGGCGGCGGTGGGGTAGGGCGAGAAGAATAAGAAAGCAAGGCGCTCACCCAACCCTCTTCCTCAGGCAGAGGGCTAAAGCCGATAAGCCCTCGCCCTTGGGACAGTGGGGGGTCAGGCGGATAGACCCACTCGTCCCAGAGCCTTACCTTAGCCCGCCGTCTGGTCCCGGCCGCGCGCTGTGACATCCAAGCGTGCCTGGGCCACGGACTCGGCCTTGACGCCGGGATTGTGAGCTTGCGAGACGCGGGCTTCGACGGCCATGGCGTCCTTGAAGGACAGGCCAAAGCCCTCGTCGATCAGGTTCTTGTAGGTTTGGCTGGCGGGTTCAGGCACTGAGGCCATGTCGAGCGCGAGCTTTTGGCACACAGCCAACAGGTCGTCGGCGGCAACCACGCGGTTGATCAGGCCCCAGTCTGAGGCGGTGGCGGCATCAAGGAAGTTACCGGTCAAGGACAGTTCCTTGGCGCGGGAAATGCCGATGGCGCGGCTGAGCTTTTGCGACAGACCCCAGCCAGGCATGATCCCGACCCGAGCATGGGTGTCGGCAAAGCGGGCATTGGACGAGCCGATCAGCACGTCGCAGGCCAGAGCCAGCTCAAAGCCGCCGGTGATGGCCGCGCCATTGATGGCTCCGATGATCGGTTTGGGGCAGGC
>Ga0209444_10000383_pt1 | contig 24309 bp, 27 predicted proteins | sample LauGreFaBDMM15DN_2_FD_188215 | JGI IMG/M metagenome (GOLD analysis project Ga0209444, IMG submission 188215) | Freshwater lake microbial communities from Lake Michigan, USA - Fa13.BD.MM15.DN (SPAdes) (version 2) | ecosystem: Environmental > Aquatic > Freshwater > Lake | place: Lake Michigan... | reverse complement strand
CGGAAAAATCGTCGAATACGGCGAAGCCGAAAGCGTGTTTCACAATCCGCAACACGACTACACCAAACGCCTCCTCAGCGCGATCCCCAAGCTTCCGGCGACGGTCTAACTAAAACACTCGCTGTAACAATACTTGGACTGCGGCAGCCCTGCTGCTGCTTTCCCAAAGACAGCCCGCTACCGTCGGCCCGAATGCTAAAAATCCAAGCGCCGCCAACGGATCTAGCTAAACCCGAACTCCGAAGCGAAATATATTTAAAGCCCTTTAAACCACTGATTCGATTGATTTTAAAATGATTTCACTGAATTAGCTTTGAAATGAATGGCTCACTTTTCAGTAAAAGCAGCAAATTCAAAATTGCCTTTCACAATCAGTATCATCAGTGTAATTTGCGGGACTATTTGAAAATTTAGTTAGTCCCGCTATCTCCTCTGCGCTCCGGTTGTGGTTGAAATTAGGATTTCGGGCTAAAATCCCGGAATCCCAAGTCGTGCGGCGATGCGTTTGGGGCGCAGCATGGCCTCGACCATACGCGCGGCCTCATCATCACCGCGCAAGTCTTTGCACTGCGGATGAGCCTCGGGGCTGGCGATGATTCCCATCTGATGCAAGGCATGAGCCGTGCTGTGCTTGTATGAAGCGGCACTGCCTTTTGCATCAAGACGGAACACTTGGTCTTCCATCGATTGAAAGGCCTCGAACAATTTATACACTCGGGTGTCAAAACCGCCGGTTCCGGTAGGGAAACACTTGCCAGCCACATCATCATGCAACCACATGTCTTTCGCCGCTGCGATCAAAGGAGCGGCACTACTCGCAGCTCCGATCAATAGCGCTTGTCCCATTTTGATCGCTGAAGCGATGCCGAAGTCATCACCGCTATGAGGCGAAAAGTCCAAGCTAAGATCTTTTGTCATCGCCGTCCAGTATAGGAAATGCGGTTCATCCAGCGTGCTAACTTTACCGCCCACGAATTTTGGATGTTGCGCCAGTTGCCACAACAACCAAGGTTCATACGGTGTCGCCCACGGCACAAATGATGGCTCCAGCGCGTGCACAATGCCAGGACGAATCAACCACTCGGCGATTTGATAGTAACCATCGCGACGACGTTGTGGATCGAGCGCATTGAGCCAACGAGAGGTCATGATCATCACCTCGCAGTTGTCATGCTCTTGTACCAAATCCATCAAAGGACGATAGCGCTCTGCGATGAATTCTGAATCATTCTCTGCACCGCGTGCCGTGATCCCCGCAATGAATTTCATATCAGGAAAAAATCCGCGAAAGCGACGCAGCACCTCGGCATACATCTCGTTATCGAGATCGAAAATGTAGCCCGTATCCGCATTGAGCACGGGCACGAGCTCGACGCCATAGGCATCGGCAGAATCTTTGATCCAGCGGATGCTCGCGGCAAAGCTATCCCAGTCCGGCTGACGATCGCGAAAGGGCAAAAGCACCGCCGAGCAGAGTCGAGAACGACTCTGGTGATCGACGAGCGATTCCTCACTCGTCCACGCCCATTTGGTATCTTGCCATGGGGTGTTAGGTTGCAGCTCGTGGGGATCAGATATGAGATGTTTCATAAGATCAAAGAGGATCGACATTCAACCACTTGCGTTGCTCCCAGCTTTGCAAGCCCAGTTCCGCCAACTGCACTCCCTTCGCACCCTCGCGCAAGGTATAAGGGAAAGGCGCATCGCAGACCACGTGCTTGAGAAATTCTTCCCACTGAATCTTGAAGGCATTTTCATAGGTCGTAGTATCAGGCACTTCTTGCCAACCGCCGAAGAAGTCAATCGGCTGATCAATATCGGGATTCCATACCGGCCGCGGAGTTGTGCCAAGGCTTTGCACCCAGCACTTGCGCAGCCCAACGATCGCACTGCCATGAGTGCCATCGACTTGCATGGTCAACAAGTCATCGCGACGCACCCGTACGGTCCACGAGCTATTGAACTGGCAGATCACACCATTTTCTAACTCAAATGTCGCATAGCAAGCATCATCGGTGGTGCACTCATACGGCTTACCACTTTCATCCAAACGAGTAGGAATGTGTGTCGCGCCCATGCAACTCACGGCTTTGATCGGGCCAAACAAATGATCGACCACATAACGCCAGTGGCAAAGCATATCGACGATGATACCGCCGCCATCTTCTTTGCGATAATTCCATGACGGACGTTGTAATGGTTGATCCGCATCTTGCCCCGTGAAAACCCAGTAACCGAATTCACCGCGTACGCTGAGAATTTTCCCGAAAAATCCTTGATCGCGCAGCAACTTGAACTTGCGAATTCCCGTGAGCCAGAGCTTGTCTTGGACAACGCCATTTTTTAATCCCGCATCTTCACAGAGCTTCGCCAAACGCAAGGCCTCTGAGGTCTCGACAGCTGTCGGCTTCTCGCAATAAATCGCCTTTCCTGCCTTGACTGCTTTCTCAACAAATCCAGCGCGTTGCAAGGTGCCACTGGCATCGAAAAAAATCTCGTCGTCCGGATTCGCCAACGCGGCATCGATGTCGGTGGTGTAGCGAGTGATCCCTGTGCGCTCGGCAAGTGCTTTGAGTTTATCGTGATTGCGCCCCGTGAGAATCGGGTCTGGCATGATGATCAAATCATTGCCGACTTTTAATCCCCCTTGATCGCGAATCGCTTTGATCGAGCGGATCAAGTGCTGGTTCGTGCCCATGCGTCCCGTGACGCCGTTCATAATGATGCCAATTCTTCGTATTTCCATAAGTGAACATACCATAGCACGAATTTTCCGCTGGTGAAACTGTATTTTCCTGCTATATCGATCGGAAAAAACGATGGAACTTTATCAACTCAATTATTTTCTCGAAGCCGCACGGCAGCGAAGTTTTACCCGTGCTGCGCGACAACTCCATCTCGCACAATCTGCTCTCAGCGAGCAAATGCGCAAGCTAGAAGATGACCTCGGCACTCGACTATTCGATCGATCACGCAAAGAAACCCTACTCACTCCAGCTGGTGAAGTATTGCGACAACATGCAGAAATTTTATTAGATCAAGCCTCAGCCGCGCGCCGTGCGATTCATGAACATCTGACAATGAAAACGGGGTACCTCACCATCGGAGCAATTCCCACCGTGAGTTCCTGCGTGTTACCCATTGCGATTTCGCGATTCCGTAAAAAACATCCAATGATCGAGCTATCTTTATTAGAAGGAACATCTTCGCACATCGCTCAATGGGTGGAAGAAGGCCGCGTTGATCTCGGCTTAGTGCAATTGCCAGTGGGCGATCATGAAATGACCACCACCATTCTCTTTCGCGAGGCTTTTTCGCTTCTGCTCCACGCCGATCACCCATTCGCGCGCAAACGCAAAATCGCGCTTTCGGCGCTGCGCAACGAAACGTTCATATTCTACAAAGGAAGAGCCCGCGATGTCGTCCGTGAGGCCTGTCGTAAAGAAGGCTTTGATCCGCATGGCGTGTGCGAAAGTGGCGAACTCGAAACCATTCGCAGTTTAGTCGGCACGGGCATGGGCATCGCCGTGCTCCCGGAATTGGCAAACAAACGCATTGCCGAGCACACACGTGTGATTCCGCTGGAGGGATGCCCCATCGAACGCGAAGTCGCCATGTTAGAAAAAAAACACCGCAGCTCTAGCCCTGCCGCGATCGCCATGAAGCGCATCTTGCAAGGATTGAGGGTAGACTAACAAGTCAAAGCCGCGTATCGTGCATCGCCCATTTTTTGAAATCATACACTCGCTGAAAAGCGCCGATGCGCACGGTCATTGGGTCTCCAGATTCAAGCCCCGATATGCAAGCAATAAAGAAAATGCGAAAATGGTTAGTCTGTGCTAAAAATTCACTATAGAACTACACGCCGCATCACAGCTCAATATGACGAAAAATCCGCGTCATGTCACAGCAAGACAGGCAAACTCGCAGCCGCCACCGCCTGACCATGGCGTTTGGTTTTTTCATCGGGCACTACCAATTTGATCTGCAGCTCAGGAAACTCGGCAGCGAGAACTTTTTCTGCTTCGCAAATGATGATTTCACCACCTTCGCCAGACGTCACTCGTCCCAAGATCAAAAGATTTTCCATCGCATAAAAATCCGCATAGTGAGCGATCGAGTAGCCAAAGCAAACACCGATGGTTTGATAGATTTTCGCAGCGCGCTCATCGTTCGCCTTCATTGCTTCCTGCACTTTCACCAGTTGCTCAGGAAAGGGCATTGTTCCAAAATCGAATCCAGCCGCCGGAGCCAAACGAGCGACGGCTTGTTGGGAGAAATAGAGAGCCCCGCAACCGCGATCGCCCGACCATTCATCGAGCGGCCCTTCTTCACGATAGTCCACCGGCGCGAATGCCAATTCATTGAGCCATGGCTTGATGTGCCCGTCTTGATCGACGTAACCAGCCGCTTGCGACGTTCCCATGGCCACGCCAAGCACTGCATTCGCTTCGAGCCCCATCGATCCCGCCAAGGCTGTCACTTCGCCATCATTGACCACCTCGAAGGGAATGTCGTTCCAGCGTTTTTTCAGCCCGATAAAAATATCACGCACATGCGTTTCGTAGTCCTGCGGACTCACCCCGCGAAACAACGAAGACGCGCGCACCTGGTTGTTCATGATGACACCTGCCGAGCTCCCGCCAATCGCATCCACACGTGGCATGTGCGCTGCGGCACGCACGAGCGAATCCTGAATGCCCTCGATGTGGTATTGCGGATCATTTTGGAAATAGGGATCCCAGACAATCTCTTCCGAAAAGACCACCTCGCCATCGATGACCGCCGCGCACTTGCGATCCGAGCCACCAAGATCGAAACCGATTCGGCAACCACCTAAGTTGCGGCCTAGACTCATCGCCTTGCCTTGCTCTGCGGGCAATTCGGATAATTGAGCCGAGCGCACCGAGATCGGTTCGCCAAAAATTTTCGTGCCAATGAATTCGCGATCAAACTTACGCGAGCCTTCACTCGCATAAGCCTTCTCAAGCATCGCTACGACGTCATCAGCACCTGCGATCAAAATCCGGCTTCCGCCTTTTTGCCACAACAAAAACTTCACCAGGCGCTCGACGTATTTCTCGGTATCCGTCGCAAATTCTGCCGTCGCAGGAAGCAATCGACCCGCCCAGCGGAAACAAGTGCCATCCTCGCGCATCAAGGCCAGCGAGACATCACGACCGTCTTTTTCGGCAAGCGCTACGTAGGCCCGATTCCACAAAACGGCGGGCACAAAATCAGGATCCAATACGGGCAAAAATTGAGGATAAATGGAGATCGAGCTCATAGTGTCGCCGCAACCTTATCCACAACTCTGTATTTTGGGAAGATACAAATGAAAAAATCCATTTTGCACCCAATTTACTAGTCTTGCACACACGCCAAAGGCATACAATCAGTGCTTCCAGAGCCCCGAAAATCCAGCGGTGTTTAGGACTCAGAAACCACACTACCATCATTCAAAAAACTCGATAATTCACTTTCATACGCGCAAGATTACCTTGGTTCGATCACCCCAACAAAATCGCTGCTTAGCGCAGAAAGTTCTTGCTTATCGAAAAATTCAATCCTACGACCGCTTCAGCGCTTCGCAGGAAGCACTGTCCGCGGCTCCACTCGAGACCGCCCTTTTGCTGTCTTCGTCGATGAGAAAGATTGTTTTAGGTTCTAACCAATCACTCATCGCCCCGCCCGCTCACCCATCAAGGTTCGAGTCAGGCACCGAACACATCAAACTATGAATCCTACCTCCTTTGAGGCCATGCCTTTGGCTGCGCCCCTTCACCGCGTGTTGCAAGAACTTGCCTACACCACACCATCACCGATCCAGGCCCAAGCGATCCCACTGCTGTTAGAAGGCCGCGACCTCCTCGGTTGCGCTCAGACCGGCACTGGCAAGACTGCTAGTTTCGCACTGCCGATCCTCAACGCGCTCCACGGCACAACCGGCAAAAACCGTCCTCGCAGTCCTCGCTGCTTGGTGCTCGCCCCGACCCGCGAACTCGCCATTCAGGTTGGCAAAAGCTTTACCACCTACGGAAAATACGTGCCTTTCCGTCACACCCTCATTTACGGAGGTGTCGGTCAATCCCCACAGGTCAGCGCTATGCGCAATGGAGTCGATGTACTAGTCGCCTGTCCAGGCCGATTGCTCGATCTCATCGACCAACGCCACGTCGATCTCTCATCCGTAGAATTTTTCGTGCTCGATGAAGTCGACCGCATGCTCGACATGGGCTTCCTGCGCGATGTCAAACGCATCGTTTCCCTACTGCCACCAAAACGTCAGTCCTTGTTCTTCTCCGCGACCCTCGCGCCAAACATCGTTGAGCTCGCTCACTCGATCCTGCGCAATCCGGCCAGCGTCAGTATCACGCCCGAGACCACGACCGCAGAAAAAATCGACCAACAAGTCTGCTTCGTAACCAAGGAATCGAAACGTCCATTGCTCGAAGAACTACTGCGTGGCCAAGCCAATGCCCGTGAACAAAAACTCACCATCGTCTTCAGTCGCACCAAGCACGGCGCCAACAAACTCGCGAAGTCCCTCTGCGCCGCTGGTTTCCCGTCCGATGCCATTCACGGCAATAAATCACAAGCGCAGCGCGAAAAAGCGCTCGATCGTTTCAAAAAAGGTCTCACCCCCGTGCTCGTCGCCACCGATGTCGCCGCGCGTGGTGTTGACGTCAAAGACGTCGGTTTGGTGATCAACTTCGATCTCCCGAACGAACCCGAAGCCTACGTGCACCGCATCGGACGCACCGCCCGTGCCGGAGCCGAAGGTCGTGCCGTTTCGTTCTGTTCCGAAGACGAGCTCGAATACCTGCGCGATATCGAAAAAATCATCCGCATGCCGATCCCCCGCTGGGACAACCACAATTGGCACGAAGAAGCCCTCGCCGAGCGCCACAAAAAAGGCATTCGCGGTCCCGCTCCGAAAAAGCCCCAAGGTGGAGGCGGCGGTCAACACCGTGGCCAACGTCGTCCTCCTCAAGGCAATTCCGGTCAACGCCAAGGCGGACAGGGAGGCCAAGGTCAAGGTGAAGGCCAAAACCAACAACGCCAAAAATCTCGTCCCGCCGGCAATCGCGGGCGTTGAAACCTTTGGTCTTAAGGTCAAAGGTCGACAGTAAAGCTAACAGCTCGCTTATCGTAACCGATTTCATGGCTTAAACCCATCTAGCTAATTCTAGTTTCATCAGAAAATGAAAAAAAGCCGCTGGGCACGATGGCGCAGCGGCTTTCTTTGATTTTAAGAATATTACTTGAGCAGGTCTTTCACGGCATCGCGCTCTTCTTTGAGCTCGTTGATGCTGAGGTCGATCTTCTCTTGGCTGAAGGCATCGACGGGGACGCCTTGCACGACTTCCCACATGCCATTTTCGATGGTGCGGATCGGCATGGAGGCCATCAGGCCTTTTTCAATGCCATACGAGCCATCGGAGCAAACAGCGACGCTATGCCAGTCACCGGCAGGAGTCGGTGTGATCAGGCTCTTTACGGTATCGAGCGCGGCATTCGCTGCAGAAGCGGCGGAAGAAGCACCACGAGCTTTGATGATCGCGGCACCACGTTGTTGCACGGTGGAAATGAATTCACCCTTGAGCCACTCGACGTGGGAAATCACTTCGGTCACAGGGCGACCGTTGATTTTTGCGTTGGTGAAGTCAGGATACTGCGTAGCGGAGTGATTGCCCCAGATGCACATGTTGGTGACCTTGGACTGATGCACGGCAGCTTTTTTCGCAAGCTGGCTCTTGGCGCGGTTTTCGTCGAGACGAGTCATCGCGAAGAAGCGGTCATTAGGCACGCCATCGGCATTGTTCATGGCGATGAGAGCATTGGTGTTGCAAGGATTGCCGACGACGAGAACGCGCACGTCTTTGGCGGCATTGCGAGCGATCGCTTTGCCTTGGCCAGTGAAAATTTTGCCATTGATGCCGAGCAAGTCGCCACGCTCCATCCCCGCTTTACGAGGAACGGAACCAACGAGCAGGGCCCAGTTGGTGTTGCGGAAACCTTCGTTCAGATCCGCGGTAGGCACCACTTCATTGAGCAGAGGAAATGCGCAATCGTCCAGCTCCATGACCACACCTTCCAGCGCGGGCAAAGCGGGCTCGATCTCGATCAAGCGTAGATTCACCGGTTGATCTGGGCCAAAGACCCAGCCGGATGCGATGCGAAACAACAAAGCGTAGCCGATCTGGCCAGCGGCTCCCGTAACAGAAACAGTAATTGGTGGTTTCATAAGACGCGCCCTCCATAGACGTCTTTGTGGCATCGGTCAAGAAACGCATGCAGCTTTCGCAAAATATGCCGCGTTTTTGCAAATCTAGCCCTACACATTTACGGAACTTCCAGCCGAAATTGCGGAATTCTGGTAAAAACGGCCTCGCCCGTGGCGGTTTCGCCGAAATACGCGCCGTTGACGGTCGCCGATTCCGCCACGACATGATAGCTGTTGTAGGTGAATTCATCGCCATTTTCGAAGAAAGGCATCTCCCCGACCACGCCCTCGCCTTCCACCACCACGGTCTCGCCATCGTCCTCGCGGACCACCCACTTGCGCCCGCGGAGTGTCACGACTTCGTCTGATTCATTCCAAATGCGCATGGCATACAGAAACGGGTACGGTTTTTCCGCTGGGGCATCCAGCTCCGGCATGAAGCGCACCTCACGCACCTCGACATTCCAGCCAATCAATTCTCTCACAAGCAAAGCTTTACACAGTCATAGCATCACCCGCAAGTCTTGATGCTGCGTGCACGCAGACGAATCCGAAAAATTTTCAGCTTTGAGATTGACAGCGGACGAAAATTCGAGTTCACTTCTCCCCCCGCGAAGACAATCACGATTGCTCCTCGCCACAGCATTTTCCCTTTATTGCCGGTAACGGCGGAGTAGCCAAGTGGGAAGGCATTGGTCTGCAAAACCGACATGAATGGGTTCGACTCCCATCTCCGCCTCCAGCAAGACCTGAAAAATTCAGGCATCTAACAAGAATGGGGGTAACTGAAAGTATTGGTCTGATCAAAAAACTCTTCGTTTGACTCTACAAACTCAACGCCTTTGCGCTTCGTTCCTATCTGAGCAAAGAGCTTTTTTTAAACGACTGATTTTGCGGATTATACTGATTTTTTGATGATGGAAAATGAAGTGCCTTCAAAAACAAATTTCCCCCTGATAACTTCTAACTATAACCGATAACTTTTTAAAATCCCTAGTTACAACTGCACACTTTAGGATGAATCAGCAGAAGCAGTGAGTGATCACAGTGCTACAACTTGCTATTGCTTCAGAGCGTAATGCGTTGCTATATGTGATTTCCCCTTTTTGTGCCTTTTGCGTTTTTTTGCGGCCAGAAAATCAAAGCTCCATTCAATCACTTCACCTCGCCCCAGATCGCTTGCATGAGCTTGTGGACCTCAGGTTCGGCTTGTTTGAGTTCGCCGGGGCTGAAGGGATAAAAATCGTTTGCGCCAAAATACGCTTCGGTCATTTCCGAAAAGAATTCCTTCTGATCTGTTAGACCATAGTGTCGGTGTTTTTGACCGGAATTATTCAGCACGGCTTCGTACTTCCCGCTGTCGCAAAATTTTTTCCACGCGTCTAACACTCGTTTTTCCTCAAAGCCGAGGACCTGATCGTGGTAGGCGTGGGCGAGTTCATGAAGAATCACCAGCGGCATGCGGACGTTTTCTTTCGGGTCGAGCAAATCGCTCGCCTGCGGGATGTGGACGCATTTTTCTAACTGCGCGCAGTAACCATTTTCGACCAACCATGCTCGACTCGGATGGTATTGCATCGACTGGAGCTTGCCGTGATCAAGATCCAGCTGAATGACGACTTTTTGCAATTTCTCCAAAGCAGCTTGCGGCACAATCGCCACAATGTCCGTGAGCTTGGCATCGAGCAGATTTACCGCACGCGCGCCGATTTTCTGATTTTCTCCTCCAAGCAAGCGAGCATCGACGCGAACCGTCCAGCCCTCGATGTTGCGTTCTTCATGCTTGATTGGCAAGGCTGGCACCTCGGCTAGGGCGATGGCAGCACTGGAAGAAAAAAGGATCAGTGCCACATGTTTCAGGAGAGTCATGCTTCTGTTTACTCGATCTCCATGGTGCTTTTATCGTGACTTCGAAGTTTTTGTTCGTAGAGTTCGTGATATGTCACGACTGACGCGTTTTATCCTCATTCTTTTGCTGCTTTCACTGCGAAGCCATGCCGTAGATAGCGCCATACCTCAACGCATTTTATTCATCGGTAACAGCTATACGGGCTACAACAATGTGCCGTATTTGGTTGGTGAAATCATCGCCAGCAATGGCAGTGAAAAGCCACAGATCAACTCATCCAACCCGGGTGGCAGGACGCTGGAAAATCATCTGAGCATTCGAGAAACGCTGACGTTGATCGACGAAGGAAACTGGCATTGGGTTGTCATCCAAGGCCACAGCATGGAGGCCGCGATGTCAGAAATCAACGAAGTGACCCGTAAATCCTTTATGAGCAGTGGTCGTGCTCTCGCCGAACGAATTCGCAAAAGCAGTCCCAAAGCGCAGATTCTTTTTTATCAAACCTGGGCGCGCCATGCCGACTATTGGAAAGACCAAACGGCTGATCGCAGCATCGGCAATTCCCCTAACGAAATGAGTGAGCGCATCCGCACATGGTATGACAAGCAGCAAGAACAATGCGCCAATAGCTCTGTCGCACCCGTCGGCCAAGCTTGGACTTTATTTTATCAAGCTCATCCCGAGCAGGCCAAGGCATTGCACATCGCCGACAACTCACATCCGAGCTACCAGGGGTCCTATCTTGCCGCTCTCGTGATCGCGCACAGCATGAATGCACTGGATGAAAAGCAGCGCATTTCGTATCGCGGAAAACTCAGCGAACCAGAGACGAAAGGCTTACAAGACATTGCGAAAAAGGTATCTGCTGAGCGTACTAAGACCCGCTAAACGATATATTCTGTTGCAGCCACAGAGTCGTTACGCTAGCCTGTGCACATGCGCACCATTCGCTCTCATCGCAAGATTCGCTTGGGCATCCTCGGCTCAGGTTCCGGATCGAACTTTCAAGCACTGCTTGATGCCATCGCCGCAGGCACATTAAACGCAGAAGTTGCCTTGGTGCTCAGTGATGTTCCGAATGCAAAAATCTTGGATCGCGCAGGCGATGCGGGCATCCGTGCGGAGGTAATTGACTGTCGTGGATTTGCCAACAAGTTTCCTGACGAAGCACAAGCGGAGACAGCGCGCGCGCTGCAAGAGGCCGAGGTCGATCTGGTCTGCCTTGCGGGCTTTATGCGATTGATCAAAGCGCCCTTGCTCGCAGCTTTTCCTGAACGCGTGATCAACATTCACCCATCGCTCTTACCTGCCTTTCCGGGCCTTGAGGCATGGAAGCAAGCGCTCGATGCGGGAGTCTCCGAAGCGGGCTGCACCGTGCATTACGTCGATGCCGGCATGGACACCGGACCGCATATCATTCAGGCAAAAGTGCCTGTGCTGGCGGGTGATGACTACAAGACCTTGCACGCGCGCATTCAAACAGAAGAGCATCGCATTTATCCCCTCGCCGTGCAGATGGTAGCGGACAATTTTTCTTGTCAAACAGCTCTTTGTTCTACAAAGTAAGTGCATGGATACAGCGCGGGAAGCAGCAGAGCAGTTGCGGATGATTCGCAACTTAATGGAGCGGGCAACGATTTTTCGCGCGCTAACCGGAGAAACGGCCCTAGTTGGAGGAGCGCTGGCATGTCTCGCTGCGTGGGCTTCTGAAAAAAAGATAGGGCTCGCATGGGCGCAGTTTTGGCTCATCGGCCTTGCATTCGTCATCGGCTTTTACATTTTCCAGATGTGGCGCATCGCCCGCGCAAAAGATGGTGGCAAGATCTGGAACCAAAGCCTGAAATTGGTGCTTCGCTGCGCGCTGCCCTCACTCCTTGCTGGTGGCATCACCGGTCTACTCATCGCGAAAGGAGCCCAACAAGGTCATCGTGAACTCGCCGCTTGCTTCTGGATCACCCATTACGGCATTGCCCTGCTAGCGATTCGGGAATTCGTGCCAAAGTCGATGGTCTGGCTCGGCTGGGCTTTTGTGATTTTCGGCGTCGTCGCCCTATGCACTTTCATGACTTCCGACATTGCCTTTCAAATCATGCACAAGCTTAATGGGTCACGCCTGATGGCGCTCTCCTTTGGCGGTCTACATTTACTCTACGGCGCTCTGATCGTTACCACCAACCAGCGCGATTCCGCGAATGATTGATTTTTCTAAGCTCGATAAAACCATTCACGAGAAAGGCCGACTGTCCATCATGACGCTGCTTGCTTCTCGCGCTGAACCGTGGTCATTTCAGGATCTGAAATGCCAGCTCGATATGAGTGACGGAAATCTGATCACCCACCTGCGCACCCTCGATGCCGCTGGTTATTTGCAAAATGAAAAGCTCACTGGTGATGGCCGCCCGCAGACAAATTACTGGCTCTCCAAACCCGGCAAAAAGGCCTTCGATAGTTACCTTTCGATCCTTGAGGAAATTCTCAACATCGGGCGTTGATTTTTCTTGCTAATGTAACTTTGTGATGCAAAGTTAAAAGCGTGCGCACGTTATTGCGCGCTTTTTTGAACCAATTACTTTGCCAAACAAAGCATGAAAACAAACCGCAACACCATCGAGCTTTTGCAGCCCTCAGGCATGAGCACCACGCAATTTCAGGATCTGCAAAAAATCCTCCACCTCAGTCGCAACCATCGCATCTGGTCATGGCATCCATTATCACCCAATCCCCTCCTCCAACTGAGTTTCGAAGACGCCGGCCTGAGCTCGCATCCACAAGATCTTCGACAAGACTCTATGATCATCATCCCCCCATTCGGCGCAGCACTCAGCTACCGCAAGGAATGGAAAAATCAGCACCGAACCGTATTCGATCTGTCCACCCCCGAAGTCCGACGCGCCCAGAGCACCCTTGCCCTGCTCAAATTTGAAGGCGCCGAACTCCTCGTCATTGGCCGCAAAAACGATCCCGAAGTGCAAGTGCATCTCATTGATCACCCTCGCGCCCGGGTCATCGAAAATGCCGAAGATGCAGTGCGCATTCCTTTTGCCCCCGCCTTCAATCTCATTTGCCAAACCAGTCATTGCCCACAATTGGCTCGCCATCTCACCTCAGTGATTCAAGGTCGCCACCGCGATAGTAAGGTTACCTTTCTCGACACATCCAGCACCCAAGATAATCTCCGCCGCGCCGCACTCCAGCAGCTCGTTCATGCAGGTTGTCGCCCCGATCTCTTGCTTGTATTTGGCCATGCACACAGCGCCGAGATGCTCCTCCATGCAGCATGTGAGCACCGTCTAAACGCCATGCGCATCGGCCATAACTTGCTCCCTCGCAGCTTACCGAACCATGCTCGCATCGCCATGATTGCCAATGATGATGTCACCACCCAAGAGTGCACCTCGCTGATAAGTACTCTCGAAAATATTCGCATGCAGAACGATCCATATGCAGCCTAATCGAAAGCCAAAATTACAAACCTAACAAATTTGCCTTCCCCAACTCCTCGCGGATCATCTCCTCACACAGTTCGATCTGCTTGGCACGACGCACTCTTGCCTCACTAGCGATCTGCTCTAAGGTATCGATGTCATAAAGATACACCTCCTCAATTTCCGCCACCGCAGGATCAATGTCGCGCGGCACGGCGATGTCGATGAAAAACAATGGCCGATACTTGCGCTTGCGGCGCACTGCTTCCACATCGGCTTTCCGCACAATCACGTGCGGTGCCCCCGTCGATCCGATGACCACATCCACTTGCTCAAGCACAAGTTGCCAGTCATCAAAACGCACAGCCTGGCCATTCATTTGTTGCGCGAGATCCAGCGCCCGATCGTACGAGCGATTCGCCACAAAAATGCTGTGAGCTCCTCGTGATTGTAGGCTTTGCGCCGTAACGCGACTCATCTCTCCCGCACCCAAGATCATTACCTTGCTGTCCTTGAGATGACCAAAAATTTTCTCCGCAAGATCCACCGCAACGTTGCCGATCGATGTCGCACCTTCCTGAATCCCAGTCTCCGTGCGGACTTTTTTCCCTACTGAAAATGATTTCTGAAATAATCGATTCAGCACTCCCCCTGTCACCCCAGCTTCCAGCGCCGCTTGGTAAGCATTTTTCACCTGACCAAAAATCTCGGTTTCACCGAGAACCATCGAATCAAGACCACTCGCCACACGGCATAAATGAACAGCGGCCTCCATGCGCTTGCTCTGATAGCAATGCTCCTCACCGCCGAGAATTTCTTGCAATTTCGCAATCGCGAGAGCTTCGCCCGCGACATAAATCTCTGTGCGATTGCACGTCGAGACAACCACAGCTTCTTCCACACCCAGCTGCTCTCTCAAATCGCGCGCCGCCTCGCCCAACTTCGACGGTGCCACGGCAAACAACTCACGCACCTCAACAGGCGCGGTCCGATGATTCAGTCCTACACAAATCAATTCCATCACACCGCAAAAAACACCCCGAAGGACAACAAAAATAACACCACCACCACCATCGAGAGCTTACGCCCCGTAATGCCCCTCCACTGCTGCACCAGCAACAGTCCTCCATACAAAAGCCACACCACTACCGCCGCGATAAAATGCGACCAGCCCCCGCGATGTGGCATCATGAATCCCCCAACAATCCCCACCGTCAACAAACCAAAACCAATCCACAACAAACGCTTCACCGAGGCTAACAACTCGCGCACAGGCGGCAAATCACGAAACAAGCCCGAGCGCAAATGATGCTCCTTCAGCTGATGGTCTAATACCAAAAACATCACCCCTGTCACAGCGGCTAAGGCAAAGGCTCCATAGGCCAATACAGAAACAGCAGCGTGTGCCTCACGCCAAGCATCCACACCTGCGACCCGCTCGGGAGATTGCGTCATCACTCCAGGCCACAATGCCAAGACCTGAAAAACAACTACCACAGGTGCTGTGAATAAACCGACCAACGACAAGCGATACGAGCGCCCAACGATCAAATAAAACAAAGTCAGAGCCCAGGCCAAAAACACCAAAATCTCCCCCAAATCACGCAGCGGACAAGCACCGCGCGCCTCACCTCGTAAATCCAAAAAAACCAACTGTGCCGCGAAGGCTCCCGCGATCAACCCCAAAGTCCATCGCGTGCGTAGCCCTCGATGCACCGTGACGGCACCCCACACTGCTCCCGCAAGAGCAAGCAAGGTTGATATCATCAATACAGTTCGGTCCATGACGAGCTATACATGCACTGCAATCATCGACAACGCAAGTCCGAATCCCCATTTCATGTCAGCAACCAAACGAAGCGGGGACTTTAGTCCGCAACACCTTTTCAATACACCAAAAAAAGGGCGACCTTGCGGCCGCCCTTGAGAAAAATAGATGAATGAGATTATGCCTTGCTGGCCTCTTCCACCGAAAGAGGACGATAGCCACCAATGGTCTTGAAGTAGAACAACAGAAGCAAGTAGATCACTGCCATAGTCAATGGAATGAAGGAGTCTGCTTTCAGCGTGCGGCGGTCGCCCAACTGGTCAGCGGCCACAACTGCTTTTTGCGCATCTGTTTTTTCCGTGGCTTCTTTTGCAGCAGCAAGCTTCGCACCGTCAAGACCGTAGGCTGCTGACGACTCAAGATTGAGGAATTTTGATGGCTTCTCTGCTTTGTATTCAGCATAAAGAGCTGGATTAGTTTTCTCGAGTTCTTCACCCGTGAAACGGTCTTTTCCATAGCCAAGACCAGGAGTTCCAATCAAGCCAGCGGAAAGCATACCGATGCCACCCATGATCGACATCGCGACTGCTCCTGTTTGTGGGTAGCGGTCACCGACAACAGCCAACATCGTTGGCCAGAAGAAGGTTTTGCCGATGGCGTAAATGCCAAGAGCTACAAGAGCCATACCGAAGGTTTGCATACCGCTGGCAAGGTTTAAGCCAATGTAAGCAATGACAGAGCAAGCAAGCAGCAGACCAATCGGCGAAAGCTTGAGTTTGGTTTCGATAAAGTGAGCGCAGAAACGCAGACCAAACATAATGAGCGATGTCCAGATGAAGAGGAATTTACCTTGCTCCGAAGTGAAGAGGTTTCCGGTGATGTTTTGAATCCAACCATCCGTGCCAAGTTCTACGGCGCCGACCAATGCATGCGTCACGAAAAGAACAGATAGAATGATCGAACCGATCGAGAAACGAGTAGCTACAGAAATGGCAATCAGCAATCCACCACCAATCACATAACCGATTGTGGCGGCATTGTCAGGCAGTTTGCCTTTGAGAATGTCTCCGAAGAACAATGCGAGCAAATAGCAAGCAACGAGAGCACCAAGAATGCCCACAGCTTTGAACATCGAGACAAAACTGGTGCCTTTTTCAGCAGCTTCCGATTGAGGGAACTTCTGCTTCATGAACATCAATCCATAAATCACAGTCGGAACAAGATAGAGCGAAAGCTGGATCTTCCAGCCGAGAGCCATTTTGTCATCAAGAACCCAACCGATAGCCGAGCCGATGATCATTCCGAGCGGCCAACTGGCGTGCAAGATATTCAGATAGTGAGTACGTTGTGTCGGGAACAAAGTGGAAACAAGAGGATTTGCGACCGCTTCCAAGGTGCCGTTGGCAAACGCAAAAAGGAACATGCCCCAGAAGAGGAAATTGTAAGCATTCTCAGGAGTGCTCGCACCAAAGGTAACAAACGCTGAGAGCACGTGGAAAATCAGCGCCAATGCCACCAATTTGCCGTAACCGATTTTGTCGACGACAAGACCACCGAGAATGATGCCGAAGCAGAAACCGGAGAAACCAGCACCACCAATGGCACCGAGTTGTGTTGCCGTGAAGGAGAAGTCTTTACCCCAGTTGTCAAAGATTCCGCCGCGAATGGCGAAACCGACACCTGCGGCGAGAATCGCCATAAATCCCGCCCAAAGCAATCGCTTAGCATTGGGCGCCGTCGTTATAGTTGATGAGTTACTCATGTAGGTATTGTGTGTTTTTAGTTGGGGGGAGCGCTATTCATAGAGAAAGCGAATCGGCATGACAAGGATTCATTTGCTTCACTGTGCATTTTTTCCCAAAAAACTCTTTCTTACACCAATCCTAACAATCTCCACACCGAAAAAACGCAATAAATACAAGACCTCCGTGAGCTTGTGAAATTTTTCACAAATAAGACTTGTCAATTTCGCAAGAAATTGTCTAAACATCCGCATCCGATTTCCATTTTTCCCAATGCGTAAATTTTTCCTACCACTTTCCGCCTTGCTTCTCAGTGCAACTCCAGCCCTTGCTGCGGGTGGGCATCAGTTGCCGCTGTATCCTAGCTCGCCATTTGAAGGCACCGCCTTCTCTTGGATTTCGAACTCGATGATTATGGTGTGGATCGGAGCAATCCTAATCATTTTGTTTTGCCGCGCTGCCACATCGAAACTTTCACTCGTTCCTACCGGATTTCAAAACTTTGCCGAATGGTTAATCGAAAGCCTCTACGGTTTTTTCGGAAATATCCTAGGGGATCATCTTGTGAAGCGCACCTTCTGGTTTTTTGGTTCTACTTTCTTGTTGATTCTGACTGTTAATTACTTGGCTCTCATTCCAGGCGTTGGAACATTTACATTTCTTGACAGCCACGGACACGTAACCGGCCTCCTCCGCGGTGGCAACGCTGACCTCAATATGACAGGTGCCATGTCGATCACTTTCGCTCTACTCTGGCTCTACTGGGCTGTTACGGAAAACGGCGTCAAAAATTTCTTCGCTCACATTTTCGCGCCCAAAGGCACTTTCACGGGAATCATGAAGGTCGGAATGGTCGGAATTTTCTTCCTCGTCGGTATTCTGGAAATCGTATCCATTTGCATCCGCCCCGTAGCTCTTAGTTTCCGACTTTTTGGTAACATCTACGGCGGCGAACAAACCATGGAAGGGCTCATGGCTCTCGTTCCAGAAAACCTCGCCTTCCTACCCGCGCTTCCTTTCTATTTCATGGAGTTACTCGTCGGCCTCGTGCAGGCCCTCGTGTTCACGCTCCTCAGTGCCGTCTTCCTTAAACTCATTTGTGAGCACAGCGAAGAACATCATTGAACCCCTTTTGCTACTTTACCATGGCTGAGCCGTGGAGGTAGCGAACAACGACAACAACCACTAACTACATACTACACTATTATGGGAACTAAAGCATTCGCAGTAGCACTCGCAGCACTTGGCGCTGGTCTCGGCATCGGAATTCTCGGCAGCAAAGCCGCTGAGGGAACAGGCCGCAACCCTGGCGCAGCCACACCGATCCTCGTGATCTCGATTATTCTTGCAGCTCTGATTGAAGGTGTCTTCATTCTTTCCGCATTCGCTGTAACTTACACACCATAATTGAGGCGGCTTGCCGCATCAATGGGTGTCGTCACTTGACGACACCCCCTACCTTTTCCACCACCACATTTTTTTCTCACATGTTTTCCATCCTCGCCGTCAATGTTGCTGAACACGGAGCCGAAACCGCCAAATCTGGTTTATTTGAAACCTTTGGCGTAACATGGCCATTTTTTATTGCTCAATTGATCAATTTCCTCCTTGTTCTTTTCATCCTGAAAAAATTCGCCTTTGGCCCGATCCAAGCGATGCTGGAACAACGCAAGCAGCGCATTGCTGATGGCGAAAGCAAGTTGAAGCAAATCGAGCAACAACTCGCTGATTCCGCCAAGCACACGGAAGAAGTCATCGGCAAAGCCAATGCTGACGCCAAGCGTTTGATCGAAGAAGCGAAGTCCAGTGCCACCGCACTGAGCGAAGCCAAAGCACAAGAAGCAGTTGCCACCGCCCAAGGCATCATCGCCAAAGCCGAAGCCGCGGCCAAAGCGGAGCGCGCTCAGATCGCTGCCGACCTCAAACGTGAATTCGGACGTCTCGTTGCCAATACCGCACAAAATGCCACGGGCGGCAAACTCACCGCCGATCAACAACGCGCCATCAACGAGGAGTCCCTCGCTCGCGTCGAAGCCTAATCTTTTTTCTCTCCATGAAAGTTTCCAAAGTCGCCAAAACCGCCGCCAATCGCATCTTTCGCATGTGCATGGCTAGTGGCTCGCTCAACGAGACCCACATGCGCAGTGCTATCGCAAAATTGGTCGAGTCGAAACCTCGCGATTACCAAGGCATCTTGGTGACCTTGAAGCGCTTGGTTCGCCTCGAAATGGAGCGCAAGCATGCCATCGTCGAGAGCGCCGCGCCGCTCGATCTCGAGGAGCGGTCGCGCGCTGCGGATTCGATCATCGCCCAATACGGCAAAGACCTGACCTTTGAATACAAAGTCACCCCCGAACTCCTCGGAGGCCTGCGCATTCAGGTCGGCAACGACGTCCTCGATGGCTCTGTCAAAGGCCGTCTCGACCGCCTCGCCAACGCATTTTAATCCAATATTTCAGCATTTTAGTTTTCAGCATTTCAGATTTACCAAACTACTACCTTTATGAGCAGCATTCTACAAGAACTCGAAAAAGAGATCGCTAACATCTCTTCCTCCATTGACAAGACCAATGTCGGAACCGTCCGCGAAATTGGTGACGGTGTCGCCCGCGTCGAAGGTCTCTCCGACGTGATGCTCAACGAGATGATCAGCTTCCCCGGCGGAGTGACTGGTCTCGCCATGAACTTGGAAGAAGGCTCCGTCGGCGTTGTGTTGCTCGGCAACTACTCGACCATCAAAGAAGGCGACCAATGCTCCACCACTGGCAAATTGCTCTCCGTTCCTGTCGGTGAAGCACTGCTCGGCCGCGTGGTGAACACCATCGGTGAGCCACAAGACGGCAAAGGCGAAATCGCAGCTGCTGCTTACTATCCTCTGGAAAAAATTGCTCCTGGCATCATCAAACGGAAATCCGTTTCCGTGCCTGTGCAAACCGGCATCATGGCGATCGACGCGATGATTCCTATCGGCCGTGGTCAGCGTGAGTTGATCATTGGTGACCGTGCCACCGGCAAAACCACCATCGCCGTTGACACCATCATTTCTCAGGCCAAGCAAAACAAGGCCGCTGAACAAGGCAAACTGCAAAACCACAAGCCTCTTTATTGCATCTACGTCGTCATCGGCCAGAAGCTCTCGAACGTTGCGCGGATCATCAAAACTCTCGAAGACGCAGGCGCGATGGAATACACCACCATCGTTACCGCATCGGCCTCGGACTCCGCAGCCATGCAGTACCTCGCTCCTTACGCGGGTTGCTCGATTGCTGAATACCTGATGGACAAAGGTCAAGATTGCTTGATCGTGTTCGATGATCTTTCCAAGCACGCCGTTGCCTATCGCCAAGTTTCGCTGATCTTGAAACGCCCATCCGGTCGTGAAGCGTATCCTGGTGACGTGTTCTACCTCCATAGCCGCTTGCTCGAGCGCTCCGCTCGTCTTTCTGACAACGCAGGTGGTGGTTCCTTGACCGCTTTGCCGATCATCGAAACCCAAGCTGGTGACGTATCCGCCTACATTCCTACCAACGTGATTTCGATCACCGACGGTCAGATCTACTTGGAAACCGACCTTTTCTACCAAGGTATCCGCCCTGCGATATCCGTTGGTCTCTCGGTATCGCGTGTGGGTTCTGCCGCGCAAACCAAGACCATCAAATCCGTCGCCGGCACCACCAAGCTTGACCTCGCCCAGTATCGCGAGCTCCAGGCTTTTGCTCAGTTCGGTTCGGACCTCGATGCCTCGACCAAGAAGAAACTCGACCGCGGTGCTCGCATCGTAGAGCTCTTCAAGCAAAACCAATACAACCCTCTAAGTATGGAGCTGGAATCGATCTTCCTCTTCGCCATGCAAAATGGTTACTTCGATGACATTCCAGTCAACAAAGTGCGTGAATTCCAAGCAGGCATGGGCGAGTTTTTCGAAACCCGCAAAGCTGACGTCCTCGACAACATCCGCAACAACAAGCCCGACCTCAAGAAGGACGCCACCGCTGTTGCCGCTGTCAAACAAGCGATCGAAGACTTCAAAGGGTCTTGGAAATAATCAGTCACTGATCACTGCTCACTGATCACTCCCAACTTACCTAACACATGGCCAACCTCCGCGACATTCGCCGACGCATCAAATCGGTAAAAAGCACTGCCCAAATCACCCGCGCGATGCAGCTCGTAGCTGCCGCTAAGATGAAGAAGGCCCAAGATCAGGCCGTCGCTGGACGCGACTACGCCAATCAACTCAACCAAGTGCTGGTGAACCTCAAGAGCAACGTCGAAGAGGAAAGCCATCCCCTGCTCCAAGCCCGCTCCGGCGGCAAGGAGTTGATGCTGGTTGTTTCCACGGACAAAGGACTTTGCGGTGCGCTTAACACCAACTTGTTCAAAAAAGTGCGCAGTGAAAGCGGCACCGAAACCCACTACGTCACTGTCGGTCGCAAATTGCGCGCGATTTTGTCCAAACTAGGCAAGGAAATGCTCGCTGATTTCGAAGTCAAGGACCCCGTTCCTTTCGCTGAAGCTCGCCCAATTTCCAAGTTCCTTACTAAGCAGTTTCTCGAGGGTGGATACGATAAAATCTCCATCGCCTTCAACAACTTCGTAACCGTGATGAACCAAGAGCCAACAGTCATTCAACTGCTGCCGATCAGTAGTGAGCAACTGGGCGAAAAACAAGAGTTCGAAGGCGTCGGCAATCACGTTGCCGAAACCGATAAGAACGCAGCGCTGGGCAAAGACTACAGCTTCGAGCCCTCGCCAATGGAAGTTCTCGATACCTTACTGCCTCTCTACATCAACTTCCAAGTCTACCAGACCCTCGTCGAAGCTCGTGCCTCCGAGCACAGCGCCCGCATGGTCGCGATGAAAGCAGCCACGGACAACGCCAAGAAGTTCATCAAAGAACTCACCTTGGAATACAACAAAGCTCGTCAGGCCGCGATCACCTCCGAACTCCTCGAAATCACCACAGCCATGAAGGCGATGGAATAAAACAATCAAACTCTTACTACCTATCTAATTATGAAATTCATGAAACAATTCACAGCTCTAGTTCTAATTTTATCTCTTTGCAGCTGCTCGCTGTTTGCTCCAAGCAAGCAGCCTGTCACTGTAAATTCCAACGTATCGAGCGTACACATCATGGCTAACGGTGAAAGCAAAGGCAAAACACCAGTAACTTTTGAAGCACAGAGAAATCAGTCTTTGCACATCGTTGCTACTAAGTCTGGCTACAAGCCAAGCACCTACACTGTGGATAGACAACTCAGCGGCACAGCGATGGCAGACATCGTAGGCGGCTTATTCTTTGGTGTGCCTTTTGTCGGCCTATTTGGTCCCGGAGCTTGGAAGCTTGAACAGGACAATGTAATGGTGCCAATGAGCCGCTAATTGAAGAGTTATCGCATTCGATTCATCCCATTTCACACTTCACACTGATCACTTCACACTTTTATTATTATGAGCAACCAAGGAACCATCGTTCAAGTCATCGGCGCCGTTGTCGATGCCGACTTCTCCAAAGCCAGCAGCCTACCCTCCATTTTCAATGCGCTGGAAGTCCGCTTCACCGTCAATGGTGTTGAAACCTACCTCGTGCTGGAAGTTCAGCAACACCTCGGCGATGGCTGGGTGCGTGCTGTAGCGATGTCCTCCACCGATGGTTTGAAGCGTGGTCTTGCGATCACGGATAAGGGAGTCCCCATTTCCGTGCCAGTCGGCAAGCAAGTTCTCGGCCGTATTTTCAACGTTACCGGTGACCTCGTCGATGAAAACGTGCCTCTTGAGGACGCGAACCGTCGCTCGCCGATCCACCGTCCTGCTCCCCTGCTCACTGAGCAGAGCGCCAATACCGAAGTTCTCGTGACTGGTATCAAAGTCATCGACCTGATCTGCCCACTGCTCAAAGGTGGTAAAGGCGGCATGTTCGGTGGTGCTGGTGTAGGCAAAACCGTGGTCATCATGGAGCTCATCAACAACATCGCCAAAGCGCACGGTGGTTACTCCGTTTTCGCAGGCGTCGGTGAGCGGACTCGTGAAGGAAATGACCTTTATTGGGAAATGATCGAAGGTAACGTTATCGCTACCGAGAAAGACGAACACGGTCACGTCAAACTCACTCCCGAAGGCAATCCTGTGCTCGCCGAGGGCTCCAAAGTGGCTCTTTGCTATGGTCAGATGAACGAGCCTCCAGGTGCTCGTCTGCGCGTTGCGCTCTCCGCTCTCACCATGGCTGAGCATTTCCGTGACGAAGACAACCAAGACGTGTTGCTGTTCGTCGACAACGTTTTCCGTTTCTCCCAAGCCGGTTCGGAAGTATCCGCTCTGCTCGGACGGACTCCATCCGCTGTAGGTTACCAGCCAACTCTTTCCGAAGAAATGGCCACTCTCCAAGAGCGGATTACCTCCACCAACAAAGGTTCGATCACCTCGATTCAGGCCGTTTACGTTCCTGCTGACGACTTGACCGACCCCGCTCCTGCCAACACCTTCGCTCACCTTGACGCCACCGTGGTGCTTGAGCGTTCCTTGGCAGAACAAGCGCTGTTCCCCGCTGTGGACCCGCTCGCTTCTACCTCCAAGGCGCTTGCTCCTGAGGTTGTTGGAGCCGAACACTACCGCGTTGCTCGCGGCGTGCAACAAGTTCTTCAACGCTACAAAGACCTCCAAGACATCATCGCGATTCTTGGTATGGACGAACTTTCCGACGAAGACAAACTGACCGTGTTCCGCGCTCGTAAATTGCAGCGTTTCCTCACCCAGCCGTTCCACGTTGCCGAAATTTTCACCAACGTTCCCGGTGCTCTGGTTTCGCTTGAAGACACCGTCAAAGGCTTCGCCGAAATTCTCGACGGCAAGTGGGATGAAGTGCCAGAAGGTAACTTCTACATGAAAGGTGGCATCGACACCGTAGCGCGTAGTTAATGATTAATTCAGCGTTTCAGTTTTCCTAATCTCAGCTTTTTTCCATCAATGCCTCTCCACCTCGAAATCGTAACGCCCGAGAAAAAAATCTTTTCGGACATCGTGACCAACGTCTATCTCCCAGGAGCAGACGGCGAAATGGGCATCCTTCCTGCGCACAGCGCCCTCGTCTCAGCACTCGCTCCAGGCGAGCTGCGCTATGAGAAAGACGGTGTCGTGACCGCCATTGCCATCGGCAGTGGCTTTGCGGAAGTCACCCAGGAGAAAGTCAACATCCTCACCGACATGGCCCTCGGTGACGAACAGATCGACGAAGCCAAGGCCGAGGCAGCGATGCAACGCGCCGAGGAGCAACTCAAAAACATCGATCACAGCATCGA
>Ga0209444_10000381_pt1 | contig 24348 bp, 17 predicted proteins | sample LauGreFaBDMM15DN_2_FD_188215 | JGI IMG/M metagenome (GOLD analysis project Ga0209444, IMG submission 188215) | Freshwater lake microbial communities from Lake Michigan, USA - Fa13.BD.MM15.DN (SPAdes) (version 2) | ecosystem: Environmental > Aquatic > Freshwater > Lake | place: Lake Michigan... | reverse complement strand
TTTGGTCTACGGCAGAAACTGGCGACGGTGCACGGCCTCGGAGCGGATCAGTTTGTCATCGGCAACGGCTCGAACGAGATCATCGAGCTGTTGGGTCATGTCTTTTTGGGCCCGGAGGACGAAGTGGTTTTCGGAGGACCCGCGTTTGTGGTTTATAAACTGGTGACGCTGCTGTTCGGGGCAAAGGTGGTGGAGGTGCCGTTGCAGCACTGGCAGCACGACCTCGCCGGGATGGCACGTGCGATCACGCCGCGAACGAAATTGGTCTTTGTGGCGAGCCCGAACAATCCGACCGGGACGGCGAACGATGCGGCCGAATTGACGGCTTGGGCGCGGGCGTTGCCGGAGCATGTGATCGCGGTGTTCGACGAGGCGTATGCGGAGTACCTAGCCCCGGGAACGGCGATGGACCTGCGGCCGTTGATTGCGGAAGGCCGAAAGGTGATCGGCCTGCGGACGTTTTCGAAAATATACGGGTTGGCCTCGTTGCGGGTCGGCTACGGTTATGCCGGGGTGGAGCTGGTCGCTTTGTTGAACCGGGTGCGGCAACCGTTTAACGTCAATGCCATCGCGCAGGCGGCGGCAACGGCGGCGTTGGACGATCGGGAATTCGCGGAAAAATGTGCCCGGGAGAACCAGACCGGACTGGTGCAAATCGAGGCGGGGTTGCGTGAGCTGGGGTTGGAGTGGGTGCCGAGCGTGGCAAACTTCATGTTGGTCAAAGTGGGCGATGGCGCGCGGGTTTTCGGTGCGTTGCAGGCGCGCGGGGTGATCGTGCGGCCGGTGAAGATTTATGGATTGCCCGACTGGATCCGGGTAACGGTGGGCACGCCCGAGCAGAATGCGCGGCTGTTGGCGGAACTGAAGGTGGCGTTGGCGAGCCGTTAAAGTTGGCCGTCAATGTTGGCGACGGGCGCGCGCGAGGTCGGCATCGAGGTGGGCGCGAATCGAAGCGAGTACAGGAGCGCGTTCGGGAATGAATGGAAAAGCATCGCCGCCCAGTGCAGGGCGGCCTCGACGTTGCTGCGGCCGCGGAGTACGTGAAGCAGATGAAGAAGGACAAGCGATACCAGCGGGACGTGTATTGAGAATTGGGGGCATCGTCGGGAAATGCGCAGCCGTCCAAGATTGACGTTTGTGTTCACAAACAATCGGGGGCGTCGACGTATGGCGGTCTGATCCATGAGTCTGACCTGTAACAATCGTTTTGCCTCGGCACCAGTGCCGGTCGCGGCGTCGGCAAGCCCAACCCCGAAGTGCTGGCCAAGGTCGGCGTGCAGAATCTCTGCGGCTGTTGAGTCCCTTTTTCCGTTCGGACTCGCCCCGCGAGAAACGTAGGCCCGCTAGTTGGCACGATCTACTCGTGATGGTCCTCATCCTTGAAGTCGTCGGCCGCCTTGTCCGCGCCTATGATTCCGCAAAGGAAACTCCAGCCCGGCTAGCCGGGTGCCCACAAAGTCGGCGGGGCCCGTGGTTTTGGGATTGCCTCTCTCTATACTTGCTTGGGTCGGAGCCACGCGACTTTGTGCCTAAATGAAGCATAGTCGCGTTACGCAGGCCGACATTGCGCGCCGGGCGAAGGTCACGCAGACGACGGTGTCGCTGGCGATGCGCCGTCATCCCTCGATTTCCCAAGCTACGCGCGAGCGAATTGCCAGCCTAGCCAAGAAAATGGGCTACGTACCCGACCCAATGCTGGCTTCGCTGGTGGCTTATCGCCGGGCTCAACGTCCGGCCAGCTTCCAAGGCGTGTTAGGCTGGGTCACCAACTATCCTACTGAGCGCGGCTGGTGGAACGGGCAGCAGATTGGCTATTTCAAGGGCGCCACACAGCAGGCGCAGGAGTTGGGTTACAAGCTCGAGACGGTGTGGCTACGCGAACCGGGGCTGAAGCGGGATCGGATCAAACAGATTCTTTTTGCGCGCGGCATTCAAGGGTTGCTCATGGCGCCGCAACCCAAGCCGCATACGAAGATTGACTTGGCCTGGGCGGATTTCTCGGCCGTCGCGTTCGGACACACGCTCCAGCAGCCTCAGCTCCATGTGGTGATGAACCATCAATTTCGAAACATGGTGAACCTGATTCGGAAATTGCATGCCCTTGGTTTGCACCGCGTGGGCCTCGCGATGCCCTCGAGCCAAGATGAGCGGGCGGAGCATAGCTATCTGGCAGGATATCTCGTCGAGCAGATCAAATGCGCCCGCCCGGACCGGCTGCCTTACCTCCTCACGGAGAAATTCGAGCAGAGGGAATTTACTGCTTGGTTCCAGGAACACCGGCCCCGCGCCATAGTCACGGACTTGAGAACCGCGCCGCAGATCCAGTCATGGCTCCAGCTCCTGGGCTGCCGGGTGCCCGGGGACATCGCCTTGGTCCTGCCCAACGTTCCCTTTGGAGACTCCTTCTACACGGGCATCGATGAGAATCCCCTGCTGGTGGGAGCCACAGCCGTCAATGCCGCGGTCGGCATGATTCATCGTGGCGAGCGGGGCGCGCCGGAAAATCCGCGCTCCATCCTTATTGAAGGAAGCTGGTTTCCGGGCAAAAGCCTGCGGCCTTAGCGGCCGGCGTCAGGCGAAAATAAATCCAAGCGGACGGTTCCCCGGCCGCCGCCACCCCGGACTTTTTAGTAAAAGTGCCGACGTTGCTGCATGTCGCAGCGGGTTAAGCCAGGCCTTCACAACCCTTAGCCCCGTCGACCCAATTTCCGCATGCTTACCCGAGAAACCTATCGCGGCATTTTTGCCTATCCGCCCACGCCGTTCACGAACGAACTCGCCCTCGATGAGGACGCACTCCGCAGCAACCTACGCAAACTGGTCCGCGTCGGCGTCGACGGCATCGTCCTCGCCGGCACTTCGGGCGAATTTTACACCCTCGAGCCGGAGGAGTATCGTACGATAGCGCGGATTCTGCGCGAGGAGAGCAAGGGTGGCGTGCAGGCCATGATGGGCGCGATCGGCCTGTGCACCGCGGATACGATTCGCCAGGCGCGGATCGCGACTGCGGAGGGCATTGATGGTGTGCTGGTCGTCCAGCCCTATTACCTGCAACTTACCACCGGCGAACTGCTGAAATTCTGGAGCGATCTCTGCAACGCGTGCCCGGAGATCGGGATCGTCATAAATCATTACGATTGGATCCGCCAAACATACTCCCTGGAAACCTACCGGGCCCTCAGCCATCTACCCAATCTGCTCGGCAGCAAAGAGGCGCATTGGGATTTCGAACTGTGGCGAAAATTCCACCGAGAGAGCCCGCTGCTGCATATGAGTTCCACAGACGCCGGTTGGCTGGTGGAACTTTACCGCATCGGAGCCATCGGCGCCGGCAGCCTGCAGCTCGCGATGATGCCGCATGTGGTTCGGGGCGTGATGGATCTATGTGCAACGGGTGACCTGCCGGCGGCCGAAGCTGCCTTGTCGCCGCTAACAGAGTTCACGGGGCGGATGAAGTTAGGGCAGGGCAGGCCCCATGTCTTTCCCTCCGAGTTGGTGGGCTGGCAGAATTACAGCAACACCGCGCGGCACAAGGCGCTGGTGGACGCGTTCGGCTTCCTCAAGGCTGGGCCTCCACGGCAGCCTGGCATCGCGGTGCCGCACGCGCTGCAGCAGCAACTCGCGGAGTATCTGCGCCAGCGCCATCCCGCGCTGATCCCTCCTGCGAATTACGAGCAGCAAGTGCCCGCGACCCGCATTTGGCGTTGATCCTTTTATAGCACCGGAATCCCTCGCGGGATGACGGTGCGGAACCCCCCATATCCCCGTATCCCCCGCATGAAAAAGTCACCTCTCCTCCTTGTCCTCGTCCTACTGTCGTTGACGAGTTTTGCCCAGAATACCGCCCTAGAACCGTCGACTGAACCTGTCCTCAAACTTTCGCCCTTCACGGTCGGGGCGAAGAAATCCTCCGGTTACGGCGTCTCTAGTTCCTCCACTGCGACCCGCACGAATGAGCGGCTAATCGATATTCCCCAGACGGTGAACGTCATCACCTCGGAGATGTGGGAGGACACGGGAGCCACCGCTTACGATCAGGCTCTGAAGTATGTCGGCAATGTGTTCGTGCGCAATCGAGCCGCACAAGGTCAATCCTTCGTCTCGCGCGGATTCAATATCGACGCCAACAACGGCTTCGCAGCCGACGGCGTTCGCGTCTATGGCTACCGCCGCGACCTCGTGGCCTACGACCGCGTCGAGGTCGTGAAAGGTCCGCCCTCTTCCGTCCAGGGTCGGGGATCGAATTCAGGCTTCGTGAATTTCACCTACAAGAAGCCGGCCTTTGAAGGCGCTTTCGTCCGCAACAAGCTCACCGTCGGCGGCTATGAGGGCGCGGCCGGGTTCTATCGCGGTGAGGTGGACATCAATCGCATCCTCAATACGAAGGGCACGCTAGCCGGCCGCGTCATCGGGGTCGTCGAGCAGAGCGACGGTTATCTGAAGTTCCAGGAAGGGATCAACGAAGTCTACGGCGTGTTTCCTTCGCTTCGCTGGAAATTGAGCGATCAGACCGAACTCACGATGAACAGCGAATTACTTCGCACGCACGGCCCATATCGCGAGCCCGGTCAGGGTTTCACCTTTCATCCCGGCGGTCTGCGGCGGCTGGTGCCGGGCATCGACAGTCCCACCAATCCGCTGACGGCACTAAATCTCCCTCGCAACTTCAATGCCGGCGGCGAAGCCCCGGGTTTGGAGGAAGAGACCGGAACGATATTCGTTACGCTCGTGACGAACCTCACCGAGAAATTGTCGCTGCGCCAAGTGGTGAACTACTTCCACTACTATCATCTGGGAGAGTGGTGGGACGCCGCGGGCAATATCCCTACGGTGGGGACCAACGGTACGCTCACCAATCCCTACACGTGGGGCCGCGACCGACTCAATATCAACGGCCTGACGCTCCACGGCGATGCGATCTACAAGTACGGTCCCGACTCGCTTTCGCTCACGAGTATGGTCGGTTACGCTTACAACAAGGGCGTAAATAACACGGATAACTACCAGGGCACCCCGTCGCCCGCTCGGTTCGACTTCGCCAATCCTAACTACACGCGCACGATCGGTAACGTGCGCCTGGCGGCAAATAGCAGTTATATCGACAGCACGCAGTGGGGGGTCTACCTCCAACAAGGCGCGGAGCTGTTTAAGCAACGGCTGCTGCTGGTGGGCGGGCTCCGGCGTGATTTCGGCGACGTTTCAACCTACGCGCCGACGACCACTACCACGATCAACTCCGATTCGGCGGTCAATTCGTGGCGCTACGGCGCGACCTTCAAGATTACCCCGGCGATTGCGGCCTACGGCATCGTGAGTGTGCAGAACGACCCGACCGCCGCGGCCCCACGCTTCACTCAGGCCCCGGCGGGTGACCCGCGCCTGGCCGAGCGGCTCAGTTTCACGCCCGAGACCGAACTCACCGAGTTCGGCTTGAAGAGCGAACTGCTTAACGGGCGCCTGACGGCGACGCTGGCCTATTACGAGATCGTGCGCAGCAGCACGCTCTCAACCTTCTCTTACACTGAGCAGATCCCTCCCGGCTCCGGCAACACCGCGATCATCACCGAGCAATTCGTCTCGCAGGGTGATACGTCGAAAGGCTGGGAAGTGCAGCTAATGGGTTCGCTCACCGAGCGGCTGGGCTTGCTCGCCTCCTACGCCAAGACCGACACGGTCCAGCCCAACCAGCTCTCCCCGCGGACCGGCACACAGGAGATTGTTTTTACCCCGAGTTGGAGCGGAAATATTTTTGCGAAATATAACCTGCGGAATGCGGAAGGCGGCGGCTGGGAACTGCGGGGCGGCGGGCGCGTGCTGGGACCGTTTTGGTCCAATGCCACCGGCATCGGTCCGGCCAGCCGCGTCTACATCGACCGGACGCAATACTCGCTCGACGTGGGTGCGGCGTACCATTGGGGCAACCGCCACACGATCGATCTCCAAGTGAACAACGCCACCAACGAGTGGTTTTTCCTGGTGCGCGCTGATCCGCCGCGCAACTGGCGTCTGACTTATCGCTATGATTTCTAACTGGCCTAACTGCCCAAATTGGGAACGCCCCGCGCGTTCCATCATGAGACCACTGTAATGAGCACGTTGACCCATCCCCAACCAGCCGGAGGTGTTGTCCTCGCGCCGCGGATCACAATCGCGGATACCGATATTCATCACGCGATCCGTTCCAATTCCGATCTACTGCCCTACCTGAGCGCGGTGAACCGGGAGCGTCTCACGCGATTTGGCGGGACTGGGGCTGCGTTTCATTGGTTCAACAACGGCGGCGTCGAAGGGCATCGCACGGACCTGCCCGAGTCAGGGCTGAACGGTGCGGCTGTTTGCGACGTCGCCTGCCTGGTTCGTGACCATCTCGACCGCTACGGGGTCGACTACGGCTTGCTGACCGGCTTGAGCGTTTATGGCGCGAGCGTGTGGCCCGACGTGGACTACGGCAGTGCGCTGTGCTCCGCGTTCAATGACTACACGCTGGAGCACTGGCTCGCGAAAGATTCCCGGCTGCGGTTCGCGATGGCGATCTGCACCCAAGATCCCGCCGGCGCCGTGAAGGAAATCGAACGGCTGGGCAGCCACCCGCAAATCGTGGGTGTGCTCATGCCTACAGGTGCGCCGCGGCCGTTTGGCAATCGCTTCTACGATCCGATTTACGCGGCCTGCGAGGCCCACGGTTTGGTGCCGACTCTGCACTTGGGCACGGAAGGCCTGGCCACGGTCGGCGCGCCCACAGCGGCCGGCTGGCCTTCGTATTACGTCGAGAGTCGGCTCGCCCGGCCGGGAGTTTACCAGGCGCACTTGGCGAGTTTCATTTTCCAGGGTACTTTCGAAAAGTTCCCGCGTCTGCGCGTTGCATTCCTCGAGTGCGGCATCGGCTGGCTGCCATCCTTCCTCTGGCAAATGGATTCCGATTGGAAGGCCGTGCGCTACCAGACGCCTTGGGTAAAAAAGCTGCCGTCGGAATACGTGCAGGAGCACGTGAGGTTCAATTCCCAGCCGCTGGTGGAATCACCGAGCCCCGCGGTGCTGGACCAGATGCTCGAATGGATCTATGCCGACCGAACGCTGATGTTTGGCAGTGACTTCCCCCACTTCGACTTCGACGAGCCCACGCAGACATTCAAGAACATCGACGAGGGGCTTCGCCGCCGCATTTTTCACCACAACGCCGCAGCGATCTTCAACTTGCGCAAAGGGACCTGATCCGATGGCCGCTGCGACCAATACCCAGATGCGTCTCGTCGTGTGTCCGGCGGCCGAGTTGCCGCCGGGCAGCCGCCGGATCATCGAGCATGAAGGCCGGTCCATCGGCGTCTTCAACCTCGGTGGGCAGCTATTTGCCCTGAAGAATGTCTGCCCACACAAATACGCTCCGCTGTGCGAGGGGCCCTTGACTGGCCTGGCCACGGGGGACCGGCCGGGCACGCCGGCGCTGGAGCGAGTGGGCGAGATCGTCCGCTGTCCGTGGCACGGCTGGGAATTCGACATCCGCACCGGGCGCTCCGTTTTCAATCCGCATCGCGTGCGCACGAAAAGCTACCCAGCGGGTTTCGAATGCATCGAGCCGGGAGGGGGCGCGGCCGGCTCCGTCGAAACCTTTGCGGTAGCGCTGGAAGACCGGCACGTCGTGATCTACATCTAAAGTGTTTCGGCCAGTGGACAGCTCATTTGGGCTTTACCGTCCGCCCTTCATGCCAAGTTCCCTCGGCCAGGACGTGCAGTGCAGCAGCATCCGAACCCAGCTCTAGTCCGCTCCATGTCCCATCATTTTACCACCCTCGATACGATTGTTCTCGCCGGCTATTTCGCGGCGACGTTGGGCATTGGCCTTTATTTTCGGCGGCGGAGCAAGTCGGTCGAGGGGTTCACGGTGGCTAGCCGGAACCTGCCCGGGTGGTTGTGCGGACTCTCGATCCTCGGGGCCTACGTCAGCAGCATCAGTTTTCTTGCCTTCCCGGGCAAAGCATTCGCGGCCAACTGGAATCCGTTCGTCTTCAGCCTCTCGCTGCCGATCGCGACCTGGATCGGCGTTAAATGGTTCATGCCCTTCTACCGGCGCAGCGGCCATGTGTCGGCCTACTCGCACTTGGAGGAGCGCTTTGGTTCCTGGGCGCGGATCTATGCCAGCTCATGCTTCATCCTGACGCAAATCGTGCGGGTCGGCATGATCACTTACCTCATGGCGCTGCCGCTAAATGTGCTACTGGGTTGGGACCTGCGCTGGGTGATCGTGTTCACCACGGTGCTCACGACGATCTTTGCGTTTCTCGGAGGTATTGTCGCCGTCATCTGGGCGGACGCGTTTCAGACCGTGGTCTTGGTGGGCGGGGCGATTGCCTGCGCGGTCCTGTTGGTGCTCGGTCTGCCCGGTGGTCCGGGGCAACTCCTAGAAATCGCCTCGGTAAAGGACAAGTTCAGCCTCGGCAGCTTCGGTCTCGGGTGGGGGGAGCCCACGTTCTGGGTCGTCTTGATCTACGGCTTTGCCACACATCTCCAGAATTTCGGCGTCGATCAGAGTTACATCCAGCGCTACCACGCTGCCTCCTCGGATCGGGAGGCGAGCCGGAGCATCTGGATGGGCGGCCTGCTTTATATTCCGCTCTCCGCGCTGTTCTTTTTCATCGGAACGGCGCTGTTCGCATACTACACCGCGCACCCGGAGGCACTCGCCCCGGACTACGCCGATCCGGCGAAGTCCGATTTCGTCTTTCCGTATTTCATCGTGACCGCGCTGCCATCCGGTGTGACCGGCCTGTTGATTGCCGCGATCTTTGCCGCGGCGATGGGCAACGTGGCCAGCAGCCTGACTTCCTCGGCCACCATCCTGCTCGACGACTGCTATCGTCGTTTTTTCAACCCGAACGCGACGGAAAGGCAGGCGATCAAGTTCCTTCGGATAACCACCGTGGCCGGAGGGCTGCTGTCTTGTGCCATCGCGCTGGCCATGAGCACGGTCGTCCGCAACGCCCTGGATACATCGTGGACGCTGGCGGGCATCTGCAGCGGGGGCATGCTAGGATTGTTCCTGCTCGGGCTGATTTCCCGCCGCATCGTGAATCGGGGCGCCGCGTTGGGCGTGCTCGCGGGCGTGGCGGTGATCCTATGGATGACGGTTTCGCCCCACTGGAGCTGGTGGCCGGAAGCCACCCGCAGCCCGCTGCATCGTTTTCTCACCCTTGTGGTCGGGACGATCACGATTGTGCTGGTAGGCGCGGCGGTGACAATCGCCAGTTCGCGGCGTGCCTACACTCCGCCGGGAGGCTCCTGAATTGATGAAGGATTCATTGGGCCATTTCGTGTCGTCTTCTGGGCGCCTCGCCGCGGTCTCGCTGGCGGTGGGCGAAGCACTCACCTTGATCGGCCACGCGACGCCCCCGCGCCAAGTTACTCATGCGTCCCAGGACCACCTGCTGACCAATATCAACGCGTGGTCGCCCGACGGCCGCTGGCTCGTCTATGACTTGCGCCGTGGGTCTAGCTTCAACGGCCGGCGGATCGAACAGATCAACGTCGAAACCGGCGAGGTGCAGTGCCTGTACGAGGCCGCCGGCCAGGCTGGTTGCGGCGTCGTGACCTGGCATCCCCGGGAACCAAAGGTGGTCTTCATCCTTGGGCCCGAGCCGGCCGGCGACTGGACGTACGGTTTTTCCCGTCGCAGGGGAGTCGTCGTGGATGCACGCCACCCCGGCAAGGCCCAATCCCTCGACGCAATGAACTACGCGCCGCCATTTGCGCCGGGTGCATTGCGCGGAGGCTCTCACGTGCATGTCTTCAGCCCAGACGGGCAATGGGTCAGCTTCACCTATGACGACGAGGTTTTGGCGCGCCTACCGAACAATGGGAAGCACGACGCCAACCAGCGTAACGTGGGCGTCGCCGTGCCGGCCGGTCCGGTGCGCGTGAACCGCAATCATCCACGGAACAACGACGGTAGCTATTTTTCCGTGCTCGTCACCCGCACTAGCAATCACCCCAAGCCCGGTTCTGACGAGATCAGCCGGGCTTGCGAGGAAGGATGGGTGGGCGCGGACGGTTACGTGCGCGCGGATGGCACCCGGCAGCAGCGCGCGCTCGCGTTCCAAGGGACGGTGATCGCGCCGGACGGCCGCGAATACGCGGAGGTTTTCATCGTGGATCTCCCGGAGAAAATGTCCGCCGCTCCAGGTGCGCCGCTGGAGGGCACGGAGTCCACGCGCCCGGCCCCGCCGGCGGGCGTGCGGCAACGCCGCTTGACCTTCACCGCTGCACGCCGCCATCCGGGGATCGTGACCAATCCGCGGCATTGGTTGCGGGTGTCGCCCGATGGGACGCAAATCGCCTTCTTGATGAAGGATCACGAAGGAGTCGTGCAATTTTGGACCGTTTCACCGAATGGCGGCGCACTGCGGCAGATCACCCGCAATGGCACCGGCATCAGCTCGGCCTTCACGTGGAGTCCTGATGGGCGCTGGATCGCGCACACCATGGATCGGGGTGTGGGCGTGACCGAGGTCGCGTCCGGGATTTTCGTTCGCCTGACAGTACCGGTGGTCGAGGGTATCGGTCCGCAGCCGCATGCCTGCGTGTTTTCCCCAGATGGCGCCCGTATCGCCTACATGCAGCAGGTCGAAACCCAGGGTGCCGCTTCCGCCCAATTGTTTGTCGTCGCTCTTCCCGTCGAACTTCGAACCCCGATTGCCCCATGAAAATTCCGAAACTCACTTTCCTGCTCGTGCTGTTTGGCAGCGTCCTTGTTGGAATGTCCGCTACGGTCACGCCCTTGGCGCAGGACCACGTCGTAGTGGGGGAATCGCCGGACCCGCAGCACATTCCCCTCTACACGCCCAGCATCCTGCGACTCGCCTCGGGCCGCCTGATAGCCGCTTACGAGCAGGGTGGTGAGCAACGTCTCAAAGGTGAGCCTTGGGCCTTCATCCTGACTTCGGAGGACCACGGCAAAACCTGGCAGCAACGAGGCCGGGCCACGGTCACCCACGGACGGCTTTTTGTGGCGGGCAACGCGGTTTACTATTTAGGGCATTCCGCCGTGCTCGTGGGCCGTCGGCCCGAAGACCGCTCCGGCGATTTGCGCATCCTGCGTTCCGAAGATGCTGGGACGACTTGGGGGGAAGCGGCGGACCTCACGCACGGCCAGAAGTGGCACCAGAGCGCGGCCAACGTCTGGCATGCCCGCGGCAACGTCTACCTCGTGATGGAGCGCCGGGTGAGCGATGCCATTGCCGGCTGGTTCGTCGGGGAACTGGCCCCGGTTTTGATGCGCGCGAAAGAGACAGCCGACCTGACGCAGGCCGGCAGCTGGACCTTCGCGAGCGAGCTGGATTTCGCGCAATTGATTCCCGGCTACCGGAGCAATCAGCTGGGCGTCGAATTTTTCGGCGTGCCGTTTTTCCCGTCGGCATTTCCGGCCGGCCTTGCCGTGGGTGGCGATCGCATGTCGGCCCCGCTGGGCTGGCTTGAAACCAATGTGGTGCAGATCAAGGATCCCAATCACTACTGGCACGATCCCAACGGGCACACGTTCCACCTGTTCATGCGCGCGCACACCGGCGGAACGGGGTTCGCAGCGATGGCGAAGGTCGTCGAGCAGCCCGATGGTTCGATGCGGACGGAGCTCGAGTCGGTGCCGTCGGGGAAAAAGATCCTCTGGGTGCCGATGCCCGGCGGGCATATGCGGTTCCACATCACCTACGATCCTCAGACGAAATTTTACTGGCTCCTGAGTTCCCAGCCGACCGATTCCATGACACGCGCAGAACGGCTGCCGGCTGAACGTTACGGGCTGCCGAATAACGAGCGTCACCGCCTGGTGCTGCATTTCTCCCGGAACATGGTGGATTGGTGCTTTGCCGGTGTGGTGGCCATGGGCGCGACGCCGAATGAGTCGCGACACTATGCCAGCATGGACATCGACGGAGACGACCTGGTTATCCTCTCTCGCAGCGGGGATGCCCGGGCGAAGAGCGCGCACGACGGCAACCTCATCACCTTTCATCGGGTGAATAATTTCCGGGAGCTCGTCTATTGAAACCGATGACACCCAACACGTCGCCGCCACGTTCCGTACCCCGCAAACGCCTTGGCTCCGTCATCGGAGTCCGTGAGGAACGACTCGCGGAGTATCTGGCGCTGCACGCGGCCGTGCCGCCCGGCGTGCTGCGCGCGCTAAGCCAGGCAAATTTCCGGAATTATTCGCTGTTCCACCACCGGATGCCGGACGGGAAGGTTTATCTTTTCCGGGCCGTGGACTACGTGGGCAACGATTACGCCGCCGATATGGCCGGCTTGGATGCGAATCCAGACTTCCAAGTCTGGCGGAAGATTTGCCGGCCGATGCAGGAACCGCTGGCGAATCGCGCGCAAGGCGAATGGTGGGCGGAAATGCCCGAGGCGTTCCATCTCCCCTGAAGCCGCCATTACCGTGGGCTACTATCTCGGCATCGATGTGGGCACTGGCAGCGCCCGGGCGGGCATTTTTGATGAGCGCGGCCGGCGCGTGGGAATGGCGACGCATCCCATCAAGATTTGGCGGCCGGCGCCGGACCACGTGGAGTATTCAAGCGAAGACATCTGGCGGGCCTGCGCTCGGGCCCACCAATGGGTGGTGGGCGACACGGAGCAGGTCGGTTGACAGCCGCCGCTTATGCAGAAGTTGGCGTTGATGGGTCTCGGGTTCGCCCGGTGCGACGAAGGGTCACCTCGAGCGTGACGAGGCGCGAAAGCGCGGCCTCGGTCATAGGCGAACTCCTCTGCTGCCTCGGCGCCGCTCTGCGCCCGGTCTGCTCCGTCCGGTCTGCCCCGCGTGGCGTCACCGCCCGGCGCCCTCCGGCTCGCTCCCGTTCAATAAGTTTTCTCCGACGGCCCGTTCCCGCCGCCAATTTTTACCCGAATCCCGACTCTGGAATCGCCGGGTCCGACAAATTGCAAGCTTGGCTACTTCGCGGCGGCGCGTCGGAGGCGGTCATTAATTGCAGCGGCAGGTCCGGTCTCGTTCGCTCCCGCAAGTTCAGCGTGAATCTTAGAGTAGCCTTTTGTATCGAGGGAGCGGAGCTGGGCGAAGAGTCGACGGGCGGCGGCCCGAAGATTTCCGCTGCGATCAAGCCAGTAGATATTCTTGGAGAGTTTCCCGGCGGGCTTTGAAATAAAGAGCCAGGCCTCTTTAGGAGCGCTTCGTGCGGCGAGGGCAACGCTCGCCCGGGTGTGAATCACCAGGGGCGTCAGAGGACTGTAGTGCCGCAAGAGCGAGCCGGGCGCCAGTTGAGGCTTTGCGATCTGGCCACTGCGCCGAGGGTGCCAAGCAATGGCGCAGCCAAGAGTTTCGGCCAGCTGTTCTCTGGTAATTGCACCGGGCCGCAAAAGCCGGGGCTTAGCTGGATTTCGCAAATCGACGATCGTAGATTCGAGGCCGATACCCGAGGCGCCACCATCCAGAATGTAGCGGATCTTTGTTCCGAGTCCGCTGCGAACGTGCTCGGCCGTGGTGGGGCTGATATAACCGAAGGGATTGGCGCTGGGTGCTGCAAGGGGCCGTCCGACGAGCTTGAGCAGCCGGCGGAACAGCGGGTGCGCTGGGACGCGGACGGCAACGCTGGGCAAGCCGGCGGATACGATCGATGGCACAACCTCTAATTTCGGTAATACGAGGGTGAGCGGTCCGGGCCAGAACGTTTCCGCCAGCTTCAATGCGGCGGAATTGGCGACGGCGACGTTCGCGAGGTCGCGAAGGGAATGAAGATGGACAATAAGTGGATCGGAGACAGGTCGGCCCTTTGCTTCGAATATCTTGCGGCAGGCATTCGGATTCAAGGCATCGGCGGCGAGGCCGTAAACGGTCTCGGTCGGAACACCCACAATGTCTCCGGCTCGCAGGCGACTGGCCAGGAGCTCCAGGTTCCTGGGGGTCCCTTTGAGAACCCGGGCGGTGGGCTTTCGTGGCATGGCATGAAAAAGGCCGGAGTGGATGACTCCGGCCCTAAAGTGTAAGGCTCAACCGTCGGCTTACTTGGCGAGCAGCATGTTGCGCGAGTGCTTCAGCGTCTTGGTGATCGCGCGCTGATGTTTCGACGAAAGATGGGTGTATTTACGCGGCAGAATCTTGCCGGTATCGGTGACGAAGTGACGCATGACGTCGGGCGTCGTGAATGGAATCTGGTCCGGTGTCAGCGTTTGGGTGGTGGTCTCGGTGGTGCTCATATCGATAAAAGAATGGCAGAGGCTTATCCGGGTGCCGGGGTTGTCAACGGCACATTTTTTGATGGAAATGGTCGCGGTTTAGGCGGACTTTCCATGAGGTCGTCCTCGGTCCCCGTAGCTCAAATGGATAGAGCAAGCGTTTCCTAAACGCTGGATTCCGGTTCAATTCCGGACGGGGGCACCACGTGCAGCGGCCGCACTTCTGCCGTTGTGATTCCGGCTGCCACTCCGGCGCTTGCAGGATCACTTCTGAAGTAGACTCGCGAGCCTGCTCGCTTTGGACAGGAGCAGGGTCGGTCCGACGTATTTTTCGATCGATTCAAATTAAGTCCGGCGAACTGAAACCCCGCGACCGCGGGGTAAGAGCAAAGGCGGGTGCGCGGGTGGTCGCGGCCGAACGGGGCTCAATGCGCTTCTTCTTCGCCGCGAGGGCGGACGGGCCGAATGACGGGCCCAAAGAAGAGCGCATTCAGGAAGAGCTTATTTCCCCCATACCAGTAGCCGCGGAAATTCGGGTTGTCGGTCATGAGCACGACCACGCCCGCTCCGCTCGGCGCGGCGATGACGCCGGCAGACTGGGCAATCGCCTGTTGATTGGCGGTCGAGGCGTAGCCGGCGAGGAGCGGCTTTTCGGTGTAAACCACCGGAGTTTCCCACGACGTGCGCGTGGGTCGCATCACGAGGGTGTTGTCGCGGAAGGACGGAAGCGATTCGCCGGTATAGCCGAAGCCGAGCGGATGGGAGGGATCAATTTTGGTTTCAAAAATCGCGCCCGAAACGAGTTTCAACGCTTCACGGTTCTCGGCATCGGCGTAAGCGATGCGTTTGCCGGCGGCCGGTTCGGGGCGAACTGGGGGCGCGGATTCTCGTCCGAATTCGGCGCGGATGAGTTCGTTCTTTGCCGCCCACTCGGCGGCGCGGCCCATGGCGACGAGCGTGCCGCCGTCGCGGACCCAGCGTTTCAGCTTATCCAAGGCTTCGCCGGTGAGGCTTCGCTCGTAAAGACCGTCGGCGAGGACGATCGCGGTGTAGCGATCAAAACGGGCGGTGCGGAGCTGAATCACGTCGAGGAGCGTCGCGGCCAGACCGACGCGGGTGTCGAGCAGGTGCCAAGCCTCGCCGAGGTCGAGGGCGGTGACGCCTTCGCCAGTGACCAGAGCAACGCGCGGAGTTTCAAGGGTGACGAAGGATGCGCTCCCGAGGTCGACGCCGGCTGGGGTGTAACCGGTCGCGACCCCGTGGACCGTGATGGCATCTTCCCGCGTAATGGTGTCGACGATTGCGGCGATCTCTTTGGCGCGGGCGGGTTGCAGGCCGACGGGAACGAGGATGCTGCCGTAGCCGAATGCGGTGCGACCCGCCGCCGTCTTGGCTTCGATGGGCGACTTGAGGACCTTCGTCAAAACGCCGGCTTTTTGAAGGCGAAAGAGGGCTCGGGGCGCATAGTAGCCGGTCCACGAAAAGAGATAGGCGTAGGTGGAGTGGCCGCCGACAAGTTGGCCGGATGGGAATGCGGGCTCCGCGGGCACAGCGTCGCCGAGGGTGGGCACGGTGGTGAGGGGGGCGTGGGGAACGTTGAAACCGAGCGGGAGGCTCCAAGCGGATACGTCGTAGAAAATCTCGTCTTCAAACTGAGTGCGGCGCGAAAAAATCTCGGTGATAAAGCGGTGCTGCGGTTGCTCGGAGGGCACGATCCACGCGTGGCCCGGAGTAAACTTTTTGCCATCGACCGTGAGCTCGGCCCCGAGCGCGCGCACCTCGATGCGGTGGCGGCGGAGCAGGTCCAGCAGCGCCCAAGCGCGGGCGGGGTCGCCGTCGTCGCCGAACACGTGGGCCTTGACCGGGGACTGGCGGGCAAGATCAAGCGCTTCGCCAGTAAAATTTTTCTGCATGGTCAGCAGCTCGGGCCGCAGGGCAACAGAGGCTTCGAGCGTGCTAAACGTGGTGATGACTTGATTGCGGATGGTAAAAGGAAACGTCAGCGGGCCGTTGACGCTTTCCTGGAGGTGGCCGCGGGAGCTGCCTTGCTCGAAGAGAATGCCCACGGTCCCGTGGACTTTGGGGAACGTGGAGCCTTTGCCGGGGTAGAAATCGTCAAAGCCCTGGCCGGCGTAGTAGAGCACGCCGCGAGCGTCGAGGGCGTTGGCGTGGTATTGGGCGATCCGCGTACTGAGATCGAGGACGATGCGCGGGATGAGCGGATTATTTCTGGTGGCGACGCCGGGTTGAAAAAAGAAGGTGCTGTTGGTGCCCATCTCGTGGTGGTCGGTGAGCACGGAAGGCCGCCAGCGGTGGAAGAGTTCGTTGCGGGCGCGGGCCTCGGGGTGGGCGAGGGGAAGCCAGTCGCGGTTGGGGTCGAAGCCGTAGTGATTGAGCCGGCCGCGGGGCCAGGTCTCATTGAGCTCGCGGCTTTGGGGATCGCCGACGAGGACGCGGCCTTTGTTGCTGTTGACCCAATTTGCGAAGCGGTCCGAGCCGTCCGGGTTGCGCAGGGCTTCGAGGACGATGACGGCGTCGCGCAGTTGGGCGTCGATTTTTTCACCTTGGCCCGCGGCCAGGTGGTAGACCACGGCCGGCACGGCGTTCACGGCGCTGGGTTCGTTGCCGTGGATGCTGTAGCCCATGTTGATGACGACGGGCATTTTTGTGAGATCGAGGCCGGCGTGTTTGGCGGGGTCGAAGAGGGCGAGGTGATCGGTGCGGATCCGTTCAAGTTCGCGGTGGTTGGTGGGCGAAGTGATGAGGGCCACGACAAGCGGTTTGAACTCATGGGTGCGGCCGATGATCTCGATCTTCACGCGTCCGGGCGCGGCGGCAGCGACGGCGCGCAGGTAAGCCTCGATTTGGTCGGAGCGTAGATGCCAAGCCCCTAGGTTGAAACCGAAGAACTGCTCGGGCGTGGGCACGGCGGGATCGTAGGACGTGTCGCCGGGCAAGTAGTAACCGAGGGGTTCTCCGCCGAGGGCCGAAGGCTCGGCGGCACGCAGAGTCGGGAGAAAAAGCGCTAGAACAGTACAGCAGGTCGTAAGGGTTAGAAAAAATGGGCGCATCGGAAGACGTTTTTCGGTGCACGCGACCGTGGCGAGAGGTTTTTTGGTTCGCTGAAGAGTCCGCGCAATCTTCGCGACAAGAGTGGGCGATGCCCGGACTTGACGGTGCCGAGCGGCGGGCGGCACGCTGGGTCGATGCCGCTGCCAAAATCGGGAGACTACCGGGACGATCCCACGCGAATCGACCGGTCAAAACTTGGGGCAACGCAGGCTGAGGACGAAGCGCGAGTGGAGAGCGTGAGCGCGTTTACGCGGCGGGTGAAAACCTTACTCGAAGGCGGCATCGGGTCGTCGTGGGTGCGGGGCGAGGTCTCGAACGTTCGGGCGCAGGGCAGCGGCCATGTCTATTTTTCGCTGAAGGATGCGGGTGCGCAGGTGAGTGCAGTGTTGTTTCGCGGCGACGCGGCGCGGCAGACCGTCAAGTTGCGCGACGGCCAACAGGTCGTGGTCTACGGCGACGTGAGCGTGTACGAGGCGCGTGGACAGTATCAGCTCATCGTGCGGGTGGTGATCGAAGACGGGGTCGGTCGGCTACAGCGGGAGTTTGAAGCGATGAAGGCGCGTTTGGCGGCCGAGGGATTGTTTGAAGCGGGGCGGAAGCGGGTAGTGCCCTCGTTGCCGGCCTGCGTGGGTTTTGTGACCTCGCCGACAGGTGCGGCCGTGCAAGATTTCATAAGAATCATGGCCCGACGCGGCTGGCGTGGACGCTTGGTGGTGCTGCCAGCCAAAGTGCAGGGTGAAGGCGCCGCGGCGGAAATGGCGGAGGCGCTTCGGCTCGCGCAGGAGCTGGGGATTTTCGACTTACTCGTGATCGGTCGCGGCGGCGGCAGTCTGGAGGATCTGTGGGCGTTCAACGAGGAGGTGCTGGTGCGGGCGGTGGCGGCGTGCGCGGTGCCGATCATCTCGGCCGTGGGGCACGAGATTGATTTTACGCTCTGTGATTTTGCGGCGGATGTGCGGGCGGAGACGCCGAGCGCGGCGGCGGAGTTGATCTCGAGTAAATTTGTCGAGGCGGCGGAGCGGGCGGGGCGGGCCGGTGAGGCGATGGGTGATGCGCTCGACCGGGCGTTGGCCGAGGGTTCGGAGCGGCTCGACCATGCCCGCTCGCGGCTGCGCTTGCTGGCGCCGGCGGCGCAGATCGAGCAGGGCTATTTGCGGCTCGATGATCTGGGCAACCGGTTGACGGCGGCGCTAAAAGGGGCGGCGCAAGCGCGAAGGCAGCAACTCGGCGAAGTGCGCGCGGCGTTGGCGCGGGTCTCACCGGAGTTTCGGGTGCAGACCGAGTCTCACCGGCTCCTCGCGCTTTGGAAGCGTTTGCAGGCGGCGAGCCCGGCCTCGGTTTTGAACCGGGGATTTGCCATTGTGCGCGACGAGGCGGGCCGGCCGTTGATGCGACGGGCGCAGGTGGACGCGGGGCAGAATCTGACGGCGGAGTTCGCGGACGGCGCCGTGAATGTTCGCGCGGAGTAGCGGGGCGGATTGGGCGCCGAATCCGACGATGATTTCGCTTGGCAGTCGCCCGGCTGTAATAATTATCAGCACTCGGTTTTGACCGTGCATCTTCGTGCCGGCCGATCCCTAACCCCTACCTATGAACTCAAGAATTCCATCCCTCCGGGGCGCAGCTTTGGCGTGCTCCCTGTTTGTCGTGTTGAGCGCGACCGCGCTGCGAGCGCAGACGCAAAGTGCCGCCGCGGCTCGTCCCGCCGGCGAAGAAGTGATCACGCTCTCTGAATTTCAGGTCTCGACGACCGCCGACAAGGGCTACCGGGCCGGCAATTCGGTCTCGGCGACCCGCATTAATACGCCGATCAAGGATCTGCCGTTTGCGATCAGTGCGTTTACTCAGCAGTTCATCACGGACATCGGGGCGCGGGATCTTTTCGATGTGGTGCAATACGCTCCCGGCGTGACGAGTGCGGGCCGCGAGTTTAACGCGGGCAACGCCGTCTATGCGATCCGTGGCTTCGACCAGACCCCGCAGCGCAACGGCTTTGTGGGCGAGGGCTACGTGGACACGGTCAGCATCGAGCGCGTCGAGGTGGTCAAGGGGCCGTCCTCGGTACTGTATGGCCAGGTCGCTCCCGGCGGCACGGTGAATTACATCACGAAACGTCCCGGCACGAAGGCCTCGACCAAGGTCAACGTGCAGGCCGGCACCGACAGTTTTTGGCGCACGTCGGTCGACGTGAATCAGCCGCTGGTGGGCGACAAAGTGCTCTTCCGTTTCAACGCCGCCTATGAAAACGGCTTCGAATACATCAAGCCGGGCGAGCAACGCACGGCGGTGTTCACTCCGGTCATCACCTGGCGCATCACCGACCGGATCGCGCTCACCGTGGACTACAGTAATTTTTCCCGGCGCGAAACTCCGCCTTCCGCGCAGATCAAGCCCAACATCCAAGTTGTGGGCGTGCGGCCGGCGAACGGAATTCTCAGTGCGACCGGTGTGCTGATCAACTCGCTCGACAACAGTGATCCCGGCTTCCTGACCTACTATCCGTTGCCCCGGGATTTCAATTATCTCTCAAACAACGACAATCGCTTCTCCGACTATGAATCAATTAATGCAGAGCTGACCGCGAAACTGACGGATCACTGGAGCGCTCGGGCCAACTTCAACTGGAATAAACGCCGCGTCGCCCAGAAGCTGACGGGTCTTGGCGGCGTGAGCATCACCGTGCCGACGAGCTACTATCCGGCCGGGGCAACGTTGCCGATCTCGGCGGCTAATTACCTCATCGGGGCGCGGGCTTACGCCGCGGACCTGCTGCAAAATCCGAATCTCGCGCTGCTGGCCCCCGAGGCGCAGCTCGGCCGACGCAAGCGGCTCCAGGAAAATTTCGGCCAAGGCAAAGCCTCGCAGGTTGAGCTGGCGGGCGACTACACCTTGGGCGGTGTGAAGGTGAAGCCGCTCGTCGGCGCGCTCTACAACGAGTCGCGCGGTTACAGCCGGCTCCGTTCCAGCACGACGGCAAATTTCTTCCCCGTCTGGGACATGAAGAATCCTGCGACTTGGGATCGTAACACGGACTTCGACCCGGCGGCGCAGCCGTTGACGACGAACAACCGGGCCGTCACCCGCAACAGCGCCGGTTACGCGATCGTGAACACGAGTTTCTTTGAGGACCGTTTGAACGCCGTCGTGGGCGCCCGCTACAACAAATCCTCGGGCTCCACGGATAACTTTCTCAACCCGGCCGGCAGTCTCGCCAAGGTCGCGACGAAAAAGACCACGCCCCAAGTCGGGCTCGGCTGGAAGGCCACCCGCGACGTGATGGTTTACGGTTCCTACAGCCAATCCTATGTGCTGAACGCGGCCGCGCTCACCCAAGCGAGCGTGCCGATCGGCCCGGCTTCGCCCACGACCTCCGAGGGCTACGAGCTCGGCGTGAAGACCGATTTCCTCAACGGCCGGATTTCGTCGACCGTCGCGGTTTTCCAGATCGAGCAGAAGGACCGCATTCTGAATTTCAATTCGTTCAACGCCCTCGGCGTGACGGTGATCAATAGCCTTCAGGGTACGCTCGACCGCAGCCGCGGCATCGAGGCCGAGGTCACTTGGTCCCCGATGGATAACTGGCAAGTATACGCCAGCGGCGCGATGAACGACATCCGCGTCACCCAAGTGCCGAAGGGCGTCGAGGTATTCCTTGGCGCGCATCCGGAGGCGACCGTCAAGGCGCTCTTCAACCTCTGGACGCGCTACTCGTTCACCGGCGACGCACTCAAGGGCTGGTGGGTCGGCGGCGGCTTCAACCACACCGGAAAAAAAGCGCAGCGGACCAACAATCCGAAGCTCTTCCTGCCGGCGGAGACGCTTTGGAATTCGGCGATCGGCTACGATTGGAAGCAAGACGGCCGGCCGATGAACCTCGCGCTGAACTGGCAGAACATGGAGGACATCGAATACTTCCCGGCCAACCAGCAGCGCGGTCTGCCCGGCCGCGCCGTGCTCTCGCTGACGACGAAATTCTAAAGTGGGCTGGACGGGCGACGGCCCCGTCCGATAGTTTGCAAGGCGGGGCGGGTTTTTGACCCGCCCTTTTTTTGTCTACGCGCGACGACATCCGCAGCCATTTGCGGGCGGCGCTCATGAGGGCGGGTCGGAGACCCTGGCCTACTTTTCGATCGTGACGACCCGGCGCTGGAATATTTGCGGTTCGGTGCTACGCTCACCGGGACAATGAAACTCTCACTCGCTCGATCGCTCGCTGCGGTGGCCGTTGCCACCGGTTTCTCTTATGCCGCTATGAAAACCAATGCTGCCGAATCCACCGTGGTATCCGCCAAAGACGCTCTCGACTGCAAGCCGGGCGAAGTTTCGGCGTGCGGGTTGCCGTCGAACGTCGTAATCGACCTGAGCAAGGCGAAGGTGCAACGCACCGATGCCGATTGGCGCGGTCGGCTCACGCCGATCCAGTTTCGAGTCGCGCGGCAGCAGGGCACCGAGCCGCCTTTCCAGAACGAGTATTGGAACCATCACGAGGACGGCGTCTATTTTTCCGTGTGCAGCGACACGCCGCTGTTCGATTCGAAGGATAAGTTCGACAGCGGCACGGGCTGGCCCAGTTTCACGAAGCCGATCGAGAAAGCGTTCGTCGGAGAGCATGTCGATACGAGCTACGGGATGCGGCGCGTCGAGGTCCACGTGACGGTAGACGGCGGGCATCTCGGCCATGTTTTTGAAGATGGTCCCCGCGCCAAAGGCGGCCTGCGTTACTGCATCAATAGCGCGTCGCTGCGTTTCGTGCCGCGCAAGGCGTATGAGGCGTGGGTGGCGAAAAACCAGGCGGGCGCGGTGACGGCGAAGTAGGGTCGGGTCGGAAACGGGAATGGGGTAGGGCAGTGTCTTTGACCCGCCCTTCCTTGGCGGAGTCGAGCAGGGCGGGTCAAAGACCCTGCCCTACATTTAGGGGGCGAGGTAGACGCCTTTCAGCGGGTGCAGGTCGAGGAGGTTGCCATACCAACCCTTCACCTCGGGGCGCACGAGGTTGTTGCGGGTATAAAAATACACGGGCGCGAGCGGGCACTCGGCGGCGAGAATTTCCTCGCAGCGCTGGTAGAGGGCGTGGCGGCGGGCTTGGTCGGCGGTGGAGCGGGCTTCGGCGATCAGCCGGTCATACTCGGCGTTCTTCCAGCCGGTCTGGTTGTTGCCGTTGTCGCTCGTCATGATGTCGAGAAACGTGCTCGGGTCGAGGTAGTCGCCGACCCAGGCGAAGCGGGCGATCGTGTAGTTTCCGGCGCGCATGGTGTCGCTCCAGACTTTGCCCTCCTGGTTGTAGAGCCCGATTTCGACGCCGAGATTTGTGCGCCACATTTGCTGCACGGCCTCGGCGATTTGGCGGTGGCCCTCGTTGGTGTTGAAGAGAATCTCGAGTTTCGGGAAGCCTGCGCCGCCGGGGAAACCGGCTTCGGCCAGCAGCTTTTGCGCGGCGGAGATGTCCTGCGGCACGCTGGAGGTCGCGGTGAAGCCGGCGATGCCGGGCGGACAGAAGTTTCCGGCGGCGGTCTGCTTTCCTTTGGCGACGTCGCGCACGATGCTCGTGCGGTCGATGCTCATCGCGAGGGCGCGGCGCACGCGGACATCGTCGAGCGGAGGCTTGGTCACATTGAAACGGTAGATGTAGGTCGCGAGCAGCGGGGTGGGGTTGTAGGCGGGAGATTTCTCGGCCTCGTAAACGGCGATTTTGGAGATGGGCAGCGAGCTGGTGACGTGAAGTTGGCCGGCGCGGAAGGTGCGTTCCTCGGAGTCGGAGCTTTCGATGGGATAGAAGATGACCTCGCGGAGTTTCACGGCGGCGCGGTCCCAGTAGTGTTCGTTGCGCACGCCGCGGATGAACTGGTTGGGCTTCCAATCGACGAGGGTAAAGTAGCCGTTGCCGACGAGATTGCCGGGGCGCGTCCAAAGGGTGCCGCGGCGGTCGGCGCCGCCGAATTTCTCGAGCGTGGCGCGGTGAACGGGATACCAAGCGGAGTGGCAGACCACGGCGGGCAGATAGGGCACGGGGTGGTCGAGCGTAAGGACGAGGGTGCGATCGTCGGCCGCGCGGGCGCCGATGAGCGCGGGGTCGGTGATTTTGCCCGAGTTGAAGGCCTCGCCGTTTTTGAGGGCGAAAAGGAACGAAGCGTATTCGGCGGCGAGCTTGGGGCTGAGCATCCGGCGGTAGGCGAAGACGAAATCGTGTGCGGTGACGGGATCGCCGTTGGACCACGTGGCGTTGGGGCGGAGGTGAAAGGTCCAGGTGAGGTTGTCGGTGGAGACCTCCCAGCGCTCGGCGACGGCGGGGACGGGCTCGCAAGTCTTGGCGTCGTATTGGGCGAGGCCCTCGAAGAAGGCCATGACGAGGTTGAACGTCTGTTGGCTATCGGTGATGTGCGGGTCGAGATCGTTGGGCTCGGAAAGATTGCCGAGGTGGAGGATCTGGTCGCGGTTGCCGGCGATGACGTTGGACTCGCGCTTGGCGCAACCGACGAAGACGACCGGCAAAGCCAGCACGAGCAGGGCGAGCCTGAGCAAGAGGGGGTGGAGAGAAGGCATGAGAAAAGGTGGGCGCAGAGGAAAGAGGCTTGCGAGCGTGAACCCGGCCTTCAAAGCACGGGGCGTCTCAAGCGACAACCCCAACCCAATCCAACTCATGACGAATATAATCGGCGTCGATATCGGCGGCACCAAGTGCGCGGTGTGTGTGCCCGAGGGCGAAGGACGGGTGCGGGAAGCGGCACGGTGGGCGACGTCGGATGTGCAGGGCACGCTGGCGCGGATTTATGCGGAAGTCGCCGCACTGCGGCCGACGGCGGAGACGGTTTTCGGTGTGTCCTGCGGCGGGCCGCTCGACGCGACGCGCGGCGTAATCATGTCGCCGCCGAATCTGCCGGGCTGGGACCGGATCGCGATCTGCTCGGAGCTGACGGCGCGGTTTGGCGGGCGGGCGTATTTGATGAACGATGCGAACGCATGCGCGCTGGCCGAGTGGCAGTTTGGCGCGGGGCGGGGTTGCCGGAGCATGGTGTTTCTGACGATGGGGACCGGCATGGGTGCGGGCCTGATCCTCGACGGGCGGCTCTACGAAGGCGCTTGCGGCAACGCGGGTGAGGT
>Ga0209444_10000376_pt1 | contig 24398 bp, 15 predicted proteins | sample LauGreFaBDMM15DN_2_FD_188215 | JGI IMG/M metagenome (GOLD analysis project Ga0209444, IMG submission 188215) | Freshwater lake microbial communities from Lake Michigan, USA - Fa13.BD.MM15.DN (SPAdes) (version 2) | ecosystem: Environmental > Aquatic > Freshwater > Lake | place: Lake Michigan... | reverse complement strand
GATCAGTACATTGCGATCAAATGTCACGCGGACTGAATTGTCATGGGGGCTGATCCAGGCTTCCCGATCATAGGAGACATGGGCGACCGGGTAGGCCCTCAGTTCACAGGACAATTCGATGAACCGCTGGATGGCCGCCAATTGACGGGCATCTTGACTCACCAACCCTACCACCTCGGGCAATTGCCCTCCCAAGACAGCCTCCACCACCGATCGCTGGACGCCGCAGCGCTGTTTGAGGATGGCATCATTCATCCGACGCTTAATCTCGAAGAAGACGGGAGCCTGGGGATCGGGGCTGTCGGCGTAGAACCTCAAACGGAGTTTGAAACGGTTCTTGTTGCCGTTGATCGTGCCCCAATAAATTCGAAGGTCCTCCGAATCGAGGTAAAGATTATGGATCGAATAGGACAGATTGGGCCGATGGGCCCCGTACTCATCAATCTCGAGATATGAGGAAACGAACTCACGAAGAGCCAGGGCTACTTCTTCGGGAATGAGGTACTTCAATTCCCACCGCTGCAACTGCATGTTGTCCTGAGCCATCGCCTCGTAGTTTTTCAATTCACGCCACGCGGCGCGTCTTCAAAATGCTGCCAGTTCGTTTTTCAATTGTCACTTCGGAGTGGTGAAGGACCCCCGGATTGACTGGAAAATAGTTGCCCTGATGTGATCGATTTAGCACTCCCAATGCCAATCAATCAACTTTCAAGAGATAACTCAAACTGCTGCAACCTTTGCGCTACAACCAACGGCTCCCCTAAAAAGTCAGACACTTCGCCTCAGGGCTGGAGTCAGGGTTTCTCCACTAACAGCGGATCGCCATCACCCCGTCGGTATTGGAAAGGAACACTCTCCACCACCGCTTGGATTAGGGCCGAAAATCGCAGGTTCTTCTTCCTGAGTTGGGTGTCCATGGCAACCAGCGCGGGGCGATCGTAATACTCCAAACCACGTCCCAATGCATAGGTCAGCATCTTCTCGCTGACACAGCGAACGAAGTCTGCCTGACGGGAGTCTGAGAGCACTCTGCTCAACTCCACATGATCAGCAAATCGTTCACCGGAAACCAGTTCGCCCCGAGTGTCGACCACCTCATCACCGTCTTTTTCCCGGAACCGACCAACGGCATCAAAGTGTTCAAAGGCAAACCCCAGAGGGTCCATCTTGGCGTGACAGGACGCACACATGGCATTGTCGCGATGGGCGTCCATCCGCTGCCGCAGGGTGCCATGAGTCTCTTTGGATTCGAGCGCCGGGACCCCCGGGGGCGGCGGCGGGGGCGGCGATGCGAGAATGTTCTCGAGGATCCATTTACCGCGTTTGACCGGAGAGGTTCGGTTAGGGTTTGAGGTGAGTGTCAGAACGCTGGCATGGGTCAGCACACCGCTTCGCCCGGTTCCCTGGAGAGACACCCGAACAAAGTCGGGGCCGTGAACTCCGGAAATCCCGTAATGCCGAGCCAGCGGCTCGTTGACGAAGGTGTAGTCGGCCGTAAGGAATTCCGTGATGGGGCGATCCTTCCGCAGCACATGCTCAAAGAGCGACTCGGTCTCTTGGCGGAAAGCGGCTCGCAGGGGCGCATCGAAGCCAGGAAAGAGTTTTTCATCTGGCGAAACGATGTCGAGGGTGCGCAGCTGCATCCACTGTCCGGCGAAGTTATCTACCAAGGCCCGTGACTTCGGATCGACGAGCATTCGCTTCACCTGCCCTGCCAAATTGCGACGCAAACGACCATGGCTTGCCAAACGCAACAACTCTTCATCGGGCATGGTGCTCCACAGAAAGTAGGACAACCGCGAGGCCAGCGCGTACTCGGAGACCCGATGAGATTCATGCGGGTTATCGGGATTGCTCTGAATCTCTCCGCGAAACAGAAAATGAGGCGAAACTAAGACGGCCATCAGCCCTTGCTTCACGGCCGCCTCGAAACCATCACCCGACTCACGAGCCTGGCCAAAAAGGCGCATCAATCCATCCAACTCAGCCGGTGTCGCCGACCGCCGGTACGCCCTATCTGTCACCCGTTGTAGAATCTCTCGAGCCACCTGATTGGTCGTCTGAGGTCCCGGGGCCTTAAAGAAAATCTTGCGATGCAAGGCATGTAACGGCGGAACGGCCTCCGAGAACGGTCCGGTCACTTCGATGAATTCTACCTGCAAGTTGCGATCTTCAGTTTTCTTTTCAGTGTAGGTTTTTCCCTGAGCATTGGTCTTCAGCACCTCGGTCTGGCGATAAAAGTCATTGAGGAAGGCTGCCGATAGCCGGTGATTACCGGGCTTCAAAGCCAGCCGATGCTCGTGCAACTTGGGGTTCCCGCGGCCTCGGCGGACCTCAATGGTCTCGAGATCATGCCCGTCGGCCCGCAAAGCCATCTGGACTTTTTCATCCCCCGCCTGATCTCCGTAGGCTTGGACCTTGAACACGTAGTCGCCCGGCACCGGGGCTTCGTACTCAACAAACATTTCACCTTGGGCGGAAAGGGTCGCCAAGGCGCCACCGCCAACGTGTCCCTGGATTTGCGCCGGAGCAAACCGTCGAGCCTTCGGGGCCAGGGGGCCGGTGACAATCGACCGATCCAAAATCGCCTCAGCTGCGTTGAGGTACTTCTCGAGCAGGATTGGTGGCATGGACAGCACGTCCCCAATGTTGTCAAAACCGTACCCCACATCGTCTTGAGGGAAGTCATCGGCCGGTTGGAAATCGACCCCGAACAAGTCGCGAACCGTGTTGTTGTATTCCACCCGATTCAATCTCCGCAGAGTCACACGTCCGGGATCCGGACGGGAGGGATCGATCGGAAAGAGTGTTCGCTCAATCCAACCGACCAGATGGGTTCGGACCTCCGTATTGGGCTGGGTCTTCTTCTTCTTGGGAGGCATTTCTCCGGAACGCACCGTCTGGATGACACGTTCCCAAGTTCCCCGATCGCGCAAGACCGCCATCAGATTGGTGTGTGCGTCGAAATTCACACCGCCCTTGGCCTCACTGTCGCCGTGGCAATCCCAGCAGTATTCTCGAAGAACCGGCATGACGTTCTCGTTGAGTTGGGCTTCAGCCACTTTGCGATCCACTCGGGGACTTGGAGAGACCGTGGGCTTGGCCGCATCGAGTCCCACTGAAAGGACTACGGCAACCAACAGCAGGATGGAGAAACGCTTCGGCATGCTTCAAAGCCGACGGCACGCGGCCCGTCGGTATTGAAACAAAGTCCGCACGAACCTCGCAGTCGTCAACCACCTGAACGAAAAACCTGAAAACCGAAATTGCCAGCAACCTCACTGCCGAGCCTACGAATTCTCAAGTAGACCCAGATCGCCGCCCCGTCAGCACTCAGAGGATCGGGCGACTGATAAGAAACACCCGAACCGAGGATTGCCGCCTATGGCGCTTCAGTGCTGGGTGGCCCTTTGAGTACGCCATGGCCACAGAGGTCGCCCTGAACGAGTTCTCCGCAAACGCCGTCCCGCTTCGATCGCTTCCTCCCCTCCTCCGCAACGCGCGGCCAATTTGTAATCTTGGATGGCTGCCTCTGTCTGGCCCAACAACTCCCGAGCGAAGGCCCGATCCATAAGCAGCGAAGAATCCTTCACCTCGCGCGGCATCCGCAGCTCGATCTCTTCAAGGGCACTCTGGAGATCCCGGTCTGCTTCAGTCCGCCGACTCAACCCCTTGAGCGCCCGGGCTCGACGAATCTTCCACGTCCCTTGGAGGCGCGATGACGTCAATTCCGGCTCGATCGCATCCAGTGCTTGCTGCCACTGAGCGTCATCGAGCAACGCCTCAATCCGCTCGGCCACCAGAAGGCCCGCACCGGTTCGCCGGATTCCCTCTTCGAGGCCGAGGATTCGTTCGCGAGGCCGCTGAAGACGCTGCTGCCAAGCACTGCGCTCCAGATACGCCGAAATGAGCTGCGGATTCCACTTCAAGGCCTCGGAACAATCCTCCAAGGCCTCCAACTTGGAGCCCTCAGCCGCTCGACAGTGACTGCGGATCATCAGAATTGCCGCCCGCTCTCCAGTGTCCAGTCCTGGTATCTGAAGTGCCTGCCGAACCCACAGCAAGGCCTCAGGCCCCCGTCGCCGCTGAAGTTCAATTTGGGCCAGTTCGAGAAGCACCAGTGAATCGCTAGGCGCGAGCCGAACCGCTCGCTGGAGGTCTCGGGCAGCCTCCTTAAGTTTCCCCAGAACCCGGTATTCAATGGCCCGCTCTAACAGCACGTCCGCACTAGCCCCTTCTCGAATCAACCGCTCCGAAAGAGCCTCGATCTGGTGTTCAGGGCCGTTATGGGCGCAGGCGACTCCCAGGCAAAGAAACGCGCACAGGAGGCTCCAGCCAATTCGAGTGCCTCTCGATACCATCAATCCTCCATCCACAGCGCGGGATTCAAACCAAAGTCGATGGAGCCTTCGCTGTGGGCATGGCATTCGATGCCCAAGACGTTAACGCCATCCACCAAGAAACGCGCAATCGAGCCGAGCGGCACGTACACGGCGCCCGAATCCTCGCGTTGTTTGACACCCTGCGCATTGCGCCCGGAACTGCGTCCCACATTCACCCGCGCCACTTCTTGCCCATTGAGATGCACGATAATGCCGTCCGCGTAATCGACCCAGAGGCCCAGCTCCGTAGCCCTATCGGCTTGAGACACGGTAAATTCACGGCGCACATACAATGAAGGTCGCCCCTCTTTGGAAGCCCGCTCCCCTCCGAAGAGGCGCCCCCGACCCGAATCAAAGGGAGCCTTGGCACGCAACCAAGACGCGTCATCGAATCCAGGGCGAGACCACGAGGATCCCTGCGGGTGAGCCCCGGATAACGCCTTCCATTCGGCCCCCGCAGGAATCAGAACCTGATAGTCGAGCGGCGGCGGGTAGGGCGACTTGGAGGATTTGTCGGGGGCCTTGTATTCTGGCGGCTGCCAAGGCAACGACAACCGACGAACCATCGGAGCCCCCCGCTTGACCAGACTGAACCGATCGCGCTCGACTCCCTCCCGATTAATCATCCTTCCCACCAGAGTATCCCCTTCCACATCCACCAAAACTGATCCGTGCTCGACGAGGGTGCGACGCATCACCGGTGAGGTTCCTACCCGGCCCAGGCTGGCACCAGAATGTCCGGCCACCACCTGAACGGCCCCCTCATGAGGACGCAGTCCGGCCCCCTTCAGATAGGCTCCATCGCCCCGGGGATCGCCGTCGCCATCGTCTAAAATAAAATTCTCGGCCACGGTCGCATTAGTGGAATATGCGCCATCCAAAAGCATCGACCGCTCGTAAATGTGGGAATGCCCGGTGAGCACTAGGTCGACACCTCCCGATTCCAGAATGGGCAGCAGGTGGTGACGCACCTCAATCAGGTCGGCCTCTTTGTCGCTGTCGTGACTCCCCTTCGTGTACGGAGGATGATGCCAGAAAGCGATCAACCACTCGGCCTTGGCTTTTTCTAAATCCGCCTTGAGCCACTTGGCCATCGCGCCGCTGGGTTTGCGGTCCAGATCGTGAGAATCAAGGCAAATGAAGTGAATGTTGCCGTGATCAAAAGAATAGTAAGCTTCAGTCCCGGAGGCCAACCCGCCAGATTCCGCCCGAGTCGGCACCCAATAAGCATCGTAATAAGGCCCGATACCCGTGCTTCCCTTGGACGTATGCCCCTCGTGGTTGCCCATGGCGGGCCAACAAACCGAATTGCGAAGGGTGGTTTGATACGACTCGAAGAAACGGCTTTGGAATTCGACATCACGGCCAGTTCCGTAGGCCATGTCGCCCACATGGATCCAAAAATCCAACGGCCGCCCATCTTGTTTCACCCACGCCCGCATACCCTCATGGACCGCTCGCTGGGCTTCTCTCCCGGTGCCGCTGTCGCCCAAGACCCAGAAGCGGTAGGGACGCACTGTTCCAGGCTGGGGTTGGGTCTGAAACCGCTGCTCGGGCGATTCTGCGGTGAGTCGCTCCGAACCATTGAAGACTCCATAATAATAAACCGTGTCCGGAGAGAGCCCGTCGATCGCGGCTTCGTATTGAAAGGTTCCGATAGGAGCGCTGTGAAGCTTGGGCAGGGAGAGATTCTCAGGAGTTCGCAGGCTCAGCCACTGAGGGAGCATCGGTTGTCCATTAGTCCCGAGACTAGCCCGGGTGACAATGGCTGCGAGGGGAACCGTCTGGTCAAGCCGATCCGGCTGAGTACCCCACCGAACGACCGGCTGGATGGGACCTTCGGTGCGCCATAGCACGTGGATTTGCGTCGGACTGCTTCCCTGAAGATAGGGTAACCGAGTGAACGGCCGGTGCGGATTTTCAGCCAAGGCAGACACCGAGACGCCCAGCAACCCTAGCCACTGTGCCCACTGGCCTAGACCGGAACGCTTCTGTTGGGAGGACAGTGATTGCAGGGTCACTCCTCTGGCAGGGTGAGTCGTCAGCGAGGAACGGACCGTACTGAGGATTGCATCCAGCGAACCACGCAGCCCTTGCGGAAGAAGACGCAACCAGTAAGACCAATCCAATTGAAGCGCTCTAGCGAAGTGAGCTGCTTGGAATTTCAAAACCGTCGCTCGATCCTGCTGAGCGATGGGGCGGGTAAAGTTCTTCTTCATGATTCCATTCCATCCAAGAGAATTCACAACGGGACTCACGGCTGAACCCCCAAACGCGCCTCGAGGGTTTCCATGCGGGCCTCCCAAGTTTTCCAGGTCGCTTTCCAATCATCACCACTGAGACGAACCCGAGCCTCGGGCAAGATTCCTTTGAGGCTCTTGAACTCTTCGACCGCGGAGGCTTTCTCATGGCGTTGGGCGAGAAATTCAATCCACAGAATGCGATTTTCGGGATGGTCCGGAGCCAACTGGACGGCCCGGGCCAAATGGAACCGAGCCTTGCTGCGACTCCCTACACCCAGCGGCGCTGGGGGACACTCCGCATACAGCATCCCCAGAGAACGGTCTGCACCGGCGTGGTCGAAACCGGGATCCAAAAGCTGACATGCCTGCCACTGGGTTTCCATCTCCCGGACCAATCCCAGAGCTCGAAGCGGTTGTGTCTGGGCGAGGATTCCCAAGTTTAAACCGAGATAGTAGCGGCAGGCCGCGTCTACCGGGGATTCCTTCAAGGCGAGGCGACAGACATCGCCCCCCTCCTTGGCCAAGGCACTGCGAACCGGCCGTGATGTGAGTCCCTCAGCCCGATCGAAACAGGCCCGTGCCAAAGGCCACGCCAAAGCCGGACGACCGGGCGACTTCAAATACTCACTGCGAGCCTGTTCATAGACTCGACTGAGCCGCTGTTGCTGACTCTCACCCAACAGTCCGAGGTTTCCCAGAAAACCCAGAAGGACCCAGCAGGCCAGAGGGTGCTGGAGTCGGCTCCAGCCCCAGATACGCGGCAACGCTCTCGTCATGATGCCACCAACCTGCCCTGCGGGGTGCCCATCCAGCAAGTCACGTTCGTGAATCTGTTTGCCCTACCCCTCTCGGCCAATAACGCACCCAATTCCAAAGCCTGCACAGACCCCCACTGCAAGCGGAGAGCTCACGCTCACTCGGTACGCCAGCGTCACTCTTCAACCAGGCGGAAAAAACCCGTGGCGCGAGCCGGATCCAGAGATACCGGGATCCGAACAGTCCCAGCCGGGGTCACCTCGGTCTTCAGGCCTGAGTCTAGCCACTGAGCCGAGGGAGACTCCAATCGATCGGAGGTTCGCACGCGAAGCCGACGATCACGAGCGGACACCGCCTGACCGCCGGAATCCAAGGCCTGCAGTTCGATGCGCCACTCCGAACCGGACAGCGTCTGACCCACCACCCGACCACCGAGCACTCGACGGCGCTGACCAATGCTCCATTGACTCGACGAGTACTGAACTCGCTGAACGGGCTGGGCATCGACCGTGGCAATGAGCGAATCGACGGGCTTCGCCCCGAATCGCAATTCCGTGGTTCCGCCGGAAGCCCGAACGCGGAATCCCACCTCAACGAGCGTCGATAGCCCCACCGGAGCCGACTGACCGGCGGGTTTCCATAGCACCGCCCCGATGCGTCCCTGCGCGGCGCTCGATCGGTTCTCGATGTATGAGGTTCCGGTCGGCGTCTTGAGACCTGTGAACTCGAGAGCCTGGGCGTCGAATTCAACATTGAAGGCGAAGGCGTTTTCATTGCCGACCCCGTCCAGCGTCACGGGCACCCACGCTTCCTGACCTGTCACTAGGTCACTCCACCCGAACCCAATGGATCGAATCGGATCCGCCAGGATCGCCCTCGTCAACGACTTGGCGAGAGTGGGTTGCTGACTGCGGTTGAGTGAATAACCCGGCCCCCCGATCCGAGGATCTTTTGCTGGCTGAAGGGGATCTAGTTTCGCCACGAAGCGAGCCACCTGAACGAGGTCGGCCAAGTTGATCAACCAATCCCCGGAGCTGGCCTTGGGAGCACAGTCCATACGGCGTCGAACCACCAAATTCGGGTCGGCAATCGAAGAAGCCAACACAGAGGCGATCGCTGTGATGTCGAGAACATCCACCGAGCCGGTGCCATTGACATCCCCCTCCATGGAATCGGCCAGCACTGCCACCAGCCCTCCCTCCGAAACCATCGAAGCCAGAGTGGCATTGGTGAAGGCGACCCGGAACGAAAGATCCTTGTCCGCCGTAACCAACTGCGAATCCTTAAGGATACGCACGGGCACCTCCAGCGGCGGTACCACCACCACGCCCGAAGCACCCAAATTTCGGATGATATCGATGGCTCCAAACGTCTGAGCTTGAAACGCAAGGCGCGCAATCGCGTTGGTGCCTCGTGGAAAGCCCACCGTGGGATCATTCCGGGAGATCAGTACCTGGAGCTTAAACCGATTACCGCCTCCGCCTCCGTTAGCCGGCGCTGTCACCACCGAACCCGCGCGCCGATAGCTCATTGAGGCGATGGGAGAGATCAATGGATCCAACGTCAGAGTGACGGTCGTGTCATCCGTCAACAGATAGGGGGTCTGAGCCTCCAACGTAAAGGACACCGCCGATTCGTCCCCAAATCCCAACAAGAAAATAGGAATCTCAACAGCCCCACCCGGCGCGGCCAGGGTTTCGGCCGGCAGGCGCAGCACACGATCCACTCGGAGTCGGATCGTCTTGGAAATACCGCCCACCCCACCGACGGAATTGGTGGCGGTAACCCGGTAGATCCCTGCGTTGGTGGCTAGGGCACTCACCAGTAGCCGGGGTGAATTGGTGGCCGCCGAGATGCTTTGGTACTTTGCGAGCACCGAACCGGAAGCGGGCTCGATCTGACGCTCCCAGCGGAAGACTGGAGCCGGGAACCCCGCCACGGTGAGGTATGCAGAGAGATCGACCGTGGAATAGGCGGCGGCGGCGAGCGTCATGTCCACGCCAGCCGATGGTCCCGAAACCCAGGTGCCACCAGCCTCCACAGGCGCGGGCTCTGTGCCCGGAAGGGCGATTTCAGCGACCGATGTCACCGAGACCCGGAACAAGGACACCTGCTCGGTACCCGTGAGCTCCATGCCGCCAGCGGAGGCCAACTGAACGGCCCGAATCCGATAACTCCCACTGAGTGCTGAACTCAAACTTGCTGTCCCCACCGAGAAGGACGCCCGCCCGCCGCCACTGGAAACATCCAGTTCGTAGGTTCCATCGATGGCCCACGCTGCGGGCAACGCAGGAACTACCACCGGGAATGCGGCACTCGCATCCGTCCATCCCAACACAGGGTCCCACCGCTGCAACTGAACTCGCCCGTACAGCGCCCCAGAGAGTTGAATGTCCATCGATGCAGAGGAACCTGCCGGTCCAGCCAGGTTGGTCCGGGAAAGCGCTAGTGTAATAGGGAGTACCGGAGTGAAGCCCGTCGATAGGCTGGTGCCCTTGGTGCGATCACCAGACAGGCTGGAGCCCGTCAGAGGGTTTCTCAACCGAACCGTGTAAGTTCCAATCTGGGGAAAACTGAAATTGGTTAGGCTCAACGTCGAGTTGGTAGCACGAGCTATCTCCGCCCCGTTCTTCAGCCAGTTGTAAACCACACCAGGCCCGTGGCTGGAAATTACCGACAGCACGACATTGGTGGAACCCGCTGGAACCGGCCCTAAGTACACAGGAACCGCTGCATTTTCAGATATGGCGGAGGAGACGCTGGGAGCCTGCAGTTCTGGATAAATTTCTACGGCAATACGGTTGGTGATGGATTTTCCCAAGGAGTTAGACAGCACCACTAGGTATCCCCCGCTCTGGGAAGTTGTAAGCGATCGGGAACTCACGGCGACCGCAGATCCCTGGATGGTCGCCGAAGCGTTGGTGATGGGGATCTCCACCGGAAGCACCGCTTCGCCGCTCAGAGCAGAATACACCATGACCCGAGGAACCGGATCGCCCTTCGCCCGCACGCGGAAAGCGAGCAAGCTGGCATCATCATGAACCCCCAGAAAGACTCCGGCCGCAGACTGGCCCAATGTCGTGACCCTGGGCGGAACTCCCGCCGTCCAAGCCACTGGCTCGACCACCACCTCGGCCGGGATGTCCGCCAACCGCACCGTGGCAGACTTCAGGTCACTCCCAAATGCATTAACCACCTCAAGGTCGATTCGAAACGCCCCAGGTTCCGAATTGGGCACCACGACTGTCAGTTGAGAATTGGTAGCTCCGGGGATCAGGGATCCATTGCGGCGCCAGCGAAACCGCACCGGGGGCGCTCCATTTTGGAGACTGGCCCGCACACTGAGGGTGCGACCTCGATCGGTGTAGTCGCTGTTCGGATTGAAATCACGCCCGCCCTCGATTGAGTTCTCCCGAAAAACCAACGGTTCCAAAAGCGGTTTCTCACGAGAAACGAGCACCAGGTTGTGCTGCCCACCGGCAGCGATATCCACGACATTGGCCAAGCCTAAGGGAACCGAGGTTTGCCCCGACCCATTGTAGCCCCAAGCCACCACCGTTCCGTCGTCCCGCAGAGCCAAAGAGTGGGCCCTACCTGCTGCAATCTGAGTCACGCGGTTGAGTCCGACGGGAACCGTGGTGCGGCCGTCCGCCGGATTGCCCCAGGCCACCACCGTTCCGTCCGCACGAAGGGCCACGAGGTGCAAGGCACCCGCACGCAGGGACACCACATTGGTCACAGAAGGCGGCACGTTGACGACTCCCGTGGCGTCCGATCCCCAGACGATGACTTGACCTGTGGCTAGGAGCGCTGCGCTGAAAAACTCTCCAGCCACCACCTCCACGGCCCCCACTACCCCTGAGGGAATCCCTCGCTCTCCAAAGAGATTTTCCCCACCAAATGCCGAGACCGATCCGTCCGCGCGCAGCGCCACCACATGGGTGGGGCCTACCACCACCGAGACAAATCCACCGGACGCATCGGTATCGGTGGTCGGCAGATTGGCGGTGATCCGGTCACCAAAAAACGCCAGATCGCCAGGGAACTGATCCTTGAATCGCCCCGAAGCCACTGGGGAAGGCGCATTCGTCGGCTTACGGAGAACGGCTCCGAAAAGATGCCCGAAGCTGACCCGGTTCACGCCGATACGACCGGAGGCATCCAGCAGGGCCGTATTCCAGGAAGTCTGGTCGGTGTGGTCGAGGGCTCCCGGGCCGTAACTGATGATCCCATTGCTATTTCCAGTCAGCAATGTGGGTCCTCTCAAAATCAGTCGGCTCCCGACATAATTGGTACCATCCATCAGAATCCCGGGGCGGAGCGTCAATCCACTGACCAACTCCCCGGCCGTCACCGCCTCGACATCGCTGGCCACGATCCCTGCTGGCAGTTCGGGAGGGCGATTGAGCCCCAGCAGGTTCTCACCCCAAGCCACCAAGGACCGGTTGCGAGTTTGGGCCTCCACTGCGAAGGCCCCCAGCATCAGGCAGACGACCAGCCCAATCCTCCGAATTAATTCACTCCGATAGGATCGCATGTGCCGATCCTATCGGAGGATTCACCTCAGACTTAAATCAAGCGCCCGCGTCAACGGTTCCCGCTCCATCGAATAATCCAGTCGAGCGGAAGGCAATGGAGGTGCCGATTCCTTCGTACAAGCATGCAAAACCGAGGAGTGGTCCGTGCTAAAACCCGCAACGAACCAACAACAACGCTCTTGCGGAAGAGAATCCATCGGCCGACGAAGTCGTTCCTGGTCAGCAGTACACCAACACAAACGGAGTGAGCGGCGTGACGCGGTTAATGGAAATGATCCGGTTGATGTCCGAATCCTTGAGTTCACGACCCTTGGGCAACAGCAAATGTCCGCCGGCGTTGAACAAATCACGCCCTAGAACCATACCGGACTTCAGTTCAATCAAGAGCAACTCTCGTTCACCCCGCGGGATCTGAGTCATTGGTAAGGCCTTGGCCAAGAGCCGAACCGCCATCGGATCAAATTGCTTGTCCGAAAGACTCTCCAACTCGTTGAGAATTTGAGTCGTAGATCCGTTGCGATGGCAGAAATGAATCACCGGGGCGAGGACCCGAGCCAACTGGGGAATGGTCTCACCCTTGAGCCCATCGGGATATCCCGTGCCGTCGAAGGCTTCGTGATGGTGACGAACAATCTCCGCTGCGCTCGTCAACGCGGGAAAACTCTTGAGCACACCCTCGGCAATCTCGGGGTGGTGGCGAATTAACGCCAACTCCTCGTCGGTGCATTTGGCCGTGTCCCGCAACCAGCGTCGCACAATGCTGCGATCCACGCTGAGCATACCGATATCGAACAAGGCGGCCGCCCACAGCAGACGGGGCAATTCGGTGGGCGGAAGCTCCATCAATTCGCCAATGGTCCGGCAGATAGCGACTGCACGGAGGCTGGCGTTGCCCAAATTGGGATGGAACACGCTCAGCATCTGAATGGACATCTCGATGGCCATGTCCACGGAAGCTCCTCCCGTCGCCGGTCCAGACGCCGGCTCACCGGGTAGCGATGCGGCCCCTCCCCCGTCCGGTGTGCCTCCGCCTCTCACGGCATCACTCAATTGCTGATTGAGCACCAAATTGCGAGCGCGCAGGGCGTCGATCTCGGACCGCTGGGCCGAACTTGCCAAGGCATTGTCCACCGCCATGGCAACCTCGTCTCGCATCCACGGCTTGGTCAGATAACGGAAAATTAGTCCCGACCGACGAGCCTCCATCACGCCGTTCATGTCGCGCCCGGAAGTGAGCAAGATACGGTTCATTCCAGGCCGCGCTTTGGCCAATTCCTGGAGCAATTTCGTACTGTCGTTTCCGGCGATCTGGTCATCGACGATCACCAACGGGAAACTCTGCTGCTGCGCGTCGGCCAGCCCCTCGCCGGCTGAGGCATGGAGACTCACCGAATGGGAGAGACTCTGGAGTTGGTCGCGGAGAATAGACCCAATCAAAGGGTCCTCGGCGATCAGAAGGATTCGGAATGTCGAAGTTTCACTCATAATAGGAAAGGGGTTAAATAGCAGTTCAACTCAACGGGATTCTTGATCGAGATTGATGTTCTCGTCAAAAAAAGTTCCACCCTCAGCGACGGTGGTGACCGCCTTGAGCAGCGTTTCAATAGGGCTGGTTTTCGATATATAGCCCGCGATCCCTAAGTTAAGGCATTTAATCAGGAGATCGTTTTGAGCGAAGGCCGAGAGCAAGACGATACGTGTCTTGGGACTCAACTCTAGAATAGGACTAATCAATTCAGCACCAAGGCAGTCCTCGAGCCGCATGTCCAAGAACAGAAGGTCATACTGCTCAAGTACCAAGGTGGGTTCCAACTCCGACCAGTGGCTGTAGCAAGCCACCTGAGTGCCCGGAATGGCCGAGGCAACAGCCCCGGCAATGGCTTCGGCGAGTTGGGGATGGTCATCCAGGAAGGCAATTTTCATGAGTTTAGAAATCTTTAAAATGGTTCAGCTCAGGACAGGCAACGACTTCACAGGAATCTTTAGTTCGATGAACATTCCCTTCAAATCCTGTCGCTCGATGCGAATTTGACCACGAGAACGGCGGGCGAAGGCACTCATGCTCTGGAGACCGAACCCTGCCGAATAATTGGCAGGATCAAATCCGCACCCGTCGTCTATAACCCGCAAAAACAAGGACGGCGGCGATGAAATGCATTCAACCCTCATGCTAATGTTACGGGCACGCCCATGTCGGATGGCATTGCCCAGCAACTCTTCCGCGAAGCGGCAAGTACGGAAGAGCACTTCCGGATGCAGGCTCAGCCCATCCGTGTTTAACGTCGTCAACTGGCATCGGACATTAAATTGCTTCTCCATATGCCTGCAAATGCTTTGGAGTTGCACCGACATCTCATCAAAAGACTGCAGCCTTTCAGTGCCCTCGACCAGCAGTCGCCGCAGTTCTCTACGCAAGTAATCCAGCTGCTGAAGAATTGTGTCACGAGTCCGCTTAAAACCATCCACATCATCGATGCGGCTGGTGGCCACTTGGACACCCAAGAGGGTGAGATTTTGGATGATGTGATCGTGCAATTCCTGTTGCACTAGGGTCCGATGAAGATTCAATCGGGCAATCGTGCCTTGCGCCTCAGCCAATTCCCGCATCTGACTCCGACTAGCAGAAAACACCGTCCACATCACGACCATCAGAAAGCTCGTGATGAGAATCTGAACAAGATAATAGGGCATGGCCACCATCAGTGCCCGGATCGCACTGGCCTTAACGAATGACTTCTTTAAAATTATATTCAGTTGGAATTCCCGGTTGGGAAATTCTAGTAAACGCAAATAGCAGATCTTCCCGGTTCCAAAAGATTCATCGTTGATCAGATCGCTCTCCAAATTGTCCAACTCCAGAAGTCGTTGCCCTTCAATATTGCTTAGGGTATCAGAAGGGTCCTTAGCGCGCACTTCCATCAATTGCTTTCTGGCAACCCTCTTTAACTCCCCCACCCGCTCCATATTAATAGAGGGTTCAAAGGAATCTTTGTTGGATAGATGAACGTTAACCATGTTGAGGCTCGCAGGCCGACCCGTATGGAGGATCAAACGCTTCAGATTAATGACCGCGAACAACACCCTAGAGAGGCTAACGGATTCACCTTCCAAACGACGCGGGCCAGGAGTTGCGAACACAAAGTAGGCCCGACTGGCATCATCGGCGGGCGGACCATTCCAGAAGATTTTTGAAACGTGCCTGGAACCCGTTTGCACAGTTTCCAAAAGCGTCTCTTGAAACGCCGGATCCTTGAAAATCGCCGCGAATACCAAGTCATCCATCGTAAGCGCCAAGCCGGCGGGATCTACTCGGGCAACTCCTTCATCAAAATTGGCCAATCCGACGGCCACGATTCCGGGGTACCGATCCATTTCACGGATTAACTGCATGGTGGATTTTCGTAGTTCCACCGTCGACGCGAGACCCACCAACTCAAAGAGACGGGGCACTCGGCTGAAATGATTCTCCATCACCTGCCGCCGATCATCGAAGATCCGAGTTAGTTGGATACGGTCCGCCTTGCGGGCCCGCTGGAAAGCCGGCCAGAAAAGCAACACCGCTAACACCAACATTCCCAAGGTCAACTTGGCGTAGTTGTACCAGAACACTCTCCGGCGCACCGAACCATGGGCAATCCTGCCAATGTCGCTCAGAAGTGTATTAACGTGCTGCATGCTTTTGAATCGGTGGCTTTGAACCGTATACCCGTGACACGTTCCGTCCCGGAACGAAAACAGGTAGGTCTACGGACCCTCCCGTTGCGGCAAGCGCTTCTGAAGGGCTGGCACCGTAATCCGCAAAATTCGAGCTGCAGCCATCAAATCCTGCTTACAGTGGTCGAGAACTCGCTGAATGTGATCGGCCTCCACCTCGGCCAGCGATCGGAGGAAGTTCGGAGCGAATCCCTCCAATCCGCTGCGCTCACCACCAGAGCCGTTGGCTTGCGAAAATCGACCCGACGTCGGACCCGAACGCTGAGGCGGCGCCAAAGGCAATTCACCGAGCGTAGAAACCGACTTCGCCTCGCTCCCGTTCATCCGAGCCGGCGGCGACAACCTTCGGACCGGAGGCTTTTCTGAAAACTGGCTGCGAAAGGCGCTCAGACTGCCCAGATCGACGGGGCCATCACCACTGGCGACAACCCCCCGTTCGATCATGTTCTGCAGCTCTCGGATGTTGCCAGGCCAAGAATGCTGCTTGAGCCATTCCATCGCCTCCTTCGTAAAGCCCAAGATCGGTTTGCTGTGCTTGCGACAGAACTCCTCGAGGAAATACTCGGCAAGAATTGGTACATCGGACAACCGGTCTCGAAGCGGTGGCATGTAGACCGGGACCACATTCAAGCGGAAGAAAAGATCCTCCCGAAACTCCCCCCGTTCGACCGATTCCTCCAAATTGCGATTGGTGGTAGCAACAATCCGAACATCGACCGACAGCGTTTCATTGCCGCCCACCCGCTCATACTCCCGCTCTTGGATCACCCGCAATAGCTTGGATTGGACAGCCAAAGACACCTCGCTCACTTCGTCCAGAAGCAGCGTGCCACCATTTGCCATGCCGAATCGTCCTTCACGACGAATAATGGCACCTGTGAAGGCGCCGCGCTCGTGACCAAAGAGTTCGCTCTCCACCAGAGATTCCGGAAGAGCCGCGCAATTGAGCTTCACGAATGGACCGGCCGACCGTGGACTTTGCTGGTGCAGGGCCCGAGCCACCAATTCTTTGCCTGTGCCGCTTTCGCCTTGGATGAGCACCGTCGTCTGAGTGGGAGCGATCCGACGGATATACTCCCTCAGGTATTGCGTTGCGGGCGATCGCCCCAAAATTTGAACACCTGTCTGGACACCGTTCACCGAGGCTCGAGTGGAGGCGCGCGGGGTTATGGCAGGGGCCGACAGCGCGGCCGGAGCCCCGTGGAAAACGGTCGGTGCAGCGAGGAACTTGCGGGCCCGGTCGAAGAAGTCCCGTAGATCTCTCTCGGCAAAGGGACGGACCACGATCTCATGGGCCCCAGCTCGGCGGTGCTGCTGACTCGATTCGCTGTTCTCCTTGTCCAAGATGCTAACGATGTAGGGAGTCTCCATCCGGGCGGCCAACTCGCGGATCAACGTGGTGGACACACCATCTGGAAGGGTTTCCCCGACGAGCAGCAATTGGAATCGATCGGCCTCCAAGTACTCCCAGGCAGCCGCTAGGGAATCGGCTTCAGCCACGGCCACTCCTCTGGGCCGTAGGACACGGCCCACGGTCTGACGGATCAAGTCGGAGCGATCCACCACCAGAACCCGTTCAATAAGTTTCATGGCCCAATACCCCCGGCTCTGAGTCCGTAGGTGGACCGAATCCGCTGCGGGCTCCGACTTGCGCTGCTGGGGACGAGATCGCCGGGTATCATTTGGTGACGGAGCATCCACTGTTCATTCTGCCGATCGAGCCGCACCGAACGCTGGATCAAATCAAGGGTGGCCTGCAGAGCCGGACGCAGTCGATCCGGAAAAGGAACCGGTGAGGCCGCCTTGACGGCTGATTGAGTTCTGGCCAGTTCTCGGAGCAAATCACGGCGGCGGCGGGTGATCTCCACCATCGGCGGTTTGACTCCTGATTCCAGAGCGCGCCCTTCCTCCTCGGACAGGTCAGCCAGTTGGAGGCATACCTGATGATAGGCAGCCAACGAGGTCTCAAAGGCAGCAGACATGGTGGGTTTCAAGGCTGAGCTCCAGGGAGCCGAGGAGCCGGGTCCCTCCGAGAGGCAGTCTTCAACACCGAGATGCGCAGCGTAGCCATGTTCCGCAAGATTTGAACTGGAACAGCGTTGGCGTTGGTGTTGGAACCGGCAGACGGGGTGGCCGGTGCATCCACGATTTGCTGGTAGGTCTTGATCGCTTCTTCAACTTGGCCCAAACGCTCTTCGCACAAACCCACTTGGTACTGGAAGGACTGCCGGGTTTGACCCTCTGCGTTGGACTTCGCCAATGCGCGGTACAGGGACACCGAAGAAAGGTAGTCGCCCTCCAAGTAGAACTGGTTGGCCAACTCGTTTCCGACGCGGAGTTTCCATGGCATCCACCGCGTCAACCGCTCGGGGGGCGCCAACTCTACGGCCTCTAGCAGAAGCTGGAACTGCTCCATAGCCGCGTCACGTTTCTTCTGCTGTTTCAGAGAGTGGGCCAAAAAATATCGAGCCTCGGGAATATAATCGGAGTCCGGGAAATCTTCGAGAAACCCCATCGCTTGCCGCTCCAAGATGCCGTTAGGGGCCGATTCTCGCAGCGAGCGCAATTGCTTGATCCGAACGGTCTCGACCTCGAGTTCTTCCGATTTGGTTTGAAGCATACGCCCGTAGAGCTCAGCCGCTTCGGCATGACGCCCGAGATCGGAACAGGTGTCAGCGATAGCCGATTGCGCCATCATTACCAGACGCCGCGAGTAGGCGATGTTCCGACCTTCAATCCTCGGTACCGACCGCAACACGAGGTAAAATTTCTCAATCGCCTCATCCTTCAAGTCGAGCCGTCGCAGCAAGTACCCTTGTCGCAACAAGACCTCTGGAACCGCCGGGTCTCGGGAATAGCGCTCGACGTATTCAGCCAACAGTTGCAGAGCCCGTTCCAGATGCCCGCCAGACTGGTCCTTTTCAGCCGCCAACTCGCGTTGATGGGCCAACTCCAGAAGAGTGAGTTTCCGGGTGTCCTCCTTGATACGTTCCGAGGCATCAGAATTGAGTACCGCTTCGACCGTCCGACTAAATTCCTCTAAATAGTTGGTCCGTGGACCCATCCCCCGCAGTTTTTGAAAGCGCGCTTCCGCTGCCTTATTTTGATCCAACAAGTAGTTCGTGTTGGTTTTAAATTGCAGATTTTCGGTAGGCAAGGCGCCCAACCGGGGATCCAACCCATACTCCACGGCTACCGCCGCTACCTTCGGAGATTCCACTTCTCCCACTGGAGTCTGGGAGTCCGCTAAGGCCACTACTCCGAGGAGCGCAGCAGTCAGAAATCGTTTAACGCAATTCATAAGTAGCCCTTCCTGTGCCCCGCGCCGGGGACTCCGCGGACGACATCCGCAACGGCAGAACGATATTCACAGGCGCTCCTGAAGTGCCTGCCATTCCCGCCGCACCATTAGTCAAATTGAGTTGGGTGAGAAAATACCGGAGCAATTGCCGCGATTTTTCCGGGTCGTCACCAACGCCGGCCGGAACAGGATCTACAGGAGCCGACACGGGGGGGGCCATCTGAAGATTAAATGATTCACTGGTATCCGCGCGAACGGTGAAATTGGTCCGATGCATGGCGGAGGTTGTCTTCAATTCAGACAGAAACTCCGCCGTGAATTGAGGCTCAGGAATGTAGGTCTGAGGCAGCGGTGCCAATGGCGGGACGGGCGGTTTGGGAGGAGTCTCCACCCGGATCTTTCCAAGATCTCGCTCCACTCGACTCAGGTATCCTGCGGGTTCGGCACCCTCCACACTCAGAGCTAGAAGCACGGCGACGGCTGCGAGTGCGATAGGAAAAGTGAGGAATTTCATGAAAGAGGCCATTGGATGGGGGGAAGTCGGAGTCTTCATGGGGTGCTTGAAGAGGGGCTAGTTTCGTCATCACGCGAGGCTGCATCGGTCGGAGCATCTTGCTGAGAGACCACCGCTCGAGTGACCATGTAATCTTCTTCCGAGAGAGGCTTGCGCCAGTCATCAACATCAAAATCATCCACCGATTGAACCCATTCCTGAAGTTGGATCAGGCGCATTTGGCGAGCCATTCGGTCACAATCGGGCATTCCCAAAAGCGTGTAGTGCTCCTTCCAGTGCTTGAACAATGGGCTCGCCGGATTGGTGGTGATCAGAAACACCCCTTTGTCGGAAGTGAGCCTCAAGGCCGTGTCCATGGGGTGACGATGCCAAAACCGGCAGACATTGGCCGTGGCTAAGGCAGTGCCGCCATGCCAAATGGACGGTGAGCGAGCCGACAAAGCCGACCGAAGTACCGATGAAACCAAGTCATTCACCGACCAGCCATCTGTGTGGCATTGTTGAGCAACGAGCCGTCGAAGCTCGGTGCCCAGACGAATCTTGAGCTCTTCGCCCTCGAGCGAAGCCGGACGCCGCACTGCTTTACCTTTTCGGGGTTTCCGCTCGGAAACAGCCTCCGAGTCCTCCGCCGTGGGAACACTCGGTTCAGCAGTCGCAGTTTCCCCAGATGTTTCCTGCTCCGAAGTGGATACCTCATCCAACAGTCCGCGCACACGAGTCCGCTCGCGGTCAATAACCTCGGTGCGCAAGGCCCGAAGCTGTTCCAAGGGGTTAATCTCTTCGGAGGACGACGCCATGATCAGGAAACTGGGGTCCGTTCGATCCCTTTGAGTGCCGTCGGATGACCGGGTTGAATGGCCAGAACCGTTTGGAAAATTGAACGGGCTTCATTGAACTTTCCACTCTGCAAACTGGCCAAACCCAACCGAATCAGGTCGTCAGGAAGCCAACTATTGCTGCGCAGCGAGGCTGCATAGCTCGTGCACGCCTGCTCCGGCGAGGATTCTAACTGCAAGTCCCCCTTCAAACGCCATCCGGCTGCATGTTCCGGATGCTCGACCACAACCTGCTCCAGCACGGCCAACGCCTCGGATTCCCTCTGGCTATCGCGATAAGCCATCGCCAGTCGGACTTGGGTATCGGGCAATCCAGGAGCCAAACGGACGGCATGAGACAAGTCACGGGTGCCACCCAGAGCATCGCCACTCAGGTACCGAAGGGAACCGATCGAATCCCAGATCTCCGACCACTCTGGCCGCAGTGCGGCCAATGCCTCCAAACGACCCAAAGCCTCCCGAATCTGCCCATTGGCCTGGAGTTCTCCTGCTCGGTCTAGCTCAGAACGGACATGTGAATCCACCTGAGCCATGGCCGCTGCCCGTTGCTGCTCTCGGGCCACTGACAAGTTCTGCTTCAGTTGAGCGTTTTCGGGCTGCATCACTGCGGCCGCTTCCAAGCTGGTTACCGCATCATCCCAACGGCCCAGATGGAACGCACAAATACCCCGGGAAAGCAGCAGACTGAAGTCGCCCGGATTCCGGTCGAGCAAGCGCTGGATTAACCAACGACCTTCCTCATACCGTCCCTCTCTTAAAGAAAAATCAGCCTCCAAGCGACGCGCTTCATCGAAGCCCGGATCCAATGCAAAAACTCCATCCAGTGCACTGACCGCACCTCGCTTGTCCCCGGATTCGAAGAGAACCAACGCCAACCAAGTCCCGATCGAAGGGTCCCAGGGATTGGATCGGAAGAGTTCCTCTAGATGCGGACGAGCCATCTTGGTCCACCGCTGTTCCAATAGTACAGACACCAGAGAACGCCTCAGTGAATCGTCCCTCGGACGAATACGAAGCACTTCAGTCCAGGCCCAACAGGCCAGACTTGGATGGCCGGATTTATAATCCGCATCCGCCTCAGCGAGCAGTGCCGACACATCATCGACTCCTCCGCGGCGGCCCATGCGTTGGCGGGCGACACCGAGATTTTCACGCGCCACTTCCCCGCCCCCGTGCGCCACTTGGACCCGGGCAAACGTCTCTGCCGCCATGTTCCATTGCCCGCCTTGCGCCAGACAAACCCCTAGGGCGGTCAGCACATCCGCATCGGCGCAGCCCGCGTCCACCAGCCGCACATAAAACTGTCCAGCCTCGGCGTAAAGTTGGTTATCAAAGGCCACCCGTGCCCGCCAGCGCAGAGCATCCGGTTGCTGGGGATCGATCGCTAACACCTTCTCGGTCTCCGACTGAAATTCATCCAGCCGCCCCATCTTCAGGCTGGCGATCGCCGAAAGTATTCGTCCCTCCAGATATTCTGGCTGTTGATCCAGTAACTGCTGAAACCGCTGTTTGGCTTCCCAATGTTTACCTTCATCCATGAGAAGGCTTCCCAGAGTTCGCAGCACGAACAAGGAATTGGGTTCCACGGTCAACGCCTGCTCCAAATCTTGGATTGCGCCTAAACGATCCCCAGAAGCCGCCTTAGCCTCGGCTTGGTCCACCCAGCGCTTGGACTGAGCCCCCGTGGGTTCAGTGGCACCCGGCGGCACAGCGCCCGAGTCTTCAGCCAGCATCTGGCGACCCATTTCCTGAGGATTGGTAATCATTGTTACAGTGAGAGCACCAACTTTAGACGAATCTAAATTCTGCCCCAGCAAAACGCAGCACCTAATATGCCAGTCATCAGCATATTGATGGCACACCGAGTGCTGCGATAGCTCGGGATGAACATCGCGCTCCATCAAGCAGCAGCGGCCATGACGGCCAACATGCAGTGGCATGATTTGGTGGCGCAAAACCTTTCTGGGCAATCCTCTCCGGGATATCGCGCTCAGGTGGGTGGCTTTGAAGAGTTCCGCATCCCCGGTTCACCCAATCCCTCGCCCTCCAATTCTCAAATGGGCAGCGCCTATCCCATGTTGCGGGCTGGGCTGAATCGAAACCAAGGAGCTCTTCAACCCACAGGCTCCTCAACCGATCTAGGCTTGGAGGGACCTGGGTTCTTCGCAGTTCAGGCTCCTGGCGGCGGGCGCGCCTTCACTCGAGATGGTCAGTTCCATGTCGACCGACAAGGAGCCCTAATGACGAAGGAAGGTTATCCAGTCCTCGGAGACAACGGCCCCGTCCGCATCGATCCTCAAGCGGGAGCGGTGTCATTTGGGCCCCGCGGTGAAATTTCCCAAGGCGGAATCCCTCGGGGACAAGTCCAGTTGGTTGAAGTTGCGGACCCCTCCCAACTCCAGCATCTCAGCGGGAGCTACTACCGTCTTCCCGCTAATTTGAAGACAACTCCCGCAGCCGGAACCACCGTGCAAACGGGATTCTTGGAGGGAGCCAACACCTCTTCAGTACAGGAAATGGGCAACATGCTTTTGGCGATGCGTCATTTCGAAGCCAACCAGCGCGCCCTACAGGTGGCCGATGAGCGGATGGGCCGATCCATCCAGGAACTCGGAACGCCGCCCCAATAGCCCCTGATTTCACCGTAACTGACTTTCTGAAACTCCCATGATCCGAGCCCTCTACAGTTCCGCTTCCGGTCTGCAAGCACAGCAGAACAACCTGGATGTGATCGCCAACAACTTGGCGAACGTGAACACCACCGGTTTCAAGAAGAGCAAGATCGAGTTCCAAGACCTTCTCTACCAGGCCACCCGTATGGCTGGCTCGGAGCAAGGTGCGGGCAACGCGCTGCCGGCCGGTGTCGAAGTCGGACACGGAACACGAACCGTAGCCACGGCCCGGGTCTTCACGAATGGCGAAATGAGCCAGACCGGTGAGAAATTGGACTTAGCAATCATGGGTGATGGTTTCTTTGAGGTCTCGTTGCCCGACGGAACCCGCGGCTACACCCGCGACGGTGGGTTCAAGACCTCCTCCGCCGGCACCGTGGTCACCAGTGACGGTTACAACGTGACCGGCTTCCCAGCCGTCCCTTCTGGAACCACTGGAGTCACCATCGCCAACAATGGTCAGGTGACCATCGCAACGGCTGGTGGAACCCAAACCAGCCGATTGCAGCTAACCCGCTTTCCTAACCCCTCAGGCCTGACCGCCATCGGCCGGAACGTCTACCGCGAAAGCGTTGCCTCCGGCGCTCCCGAGACCGGGCAACCGGGCGAAAATGGGTTCGGCGAGGTGAACCAGGGAAGCCTCGAGCTTTCGAACGTCAAAGTGGTCGAGGAAATGGTGAACATGATCATCGCCCAGCGGGCCTACGAGGTGAACACCAAGGCCATCTCTGCCGCGGACGAGATGATGCAGCAGAGCAACAACCTCAAGCGTTGATGCCCATCACCATGCAACGAACCCTCCTCCTAATCGGCTGCCTGCTGAGCGCTGTATCATTGGCCTTGGCGGCCGATAACGCCGCTATCAGTGCTCTGCATCCAATGAGTGGGGAAGAACTGGCAGGACTGCTGGAGAACTCCTTGCGAAACGCTTGGAAGATCCAAGATGGCACGCTGACTGTCGAATTTGAGCGGAACTTACCCCCAGTTTCCCTACCTCCCGGAGAACCCACCTTGCGGTGGACGACACAAATCCAGCAGCCGAATCGTCGCATTTACCCCCAATTTGAAATTCGGGTGGATGGTCAGGTGGCCGCATCCCTGGCAATTCCCATCCGGGTCAAATGGATCCGGGAAGTCTGGGTCACTGACAGCCCCATACCCAACCAGGTTGTCCTTTCGGCCAACTCTCTCCAAAAGCAGTCGCTCGATGTTTTGAGCCTCCCCGGATCGGCATGGTCTGGTGATCCGATTGCTGATGATTGGATGACGTCTTCCCCAATTCCGGCCGGAGGAGTTCTTATGGAACGATCCCTGCGCCGCCGACCCGCGATCCGTCGAGGTGATACCATCTCCGCTCGCCTCGAAGATGGGGCTCTTTCGGTCGAATTTCAGGCCATTGCCCTCGAGGATGGCTTCAAAGGTGGGACGATGAAGCTTCGAAG
>Ga0209444_10000374_pt1 | contig 24533 bp, 24 predicted proteins | sample LauGreFaBDMM15DN_2_FD_188215 | JGI IMG/M metagenome (GOLD analysis project Ga0209444, IMG submission 188215) | Freshwater lake microbial communities from Lake Michigan, USA - Fa13.BD.MM15.DN (SPAdes) (version 2) | ecosystem: Environmental > Aquatic > Freshwater > Lake | place: Lake Michigan... | reverse complement strand
TTTTTATTTTCGTTCACTATTTCGTGCAGGCTTTACAGAAAGCAAAGAAGTAAACTAAGTGTTGCGAGTGTAAAAATACTCATTTCCAAGGACTGACCCCATTTTCCCCATTTTTGGATTTACCAGTGCGTGAGCTGCTGGAAGGTATTCAGTCTGGTATTGATGTCGTCTGGGCACAGCGCTTGGAGCTTTCTTGTCGAAAACTCTTCGCAAGTAAATGATGCCAATACGCTGCCTTTGATCACGGCTTGACGGATGTCCTCGAACGCAAATTCGGTTTTGCCGAGCGACGCGAGGTAGCCCGCAAGTGCACCAAGGAAGGTGTCGCCTGCGCCTGTAGGGTCCGCGACTTCGTGCAGCGGAAATGCAGAGGAGCGGAAGAATGTGGTGGGCGTTACTTCCCAGTTTTCATGATTTCCGGAAAAGAGCATCGCGCCAAATTCACCCAGCTTGATGATGACATTGCGCGGACCTTTAGCGAGCAAGCGTTTGCCGGCTAGAATCAAGTTGGAGGTCTCGGTGAACTCGCGTGCTTCACCTTCGTTGATGACGAAGAGATCCAGTTCCTTGAGAACATCATGCAAGCGCTCATTGGCGATGTTGATCCACAAGTCCATCGTATCTGCGATCACGAAACGTGATGACGCGGTGCAGCCTGCGAGCATTTGCAATTGATTGTCCGGCGACATGTTGGCCAGAACTACGATGGGCGTAGTAGCAATCGAAGCTGGCACTTTGACGATCCAGCTTTCCAAAACGTTGAGTCCTACGCGGTGGGTGGTGCGGTCATTCATGTTGGCGTGATATTCGCCGGTCCAGGTAAATGATTCACCTTCGGAACGCTCGACACCATCAAGCGTAACGCCGTGCGATTCTAACATCGCAATGTGTTGGGCGGGATAGTCGTGACCGATGATGCCGACGAGGTGAACAGGACTGGTGAAATACGATGCCGCGAGAGCAGCGTATGAGGCCGAGCCGCCGAGAAGCTCCTTGGCCTCGGCCTGTGGGGTGATGACGTTATCAATGGCAATGGTGCCGCCGACGATGACTGGATGTTGTGACATGGTTGAGGAAGTGTTTTGGTGAGGCGTTATGAACGAATGGATATTGAAAGATAACGTGTAGTTTTTTTCGACTGAATTTCAAAATTTGCAGAATTACAGAATGGTCTTTGGATGATTAAAGAATTTCTGCAATCGGGATCAAGCCATTGGTGGCGACGATGCTATAGGAGTCGGCGTGTTTTTCGGATGGGGTGAGATCGACTTTTCCGCCAGCAGTCTCAACGAGCAATTTTCCTGCGGCGATGTCCCACAACGAAATGCGAGCCTCCACATAGGCATCGAGTCGGCCCGAGGCGATGTAGGCCATGCCCAATGCTGCCGAGCCCATCATCCGCATCTTGCGCGCGCGCAAGGAAGCGCGACCAAATCGTTCCATGCCCGTGCGTAGGGCGTCGCCATCTTTGCCACAGCCAACAAACAAAATGGATTCCTCCAGCGTGGTGCGCGTCGATACGCGGATTGGCGCGCCATTGTGCATCGCGGGGCCGCCTTTTTCTACGGTCCAAGTCTCTTGCACCATCGGATCATGAATCACGCCGACAACAATTTCACCTTTGATGCGCAGGGCGATCGAGACACAGAAATGGGGAATGCCGTAGAAAAAATTCACCGTGCCATCGATCGGATCGACGATCCATTGGCGGTCTGATTCCTGATTACCGGCAATGCCTTCCTCGCCATACAAGGCATCACCTGGGCAGGCATCAAGTAGGATCTTCGTGATCAAATCTTGCGATGTTTTATCGAGTTGGAGTTTAATGTCGTGATGTGTTGCTTCATCGACCACGGCGAGTTGGCCAAATTTTTCGCGAAGAAGTTTGCCCGCTTCCAGCGCGGCCTGTGTGGCAAGTGAGAGATCGGTCATGAGAAAAAGAAAATTGTTGCGCGCCGACACTGTTCTTCCCCACTCGGTGAGGCAAGCGAAAAGAGTAAGGAGGAGCAGAAATGAGAAATGGGGTCAGTCCTTGGAAATGCGCATTTTTTGATTGCGAGTTTTTCAATGTTGGGTAAACTTACCGCATGGCTCGACCGTTAGACTTTGAATTTGCTGGCGCTACGTATCATGTGATAGCACGTAGCAATGAGGGAAAACGAATTTTTCCTCGATGATGGGGATGCTAAGGGCTTTTGCATCCGCCTGGTAGAGGTTTGTGAGTGGTGTGGCTGGAAAGTGCATGCCTATGTCTTGATGTCGAATCATTTCACATACTCTTGGAAACTCAGCCTCAGTCGTGCTTTTGAATTCTTGACAAGGGTTGAGGTGGGTTGGCACAGTGGTGAGGCATGGAGAAACCGATTGAACAATGGCTGAAACGACTCGATCAAATTTTGGAGCATCAACAGTTCGAGACTGCTGCCGAGGCCGAGGAGTGGATGCGGAAGCAGGTAGAAAATTGCAGCGTGGAGGAGTTTTTGCGGGAAAATGCGCCGCCTGAAGTGCGCTTGCAGTCTTTGTGGGAGGATGCGGAGCGGGCGCAGGATGCCGAGCAGGCGAGCGAGTTGTATGCGCGCGGTGTGGCTCTAGCGGAGGAGAAATTTGCGGATGCTCTCGAGGTGGCTAGGCGCGATTCCAGTAAGTGGGAGGATGGCCTGGTGGCACTGTATTTGTCCTGTCTTTTTGGTTGGGCGGCGAGCTGTGAGGCGATGTCGAATTTTGCGGAAGCGGAGCGCTTGTATGTTCGGGTATTTTCGGAAGCTGCGGGTGATCCGCTAGGCGCTGGAGAGAAACTTTTTTCGCTGTGCGTGATGGATGGTCGGCTCGAAGATGCGGCGCAGTGGTTACCTAACGAATCCGATGGCGAGGCAGCGGCGGTGAAGTATCAACGAGCCTTGTTGCGATTTTTGTTAGCGGCGGACGAGGCAGAGCAGGCCTATCAGCAGTCGGGCGATGTGGAGGCAGCTTCCTCATGGGAGGATGCACAAGCGAATGAGTGGTTGAGCATGGCGATTCGAGCGAACCCCTATGCTGCACTTTTGATTGGTCATCCGCGGGCTTTTGATCTGGAGTATCCTGCTGAAGCGGCAGCGGGAAGTCCTGCGGAGGGAGTGAAAATTTTGTTCTCATCGGCACACTTGTGGTTGAGCGATTTTTTGGCCTTGGCTTGGTTGTTGGGAGAATTTAAACAAAGTCCCGCCTTGCCTGAGAAGTTTGCGGCAGAGTGGAGTATTTTGTTAGAAAAACTCGGAGGCGAACCCAGTGATGAAGAGCGCTTTGCTTTTTTACGAAGCTTGGAAGAGATGGATTTGTGAAGAAGTTCGGGCTTGTTAGAATCTCTATTCACGCGACAGGGGCGGCGAGGTAGCTTTGCACGATTTCTTGTGAGGTGAGCTCGGCTTGGTGATATAGAAAGAACATTGGTATTTGGCGGATGTCGAGGCCACGGTGGATGATGTAATCGGCGGTTTTGATTATGAGTTGTAGGCCTACATTGCGACGTGTGGTTTTCATGTTGATCATCATCAGGATGGTATTGGTATTGCTTCATGTTCAATGGTGCCGACGATAGCGTGGAGGTGAATTTCAATCGATGACTTATCATCATTTTCCACGGGGAAGGGGAAATCGAGTCGTAGCACCTCGATCCAGCCGAGTTTTTCGTCGCGCAGGGTGGCTTGCGGAAATCTGCTGAAGAGAATGCGCATGAATTCTGCTTTACCGCAGTTTGCTGTATCCGCGACGACAACCTTAATTCCTGCGAAAGGTTTTGGTTTTGCGTGTGCGACAGATGATGGGGGGGTAGAGCGAAAATGTTAGTTCATTTTTTCCAGCTCGCGGGCGACGATCATGATTGCTTCTTTAACGCCTGGGGCAAAGCTGCCATCGGCCTGCACGGCGAGCATAGTTTGGCCATCACGGATGAATTCGATGGGCACGCTGCCGGAATACAGGCTGATGTTGCCTCCACCAAAACCGAGGCCTTGAAGGGTAGCTTTGAGGCTTTCGAGCGCAACGACATCGTTGTATCCAATCTTGGCGACATGTTTCACTCCGGGCAGAGAGCGAGTGCGTTGGAGAATTTCATCGGTGCTCATTTCACGATCGACTCCAAAGATTGCGCGGAGTTCTAGTTGGCGGAAAACGGGTATTTCCTCGACAGAACTGGCAGTTGCGACTTCTTGCGGCTGTGGCCATGAAGCGAAGCTGAGTTGTGGTGCTCGTGTAGGATCTGCGTCAGCGACTGGCTCACGATGCTCGGAGAAGGCATTGAGTTGAGAAGGCGACGTGGCAAGCTGGATCTGATCTGCTTGGTGTGTGGGAGCTGAAGAAATGGGTGCGGTGACAAAATGGGAGACTTGAGGAGCCTCATATCCGTAGGAGGATTCATTGTCACTGGCGACTTGGAAGGGGATTTCGGCGACTTTGGGACGAGATACGGAGATGTATGCGAGTTTGTCAGGCTCGGGCACGGCTGCCAAGGCAGAATGAGGAACGCTAGGAGTTGCTGCAAAAGGGTCGCTGGCTGCGGGTGCTTTACCTGCAAATGAAAAGGAGTCTACGGCTTCATTTTGCGCAGAGGGGGGTAGGCTGTCAAAAATTCCACGGGTTACGTTCATAAAATATGTTTGTTAAGTCTATTGGTATCTTGAAAATCTTAATAAATCAAGGATAATCTCGGGATTTCGCCATGGAATGGGCCTCAATGCTGATTTTTTTAAATTTATGATATTCCGCAAAAATCAGTGCGCTACAAGCCAGTTTGCGCCTGTGCCTGCTTCAACGACGATGGGAACATCATGGGGCAAAACCAAGGCGTGTTGCATGATGTCGAGAATTTGGGGCACGAGTTGCTCTTTTTCCTCGATGATGAGATCGAAGACCAATTCATCGTGCACTTGAAGCAAGAGTTTGCTACGATAGCTGGATTCCAGCAACGCATCGATGCGGATCATCGCGAGCTTGATCATATCGGCTGCGGTGCCTTGGATCGGCGTGTTAATGGCAGCGCGTTCGGCATTGCCACGGATGTTTTGATTGGCAGAATGGATGTCGGGCAGCATGCGGCGGCGGCCGCTGAGCGTCTCGATATAGCCTTGCTCGCGGGTCTTGGCGATGGTGGCATCCATGAAGGCCTTGATGCCGGGGTATTGCTCGAAATAATTGTCGATGAGCTGTGCTGCATCACTGCGGGGGATGCTGAGGCGTTGGCTGAGGCCGAAGGCGGAAATGCCGTAGATGATGCCGAAATTGACCATTTTGGCGTGACTGCGCATTTCCTTGGTGACCTCGGTGGGAGTGATGCCATACACCTTGGCGGCGGTGGCGGTGTGAATGTCGGCATTTTCGCGGAAGGCGGAAATCATGCCCGCGTCACCCGAAAGTGCTGCCATGATGCGAAGTTCAATTTGTGAGTAATCGCAACTCAGCAAGGTGCAGCCCGCTGCGGGGATGAAGGCCTTGCGGATCTTTTTGCCTAGGGCGGAGCGAACGGGGATGTTTTGGATGTTCGGATCGGTGGAAGCGAGTCGACCGGTGGCGGCGACGAGTTGGTGGAAAGTGCTATGAATGCGCCCAGTTTTTGGCTGAATGTGCGTGGGCAGGGCATCGACGTATGTGGACTTGAGCTTGGTGGCCTCGCGGTATTGGAGGATGTCGCTGATGATCGGATGGCAGCCTTCCAGTGCGCTAAGCGTAGCTTCATCCGTTTTGAATTGCCCGGTGGTAGTCTTCTTGGCTTTCTCGGCGAGATTGAGCTTGGTGAAAAGAACTTCGCCGAGTTGTTTAGGCGAGTTCAGATTGAAGGTCATGCCTGCATGCTCGGAGATCGAGATGGTGAGGGCGTCGATGGTTTGCTGAAGCTCACTACCAATTTCTGTTAGAGCGGTAGGATCGATGGCTATGCCCTGCATTTCCATGCGAGTGAGCACGGGTAGCAGTGGGGACTCGATGGTGGAAAATACTTCGGCTTGTCCCGATTTTGTCAATTCCTCGCGCAGTAAGTTGGCCAACTGCCAGGTGACATCGGCATCTTCGGCGGCGTATTCGGCGAGAATTTCGAGCGGAATATGGGCGACTGAGAGATCTTTTTTGTTCGTCGGTTGTGCGGCGGCGTAAGCGAAAAGATCATCGCTGGCGGCGCTTGATTTTTCGGCGCTGGCAGGTGTGGCGATGTCGCCGAACTTGATCGGGGTGTATTGCAGGTGCGATTCGGCGAGCCGATCCATGGAGTGGCGTTGATCAGGATGCAGCAAGCTGTGGGCGAGCATCGTATCGAAAAACGGGCCATCGACGGTGATGCCATGGTTTTGCAACACAGCAAGATCGTATTTGAGATTGTGGCCGATTTTTTTGCTAGGCTGGGAAAAAATCTCGCGCAATGTGGTGAGGAGCGCGGCGAGATCAGGCGTGGGTAGATACCATGCGTGATGGGCTTGCCACGAAAAGGCGATGCCGAGAAGCTCCGCGTTAAAGGGATCGAGCGAGGTGGTCTCAGTATCAAAACAAAAGCTCGGTTGTGTATAGAGGGCAGCGAAAAGCTCGTTACGACTGGCATCATCGTTGGCGATGTGGTATACGTGCGCAACATCGCGAATGGTTGTGCGATCGCTCAGTTCGGCTTCGGTTGTTGCGGAGGATTCTTTTGTGGGTGACACCGATTTTTCATCAGGAAATAGACGCTTGGCGAGCGTGCGGAACTCGAACTCGGCAAACAGCGCGCGGATTTCGCTTTCCGGATAGGGCGAGAGTTCGAGTTCTTCCCATGAGTAAAGGATCGGCACATCGAGCATGATGGTGGCGAGCTCTTTGGAGAGTAGCGCTTGATCGCGGTAGGCGACGAGATTTTCGCCGAGCTTGCCTTTGACTTTAACGGCATTATCTAACAGATTTTCGACTGAGTCCCACTCGGCGATGAGTTTTTTGGCGGTCTTCTCGCCGACGCCGGGCACGCCGGGGATGTTATCGGAGGCATCACCCCAGAGGCCGAGGATGTCGATGACTTGATCGGCGCGTTGGATTTCCCAGTTTTTGAGAATGGTTGGGAGGTCGAGAATTTCGTGATCGGTGCCCTTACGTCCGGGGCGCCAGATGGAGCTAGTAGGCGAGACGAGCTGCGAGAAATCTTTATCAGGTGTGACCATGTAGGTGTGAAAAATTCCTTCCTGATCGGCGCGGTGCGCGAGTGTGCCAATTATGTCATCGGCCTCGTAGCCATCGAGCTCCAGCACCGGAATGTGGAAGGCCTGGCAGAGACGCTTCACGTGAGGAATGGCTGCGAGCAGCTCTTCCGGTGTGGCATCGCGTTGTGCTTTGTAGGCGGGATAGCGAATGTGCCGTGCGGTGGGTGCATGAGTATCAAATGCGACGCCGAGGTGTGTGGGGTTTTCCTTTTCGATGATCGTCAACAACGTATTTGTAAAGCCATAGAGCGCCGAGGTATTGACGCCCTTGGAATTGCGAATCGGGTTGGTGATGAAAGCAAAGTGCGCTCGGTAGATCAGAGCCATGCCATCGAGAAGGAAAAGTCGCATGGCGGGATGATGATCAGTTTTGCTGCGGTTGTAGAGTTTTTTTCAAGCAAACGGTTTTTTTGCCAGATATTGTAATCGGCGAGTATTGATGGGAGGCTCTGGAAAGTGGATTTTTGGAGAGAGTAACTTATTTGGGGTGATTTTCCGATTGGGAACTGGTCAATGTTTTTCCGATGCGCAGTTTGGGGCCTATTTTCTCGTGGTTTTGCGCTTATTTCTGTTCCTAATGCTTGTTTTTGAGGCTTTTCTGCTCGGGTTTTCTTTTTTTTTAGGCTTGGGCTATTTTTAGGAAGGCGTAGCGGGTGAGGTTGTAGGCTAGGTTGCTCAGTCCGTTGTGCTCATGAGCTCGGTTGAGACCTATGCTGCTGACGTAGTCCATGCCTTTTTGATTCATGTGACCAAAGATGTGTTCTACACTTGCTCTGATGTGACTGATTTTTTGTTGGTTTGCTGTTTGGTCTCGTTAAGTGGGGTGCTTCGCTTGCCTCGGAGCTGTAGGTGCTGTCTGCTAGAACTGCTTGGTCTTTTTCGTCTGCGAGGCTTTGGAATTCGATTCGACTTCGGATTTTGGGTTGAATGTTTGAGTAGCCAGCGAAGTTAGGAATTTCGCCCCCAACGTGCGCGCCATTCGGCAGGGAGGCGCTTGGGCTTACCAGCGGGCATTTGCACCAGAGCGAGGGCTTGGCGGGCCGTGATTAGAATTTTCTCATCAGATTCGCGGATCATGATAAACTGGCACCAGAATCGCGCGCCTTCGATCTCGGCTAGTGTGCCCTCGATGCGAATCCAGTCGCCGAGATGCGCCGGCGTGCGGTAGTCGACCTCGGTGCGGGTTACAACCGGAAAAAGCTGGGTTTCCGCCATCGTCCGCAGATTCATGCCCATGAGGGCGGCGAGGCGTGTGCGGCAGGTTTCGATCATCCGCAGGTAGGCGAGATTGTGAACGACGCCGCCGCAGTCGGTATCGAAAAACATCACTTCTTCGCGGGTGATCATTTGGATGGAATCGGTCATGGGACACGGAAATTGACAAAATGCTGGATTTTTGCAATATTGACTTCACGAAATCCGTAACCATTTTTGAAAGGATCAAAAGAATGAAGACAATTGCTCAACTCCCTCGCGTGATGGCTGGCCTCGCAATGGCTCTCACTTTGCAAAGTTCATGGAGTCACGCCGACTTTATTTCGCCGACGGATCGTGTGCCATTTCGGCGCGATCAATTGCCGATCGATGTCGAAACCATGAGGCAACTGTCTCGGCAGTTGACCACGCTGTGCACCTCTCTGAAGGCCGATCGCCCGGAAGACCAACGAGTGGCTGCGCAATTTCTGGCTGTGGCCGAGGCGCTGGATCCAGTGAATCGCCAAGCATCTGAGTTGTTGGATCAATTGATCAGCAAACAAGCTTTACAAGCTGCGGGTGATGCGGAGTTAACGCATGCCAAGGCGCGGGCTTGGCGCACACAGGCATGGCTAGCAAGTGATGAGGCAGGCAAGGATGGGCAAGTGCTGGCGCAGTGCCTAGGGGATGTTTTGGCTCGCGTGGATGCATCGCACCCCGCCGCCGCTACACATAAAAGTGATTTGGGCAAATGGAATGGCTGGGTCGCTCCGTTAGATGATTTTGCTAAGCCCCAACCGACCGATCTTGCGGCCAACAATGATGAGGAAGAATTGCCTGAAATGGCAGACGATTCCAAAGATCAAGAGGATGAGGATGGAGATGAAGCTGAGGAGAATGAGGTCGAATTCGCCGTGAAATCGGGTGCAATCACTACACCTCTCTGGCTTTACAATGAAAAAACGGAGGCCTATGCCCTGAAGCTGGCAACGGTCTCAATGAATAGCTCCATTGATAAGAATCATAAAGCATTTCGCTATCATGTGAACGGCTCAGACGAAAACATGATCCGGGGTATTCTATTGGCGATCAACAATGCCACGGTCCCTCAATTGAAAGAGATTTATCACGGCGTGCCCGAGGGCGGGGTCGTTAGCATGGGTTTTTCCAAAAACGAGTTTTATTCGATCAGCCGCAACGGAGAAAATTTATCAGCTGCGGCCATGGTGCTGGCTGCTACTGCCATGAGTGGAGCAGAAACGACCGGCGCAGTAATCGGCATCGTCAAGGAGGACGGCAAGCTAGCATTGCCTCGCAACACATGGGAAATGATCCGTATGCTCTCCTCGGCGCCGCCATCGCGCATCATTTTACCGAAGGTAATCGAGGATGTGCTGCCAGCGCTGCTTTCGCTCGATGACTTGCAGTTCTTGATGAAGCACGACATTTTCCTCGCAGACACAGCCGAAGAATTGATCGCCTTGACGAAAAAAACTCCTGATACTGCCGTAGCTTCCTCCTTGGCAAACTTTGCGGACATTCGCTCGAAGGCCACCTCGACGATCGGGCCATTCGTTGCCAATCCTCATGTCTCGAAACGCTTGGAGTCGATCGTGGCAGCAACGCCCAATTACGCGTCTGCCCAACTCTTGCTCATGCAGGCGCGTGGGAAACGTCCTGTTCAATTGACGGAAAAAATGTTGGCCCACGAGATCCGCAAAGCATTGCAACCACTTGCTGAGGTCAATGCACGTGCTGCAACCAACGGAGATAAGGAGAAAATCACTTCAGCTGAAGTTCAAGCTGCTCATGATAGCAGCCGCGCCGCACTCGATCCTTTGGAGCGGATTGTAGCCTCATCCAATCGTGAGTTCTACGGGGAGGCGCTTGATCTTGCCAATCGTGCACGCACCTTGGCTCGTGCCATGGATAAAGTGGGCGGCAAGGGTTTCTTGTTCGACGAACGAGGTTTTCACGATAAGTCACTAGCAGAGTCCAGCAAGGATATTCAAAACGGCTTACCATTGATTGATCGCAAAATCTCCTTGATCCTCGGCGAGCCTCTGGCGCGTAAGGAAAAGAACAATCAAGGTTTCCGCGAAGATTGATTTTTTTCGATAAGTTACTTGCGTCGATGTCATCCATGGGTATCTTTCCAGATGTCCACAATTTGTCACGACCTACCAGACTACCTGCGTGAGGAAATTCTTCTTCATCCCGAAAATAGAAACTTTCCAAGCTTTGATCTCAGCAACTTGTTGCACACGGTGTTCACGCCCACGGAAGGTTGCAAGGTATGCATTCTATTAGATTTTGTTGATCCAGCCGAGATGATGAAAAATTATCGATTCCTCAACGAAGAGGGATTTCCGATTCAAAAGCGCGCGCATCAGCATTTTTACCAAGGTTTGCAAAATGGCGTGATGGCTAAGCTCGGTATGCATGGTGGTGAAATGTTTGCCTATCGCATGACTTACGGATCAAATCTTGATTTGCCCGATGAGCTCTATGATGCACAAGGCAATCAGCTTTCTTTTGCTCGCGATCTTTATCCGAACTACGATATCATTTTGTGCATTTCCACTTACTCTGCCACCGCGCCACTCACTGCAAAAGCGAAAGAGCATGGCTTCCGTGGTGCTACGCTTCACGGGCTCAATGACATCATCCTCTCATCAGGTCTTGCCGTGAATTATCATGAGGTCTCACGCGATGCAGAAAAGATTCGCCTTGCGATGACGAATGCAGATTCGATTGAAATCGACTTCGCCCTCGAAGATGGTCGCGTGCTCACAGCCTGGCTTGGTTTGGATGGGCAGGAGGCACAGAAATCACATGGTCTGTGCAATGGTCTGGCTCCAGATATTGCCAACTTGCCAGCCGGTGAAGTGTATTTCGTTCCTAACGATGCGCGTGGTCAGTTTCCGATGAAATACGAAGATGGCACGCTCGGGGTGCTCGATGTGGTAAATCGTAACATCGTGCGCTCCACACTGATCGCAGGAAATCAGTCCACGATCGATGCTCACAACGCCCGCTTGCTGGACGATCCGATGACGGGAACTCTCGGCGAACTCGGATTTGGCACGCAAGTTTTGCCCGTTTCTGGGGCCGACATTCAGGATGAAAAAGTGTTAGGCACGTGCCATTTGGCAACTGGTCGCGATGATCATCTCGGTGGTGACATCGTGCCATCGATGTTCAAAAAGCATGAGAATTCGACGCACGATGACATTTTGTTTGCACCACACAAGACGCCGAATTTTAACATTAGCCAAGTGCGGATGAAGCGCGGTGAGCAGCAGGAAATCATCATCGAAAATTTTCGTCCAAGCCGCTACATCATGGATGCTCTCACCGTATAAAAATTTGCATTGTGTCTTCACCAAACATTTACGAAACGCCTCGTCTACTAGAGGAATATCTTCTCTTCCATTATGCAAAGGAGCAGGAAATTTTCCCAGAAAATGGTCCGCTGTGTCCAGCAGGAATGCGCGAGGCGTTGGGGTTTTGTCAGCGCACTGTGGGGCACTTTTCTCGCGAGCCCGCATGCCGCGGTCTCGATCTCGGCTGCGCGGTAGGAGCTTCGACATTTGCGATGGCACAACATTGTGAGCAAGTCATTGGCATCGATTTCTCGCAATCATTTATTGATGCTGCTCTTGCTCTGCAACAGGGGGAAATACTGCTCTATCGCCGACACGAAGAAGCTCATGTTTTCACTGAGTTGACGGCAGCGGTAGGAGATCGCTCGATACGCGATCGCTGCTCCTACGAGCAAGGTGATGCAATGAAGCTTCGCGATGACCTTGGTATTTTTGATCGGGTGCATGCGGCGAACTTACTGTGTCGATTGCCGCGTCCACTCGCGTTGCTAGAGAGATTGCCCGACTTAGTGCGCGTGGGCGGAGAGCTTGTCATAGCCACACCTTGCACCTGGTTGGAGGAATTTACCCCACCGGATCAATGGCCAGAAGTGGATACCATCTCGTGGTTAAAACATCACCTACTTACGAGCTTCGATCTCACTTGGCAAGGCCACGAACCATTTTTGATTCGCGAGACGGCGCGCAAGTTTCAGTGGTCTTCGGCTCTCGTAACAGTGTGGAGGAGGTTGTGATGGTGCGGCAATTTACCACATTACCAGATGTTAGAATGTGTCTAGCATGAGACTTTAGCATAGCTTTAGTTCATGAAAATTCGGTTAGGTTTTTTTGCGCTAGTTTTTTTAAGGGTAAATTTTTTCCATGCTTATCATGGTCAAATTTTTATTGGTTGAAGATACTTCTCTCCCGCATCGTGTGGCAGGCCATTTGATGATGGGCCAATTCCGAAGGTAGACGAGCGAAAAGTTTCAGTGAAGGATTACAGGTTAATTTTTCAATGCATAGCTTAGAGAAATAGGAAAAACATGGCTGCAGTAGATAAAATCGGGTTACATAGACAAAGTTCGAATCAAGATCGCACGAGTCCTTCGCAGCCTTTGATATCAAGCTTGCCTGAAGCGAGGATCGGGATTTCTTTGGCTGAAACGATGCGTTTGGGGCACCACAGGGAGGGGATGCCGGCATCCATGAGCTTGTAGCGTAGGTCGATACATTCTTGCTCCAAGGCGAGACCAGCAACTGTGGAGAGGAGAATGATGGCTTCGCCTTTTTGCTCATCGGGTATGCCGACGACAGCGATTTTGCGTTCGCTTTCTTGATCGAGCTCGAGAGCTTTGGTGATGGCTGCTTCGAGAGTCTCGTGGGGAACCATTTCGCCGCCAATTTTCGAGAATCGAGAAATACGGCCCTCGATGAAAAGGAAACCGTCTTCATCGAGCCTGCCGACATCGCCGGTGAGGAACCAGTGGTCTTGCAGAACTTCGGCGGATTTGGTGGGATTGTTTAGATAACCGCTGAAAACATTAGCGCCTTTGAGCCAGATCAGGCCCTGTTGGTTGACGGGGATGGGCTTCTCGGTGGCGGGATTGGTGAGACGCACGGCGATGCCCGGAAGCATTTGTCCGACGGAGCCATTGCGTGATGAGGGCAAGACGGGAGTGTGTCCATCCTCGGACATATTCGGCACATTGAGGTTGGTGGCTGGTGAGGTCTCGGTGAGTCCGTAGCCTTCTTGAGGGCGAATGCCAAATTTTTCCTGGAAGCTGTCGGCAAAGGAATTGGGCAGTTTTTCGGCGCCGGTGACGACGAGTTTGAGTGAGGCGAGCTGCTCGGGGTCGATGCGTTTCATGTAGCCGCGCAGGAAGGTGGGCGTGGACAAAAAGATGCTGACTTTGTGCTGCGCGATGAGCTCGGCAATGCGCTTGGATTCGAGCGGATTGGTGTAGGTGACGAGATCGAGGCCGGCGAGGATCGGATACCACAGCGTGGCGGTGCAGCCGAACGAGTGAAACAAGGGCAGGCAGCCGAGGATTTTTTCTCCGGATTTGCTTTCGAGACGTGAGTGGAATTGCAACTCATTTGCCAACACATTGCGATGGGTCAATGACACTCCTTTTGGTTCGCCGGATGACCCTGAGGTGAAAAGCAGCACTGCTTCATCGGTGGGTTTCACTTCGCCGATGCCGAGGTGAGAGGCGATCGCCTGTGTGGGCATGAGCTTGGAAAGTATCAACCAGAGTCCGATTTTTTTCTTCAAGGTTGGCAGGATGCGCTCTAGCAAAATGAGGTCGCGATTGGGCGGCCAGGGGAAAGAGGGGAACTTGCGAACGAAGGGATCAACGGTGATGAAGCGATCGATACCCGCTTGGCGCATGGCCGATCGCACGGCGTCTTGGCTGGCGGTGAAGTTAAGATTTACTGGTACTTTTCCGGCAAAAATCACAGCAAGGTTGGCGATCAATCCTCCCTTACCAGGTGGTAGTACAATGCCAACGCGTGGCTTGTCGGTTTGCTTACGGATGTATTTGGAGAGCACGATCGCGGAGGCGAGGACTTTATCGAAACCGAGGGATGAATCATCAGTGCCGTCGAGGATTTTTGCGGTTTTTGCGTATTGCTTGAGTCCGCGGATTAGCATGCTGCCGAGATTTTTACTCAAGAATCCCCGTTGGGAAAATGCTTCTTCGTGCGCTTGCAGAATCAGTTCTTGAAAAAGTGGCAGTGTGGCTTTTCCAGCGGGGATCTGTTGACCGAAGCACATGACTCCCTCGGGTTGAAGGTCTTTGGCCTCAATGGCGTAGGCTCCCTCGCGAGGGACATCGATGCACACGGGCAATATCGGCATACCAAGTGCACATAGGGTACGCAGGACCTTGGTTGAGATTTGGTGAGATAGACCAGCACGTGTTTGCATGAGACCGGGCAGAAAAATCATCACGCTTTGCTTTTCGATCGATTTTTTCAATTGAGTCCCGGCAGTCGCTGGATCATTATCATCTGCGGAAAACATCATGCCATTTCCCCCTTGGATGAGCAGCTTGATCTCATCGGGTATGATGGCGTTTTCTTCAATCAACCATATAATGCCACGGGATCCAAAAAGTTTTTTGAAAACGGTGATCTCGTGGGTGGAGACGCGGCCGGGGACAACGAGAGTGCCGGCTTGAGGGATGCGGTCTTGGCCGAGAATGTGATAGAGGCTCATGTGTGCGAACTGTTACGCGAAAAAACTAATGGGAAAAGTCGCTGATGCCAAACATCAAATGCAGGTAATGTCGCACAAATTCGCAGTTTGTCTAAATAGTGGGCTTATTTTTTCTCTTCGAAGCCGGAACCTGGTTTCGCAGGCGCTTTTTCCGGCTTGAGAGGTGCTTGCACGGGTTTGGCCACGCTGACTGCTTGAAACACTTTGTTATAGTTGTGGCGGACGGCGGCAGGGAATGTGACGCGCCCGGCCTCCACGAGATTTTCACGCGATAGCTTTTCTGTTAGATTGGCAACCATGTCACCGCCCAATTTCACGGCCATGCCGACGGCTCCTTTGTTTTCGCCCAGTTTTGCCCCGCTACGCATGACATCACTGGTGATTGTTTTTCCCTGAATCGCAATGCTGCTTTGGGTGCTGGACATGGTGCCATCAGCTGAAAATGTCATTTCGAGGGTCGCAAAGTCATTGCTGGCAAAGATGCCGCGCACATAGTCGATACGAACAGAGATAAAAATCCCGCCTTCGGGAGTCGGGGTGATCTCAGGCATGTAGCTGCGGTATGTGCTACCAGAAAGTTCGTAATTAGCCGCGCGCTTGCCCTTCGAATCCCAACCGCCGAGACTTTTTCCAAGGGCGTCAAGATCGAGCATAACTTCAGCGTGACTGGACATGCATAGAAAGCCAGCGAAGCTAATCAGTTGCAGCATGGAGGGATAAAAAGACGATTTCATAAGGAAATGAACAAGGATAGAACGTTTAAATTGGCAGATTTATTCAAAAAAAGCAAAATCATCGGTTTTGAAAACGCGCGGCATACTTAGCCAAAAGGTCAGCCTCTAAGTTAATCGGATGGCCCACGGATTTGTCGCTGAGGTGAGTGTGCAGATAGGTGTGAGGCGTAATCCAGAAAACGGCGCTTGTTTCGTGGAGTTCGGCAATCGTGAGGGAGATGCCATCGATCGCAATCGATCCTTTGGGGATGCAAAATTGCTGCACCGAAGCAGGTAAGCTGACTTCCAGTCGATAGTCCTGCCCCAGGGGTGATAGGTCGAGAATTTCTCCCATGTCATCGACGTGACCTTGCACAAAATGGCCACCCAAGCGCGTCGTCGGCAATAGTGCACGTTCTAGGTTCACCAATGAACCGACTTGCAAGGTGCCCAGAGCCGTCACCTGTAGGGTTTGAAGTAGCAGGTCAAATGCGACACCTTCTTCCGTCAGCGCCGCCACCGTCAGGCAGCAGCCATTTACTGCGACCGAATCACCCAATGCCAATTCGCCCGAAAAGGGAATCGCAAGGGACAGTCGTGCTTGCGGGCCTCTTGGCTCGCGAGCGATGACTTTGCCAGTGGCTTCTACCAAACCTGTAAACATCAGGGCGTAGGGTCTGTTGTTTCAGGTGTCACGACCGGCGCTTCTATCGCAGTTTTTTCCTTAGCCTCATTCAGTTGGCGGTGTGCCTCGTCATCGGGCACCAGTTTCATGGCACAAATCGTAACAATCGTAGGGATCAGCGCGGCGAGTAAAAGTTTTAGTGGCGAAACCCCATCGCCAAAGAATTTACTGAGAATCGATTGTCCTGCGGGGTTCGGCGCATTCGCAATTACGGTCAGACCGCCACCCGTCACCGCACCCGCGAGCACGCTATATTTCAGTGCAGGGGATAGGCCATCGACTTGACTTGCGAGGAAAGTGATGGCGGCATTGTCATTGAAGCCGGTGAGAATCGTAGCACCCATGAACAATGGCCACTCGGTTAGCGATGTGATGATCGGTCCGAGCCACCAGCCTTGCAGTCCGCCGTGAATGACCAGCGCTCCCAAGAAGAATCCGACGAGAAGGGGACCACGCAATTCGATCGGATTTTGGTGATGGCGCGTTGCCTTGCTGAAGGCGAGGAAAAACAGAAAGCCGCCCATGAAAAGGGGTGGGTAGTGTGAAAATAGCACCGTCCAAGCCATGAAGGCGATGTGTATGAGAGTCACTTGAAGCGGGATCGGCGCATCGCGTTGTGTCCAATCGGCAATTCCATCACCGTCGCGGTCAGGCACTTGTTTGTTCATGGCAGCCAACTCTTTGCGGAAAAACACGAAGTATAGAAGAGAGGAAACCACAATTGCGAGCATCGCTTTGCCGCCAAAATGAAGGAACATGTAAGGCGTGCTAAGATCCCATTTCTTCGCGACCATCAACACAGGAGGTGCAGCGAAATTGGTGAGGACGCCACCGATCGACACGTTCACGAACAAAAGTCCGAGCGTGGCATAAGCGAATTTAGGCGATGGCTTAAGTGGGTAAAATTTCCGAGCCAAGAGCAATGCCGCAATCGTCATGGCAGCAGGCTCGGTAATTAGCGATCCTAACAAAGGCGCGATGATCAACAGCGACAGCCACCACGCAGCGGGCGATTCTTTTCCGATACGCGCGACAAAACGCAGGCAGTTTTCGGCAAAGCGCAGAATGGGACGGGTGGAGGCGATGGCCATGATCACGAAAACAAAAAGCGGCTCGGTGAAGTTCACATTCATGATGTAGGCCTTCATGTCGTCGACTCCCACAAAATACAGCAAAGCACCTAACAACGCGATCACCCAAATGCCGAAAATTGCCTCCACCTCACCGAGGAAATGCAGGATCGTAGCTTTGAACGATACCATTTGCTGCTCCTCGGGCATGGTGTGGTGGTCATGAGCGATTTTTTTGATTTTTTCATCGTGCTCATGTTGCACGTGATGTGCGTATTTGCTGATCGGAATGGCAACAAAAGTGTGCAAAATGGCCAAGAGGAAAATGATTGATGCCACCGTGAGAATCGGCTCTTGCTTCGCACGGAAGGAGATTTTTTCCCAAATACCCGTGATATTTTGCTCCGCTTCCTGCTTCGAGAACTGCTCGGTGCGCTCAATGAATTTCGGCGAGCCCGCATGCTCCGCTGCACTCAGTGGTTGAACTATGGATAGAGCTAGTAGCGCAAAAAATGATAAAATTAAACGGTTCATAAGCGGGGGGTCTATTAAAGCTTATGCTCCACCGATTGCAAGAATTTTGTGTTTTGCAGCCATCCTTTGCCGTGCTACTCTATGCCCGTATGAATCTTATTCGCGCTGGCCTCATCATCGCAATTTTCCTTGCCTCGTGGTCTTGTGGTGTGTTTGGCAAAAAAGCCGAACAGGATGAGGAAAAAAATCCGTTTGGTCCGAGTGGCGTACCCTCATTTTTGCGCACGAATCCTGAGGTCGATGGCCCTCTAGGAGAAGCACCTCTGCCAGGCACTCCAGCAGCTGAGGTGACGGTCGCGCTGGCGAATCATCCAAGACAAGATAACATTGTATGGACTGATCCCGATGACATGGACAAGGATCTTCCCGAGTTGCGCAAATTGCTCTCTGGTCCGAAAACGACGATTTGGCTCAAAAGCGAATCCGAGGCCAAACGCCGTGCCATTCGTGAGGGCAAGTGCGTGATGATCTGGTTCACCGATAGTGCCCGCAGCCCGCTCTGCAAAACCATTAGCGAAGAAGTGTTAGGCAAAAAGGAATTTGGCGATTGGGCCAGCGAAAACGTGGTGCGTCTCGTGGTTGATCAAAGTGCGATGCAGGCACGCGGCGAGAAGTTTGACAATGAAGTCACGGAGCAGCAATACGTCGCTGATATGAAGAAGAAATATAAAGCCCTCGGAAATCCCACGGTGATCATGCTCTCACCCATGGGCGAAAGACTCGCAAAATATACCGGCTTCAAAAAAGGCCAGGGAGAGTTTTTCTGGGGCCAGCTCAAGCATTCGTCATCTGTGGGCAAGGAGGAATATGCCGTGTGGATGAAAAAGTTAGAGAAACAAGGGTTTCGCCGCTGGACGGATCGTGATGACCGCACGCTCGTCGCCCGCTTGATTTCTTATAACAAAGGCTCGATGGTAATGGTCGAACCCGATGGCAATCGTTTTCGCACCAAGGAGTCCCAGCTTTGTGATGCCGATCAAACCTGGATCTTGGAAGAGAAGAAAAAACGCGGCATTCAGTGAAGCTCTCTCTTGCTATCTTTCGTTCGATCTGGTTCCAGGGCTTTGCCTTGTTGCTAATCACCGCCATCGTTTGGCAATTCCGCTTCGTGCGAGTGGGGCCAAATCTGTTCGCCGATGATGCTTGTGAATCCATCGTTCATTGGGCTGGTGCACCGAGTGATACCTCGATTCTGCAAGCGGGACCTAACGGCCTAGTGCTGACCAAAAAACCACAGGGGTGCTCGGTATCGTTGTCGAAAGCACTGGAGCGCATCGAGGGGGTGCGTTTTTTATCGGTTAGGGCCGATGTGTCTTGGGAGAATTCACGAGCGAAAGATCCCAACAGTTGGGCTCAACCGCGCATTGTGATCTTAGGCCAAGATCAGCAAGGTCGCAACTGTAGTCCGATCGATCATGGCGTGCTTGTCGCGCGAGGTGCGAAGCCGTGGCATCGTATCAATTCGGTGTTGGAATTACCACCCGCCATGAAGACGGTGCGGATTTACATTGACGCCTATGGCACAGAATGCACGTTGTGCGTCAATCGCCTGCGCGTGGAGGCTGTGAAGCAACGCGCATGGTTTGTCCCTGTAACAGTCGTTTTGCTAGGGTCTTGGGCGCTGATGTTATCACGCATGATGACTGGAATGATTGCGGAGCGTCTGCCGCTTGTGCGCGCTTTTTTTCTCGCGTGCGGAATTTTGTTAGGTACATGGCATTTTGTTTTTCCGCAAGGGCGCACGATGTTTCGCCCCTTTGTCGCGGAGTTTTTCTTGGGAGAAAAAATCGCACCGCCGCCTACTCCCGTTTCACCGGTGGTATCTCCTGCTGTCGTTCATGCGATCAGTAAAGGACCTGATGCGGCTGCACCCGCAGTCGGACAGAATGCGCAGCGCCAGCCACGCTTGCGGACACTCTTGCCGCCTCCGGGAGTCCTTCCAGCCATGCTTTCACCCGCGCCCGATGTTGTTGCCAAAGCTCCGCCACAAGCTTCGCCCGCAGTCTCCGTGGTCACAACTAAACCGGAGAGTCGACACGGTATGACTCAGTTACAATGGCTGCGTGATTTGGATGGTCGCTGGAATTTTCAAAAATACAACTTCACTCACTTCAGTGCGTTTTTTGGAATTGGGCTTTACGTTTTTTTGTTGGGTGGAACATCTCGTTTGTGGCCCTTACCCCTTGCGATTGCTCTACTCGGCGAAATCATTCCGAATGCCTTGTATCATACGTGGGATGTCGGCGACTGGGGTGATGTCAGTGCAAATCTTTTAGGTTTAGCCTTGGCGTTTTTACTCGTGAAATGGCTCAGGGCACGCTGGTCTGCTCTAAGGCTGCGTCGATCAGCAATCGCGGATCCGAGCCATCTTCCGGCTGCATCCGGTGACGCATGACCGCCGCAAACAAGGCTTGTACATGATCGGGGTAGACTTCTTTTTGCCCCTCCAAAAATGCCTTGGCCTTGGCAGCCTGCATCAGATTCAGCAAGGCGCGCACGGACACACAATCTTCCGAGCCCGACATACGACGTAGCGTATCGGCCAGTGCGGTGATGTAGGCTGCAACGCGTTCGTGCAAAAAGACTGCGTCGACTTGCTCTTGCAGTGCGATGATTTCTTCGGTGCCCAATAGCGTATCCGCTTCCGTGCTTTTGATTTGACCACGTGCATGACCTAACAGAATCGCGGTTTGCACTTCGTTCGATGGCAACTCCATGCGGATCGATAGCAAGAAGCGGTCGAGCTGTGGCTCGGGCAACTGAAAGGTGCCAGTTGCATGTACATCGTTTTGCGTTGCGATGACGAGAAACGGCGATGGCAGTTGATGCGTTACACCATCGAGCGTCACTTGTTGCTCGCTCATGCATTCGAGTAAGGCCGACTGTACTCGCGGCGATGTTCGGTTGATTTCATCTGCCAACACACAGTGCGCGAATACCGGGCCGGGGATGAATTGAAAATCCCCTTGGTTCATCCGATAGAGCGAGTAGCCTAACAAATCCGCTGGCAGTAAATCGGGTGTGAATTGCACGCGCTTAAAAACTCCGCCCATCGATTTGGCGAGAGTCGATGCCAATGAAGTTTTGCCAATACCCGGCGCACCTTCGATCAAGACATGACCGCGTGCCAGCAGTGCCGTAAGTAAAAGTTCTGCCGCATTCTCAGATCCGAGAACGGTGGCATGAAGTCGGGCGCGCAGTGCTTCGAGTGACATGGGATAAGAAAGTATTAGGCGAGGTGCAAGGCTACAGGGCAGTGATCGGATCCATGCACATGCGGTAAAATGCGAGCTTCGGCAATGCGTTCGTTCAGCGATTGCGATACCAGAAAGTAATCGAGACGCCAACCAATGTTGCGCTCCCGTGCGCCAGCCCGATACGACCACCACGAGTAAGCATCGCTTTGCTCAGGATAGAGATGGCGGAACGTATCAGTGAAGCCTGCCGTAAGCATGTTCGAGAATCCCTGACGCTCTTGATCAGAGAATCCGGCATTTTTGCGATTCTCACGCGGTCGCGCGAGGTCGATCTCTTGGTGCGATACATTCAGGTCACCGCAAAAAATCACCGGCTTATTGCGCTCGGTTTCTAACAATTTCACGTAGGCCAAAAAATCGGCATCCCACTGCATCCGGTAGTCGAGCCGACGCAGTTCATCCTGCGAGTTCGGCGTATAGACCGTGACTAACGAAAAATCTGCATACTCCGTCGTGATCACCCGGCCTTCGGTATCGTGGTGATCGTGACGAATCCCATACTCGATGCTCAAAGGTGCAGTTTTCGTGAAAATTGCAGTGCCCGAATAGCCAGCCTTTTGCGCCGAATTCCAGTAGCGCTTGTATCCTGCAAATTCCAAGGGCAGATCCACCTGCTCCTCGCGGGCTTTGGTTTCCTGTAGACACAGTACGTCCGGATTTTCCTGACTGACAAAATCTGCCATGCCCTTGTTTAACGCGGCCCGAATGCCGTTCACGTTCCAAGAAATCAACAACATGATCGTTCAGCTCAGGCGTTTCATCACCAATTGTGAAAGCGTGCGACCATCAGCACGACCATCAACCAACTCCTGCAAAGCTTTCATTACCTTGCCCATGTCCGCTTTGCTGGTGGCACCTGTGGAGTCCACCGCCTGCTCTAACAAGGCCGAAACTTCCTCCTCGCTCAAGGCCACAGGAAGGAATTTTGTGAGAATCGCCATCTCCAATTTTTCATTGTCCGCAAGCTCGCCGCGGCCGGCTTTTTCGAATTGTTCGATCGAATCCTGCCGTTGTTTGATTTGCTTGCGTACGATGGTAAGGCACTCTGCATCATCCAGCGCCGTGCCCAGTCCGCCTTTTTCGATCGAGAAATTCGTTAACGCGCTTTTCAAGGCACGCAAGGTATTCAACGCCACCGCATCCTTCGCGCGCATGGCATTCTTGATATCTTCCGAAAGTGATTCCACAAATGTGCTCATGCCGACAATCTACCTCCACATCAACTCACTGCACAAGCATGATTTTTGGCAGCTATCTGTGGCGGTACTTTTCACTCGTCGTGCCGTAGCGAGGCGAAGGACGAAGTGACACTCCTTTTTCTATTTCTCAAAAATATTCGACAAGCACGCTACCGTGCAATAAAAGTTAGTTATGATGAACGATGAACCAATTACCCCGACATCCAAAAATCTCAATCCGAGCAACAATGCGCGATGTGGCTTCGCAACGATGATCATCCTTTGTTTGCTCCAGTTTCTATGCGTTGTCGCATTTCGTGCTGCCTTGGAAAGAACACCCTATGAGCTCCAAGATTCCCAAGGCCGAACGATGGGCTTCAATGATGTTTTTTCACTTGAGCACTACGGTTGCATTTATGATCGCGTATCCATTAACGGAGCTATTTCTTATCTGAATGCCTACGATTGGTTTTTTATCGCAACACTAATTCTGGGATTGTGGCTGCTCTGGAAAGCCCAACGGAAAACATTGCTCATCTACAGCTGCGCCCAACTCGTGCTTTTCCCTGTCGGCTATTTGGGTTTCCTGATCGGCGGTTACACCATCGTTGACTGGCTCACATCAAAACCCAGAGGCTACATTATTCGCTGTGATCGCGAATTTTTCATCGATATCCCCTTCGTCCCCGTTGCTGGTCACACCCCATGGCTCCTTTGTGCCATGTTGATGATTTTGGTATTGTGGCGTGGGCGCAGAATCTGAGCATATGACGAAATCCACAGGAAATAGTTCAATGGGCCCGATCAACAGCATGAATTTGTCCTAGTTGTTCCAATCTCCGAACAAGCCCACTTCTGATTATTTTCTAGAAGTTAGAATTCGACCAACTCTAAGGCTAAGTTTTTCGAGGCTTAAGGCTCGTTGGTGCTGGCGCGGAAGAATTGCTTGGCGTTGGTTGCAGTGTTTTTCGGGAACTGCACGGTGGTGTTGCCGAAGTTGGCTTTGGTGGGGTGCGCGACGGTGGCTTGGCTCGAGGGAGAAATCGTCGTCCATTGATTCAGGTCGGTGGAGACTTCATAGGTGAAAATCAAGGCGGCATCGTTGTTGCGACGAGCGTGAGTCCACGAAAGATTGGTGCCGACGTTGAGCGATCCGTTCGGGAAGTTGGCATCCTTGACCGTGGGGTCGCCGCCGAAGGCATATTCTTGCAGATTGCTGCGGCCATCAGCGTCGGGGTCGGCAGAGGCGAGTGCGTTGTTTCCTGTTAGACTAAACGACGCGTTCCAGGTGATGAAAGCAGTGAGGCGGAATGGGAGAAAATTTTGTGTGCGTGGTGTGGTGCCATCGAGCCAATTGTTCGGACTGCCAAAGGTGGACTCGGAGGCTCCGTCATCGTAGCCTTGCTCTGTGCTGCTGGAGCGCATCAGTGGAGTAACCGAGGTGGTGGGGTGGCCTTCGAGTTCGAAGACTTCGCGGCTGCTGAGTCCATCGAGTGGAGCGACACCTTCGCCGACGGGGCCGTAGATGTTTTGGTTGCTGGCGTTTCGAATGCGAAACTGTGTGCCATCATTGTTGATATCGAGGCCGGTAACAGTGCCTGCGGCGATGGAGTATCCATTGGTGGCTAGATTGGTATAAGTCGTGTAGGTCGTATCACCGATGTAGAGGTTGGTCCAAGTATCACCTGTGGTGCTGCGATTGTTGCGGATGCCAAATTGGGTATTGCGACCTCCCGCAGAACTATCTTTGGCGATAATGGTGAGAATGGTGCCAGTGGGGACTGTTTGCCAGTTGACGTTTTGTGAAAGCGTGATGGTGTCAGATGCCACGAAGCCATTGCCGAGGTTCTTGCCGATTTCGATTTTCCATCCGCGGAGATCCATGGTCGATGCACTGCCATTACCGATGACCACAAATTCGGCCCAGTTGCCGCCATTGCCCAGTGCTCTGCCGAAATACGTGTCTTGCGAAGTTGCGCCGCCATCATCATCAACAGTGGCAGTGCCACCATTGAGAAAGTTGGCAGAACCCACGGCATTGTATTCATTGAGAATGATCGAGGGTGAGGTATTGAGGATGCTGAGCACAAACTCATGAATCGTGGACACGCCAGCGCTGGTTGCGGT
>Ga0209444_10000371_pt1 | contig 24570 bp, 21 predicted proteins | sample LauGreFaBDMM15DN_2_FD_188215 | JGI IMG/M metagenome (GOLD analysis project Ga0209444, IMG submission 188215) | Freshwater lake microbial communities from Lake Michigan, USA - Fa13.BD.MM15.DN (SPAdes) (version 2) | ecosystem: Environmental > Aquatic > Freshwater > Lake | place: Lake Michigan... | reverse complement strand
GCGGACGCGCTTGACCGATGGGAAACCAAACTTCGGCTCTTGCCCCCGATGCTGCAGTTTCTCGGTGGATTAAAGGTGATCAAGTCGATCGAAGGGTTTGCTGTAACCTATTGGTACTATGCCCAGCTTGATGCTATCGCGCGAACGGGCAAGGCCAATATCCAGATATCGCCTTTCGCGGCCCTAATGCAGGTCACAAAATCGGGCACCGCCTGGCTCAAGGCCCGAAGGGCTTAGAGGGCCTTCGCCGTCTGAGGCGAAGGGTCAGCCAAAGGCCTTGAGGTCTAGGCGTTGAAGCTGGCACGAAAAATCACCTTCGTCTTCAAGGCAGCGCAAATCGAGCACGAGGCTATTGTCCGTCACACGGCCTATGATCGGGATTGGAAGTTGCCGTAACCTTGCCGTCAAAGCCTTCAAGGCACTTCCCGATTTCTTCTGCGCGAAAGTGCAGACCAAGGCCATGCTGGGGATCACATCGATGGGAAGCGAGCCGCTGCCCACCTGACTGAAAACCGGCTGGATCGTGACCTGCCAGTCTGGGCCGAGCGCTGCGCTCAGATGGGGCTGGACCCTGTGCGCAACGGCCTCGATATCGGCTAACGGCCGGGTCAAAAGGCGCAAGGTCGGTAGGTCCTGCGTAAGCCGCTCTGGGTGCCGGTAGGCCATCAAGGTTGCTTCAAGCGCAGCCAGGGTCAGCTTCGAAACCCGAAGGGCGCGCTTTAGCGGGTGGCGGTTGATCCGATCAATCAGCGCCTTCTTGCCCACGATAAGCCCTGCCTGTGGCCCGCCCAGAAGTTTGTCGCCGCTAAAGGTCACCAGATCAGCGCCGGCCGCAATGATATCGGCAACAATGGGCTCTTTGGGCAGTCCATAGACGCTCAGATCGATCAGGCTTCCGGCGCCCAGATCCACGATCAGGGGCAAACCGTGCTCATGGGCGACCTCTGCCATATCGGCTTCAGAGACCGCAGCCGTAAAGCCTTGAATGACATAGTTGCTAGAGTGAACCTTCATCAGCGCGGCCGTAGAGCGCCCAATCGCATTGGCGTAGTCGGACCTATGGGTGCGGTTGGTGGTGCCAACCTCAATGAGCCGCACATTGGCACTTCGCATCACATCGGGAATGCGAAAGGAGCCGCCGATCTCGATCAATTCCCCGCGCGAGACGACGACTTGCCGCTTTTGCGCTACGCCGGCCAAGGTCAGCAAAACCGCCGCGGCATTATTATTGACCACGGTCGCGGCCTCCGCGCCCGTCAGTTCGGTCAGCAGAGTTTCAACCAGACTATCGCGTTCGCCGCGCTGGCCGGTTTCAAGGTCAAATTCGAGGTTGCAGGCCTCGCCCATCGCCATGGCCGCGTGATCCATAGCGGCCTGAGACAGACGCGCGCGGCCAAGGTTGGTGTGGAGCACGGTACCGGTAAGGTTAAAAAGGCGGCGCAAGGATGGCGTGCTGCGTTCCATCAACCAGCTTTGTACAGCGTCGCAAATCTGAGGTTCTAAAAAGGCTTGGTCGCTCTGGGCGTCCCTATCGGCCCGATGCTGCGCCAAGACGGCGCGAATAGCGTCCATTACCGCTGTGCGCCCATAGGGCTCGATCAGCGTTGCGATCACCGCGTACTGGGAAATGCGGTCTACCGAGGGATAGGGACTGGGCATGGGGCTTTAAACGAAGAGATTGGCGAAACAGCCCTCGCACACTGACCCAGGACGCCCAGCGAGGCACCAAAATAATTCAGACAAGGGATTGAACGCCAAAGTCTTACAACCGCTCGCCCTTTGAGGCAGGCTTACCCCTGTCAGGGCATTACATGGCGCCAATGCCCGCAAGATCTTGGTCGAGTTGGGTCCCAGGTACCTGGTCAGTCGACAGGAGGATAGGGTTGTCGACGCAGCCCTAGATCTCATAACTGCTGCAAAATGAGCCTAACAATTGTTGAGATGGCATCGTAGACTGGGAGGCAATATGCCCTCCAACTCAGTTCGTGAGTTTTCTATGAGATTCACTACCCTCGACTTTGCGGCTCCAATCCTTGGCGCGCTCGCCCTTGCAACCCTTTGTGCACCATCGGCGCTAGCGCAAGAACGCGCGCTGCCTGAGGGACCGGTCAAGGCCCTTTTGATTGAGGCCTGCACACAGTGTCATGCCGAGGGACTGATTACCGCCCAGACGCGGACCTCTGACGAATGGACAGACATCATGAGCCGCATGGTCGAGATGGGGGCACCGGTCACTGAGCGCCAGCGGGCAGACATCCTTACCTACCTAAAGACCCACCTGAACAATGCTGGGGTCGCGGCGGCTCAAGTGCCCGCCGCCGCGTCCAATAAGACCGCTCAAACCCATCGCTGAGGCCCGCTAGTAAGGCCTAAAGCGATGCCAAGGCCTGATCAAGGTCACCAATGATGTCGTCAATATGCTCAAGGCCTACGGACAGGCGCACCACATCGGGGCCTGCTCCGGCTGAGATCTGACCAGCAATATCGAGCTGCCGATGGGTCGTCGATGACGGGTGAATAATCAGGCTGCGCGTGTCGCCAATATTGGCCAGATGCGAGAAAAGCTTCACCGCGCCGACCAGCTTGATCCCAGCCTCATAGCCGCCCTTCAGACCAAAGGTGAAGACCGCGCCGGCGCCCTTTGGCGCATAGGTCTGGCCAAGCGCGTAATAGCGATCATCTGGCAGACCGGCATAGGACACCCAAGCCACCTTAGGATGGGCCTTTAGCCACTGAGCGACGGCCAAGGTGTTTTGGCAATGGCGCTCCATACGCAGCGGCAAGGTCTCAATGCCCATCAAGATCATGAAGGCATTGAAGGGTGAAATGGCAGGACCGAGGTCGCGCAAACCAAGGGCCCGGCAGGCCAAGATGAAGGCTACAGGACCAAAGGCATCGGTGAAGACCTTGCCGTGATAGCTGGGGTTTGGCGTCGACAGATAGCCGTACTTGTCAGAAGCCGCCCAGTTGAAATTGCCACTATCGACAATGACGCCGCCCATCGAATTGCCGTGGCCACCTAAGAACTTGGTCAGGGAGTGGACGACAATATCGGCCCCATGCTTGATCGGCTGACACAGGAACGGACTGGCAAGGGTATTGTCGACCACCAGAGGCACGCCTGCCGCGTGGGCGACCTTGGCAATGGCGGCGATGTCGGTCACGACCCCGCCGGGATTGGCGATGGACTCGATGAAGACCGCGCGGGTCTTATCATTGATGGCCTTGGCATAGTCCGCAGCATCGTCGCTATCAACGAAGGTGACGTCCCAGCCCATCTTCTTGAAGCTCTGCGAGAACTGATTGATCGACCCGCCATAGAGCTTGCGCGAAGCCACCAGATTGCAGCCCGGCTCCATCAGGGTGTGAAAGACCAAAAACTGCGCCGCATGACCGCTGGCGACGGCAAGCGCGGCCATACCGCCCTCCATGGCCGCAACCCGCGCCTCAAGGACGCTCGTCGTGGGATTGCCAAGGCGCGTATAGATGTTACCGCCTGCCTCGAGGTTAAACAGGGCCGCCGCGTGCTCGCTGTCGTCAAAGACAAAGGAGGCGGTCTGATAGATCGGCGTGATCCGAGCCTTGGTTACGGGATCGGGAGCCGCACCGGCGTGAATGGCCAAGGTTTCTGGACGCATGGTGGTTTCGTCGGTCATGGTTTGGCTCTCTCAGAGGGGGGCATGACACATGCAGGGTCGCTGCTGTCAGCCTATGGCCAATTACAATCCTATGACCTCTTGTTTTGCAAGACGGATGGCTCAGGTTCAAATCGAAGGGAAAATCGTATCCCTGACGTAGCGTAGGGCCTCGCCAAGTTCGAACCTGCCGTTATGATCGTTGTCAAAGTTGAAATTCGGGTGGAGCCGTCACATGCATTTTGAATTGGCCGAAGAGCATCGGATGCTCCAAGACCTGGTGCAAAAGTTCGTCAAGGACGAGCTGTTGCCCTTAGAAGGTGCCGTTCTGGCCCGTGAAGCCTCTGGCCAAGATGCGGCCTTGACCCCGGCCGAACGGGTACGGCTCGACAAGGTCTCAAAGGAGCTTGGCCTTTGGAGCCTGGATGCCCCCGAAAGCGAAGGCGGCATGGGCATGCCCTATGTGGCACTGGTCGGCGTCAATGAGGCCTTGGGCAGCACCATTGCCACCTACACCCTGCCCCCAGATTCGCCGAACCTCCAGATGTTGGCCGCAACGGTCAATGATCAGCAGCGCGAAGCCTATCTGGCCCCTTACGCGCGCGGTGAAACCATCTCGGCCATTGGCATTTCTGAACCCGGCGCGGGCGCAGACCCAGCCGGCATGAAGACCAAGGCCGTACGTGACGGTGATGACTGGATCATCAATGGCCGCAAGATCTGGATCACCCGCGCGGCCGAGGCCGACTTCACTATTCTGATGGCCACCACCAATACCGAAGGCAATGCCAAGGCTGGCATGACCGCCTTTCTGGTCGACGCCGATAATCCAGGCTTCAAGGTCGTTCGCCGCATCCCGATGCTGGCCGGGGAAGTGACCTATGAGGTATTGCTCGAAGATTGCCGCGTTCCGGGCTGGAAGCTGCTGGGTGCTGAGGGCCAAGGTTTTGGACCCATGCAGATCCGTCTGGGCACCCGCCGCATGGAGATGGCCGCCTGGTGCATCGGCGGGGCGCAGCGCGCGCTCGACATGATGCGGGAATATGCCCCTCAGCGCCGCACCTTCGGCAGCCGTCTTTCCGAGCGCCAATCGATCCAGTGGTGGGTTGCTGATGGCGCAACCAAGATCCATGCCTGCCGCCTGATGGCCTATCACTGCGCTTGGAAGCTCGATCAAGGCATGGATGTGCGCACGGAAATCTCTATGCTCAAGGTCTATGCTACCGAAATGGCGCAAGGCATTATCGACAATGCCATGCAGTGTTTTGGGGCCATGGGTATGACCAAAGAAATGCCGCTGCACATGCTCGCCGGTCGGGTACGCAATATGCGCATCTATGACGGACCCTCCGAGGTCCACCGCATGGTTGTGGCCCGCAACCTGATGGACACGCGTCCATGAGCCGCCCCACCGGTATCCTCGCCTTTGGGGCCTATATTCCCCAGCGCCGCCTGCAACGCTCCGCCGTCTATGCGGCCAATGCCTGGTTCGCTCCGAACCTAAAGGGCCAAAGCAAGGGTGAGCGGGCCATCGCCTGCTGGGACGAAGATACGGTGACCATGGCCGTCGAGGCCTCGCGCGACTGTCTGACCGGTCTGGATCGGAGCGCCATTGCAGGCATAAGCCTTGCCTCCACCACCCTGCCCTATGCCGATCGCCTCAATTCAGGCCTCGTTAAAGAGGCCCTTTGCCTTGAAACCAACATCACCGCCAACGACCAGACCGGAAGCCTTCGTGCAGGCACCTCAGCCCTGATCCAAGCCCTAAATGGCACTGCAGCCCAGTTGGTTGTTGGCGCTGACCTTCGCAAAGCCCGGCCCGCGTCAGAAGGCGAACTGGTCCAAGGCGATGCCGCCGCCGCCATCCTTGTTGGCCAAGCCGGTCAAGGGCTTGGAGAAGTTGCGGCCACCTTCTTGGGATCGCACAGCGTCACTATCGATTTTGTTGATCATTTCCGCTCGACCAGCGCCGAGTTCGACTATGGCTGGGAAAGCCGCTGGATCCGGGATGAGGGTCACACCAAGATCCTTGGCGGGGCGCTTAAAGAAGCCCTGACCAAGCTCGGCGTCACCGGGGCCGACATTGACCATGCCATCATTCCCGTCGCCGTGCGCGGCGTGCCCGAAAGCCTCGCCAAATCTTGCGGCATCAAGCCCGAAGCGGTCCGCGACAGTCTCTCAGCCGTCGTGGGCGATAGCGGCGCTGCCCATCCCCTCTTGATGCTGGCAGCCGCTTTGGAAGTGGCTAAACCGGGCGCCAAGATCTTGCTGGCGGGCTTTGGCCAAGGCGCCGATGTGCTGCTGTTCCAAGCCACAGCCGCCGTGGGCCGCCCACCCGAACAGCTCGGTGTGGCCGGACATCTGGCCCGCGCCCGTCAAGACACCAACTATACCCGCTTCCTGTTCCATCGTGGATTGCTGGACCTGGAAAAGGGTATGCGCGCCGAAATGGACGAAAAACAGCCCGGAACCTCTCTCTATCGCAATCGCAAGGCGGTGATGGGTCTGGTGGGTGGGCGCTGTACCAAGACCGGCACGGTCCAGTTCCCCAAGACCGAAATTGGCGTCAATGCCAATGACCGCTCACAGGGCACGCAAGAAGACTATCCTTTGGCCGACAAGATTGCCAAGATCGTCACCTACACGGCCGACAGCCTTAGTTTCTCACCCGATCCGCCGGTCTATTACGGCGCGATCGATTTTGAAGGCGGCGGGCGCCTCGTCGCGGAATTTGCCGACTGTAGTGCCGAAGATGTCGAGGTCGGCCGGCAAATGCGCATGGTCTTCCGCATCAAGGCCGTGGACCATGCACGAGACTTCACAAAATACTTCTGGAAAGCCGTTCCAGTCCAAAAGGGAGACGCCTGATGGCTAAGGGTATTCGAGATAAGGTTGCAATCTTAGGCATGGGCTGCGCCAAGTTTGGCGAGCGCTGGGACATGGATGCTGACCAGTTGATGGTCGAGGCCTTTAATGAGGCGGTCGGTGATGCCGGCATTGACGTGTCGCAACTGGACGCCGCTTGGCTGGCTGTTGCCTTTGACGCGGTCAATATCGGCCCCTCGGGCATTCCCCTCTCCATGGCCCTGCGTCTACCCAACATCGGGGTGACCAAGGTTGAGAACTATTGTGCTAGCGGCACCGAGGCCTTCCGAGGCGCGGTCTATGCTGTGGCTTCCGGCGCCTGCGACATCGCGCTGGCTCTGGGGGCTGAAAAGCTCAAAGATACCGGCTATGGCGGCCTGCCCGTACGCTCGCGCGGCACCACCTTTGACATGATCGGCGTCACCGGGTCCGCCCCCGGCAACTTTGCCCAACTCGCTGCCGCCTACCGGGCCAAGCACGGGGTCAGCAAGGATGAGCTTAAGCAGGCCATGGCCCATATTTCGGTCAAGAGCCATGCCAATGGGTCGCGCAATCCAAAGGCCCACCTACAAAAGGCCGTGGATATGGAGACGGTGCTGAACGCCCCCATGATCGCCGAGCCATTGGGCCTTTTTGATTGCTGCGGTGTGTCTGACGGCGCCGCCTGCGCCATCGTCACCACCCCTGAAATCGCCCGCAGCCTCGGCAAGCGCGATCTGGTCACCATCAAGGCCCTGCAGATCTCGGCCTCAAACGGTTGGGAACTACAACAGGCTGGCGGCTGGGACGGCAGCTATTTCCACACCACCCGGGTTGCCGCAGCCAAGGCCTATCAAGAGGCTGGCATTACCAATCCGCGCGAACAGATCAGCCTGATGGAGGTGCATGACTGCTTCTCCATCACCGAACTGGTGACCATGGAAGACCTCTTTATCTCCAAAGAGGGCCAGGGCTATAAGGATGTGCTCGACGGCTTCTTTGACGCCGACGGCGGCCTGCCCTGCCAGATCGATGGTGGCCTCAAATGTTTTGGCCACCCCATCGGGGCGTCAGGCCTGCGCATGATCTATGAGAACTATCTGCAACTGCTGGGCCGCGCAGGCGCGCGCCAGCGCAGCACGCCGCCAACCATGGCCCTGTCGCATAATCTGGGCGGCTCACCGATCCAAAATGTCAGTGCTGTGGCCATTGTCGGGCTGGCGGACGCCTAGAAAGACCGTCATCACAGCGAGTTGAAGCGCCGATATGACGTACAGATAGCCAAAAGTCGCCTCGCGGCTCTAGGCTATACAAAGATAAGAAACCGCGCCTTTGCGCGCGGATTTAACATGGGTTGGAGGTCACTTGGCTCAGCTATCCTATCTATCCCCCTCATCGGTGGATGACGCGGTGAAGGCCCTATCGGGGGCCTCGTCCCGCGCCCTCAGCGGCGGCACCGACCTCTTGGTCCAAGTCCGCTCTGGCCGCGCCAAGCCTGACCAGATTGTCGATCTAAAACGCATTCCCGGCCTGATCGGGATTCGAACTGAAAATGGCGGCTTCGTCATAGGCTCAGCCACCTGCGGCGCGATGCTCAGCGAGCATCCGACCCTGTCGACGGTCTGGCCGGGCATTGTTGAGGCGGCAAATCTTATCGGGTCAACGCAGATTCAAGGCCGTGCCTCTCTGGCGGGAAACCTCTGCAATGCTTCTCCGGCCGCTGACAGTGTTCCAGCCCTGATTGCCGCCAGAGCCACCTGCGTGATCGCAGGTCCTGCTGGTACGCGTGAAGCGGCCGTTGAGACCATCGTCACCGGCCCCGGCAAGACGTCACTTGCCGCTGGCGAGTTCGTTGTGGCCTTTAAGCTACCCCCACGGGGTCTAAAAGCGTCAGACGCCTATCTGCGCATGATCCCGCGCACCGAGATGGATATTGCTATTGCTGGAGCCGCAGTCAGTCTGGCGCTCGACGCTGACGGGGTCTGCACATCGGCCTTTGTGGCTCTAGGCGCGGTGGCCCCCACCGCCTTGCTGGTTGCAGAGGCCGGGCAAGCCTTGATCGGTAGCCGCCTAGAGACCGGCGCCCTCACCCACATGGAAGAAGCGGTTCGCGCCGCCTGCCAACCCATTAGCGATAAGCGCGGCACTGCCGACTATCGCACCAAGATCGCCGCCGTGCTGGCCCAGCGGGCCGCCGTCATCGCTTGGAACAGAGCAAAGGAACAGGCATGAGCAAGCAACGCACCGCCGCCATCGTCAATGGCGACCCTGTCGAGTTCCTCAGCGATGCGGGCCAGACCCTCTTGGACGTGCTGCGCGATGAACTGCACCTGACCGGCTCCAAAGAGGGCTGCGGATCGGGCGACTGCGGCTCCTGCAGCGTGATCGTGGATGGACGCCTTGTCTGTTCGTGTCTGATGCTGGCCGCCGAGGTTGAAGGCTGCCGGGTCCAGACCATTGAGGGCCTTTCCACGGGCAGTACACTTCATCCTTTGCAACAAAAGTTCCTCGACCATGCCGCCCTGCAATGCGGCTTTTGCACCCCCGGCATTTTGATGGCCTCCAAGGCCCTTCTCGATGCCAATCCAGATCCAACCGAATCTGAGGCCCGCTACTGGCTGGCCGGAAACCTTTGTCGCTGCACCGGCTATGACAAGATCATCAAGGCCGTGCTCGATGCCGCGGCTGAACTGAGACAGGATCGCAAAAGCGCATGAACAAGCCCGTGAAACCTGAAGATACTGGCGCTATTCTCAAGGTCGTCGGCACCCGCCCCATCCGCCCCGATGGGGTCGAAAAGGTCACGGGCCGGGCTGCTTACGGCGCTGACCTGCACCTGCCCGGCATGTTGATCGGCAAGATCAAGCGCAGCCCCCACGCCCATGCTCGCATTATCTCGATCGACACGCGAAAAGCCCTGGCCCTGCCCGGCGTCAAGGCTGTGATGACCAGCGCGGATATGCCCGATCTGGCGGCTGAACACTATGAGGCCGGGGAAAGCGCTTCAAACCTTAGGGACCTGTCGGCCAATGTCATGGCCAGAGGCAAGGTGCTCTATCACGGCCACGCCATTGCGGCCGTCGCGGCGACCTCAAACGCCATTGCCGATCAGGCGCTGGACCTGATCGAGATTGTCTATGAGACCTTGCCCCACGTGATCGACGTCGAAGAGGCTATGGCCCCCGGCGCGCCGATCCTGCACGATCAAATGTTTACGGCAGGCCTTGGCGAGACCCCCACCAAGGCTAGCAATATTGCCACCAAGCACCGGTTGGACCGCGGCGATCTGGCTGCAGGCTTTGGCGCCGCCGACATCATTGTCGAGACCCGCTATAGCAGCGCCGCCGTGCATCAAGGCTATATCGAGCCCCATGCCTGCGTCGCCAGCTATGCCGCTGATGGCCAGACCCAAGTCTGGAGCAGCAGTCAGGGCCATTTTGTGATCCGCGGCCTTTGCGCCAAATTGCTCAAGATGCGTTTCTCAGATGTGCGCGTCATCCCCGCTGAAATTGGCGGCGGCTTTGGTGGCAAGACTACGGTCTATCTCGAACCCTTAGCGCTGGTGCTGTCGCAAAAGAGCGGACATCCGGTCAAGATGGTCATGACCCGAGAAGAGGTCTTCCGCGCGACGGGTCCAACCTCAGCCTCGGTCGTCACGGTCAAGATGGGCGCCAAGTTGGACGGCACCATCACCGCCGCTCAGGTCGATTTGAAGTTCCAAGCTGGGGCCTTTGCCGGTTCGCCCGTCGGGGCGGCCGTCATGACCTCTCTGGCCTGCTATGATGTAGCCAATTTCGAGGTCACCGGCTGGGATGTGGTAACCAACAGTCCCAAGGTCGCCGCCTACCGCGCACCGGGCGCCCCCAATGCCGCTCTTGGCGTGGAATGTGCCGTCGATGAGCTGGCTGAAAAGCTGGGCATCGACCCCATGACCATGCGTGAGAAGAACGCTGTGCGAAACGGCGTCCGTGCTCCCTATGGCCCGGTCTATAAGAACATTGGCTATGTCGAGACGCTCGAGGCCATCAAGTCTCATCCTCATATGTCGATCCCCCTTGGTCCCAACCAAGGCCGCGGCATAGCGGCGGGCTTCTGGTTCAATATAGGCGGTGAATCCACCGTCAATGTCAGTATCAACGAAGACGGCACCGCCATCGTCTCGACCGGCAGCCCCGATATTGGCGGCTCACGCGCCTCGATGGCCATGATGGCTGCTGAGGTTCTTGGCATTGGCGTCGAGCAGGTTCGCCCCATCGTCGCCGACACCGCCTCCATCGGTTTTTCCACCGTCACGGGCGGCAGCCGCACCACCTTTGCCACCGGCATGGCCGTGGTTCAGGCCGCTGAAAAGCTGGTCGCGGACATGAAGCGCCGCGCGGCCGAGACCTGGGGCGTTGAGATCGATCAGGTGGTTTGGCAAGACGGCGCTGCCCATTGTCTTCAAGCCGGTAAGGCCCCCAAGGGCGCCTTGACCCTAGCCGCCTTGGCCGGATCAGCAGGCAAGACCGGCGGTCCCATCGCAACAGTCGTGGCCTTAAACGCTCAAGGGGCTGGTCCCGGCTTTGGCGTCCATGTCTGCGACGTCGAGGTTGACCCTGAGACCGGTCACGTCACGGTCCTGCGCTACACCGCCGCCCAAGATGTCGGTAAGGCGATCCATCCGGCCTATGTCGAGGGCCAGATCCAAGGCGGCGTCGCTCAAGGGATCGGCTGGGCGCTAAATGAGGAATATGTCTTCAGCACTGGCGGCATCATGGAAAATGCCGGGTTCCTCGACTACCGGGTGCCCGTGGCCTCTGACCTGCCCATGATCGACGCGGTCATGGTCGAGGTGCCAAACCCCGCCCACCCTTACGGCGCCAAGGGTGTGGGCGAAGTGCCCATTGTCCCGCCGCTCGCCGCCCTCGCCATCGCGGTTCGTCACGCGACCGGGGTGCGGATGCATGACCTACCCCTGTCGCCCTCAAAGATCAGGGCGGCCATCGACGCTAAAGCGGGCTAGGCCATGGCTCTGGTCATTGCCGACTATGCAGACTGCCGGGCCTTAACCGGCGGTCTGCGATCGTTCGAGGTTAAGGCCGCAACCGTGCGCGATCTCTTGCAAAAGATCGAAGAACGCTTTCCCGGCCTCGGCGACCTGATCGACCAACGCATGGCCATCGCCATAGACGGTACCATCACCCAAGATGCTCATGGTGCGACCCTAGAGCCCCACAGCGAAGTGGTCTTGCTGCCTAGGATTGGCGGGGGCTAGGCTCAATCCCACTTGCCATAAACACTACAATAGGGTGTGTTCAGGGTGCCCTTGACTTCAACCCCCTTGGGCGCATATTTATGCGCATGGTCAGATGCCTGTTGTTGAAACCCATCAGCCCTCGATCCTGCGCCGTCTCGTTCAAGAGGGCTGGACCTGCGAGCATGGAGGCAATCATGACAAGTATCGTCACCCTCTGCGTTCCGGCACAATCATTGTTCCGCGTCACAGAATTCTTAGTCCCGGCGTGGCTCGGTCCATCGCCAAGGCAGCAGGTTGGATATGAGCATAGGTAACGCCAACATCACGCTCTATGTCGCGCTCATTGACGGCGAGCCTGGTGCCTATGGAGCATCCTTTCCCGACCTGCCCGGTTGCGCGGCGATGGGCGAAACCCTCGATGAGGTCACACAATCAGCCGCTGAGGCTCTGCGGGAATGGGTGGAAATGGCGCAGCTGCACCAAGAACCGGTTCCTGTCCCATCCAGCCTAGACCGCCTGATCTGCGATCCTGATGTCAGGCAAGCTACGGCGCAGGGCGGCGTTCTGACCCACATCCTTCTGGTTCGTGATATTTCACGGCCCGTAAAGGCGAACCTGTCACTCGATGCAGGAATTTTAGCCGCCATTGATAGCAGCGCCCAGCGGCTTAAAATTACCCGCTCCGCCCTTGTCGAGCGGCTCGCCCGTGAGGGCCTAAGGCACCTCACGGTCTAACCAACATCGCCTTAGCTGATGATAAAATCCTTCGGGTCCGGCTTCAGCGTCGCTGTCCAATAGTCGATTAGGCGGAAGGGCCAGTTTTGACTGACCCGGCCCGAGGCGTTCTTGTACCAGCTAGACACCTGAGGCACGCCCCAAGCCATGCCCGCATTGGCCTCGTCGACCTTTTCATTGAAGGCGTCGTGGACATCCTTCTTGGCCTCAAGGGCTGACTTGCCAGTCTTGGCCAGAAGCTCAATCGCGCCAACGATGTAACGCACGCTACATTCGCTGAAGAAGATGATGCTGCCATTGACGACGATGTTGGTGTTGGGGCCATAGACGATGAACAGGTTCGGGAAGTTCGGCACGGTCATGCCCAGATAGGCGCGCGCATCGCCCGCCCACTGGTCATGCAACTCAACCCCGCCGCGCCCGACGATCTTGAAGGTGCGCAAAAAGTCGCTGGCCTCAAAGCCGGTGCCATAGATGATGACATCGGCCTTATGCTCGACACCATCGGCCGTCACCACGCCGGTCTTGGTGATCTCTTGAATGCCTTCGGTGACCAGATGGACATTGTCGCGGCGCAGGGCCCCGATCCAGACACCATTGTCGCGAACCGAGCGTTTGCCACCCAGCGGATAGTTGGGGATCAGCTTTTCCAACAGCCCGGGCGCGCCTTCGGCCTGAACACGCATGGCCTCGATCATCATGGCCGAGACGTCTGCATTGACTTGGCTGACCGCCGTTAGAGGGCCGTCCCAGTTTGGGTCCACTGTGATGGCGTCGATGATGCCGTCCGTCAGCATCCAGAAGAGCCAGAAGCGATACCATTTTTCATAGTAGGGCACGGTCTTCAGCAGCCAGCTTTCGCCAGGCGTGACCTTGTCGTGATAGTCTGGCGTTGGGCCAAGCCATGGCGGCGTGCGCTGGAACACGGTCATATCGCCGACCTTCGGCGCGATCTCGGGCACAAACTGGAAGGCGCTGGCTCCAGTACCAATCACACAAACCTTCTTGCCCGTTAGGTCCACATCGTGGCGCCAACGTGCCGAGTGGAATGAGGCGCCTTCAAAACTATCCCGGCCCTTAATGTCTGGCAGACGCGGCTGGTTCAGTTGGCCCACAGCACTGATGACCGCGTTAGAGGTCAAGGTCTCCTGAGCGCCATCAGTGCGCGTGACCTTGAGCCGCCAGATCTTGGCGGCCTCGTCATAGGTGGCTTCATCCACCGTAGTGCCAAAGCGCACATGGGGGCGAAGCTCGTGCTTGGCCGCGACACCCTTGAAATAGTCGAACAGGATATTTTGCGTCGAATAGTGCATCGGCCAGTCGTGGTTTGGCTCGAAGGACAACGAATAGAGGTGGCTTGGATTATCCACCCGGCAGCCAGGATAGGTATTTTCCAGCCAAGTGCCGCCAAAGTCAGGGTTCTTTTCGATGATCTCAAAGGGTACGCCCGCCTGTTTCAAGCGGATCGCGGCCAAGATACCCGACATACCCGCCCCGATGATCAAGACCTTCATCTTGCCCCCAGCCTGAACCGTGGCCTCGTCCCAGACCGGGCGCTTTTGGTCTATGCCATCCAGACCCAGCTCTTCCATCAAAAGCGGCGTATAGCGCTCAGGCACCTCGACACCCGCAACCAGGTTCATCATCCGCAAGATGACGCTATCGGTCGGCCGCGCGGGCAAGGGTTTGTCGCTGCTTAGATGGGCCCGCAAGGCTGCCGCGGCTTGGCCGCGCAGACGTTCCTGAATGGCTGGCGAATAGCCGCCAATCTTGCTGTCGCCAAAGAAGTCATAGACCGGCGTCATCTCATCGCTCAGCAGGCCGGCATCCCCGGTCATATGGACCAGAGACATCAGCAAGGACGGCAGATGGGCCTCTTTCAGGATAGCGTCGAGATTGGCGGGAATGGCGGCATTGCTCATGGTTCGTATCGTCCCTGTTTCGTCCCAGTCCCTGACCTTGCAGTGATCTTGCGATCCAGAGGTCAGGTGATCTATGTTCAGATAAGAGTGGACCGACAAAACCGTGCTGTCCAACACAAGATACGGTTTGACGCTTAAAGAGGGCGGGTCTGGTCCTTTTGGCCTAGACCCCGCGCGCCTTCTGCGGTCTGATCTTGGCAAAAGAACAGACGCCTTGGGAGGCAACCATGACGGCCCATCATATCCGCAGCGAAATCGGCGACGACGGCATTGCCATCTTGACCATCGACCGGGCCGAAAAGCGCAATGCCATCACCTATGCGATGCTCTTTGCCTTCACCGAGCAGGTCGCAGCGCTTGGGGCAGATGATCGGGTACGGGTGATCATTGTCACCGGCTCAGGCGGAACCTTCTGTGCAGGCACCGATCTTGCTGATCTGGCCACCATTCCTGGCGAAACCCGCGGCGTACGCGGTGAGGCCCATGAGGATGGCAAATGGTGGCCATTGGTGGCCTGTCCCAAACCCGTAATCGGCGCCATTGACGGCTTTGCTGTTGGCATGGGCGCTGAGTGGTCCAGCCAATGTGATGTCCGTATCGTCACCGACAGAGCCAGATTTGCTTGGAATTTCGCCCACCGCGGCCTTGTCCCTGACACCGGCGCGGGTAGCTGGATCTTGCCGCGCCTAATTGGCCCCTCAAAGGCGTTGCGGCTGCTCTATTCTGGTGACCAGATCACGGGCGCTGAAGCCTTGGCGCTCGGCTATGCCAATGAACTGGTCGCGCCGGAAAATCTGATGGAAGCAGCGATGACAGAAGCGCGCCGCTATCTCAAATCCTCGCCCCTGTCGCTTCGGCTGATGAAGAAGCTGGTTTGGCATGGCCTTGAACGCGATATGGCCGAGCATATGAAGGCTCACGTTGAAGCCCTCTCCGGCTGTTTTAAATCAGCCGACCATAAGGAGGGCGTTGCCTCCTTCCTAGAAAAGCGCCCTGCAAACTTCACGGGGCGCTAAGCTTAGTGGTTAGATCGCCCGAAGCGTGGGCTGAACCTCATCCAAAGACTTGGCGATGATCGCGACCATCTGGTCAATCTCGCCGTGGCTGATGATCAGGGGCGGGCAAAAGACGATGCTGTCACGAATGCCGCGCACCATCAGGCCATTGGCGATGCAGGCGTCGCGGACGATCGGCCCGGCTGTGCCCTCGGTGCCACCAAAGCGCTGGTTGGTGCCCTTTTTAGAAACAACCTCGATCGCACCGATCAGACCCAAGGTGCGGACCTCGCCGACCAAAGGATGGTCATTGAGCGTGGCCATAGCCTTGGCAATATAGGGGCCCGTATCGATACGCGTCCGCTCGATCAGGTTCTCTCGCTCCATGATCTCGATGTTCTTGAGCGCCACAGCGCAGGCTGTGGGGTGGCCCGAATAGGTAAAGCCATGCACAAAATCGCCGTCATGGGCCTTGAGCTCATCAACGATGAAATCCGCCACGCCCACCGCTGAGATCGGCAGGTAACCGCTCGATAGGCCCTTGGCCATGGCGATAATGTCCGGCTTGATGCCGTAATACTGATGGCCGAACCAATGGCCAAGGCGCCCAAAGCCGCAGATCACCTCGTCACAGACCAGCAAGATGCCATATTTGCGGCATAGGGCCTCGACCTTGGGCCAGTAACTTTCCGGCGGAATGATCACCCCGCCCGCGCCCTGAACCGGCTCGCCGATGAAGGCGGCAACATTTTCAGGACCCACAGCCAAGATACGGTCCTCGATGGCCTGAACGGCGCGCTCGGCAAAGGCGCGTGGATCCTCACCAAAGCCGTCATTGAAGCTATAGGGCTGCATCACATGCTCAACGCCCGGGACCGGCAAATTGCCCTGAACATGCATGTAGGTCATGCCGCCAAGGCTGGCCCCGGCGACGGTCGAGCCATGATAGGCGTTCCAGCGGCTGATAAAGACCTGGCGCTGGGGCTGGCCCTTGAGGGTCCAATAGTGCCGCACCAGACGAAAGACCGTGTCATTGGCCTCAGAGCCTGAGGAGTTGAAAAAGACGTGGCTAAGATGGCCGCCCATCTTCTCGGCGATCTTGGCGGCCAGCATTACGGGTGGCGGCGTCGCGGTCTTAAAGAAGGTGTTGTAATAGGGCAGCTCCAACATCTGCTCATAGGCCGCATCGGCCAGTTCCTTGCGGCCATAGCCGACATTGACGCACCAAAGCCCGGCCATACCGTCGAGGATCTTGGTATTGTCGCCATCAAAGATGTAGCAACCGTCGGCGCGGGTGATGATGCGGCTGCCGCCCAAGGCCTCCTGCAAGCGATAGTCGCTCTGCGCCGGAAGATGGTGCGCCAGATCCAGGCGGCGAAGCTCGGCAACATCGTGGTTACGGATCGGAACGGTCATAGGGCTACTCCAGACAAAGGGGGCTATCGGCGGTTTGGTGCGCCGCGTAGAGCCTCACCAAATAGGGCGAAAAATTCTTGAGAGAGGGGTTGATCTGCGGTGCGCCATTCAGGATGCCACTGCACCGCCAAAACCTCCGCGCCATTGACCTTGGCCGAAACCGCTTCGATCAGGCCGTCGGGTGCGCGCGCCTCAATGTCCAAGCCTTTGCCCAAGCGGTCTACCCCTTGGAAATGAACCGAGTTGACCATCAATTGATCTTGGCCATATCGGCGCGCCAAGACCCCGCCCGGCGTCAAGGTCACCGGATGGACATGATCAAACATGGCGTCCAAGTCTACGTCCTCGGAGGCGTGATGGGCTAGAGGGGCATTTGGAGCGCTAACATCACGCCGAAGGCTGCCGCCGAACGCGACGTTGATTTCTTGAAAGCCGCGGCAGATGCCAAAGACCGGCCGGCCAAGATCAAGCATGGCGGCGATAAGGTCTTGGGTCATGGCATCGCGCGGCGCATCAAAGGGCCCTGGGGCATCATCAACCGCCTCGCCATAGCGATGGGGCTCAAGGTTCGAAGGACTTCCCGTCAGCATCAGCCCATCAAGACGCGCCGCGATCTCTGTCGCCTTCATTTGACCGGGCACAGAGGGCACCAACAGCGCGGCCACATCGCCATAGTGCATGGTCGCTAAGACATAGCGGTTCATCACCGCCTGAGCGGTTTCAACGCCAACGGCGCGGTTACAACAGATAATCCCAGCGACGGGGCGTGATGTGTTCATCGGATTGATATCAAGACAGCAGCACAGCAGGCGAACAGGCATGCCATGAGAGCCAAACCGGCTCATCCCATGTAAAATCCTCTTGATCCCAGCGGGTCAGGTTCGATCTTACCACCTTGACCGAGCGACCATTGTCCAAGGTCACGTCAAAGACGGTTTCAGAGCCAAGATAGGACAGATGGGTGATGGTTCCGGCCACGACATTATGGCCCTCTGGCGCATCCTCCATCTTAATGGCAGCCCTGCCCGCCACCCGCTTGTGGATCTCAATCTTTTCAGGCCGAATAGCCGCCCAAAGGGTGGTGTTGGCGGCGCCCGTAACCCCGTGATCCAGATAGATCGGAACGCCCACCTCGTCGGAACTAATCACCGCATGGTCTGGCTCATCAATGGTCAACTGGCCCTCAAACAGGTTCACCTGCCCGATAAAGTCCGCCACAAAGCGGGAGTTGGGAAACTCATAAAGATCGCTGGGCGTTGCCACCTGTTGCAAGAGGCCGCGGTTCATCACCGCGCACCGGGTAGCCATCGCTAAGGCCTCGTCCTGATCATGGGTGACCATGATGAAGGTGATACCGACCTTTTCTTGTAGCTGGGTCAGCTCAGAGCGCATCTGATCGCGCAACTTGGCATCTAGCGCGGAGAGGGGTTCATCGAGCAACAGCACCCGAGGCCGCTTGACCAGCGCTCTGGCAAGCGCAACCCGCTGGCGTTGTCCGCCCGACAGTTGATCGGGCTTGCGCGCGCCGTAGCCATCAAGCTTGACCAGAGCCAAGGCCTCTTCGACACGCCGGGCACGTTCGGCGGCGGGCACGCCGTCAACCTTGAGCCCATAGGCGACATTATCGGCCACGCTCATATGGGGAAAAACCGCATAGGACTGGAACACCATATTGACCGGGCGCCTATTGGGCGGGATCTGGCTGACATCTTGCCCATCGATCAGGATGCGCCCTTCGGTCGGCACTTCGAACCCGGCCAGCATGCGCAGCAAGGTGGTCTTGCCACAGCCCGATGGCCCCAGAAGCGAAAAGAACTCGCCCTCTTCAATGGTCAGACTGACATCATCGACCGCCACCACCTTGCCATAGCGCTTGGTGATGTTCTCAAAACTGATGATGGGCTTGCGGGGGCCGGGTTTGGCGAGAGGGGCTGGCATGTCAGGGCGGCTCACTTGGACGCGGCGTCAGGCAAATGGCCACCGGCGACGGCCGCAGCCCCCTGCAGGCGGATGGCCAGCGCCGTCAAAAGGACGGTGAAGACGATCAAGATGGTCGACGCAGCATTGACCTCAGGCGTCACTGAGAAGCGAACCATCGAATAGACCTTAACCGGGAAGGTCACAGTGTCTGGCCCTGAGGTAAAGAAGGTGATGACAAAATCATCCAGGCTAAGGGTAAAGGCCAGCAGCGCGCCTGCGATCAAGGAGGGCTGCATATGGGGGATCAGCACGTCTCGAATGGTCATAAACTCCCCCGCGCCTAGGTCCTTAGCCGCCTCCTCCATCTCCCGATTGAACGAGGCGAGCCGCGCGCGTACGACCACGGCAACAAAGGGAAATGAGAACGAGACATGGGCGATGATGATGGCCCCCAGATTGAGCGGCCAGGGCAGGCCGGTGGGCCAAGGCATGACCTTGGCAAAGAACACCAGCATCGCTACGCCCATGCAGATTTCTGGCACAACGATCGGCAGGGCCATGGCCCCATCAAGGACGGTCTTACCCTTGAACTTAAACCGCCAAAGCAAGAGCGCCGCCATAGCCCCCAAGATCACACTGATCAGGGTCGAGATGGCGGCGATGGTCAAAGAATTGCCGAAGGCGGCAATCAGACTGTCATTTTGCAGGACCTTTTCATAATATTTGAGCGTAAAGCCCTTCCAGACGATGTTGCGTTTGGAATCGTTGAAGCTGAACGCCATCAGGGTCAGCAAGGGGGCGTAGAGAAAAATGCCCACCATCACCAGCCAAGCCTGAAGCGGCCAGCGGCGCAGATATTCCAACGGTCCAGAGGCTGACTTTAGCGACCTTTTGCTCACGATCCCGCCTCCGTCTTGCGCTTGGCCAACATGGCCTGCAGGGCAATGGCGATGAAGGTCATGTACATGAGCAAGAACGACAGGGCCGCCCCAAAGGGCCAGTCATTGGCGCGTTTAAACTGGCGCTCAATGATGTTGGCGATCATCTGACTATCAGGTCCGCCCAAAAGGTCTGGTGTCAAATAGGCCCCAAGGGCGGGGATGAAGGTAATCAATATGCCCGAGGCAATCCCTGGCAAGGCCAGCGGCACAACCACCATCAGCATGGTGCGCACATGGCCAGCGCCAAGATCAAGGCTGGCCTCCAGCAAGGAACGATCGAGCCGGTCCAAAGCCGAATAGAGCGGCAAGACCATGAAGGGCAGATGGACATAGACCAGGCCAAAAACGACCGCGAAATTGTTGTACAACAACTCAAGCGGCTCAAAACTGGTCAGCGGGCGAAGGCCAACGATGGTCATTAGGCCACTGGCATGGGTCCAGAGCCACCCAAGGCTTAGGTTCACATAGCCCTCGGTGCGCAAGACCGCGATCAGGGCGTAGGTTCGGATCAGAAGGTTGGTCCAGAACGGCAACATGACCAATAAGATCAACCAAGCCTTCAGCCTGTCCGGCGCAAAGGTAATGGCCAAAGCCACCGGAAAGCCAACGACTAAACAGAGCAGGGTTGTTAAGCCTGCTACGCCGACAGATTTTAGGAAAATACCGACATAAAGCGGCTCAATGGCCCGCGCATAGTTGGAGAAGGTGCCCGTAAAGGCAATCTCGGTCAGGCCGACATTGGTGCCAAAACTATAGACCCAGACGATCGCCAGCGGGATCAGAAAGAACAGCAAGAGCCACGCCAAGGGCGGGCCAAGGACGGTTGCAAAGATCGCCTTTGCGCGCTTCCAGCTCTGTTCCATCCCCTCCCCTTTCCTTACCGCTTCAAGACCAAAAACCTAGGCCGCTCGAATACGGGTCATGGACTCTTCGAAGAGCCTTGCCTTCTCGGGACCCTCAAACAGGCTAAACTCGCACTTGGCCATAGTGTCTTTGCTTGGAAAGATCACCGGATTGGTTCGGTAGCTCTCTGGCATAAGGGCCTTGGCCGCCGCGTTAGGGGTTGGATAGAGAATCTGGTTGGTGATGGCAGCGCCGACCTGAGCATCGAGCAGATAGTTGATGAAGGCGTGAGCGTTGTTGGGACGGGCCGCGCCGGCAGGAATACAGAGCGTGTCCGAATTGGCCAGACTGCCCTCCTTGGGTACGACAAAATCGATGTCGGGATCTTCAGACATGATCTGGGCAATATCGCCGTTATATTCCATCACCAGATCGACGTCCCTAGCCAGCAGCAGGTCCTGACCGTTGTCATCGTGGAAGGCTTTGATGAAGGGCTTTTGCTTGATCAACATGGCCTCGAGCGCAGGGATCATCTCAGCGGGGATATTGTTGACCGAATGGCCCCGATATCTCGCGGCCAGACGCATCAGGTCCCCAGACTCTGAAAGTACCGCAATGCGTCCCTTGTATTCGTCGGACTCAAATAGGTACTTCCAACTGTCCGGCACCGCCTTGACCTTGGATTTGCGATAGCCAATGCCCAACACCGACCAGGTGTAGGGCATGGAGAATTTTCGGCCTGGATCAAACTCTGGGTTCAGGAAGGACGGATCGATGTTTTTGATGTTGGGGATCTTGGCATGGTCCAGCGCCATCAACATCCCCGCCTGGCTCATCCGGGTAACAAATTCATTAGGCGGAACGATGACGTCAAAACCGGGATTGCCCGCCTTGAACTTAGCAAACAGTTCATCAGCCGTAGCAAACAGGTTGATGGTCACCTCAATACCGGTGTCCTTTTTAAATTCCGCAAGCGTGTTTGAGCCGATATAGGTGTCCCAATTGTAAAAGTTCAGTTGGTTTCCTTCGCCAACTTCAGTGTCCTTCGGGGCCGGTTTTGGACTACATCCGGCCAGACTTCCCGAAAAGCTTAGGCCAATAGCGGCCGCGCCCGTTGCCCCCAAGGCCGCCATCAAGGAGCGTTTGGAACGATCGATCTTGCGCGTCATGATGGTCCCCTCCCCTCAAACCTGCCCAACAGGGTTTAGGCTAAACTAGGCCGCACGAACGCGCGTAATGGCCTCTTCGAACAGCCTCGATTTCTCCGCGCCCTCAAAGGCCCCATATTCACATTTTGCCATGATATCGGCTGGCGGGAAGATCACAGGATTGGCGCGATAGCTGTCCGGCATCAAGGCCTTGGCGGCGGCATTAGGGGTCGGATAGAGGATTTCCTTGGTGATCTCTGATCCAGCCTTCGCGTCCAACAGATAGTTGATGAAGGCGTGGGCATTGTTGGGGCGCGGCGCACCAACCGGAATGCACAGGGTGTCGGAATTAATCAGGCTGCCTTCCTTTGGCACAACAAAGCCAATATCGGGGTCTTCCTGCATAATCTGAGCAATATCGCCATTATATTCCAGCACCAGATCGACATCGCCCGCCAAAAGCATGTCTTGGCCGTTGTCGTCGTGGAAAGCCTTGATGAAGGGCTTTTGCTTGATCAGCATGGCCTCCAGTTGGGCAATCATTTCAGGCGGGATATTATTGACCGAAAGGCCCTTATATTTTGCCGACAGGCGCATCAGGTCGGCCGATTCAGACAAAAGCGCGATCCGGCCCTTATACTCGTCAGAATCGAACAGATATTTCCAGCTGTCCGGTACCGCCTTCACCTTGGACTTGCGATAGCCGATGCCGAGCACCAGCCAGGTATAGGGCATGGAAAACTTACGGCCAGGATCGAACTCTGGGTTCAAAAAGGTCGGATCAATATTTTTGATGTTGGGGATCTTGGCGTGGTCCAAAGGCATCAACATGCCCGATTGGCTCATCCGCGTGACAAACTCATTGGATGGCACAATGACGTCATAGCCCGGATTGCCCGCCTTTAATTTTGCGAACAGTTCGTCATTGGTGGCAAAAAGGCTCATGCTGACATCGACGCCGCTGGCCTTTTTATAGTCTACCAAGGTCGAGGGGCCGATATAGGTATCCCAATTATAGAAGTTGAGTTTGGCCTCCTCGGCGCCAGTCGCACTCTTGGCCGCTTGCTTAGGGCTGCAGCCCGTTAATCCGCCAGCGAAACTCAAGCCAACCGCGGCTGCGCCGGACGCCCCGAGGGCCGTCAGCAGAGAACGTCTTGAAGCACCGGTCTTGTCACTCATGATCTTGTCCCCTCGTCATAGAGTTTGATGAAAACTACCCATTGAGGAAGTTGGTGCCAATTGCGGTCACCGCGCAAGCTTCAATTGGTCTCATAGGGTTCGACAGTCTCACGCGTTGCGCAAATACCAATCAAAATCCAACGCCGTGACCACCTCATTAAAACGCGCCTGTTCGGTACGCTTTACCAAGACAAACATGTCTACAAATCGGTCACCCAGATAGTCGCGCAAGACGCTCGACTGATCAAAAAGATCGACCGCCGAGAACCAGTTCGACGGCAGGCGCACATTGGCGTCCTTGGCCGCGGCATAGCCATCACCCACTACAGCAGGACCTGGATCGATCCCCTGTGTGATGCCGTGGTGCGCACAGGCCAAGATCACGGCCAGCACCAGATAGGGATTGGCATCGGCCCCTGCGACACGGTGCTCGACATGGCGGGTGGGGGGCAGGCCTGCAGGCACGCGCAAAGACACGGTGCGGTTATTAACGCCCCAGGTCGGTGCCACAGGCGCGTAGGAATTGGCCTTAAACCGGCGATAGGAATTGGCGTTGGGCGCGAGGATGGCCATGCAATCGCCAAGCAACTCTTTCATGCCGCCAATGGCGTGCTTGAGCATGGGCGAGCCTTGAAGATCGTCGCTGGCGCAAAGATTTTCGCCCGCCGCGTTGTTAAAGCTCACATGCATATGAAAGCCGCTACCGGCCCGGTCGGACCAAGGCTTGGCCATAAAGGTCGCCTCGCAGCCATGGCGAAGCGCAATGCCTTTGGCAGCACGCTTATAGATCAAGGCATCATCGGCGGCGCGCAGGGCATCGGGCTTATGCTTGAGGGTCAGTTCAACCTGGCTTGGCGCAAATTCGGAAATGGCACCTTCAAGCGGGACCCCCAGCACGTCGCAGGTCGTCCAAAGCTCGCGCAAGAACGGTGAGATAGCCTCCAGTTCTGGCAAGCCATAGACCTGAATGCCGGTGGGCCGATGACCGGTCAGAGCCGATTTTGGCGGCTGAAGATCGCCCTCTGCGGTCCGCTCCAGATCGACCAGATAATATTCCAGTTCGCAGGCCGTGACCGGCGTCAGACCATCGGCCGCAAACCGGTCAATGACACGCTGCAAAACATGGCGCGGGTCCAGATCATTGGGCGTTCCGTCCAGTTCATACATCGACAACATCACCTGGCCTACGTCTGGGCCAAGCCAAGGTGCAGGTGTCAGTGTTCCTGGCACGGGGCGGGCAAGGCGGTCAGCATCGCCATCTTCCCAAACCAGACCCGTCTCCTCGCAGTCCGCGCCATTGGTATCCACCACCAACACTGAGCCGGGCAAGAACCGGCCATAGTCATAGATCGCCATCAACTCATGACGACGCAGGCGCTTGCCGCGCGGCACACCGGTCATGCTGGTGAAGAAGATGTCGAAATATTGGATCTCAGGATGGGCCTCCAAAAACTGACGACACTCTTGTGGAAGCGCGACGCCAGGATGGGGCTTGGGAGCAGCAGAGGTCATAGGTCCAAACTTTCCAGAGCAGCGGCAAAGTCATCAACAGCGGCGACGAGCCGATCAATAGCCGCATCTTCCGTATGGGGAGACACCAACATCATGTTGTGAAACGGCGCAATAAGAACGCCGCGATTGATCAAAAATAGATGCAGCGCTTCTAAAAGGCCATGATCAAGCGCAATGCGCATTTGTTTGGCATTGCGAGGCGGTGGGCTGGCAAAAATAAGCTCAACTCGCGCGCCCACCTGCA